>ERZ842401.2247-NODE-2247-length-26078-cov-5.505015_pt1 | contig 26078 bp, 16 predicted proteins | sample MGYA00521270_ERZ842401 | MGnify/ENA primary metagenome ERZ842401 (study PRJEB31892, sample SAMEA3878208) | bioreactor metagenome | biome: Moose rumen | place: Sweden | collected 2011-10 | study: EMG produced TPA metagenomics assembly of the PRJEB12797 data set... | reverse complement strand
GGTGCGAGTGCTGTAGCGCTTGCCGAGGTCAATCTTCACACCTGCCAGTGCGTTGAAGTACCAGTCCCAGTTGCCTGCCTTCTTAGAGTTGTAGTGGTCGCCAATGGTATTGGCATTCACCTCAACACCTAAGCTGACGCAATTGCTCAGACGGAAGTCGGCTGCAACACCGGCACGGCCGTAGCCGCGCACCTTGGTGCCGTCCCAGATGTACTGCATGTTTTCGTTGCCGCTCAAGGGACGAGCAGTGCCTAACTGTGTGTACACATCGTTAGCCTCATCGTTCTTCATAGCGATGTTAGCACCACCGCCGATGAACACTGAGAAGTTGAAGATGCGATTGGGATTGTAACCGCAGAACAGGTTAGACAGGTTGAAAGTCAGGTCGATGCCAGGAGCAAAGTAGGTCCACTTCCACTTGGCGTTCACCTCAGGACCCTCGCTGTAAGAGAGCAGCTCATTGGCGGCATTGTAGTGAGGAATGAGGGTGTTGTAGTTCAAACCGGCCTTGCTCTGCCAGGCGTTAACAGCCAGACGGGCACCGAACACGGGAGAGAACTGACGGCCAATGGCCACCTGTACGTTTGGAGAAATCAGCTTGTCGAAGTCAATTTCACCCAGTGTGTACTGACCACCACCTTGCAGTTGTATGTACCAATACGGATTGTGGTCATACACTGTCTTGGGGTACTCCTCCTGAGCTGATGCGCTGAGCACACCAGCCAGAAGCAGGCAAGACATTAATGCTTTTTTGATTTTCATAATCTTATACTTTTTTTATTGTTTTTATTCCGTGATAGTATATAGGGATTAGTCGGTCACGTAGATGTAATACTTCTTACCGGAAATCTGTCCGTTGTAGTCCAATGCGGTGTAAACAACCTCAAGGATGTAGCCCTTCATGGATGAATCAACAGTCAGCGTGCGCAGAGCGTGGATGCCCTCGAACACCTCGTTGGCTTTCAGCGAAGCATTGGCCTTCTTCATGATTTCCTTACTTGCAGCATCACCACCCAGTGCAGACACAGTACCACTGCTGTGGATGACATTAGAAATGGCAAGGTGCTTCTTGAAGGCAGGTGACACAATCTCTAAGTTCATCGTGGTGGGCTGCAGAGCGATGACAGCGTCAGCCTGACCGTTCAGTTTCACTACCTTCGGAGCGTACTGGGTGCTGGACATACGGCTCAGCTTCTTGTTGCTGTCGTAGCTCAGCAGTACGGGCTGCAGGGCATACTCGGCATTGTTGATGACCTTGTTGATGTAGCTGTTACCCTTTCTGATGTACTTGTTAATCTTGCCAACGTAGTCGTTGATCAGGTCTGACAGCTGAGTAGACAGGTTGATACCCATCTTGTTGATGGCGTCGTTCACGGCTTCCTGAACCTTTTCATCAATGCTGTTGATGTTGTCAATCTGTCCGTTGAACTTGTCAAGGTTAGTTCTGAATGTCAGCAATACATCGTTGATGTTGTTGTAGACACCACCCGACTCACGGATACCGTCGCCATCTTCATCTTTACCATAGAGAATCTGGTTTGTATATTCTGTGAGGTCAAGGACGACGGTGCTTTTCTGTACATAGTAAAGAGTACCTTCTGAGTTCGTAGAAACAACTTTGAATGAACCGCCCAGTGTGCCGTCTGTTCTGTTAGCCAGAGCATAAACACCTGCCGTAATGTAATTACCGTCTGCGTCTTTCAGTGCATTTCCATTGTCGTCGCAAACAACCAATTCATATCTGTTGTCAGCATTCAAGAATAACCATGCATCAGTAATCTCAACGGGAACCGTGACAGAAGACAGCGGATCGTATGTAACACCTGAAATCTTGAGAGAATCGAAGTTGATGTTCAACTTGAGGTTGAGGTCAAGCTGCAAGTTCTCCTGAATCATGTCCCAAATACGGTTGTCGATGGCACGGCCATTGATGTACTTAATCCACTGATGGTTGGTAGGATAGGTGAAAGGCAGCTCGTCAGCCTTGATGACCTTGAAGCCGAGAGGCTTGATAGCTGTAGCAGCGATGCTGTACTGAGAGACAACAGACTTGGCGTCGCCCTGCTCGTCAGTCCACTCTGCCTGCACACCGAGGCGAGGCAGCACATCGCTGGAGTTAGCATAAACCTTGGAAGCCAGCTCAGCAACGCTCTGCAGATTGACCTTACGCTCCTTATAGCCGTCACGCAGGATGGTGTAGACATCCTTAGCCATGTTCTTCATGTCGTACTTGAAGTTGGGGGCTACGGCAGCGGCAGCTTCTGCGCTAACCTTCACACTTGCCTCGTAGAAACCGTTGCTGCTCTCGTCAGCAATAGCTGCACGGGTATAACCGAACGTGAGCTCCTTGTCAGACTTCTTCAGGTCAGACAGGGTGACCTTCGACACGTGGTTGCCAGAGCCACGCAGGGTAAACTCTGTGCCAGTGAAGTCAATGTTGCTGGGGTTCACAGTCAGATAAAGCTTACCAGCATTGTCTTCAGCATCGCTGATGAGGGTTGACTGAGCGGGAACATCGTAGATTTCATCGGGCAGACCACCAGTCTCATACATCAAGTTGTACTCCTGCTCAGAGATAATGCTGGCTTCGTTGATGTACATAATTGGATCGTAGGTGGGGAAGTCACCACTCTGGTCGCTCTTACCAACAAAGGCAGCGAGCACGTTGCTCTGAGTGTTCAAGGGCACTGCCAGTGTACCGAAGACGGGGTTGTAGGTGCCCTGCACAATGATGCCCGTGATGAGCTTCTTCAGTGTGCCGAGGATGTTGTCAATCTGCGACTGCAGGTCGTTGATGTGCTCTTTCAGGTTGTCAATCTCACCCTGCAGAATCTTGTCGGCATCCAATGCAACCTTGGCCAGTTCGTCCAATGTGGTAACCTTGGTGGTGTTGGCTTTCCAGCCCTTGATAATCTTGTGACCCAGGTTGTCGAGCTTGTAGTCACCATTGGGGTACTTGTCATAGATGGGCTCCCAAGCGTAGCCGAGCAGACGGGCCTCAATAGCCTTGGTGACCTGTGCAAGCGAGTCAACGCGATCGTTGGTGGCAGTGTTCAGGCTGTCAAACAGAATGCTGTCGTTGGTAACGCGAATGTTAACCTTCGTAATCAGACTGTCGAACAGGATGCTGTCGTTGTAGATGTTCTGTGCGTTAATTCTGATGCTATCAGCATTCTTCAGGATAAGAACTAAGAGTGTGTCAGCAATGCTGTCAACTTTCTCGTTCAAGATAGAATCCAGCACGTGCAGGTTGCTGTCAGCGAGGAAGGTAGCACGGTCGTACAGGCTGTCAGCCTTCTCGTTGATGACCTTGTAAAGGCTGTCGCCACGAGCGGTCAGCGTGTCAATGCGGTAGGCATTGTCCAGAGCCTTGAGGCGTGCCCACATGGCTGAGTCGTAAGCTTTCTTCAGAGAGCCACCCCATGAGAAGCGGATGTACTTCAGAGAGTCATTCACTTTGGGAGCGGCATCGGAAGCCAGCTTGTTCAGGTCGTTCATAATCTTCAAGAAGTCGGAGATGCTACCGTTGTTCTTCTTGGAGTTGTACTCGTTCTCAATAGCGTCAAGCTGAGCGAGAAGGGCCCTGATCTCTGCATTGGTGTACGACTTGGTGTTGTCGTAGATGTTGTTGCCGTTGCCCAGTGCATTCTCCAACTCATAGCGGAGCGTGTGAATCTGGAACTCAATCAGGTCCTGCAACGACTTCTTGTCGTTGAACTCGTTAGCAGCGAGTTGCTCCTGCCAATGAGCGTAATCATCACCCTCGTAGTCCTTACAAGACACGAAAGAACTCGAAGCAGTTACCATGGCAACTGCAAGGAGCAAACCATAAATGATTTTCTTTTTCATTGAACTTAAAATTTAATTAATATTATACTTATTATAATTTGTTTCTGTTCTCTTGTCTTTTACTTGTTTACGCTATCAAAATGGCACAATAAGGCCCAAAAAGCCTATAAATCGTTGCAAAGTTAGGAAATTTTTCTTTATTGAACAAGAAAAATGCGTTTTTTTTGAAAAAAATAGAAAATTATTTAATGTTATCAGCCAAAGAGGTGCTCAATGTCATGCTGTGGGAGGATGCTGAGAACGGTATGGCCGTCAGGGGTGTGGTTGACGTCTTGACAGGTGAACAGGGTGTTGACGAGGTTGTCCATTTCATCGTTGTTAAGCAGTTGACCATAAGGGATGGCAGACTGTCGCGCCAAGGAAAGGGCAAGGTCGTGGTGGAAAGCACCGGCGGTGGCAGTGTCTGCCAGCAGGTCGTGAAGGAGTGTGGCGGGGGGCAGACCTTCTGTTCCTGCCGGTACTCCAGCAATGGCATAGCTGGCAGGGCCGAGGGGGGTGAGGTCGAATCCTATGGCCGTGAGTGCAGGAAGGAGGCTGGGTATGAGTGCTGCTTCAGCAGCTGAGAGGTCGAGAGCTTCGGGAAAGAGGATGCGCTGGCTGCTGGCAGGCGCCTCTGTGAGCTGATGCATATAGCGTTCGTATCGGATGCGGATGTCTGCACGGTGCTGGTCGATAACCATGAGCCCGGACTTGACAGCGGTCATGATATAACGGCCTTTGTACTGATAGTGAGTGGGTGCCAAGTCGGTAGGGAGGGACTGTGGTGTCGTTATCACATCGTCTTCAAAAAGGGCAGGACTGTTTGTTGCCGACTGGCTATTATCATTGGCCGGCAGGTTTTCAAAGAGGCGCTGCCAGTCACGTGGTGGGGTGGACTTCTGGTGGAAGGGGTTGTACTGGGGAGCAGAAAGATGGCTTGAACCAGCGAAGGGTGGATTGCCTGCAGCCCCCTGAATGTCGGAGGATGAAGATGGTGGCGTGGCGCCAGGAATATAGGCGGGGATGTCTGGGCGTCCCTCGGTGTCGAATTCTATTTGAGGTATCTCGCAGAACTGGCCAATGGCATCGCGGACGGCTGCTGTGAGTATTTGCCAGATGGGCTGCTCGTTCTCAAACTTAATCTCGGTCTTGGTGGGATGGATGTTGACATCTATGTCGGAAGGACTGACCTCGAAGTATATAAAATAAGGAACGTGCGCGCCTGCGGGAATAAGACGCTCGTAGGCCTGCAAGACGGCATGCTGGAAATAGGGATGCCTCATATAGCGACCGTTCACGAAGAAGTACTCATGGGCTCCTTTCTTGCGGGCGGCCTCGGGCTTGGCAGTGAATCCGGAAATCTTGCAGAGAGCCGTCTCGACGCTGATGGGCAGCAGGTCTTGGCCATAACGGCGGCCGTAGACGTCGGTGATGCGCTGGCGGAGCGACCCGCTACGCAGGTTCATGAGTTCCTGACCATTGCTGTGGAGGGTGAAGGAAATGGTGGGGTAGACAAGTACGATGCGCTCAAAAGCCGTCAGGATGTTGTTGAGTTCTGTAGCATTGGTCTTGAGAAACTTACGACGGGCTGGCACGTTGAAAAACAAGTTGCTGACAGTGAAACTGCTGCCCACGGGGCTGGAACAGGGCTCTTGGCTGATGACCTTAGAACCGGAGATTTGCAGACAGGTACCCACCTCGTCATCTGGACGGCGTGTGCGCAACTCCACTTGTGCTACGGCGGCAATGGAGGGCAGGGCCTCGCCACGGAAGCCCATGGTGCGGAGGGAAAAGAGGTCGTCGGCCTGGCGGATTTTCGATGTGGCATGGCGCTCAAAAGCTAAGCGGGCATCAGTGATGGACATGCCACAGCCGTCGTCAATAACTTGAATGGAAGTCCGACCGGCATCAGTGACAAGCACATTGATGGTTGTGGCTCCGGCATCAACGGCATTCTCAACCAGCTCCTTGATGACAGAAGCGGGGCGCTGAATGACCTCGCCAGCAGCTATCTGGTTGGCCACTGAGTCTGGAAGCAGAGCAATTACGTCGGTCATGGGGCTGCAGGGGAGTCAGAAGTAGGGGATTGTTTGGAGCGCCAGTTGAAAATGTCCTGTTTGTCAAGTGGGCGGATGTAGTCGTACCAAGCGTATTCGGGGAGGAAATATTTAGCAGGAGGAATCTGGGTCATGGGATAGAGTGTGCCAGTGGGCTTCTCCATCCAGATTTTCTTCATCTTGCGATTCTCAAGGAACATCTTGAGCAATGGGGTTTCTGTGTAGTTGAGCCCAATGAGCGTGCTATCGCTATCGTCCACCGGATAGTAGACGATAAGGACATTGTCAATGGCTTGCGACTCACGGATTTCGCCCTTCTTGAAGAATGCCTTCATCTCTTTGGACTGAACCTGGTTGAAGTGTATAGTGTCGGGCATCTGCTCTGCAGAAAAAGCATGGCCGACAACGTGTGCCCAGTCGATAGTGGAGTCGCGCATGTAGACGCGTATCTCATCACCAAAGAGTTGCTGGCCTTGGTTCCAGACAATGGGGTCGTGGTACATGGTCATACAAGAGTCTTTGGAATGGTAGACCAGCGAATCGCAGACGGCTTGTACATCATGGCGGTATGCACGCACCTTATTATACGCGTGGATGATACGGTAGACGGAGTCTGTATTGATGTTAAAGGTGAATATCTTGAAAGTGTCAGCATGCATCCATAGGGTGTCTCGTTGCGAATAGTCGATGACAACGGCGCGCTGGGTAGCCATGGCATACCCTGTAGAGTCGTTGTATTCGGCGTAGTCGCCAGTCATCATGTTCTTGTTGACAGAGTCGGTATAGACAACATTGTTGTAGGCATAGTTGGTGCCTGTGATGGCATTATGGTAGACGCTGTCACCAATGAGCGTCTTCCCTTCGTCACGCATGACAGAGCGGCCAAAGAGCTCAGACTGTTCCGTCTTTGTGTTATAATAACCGTCTTCACTGTAAATGCGACTGGTACCTGATGTGATGTGTGAGGGACCGACGATGTGTGCCCGTGAAGTCTTGGTATCGTAATATAGTGAGTCGGTGGTGAGGAATAGTTTCTTGTCCTTTAGCTGTACATCGTAGTAGAACATAGCCATTTTCGTGTCGGTGTGGTACTCTCCCCAATCGGAGGTGAGCACGGCGGTGCCGTCAACGAGCTTGCCTCCCTCGAAGAAGTTTCCGAAAGAGTACATGCGGTCGTAGTCGAGGGAATCGGTATAGAGTGTGGACTTGCGGTGCTTCAAAATGACATTGTAACGAGCCTGTGCCAACTGGTCATTGCCATCGTAGTAGGCATAGTCGCTGGTAAGCCGAAGCGTATCGCCCTGTATCATCTTGACATGACCGAAAGCCTCGAAAGAATTTGACTGCTCATAGAAATGGGCACTGTCGCAATAGAGATTTGCACCCATGTGACGAAAGTGAACGTTGCCATTCAGTATCTGGGCATCGCCGTTGCGGTATTGATCGTAGTGAAGGTTGTCGGCATGAACCAAATAGACACGCTTGTCCTGTTGAGTCTGGCGCTGACGGGACTTCCTCGCAGGAGAACCGGCGAGGACAGTGGCAATAATGCCGAGCAAGAGACATAATAGCAGGGGACGGCGCATGGGCGTTAGATGATAGGGATGATAAGTTTAGCGTACCCAACCTTCGTATTCGAAGTTGCAGTCACGATAACGGTCGTTCACGCGTACATAGGTTGACTTAATGCGCTGTACGAGCCAGTTATGCAATTTTTCCTCCCGGCGTTTGTTCATTACGACATTCTTCAGTACTTGAAAGTCTTCTGTGATAGTGGCCTTGTGTCCCTCGGTGCGGTTCTTTAACTTGACGATAGCACAGACTGTCTTGCCGCGTTCGTTAATCATCTGGAATGGTGCTGAAATAGCTCCAACCTGTAAGGTATCAACGGTCTTGGCAACTTCTGGGGGCAGGTCGGCCAACTTGAAGCGCGAGGTACGTCCCTCTTGGGTAACGTTGGCCATCAATCCGTTATTGTTTCTCGTATCCTTGTCATCGGAGATGAGGGAAGCGCCCGCCTCAAAGGGAAACTCGCCGTTGACGATGCTTGTGCGAATAGAGTCCAAACGGGCCAAGGCTTTGTCGACGGCTTCGTCACTGACGATGGGCTTGCGCAGAATATGGCGCACTTTAATCTTATCACCACGCTTGTCGATGAGCTGGATGATATGGAAGCCAAACTCTGACTCCACAATCTTTGAGACCTTCTTAGGATCGGTGAGATTGAAAGCAACGTTGGCGAACGCAGGGTCGAGCATTCCACGTCCTGTGTAGTCGAGCTCCCCACCACGACGTGCAGAACCAGGGTCTTCGCTATATAGGCGGGCCAGCATCTGGAAAGATGACTCGCCTTTGTTGATGCGGTCGGTGTAGTCACGCAGTTCCTCCTTGACACGGTTAATTTCCTCCTGCTCTATACGAGGTTGCTGAGTGATAATCTGTACCTCCACTTCGGTGGGTACGAAAGGAATGCTGTCCTGTGGCATGTCTTTGAAATAACGACGCACCTCGGCAGGTGAAACGGTGATGTCCTTGACAAGTTTCTGCTGCATGCCCTGTACCATCTGACGCTCGCGGTAAGAGTCGCGTAGGTCGGCACGAATCTGGCTGATGCTCTTTTTGTGGTACTCCTCTAATTTTTCGCGGGAGCCTATCATGGAAATCATGTTCTCTAAATACTGCTCCACACCTTGGGTGATTTCTGACTCGGTGACCTCGACGCTGTCTATGATAGCTTGGTTGAGGTATAGCTTCTGGACAGCAATCTGTTCGGGAATGGCACAATCGGGGTCACCCTGCCAGCGCATGCCTTCCTGTTGGGCTTGTATGCGCATAGCCTCTACGTCAGACTTGAGGATAGCCTCGTCGCCAACCACCCATATGACCTCGTCGACAATGGTTCCGAGGCTGTCAGTAGTTGGCTGTGACATTGGTTGCGATGGTTCCGCAACCCCTTTGACGGAGACTGATGGAGCCGCGATGGGGGATGCTGGTGAGGCGGGTTGCGATGGTATCGCAGCATAAAGAGCCGTTGCTACCAGCAAGGAGGCGGTTATGGATGGGAGTCTATTCATGCTTGTTGACAGTCTTTAGTACTTCTTCGTTGACAGAGACAGAGTAGCGTTTGCGAAGGTCTGCTACCCAGAGACGTTCCATCTCGTCTTGCAGGTCGGCAGTGACGAGGCCGCGAACATCGGTGTAGTCCTCAGGTTTCTTCAGCATTTTGCCATAGGTGGCATCTATAGGATAGCCCTTGACACTGTCTACCTTGGCGTCACTCACCTTGAAACATTCACGGTCTACGAGTGCGTTGTCGCCTTTCTTGAACAGTCCCTTCTCCACGCGGATGCGAATCACGGAATCGTTATTGAAGGTGGTGCGAAGTGCCTCATTCCAGTCGTCGAACTTCAGTTTTCTTACACAGTCAGCTACGGCCTTGACATCTGCTTGTGTCTTGACATGGTAGGCCATGCCTTTGAAACGTGGCGCATCCCATGTGTATTTCTTCTTGTTCTTTTTAAAATAAGCCTCCAGCCCTGCTTCATCTTTGGCAGCCTTGTCCCATACAGTTTGATTGCTGATTTCGTAGAGAAGCAGACCATCATGATATTCTTTGATAAGATAGCGCATCTCCGGGTCTACTTCTACCAGTGAGTCAGTACGCTCTTTCAGAATCATGTCACGTGTCTGTGCATTGTCAGAAGCTTTAATGATAGCCTCAATGCGACGTTCCGTGATAGCGTTGCGGGCTCCACGTTGCTCTAAGAATTTTAGAATACTCTCCTTGTGGAAATCAAACGGCTCCAATTGCTTGCGTTCTTTCATCAAGATGATGTGCCAACCGAAAGATGACTGCACAGGTTTGCTCATCTCATTGGGTTGCAAGGCAAATGCAGCATCTTCAAACTCCTTGACCATCTGGTGTCGGCTGAACCATCCTAACATACCTCCATTGCGAGCAGAGCCTGGGTCCTGTGATACCTGACGGGCCAGCTCCTCAAAGTCTGCACCAGCCTTTAAGGCGGTATAGACAGAGTCGATGCGTCGCTTGGCATCCTGTAGCTGCTCATCTGTAGCCTTTTGTGGTGTGAGAATCAGGATGTGTGCCGCCCGTACCAGTCCGTCAGGACCAATGCTTTCTTTGGTTTGGTCGTAGACTTTGTGCGCCTCGGCCAACATGTCGTCGTCAGTAACGAAAGTGGGTAGCACCTGTTGGTCACGGTACTGGGCAAACTCGGTCTTGAATGCCGCAGTGGTGTCCATTTGTGCGTCTAATGCGGCTTGTACCTTCAGCTTGTAATTGATAAAGAGGTCAACATACTCCTCTATGGTCTTTTTGTCGATGACGCCCTCTGTATTGTTTTTGTTGTAGCTATATTCAAACTCAGAGCGGGGAACTGGGGTGCCTGCTATCGTCATGATGACAGGGTCGTTGCCGTCTGGTTGCGACGGTGCCGCAACATAACTGACAGTAGAAGCAGGCAGTGTTGCAGCATTGCTAATCGTTGGGATTGACAGGGCTGCAACACCCGAAGAAACTGCAATAAGAAGGGCGATGATGTTTTTTTGCATCTTTTATTCTTTTTACCTAATTTACTTTTTATCAATCGTTGGGACGGCTATAGTTGGGGGCTTCTGAGGTGATGGTGATGTCATGCGGGTGGCTTTCGTTGACACCAGCATTGGTGATGCGGGTGAACTTTGCATTGTGCAAGGCCTCGATGGTGGGGGCTCCACAGTAACCCATGCCAGAACGGAGACCACCCGTCAGCTGATAGATAACCTCCTGAACGGTGCCTTTGTAGGGTACGCGTCCTGCAATACCCTCGGGAACAAGTTTCTTCACATCCTTGGTGTCTGCCTGGAAATAGCGATCTTTCGAACCGTGTTCCATGGCTTCGAGTGACCCCATGCCGCGGTATGATTTAAATTTGCGGCCATTATAAATAATGGTGTCACCAGGACTTTCCTCCGTGCCAGCTACCAATGAGCCTATCATGACAGTCGAACCGCCAGCAGCCAATGCTTTGACGACATCGCCAGAATAGCGTAGACCACCGTCGGCAATCAGAGGAACATCAGTGTCTTTCAGTGCGCTATAAACATTATAGACAGCAGACAATTGGGGAACGCCTACGCCAGCCACGACGCGTGTGGTGCAGATAGAACCAGGGCCAATGCCAACCTTCACAGCGTCGGCACCATTGTCAACCAACATGCGGGCTGCGGCTCCCGTGGCAATGTTGCCCACCACGATGTCAATGTTGGGGAACGATGCCTTTGCTTCGCGCAACTTGTCGATGACACCCTTTGAGTGGCCATGAGCAGTGTCGATGACGATAGCATCGGCACCAGCGCTGACCAGTGCCTGCATTCGGTCGAGTGTGTCAAATGTGACGCCGACACCGGCAGCTACGCGCAAGCGGCCTTTTTCATCTTTGCAAGCCATCGGTTTGTCTTTGGCCTTGGTAATATCTTTATAGGTGATGAGGCCTACGAGGCGGTTGTCTTTGTCCACCACGGGCAATTTCTCAATCTTATTTCTCTGCAGAATGTCAGCAGCTGCCGTGAGGTCCGTCTGCTGATGTGTAGTGACAAGGTTCTCTCTCGACATAATCTCGTCTACGGGGCGGTCTAAGCGTCGCTCAAAGCGTAGGTCACGGTTGGTGACAATGCCTACGAGATGTTTGTCGTCATCGACTACGGGGATGCCTCCGATGTGGTATTCGGCCATGATGTCAAGGGCCTGAGCTACGGTAGATCCCAATGGAATGGTAATGGGATCGTAAATCATACCGTTTTCGGCACGCTTAACGATGGCCACCTCACGGGCCTGATTCTCTATCGACATGTTCTTGTGTATCACACCGATACCGCCTTCACGGGCAATGGCAATGGCCATTTGGCTTTCTGTCACGGTATCCATGGCTGCCGTGACGAAAGGCACGTTCAGCTTAATGTTGCGTGAGAAGCGTGTTTGCAACTCTACCGTCTTGGGCAGCACCTCGGAGTAAGCGGGAATCAACAGGACGTCGTCGAATGTAAGGCCGTCCATCACAATCTTGTCTGCAATAAATGAAGCCATAAAAATATACCTTTCTTTAAATATTGCGTGCAAAATTACTCATTTTTTCTGAGACAGCAAGCGTTTTCACCTATTATTAATACGATTTAACGAGAAAGTCCCTTATGGCCTATCTTTGCACAGAAAAAGCCGTGCAATTTACTGGTTGCACGGCTTTTTATCATTGGAATAGGCTATTTCCCGGTTAAAACCACACGCCCTTGTTTGTCGGTGGAGAGCGTTAGTGTCATCTTACCTTGGCGATAAGTCTTTTGGTCAGTGGAGGTAAATCCATAGGTCTGTAAGTCCCGGCGGATGGCTTCTACGTCATCTGTGGCGGTGAGTGTGACGGTGGTGATGGCCTGTTTGCGGCGCAGCAGCGATGCTGTTACTTGATAGCCGTCCATTGCGAATGTGGCAGGAACGGCTTTTGCCGTGGCCTTGCCCAGTTTGTAGTCGTATTGGCGAAGGATGGCCTGTGACTTGGCTACGGTGCGGTTCTGCAACAGCTTGACACCCAGTCCCACCAAATCAGTATGGTTACAGGCGGCAGCCAGTCCTGCCTCAATGGCACGGGGGGCAGTTTCGTACTCCTTGTCTTCCATCTCGTTATAGGCCATCTGGTAGGCTTTTGCATCATCAAGGGCAAAGCCAATAGTATAGCTGCTGGTCAAAGATCCGCGCTCGTAGTGCAGGTTGACGGTTCCGAGGCGCGACTGGATGGTGTAGGCCTCCCCTTGATTGTCGATATAGCCTTGGCCATAGACCTTGCTCAGCTCGTCTTTCAGCTGTTTAAAGCGCTGTGTGACGGCCTGTTCAGAAGGATAGACGGCAACGTCGGTGACATCGACGGCATAAACACGTGCCGTCTGTTCTGTGACAGCCAATGTCACTACAACCTCAGTGCCATACACCTTGCCGTCATAGATGTACGATTTAGCCGTCTGTTTTGTTTCTGGCTTCCGCTCTGTGAATCCCTGTTGCAGCAATTGCTGTTCGAAGCGGTCAGCCTTGATGCCGAGGGGAATACCCTGAAAAGCATTTCGGTTGTTGCTGTTGTCAGTCAGTGTGGTAATGTCGATGAGTGCTGTTTGGGCATTGTCATCAATGCCGTCAGATTTGGTGACGGCAGCCTTTTTTTCTGTCTTAGCCTTCTTCTTGAACAGTTTCTTCAGCAGCTGTGCATCAGCTGGCTGATAGCCCAGTGCAAGAGTCAGGCATATCGCAATGAGTCTTGTCGCTTTCATATGTCTTCTCGTCTTCTTGTTTTCCCGTTTTTTCGTCTTCTTAATTTGCCATTTCTGAAATGAACTTAATGCGAACAAGGCGGATTTCGTCTTCCGAACATTCCTGTCCCAGTTCGTTCAAGGCATCTTCCAAAGAGTCCGTTTCGCTCTCGGCAAAGTAGTCATAAATGTCATCAACATGGTCTTCATCCATGACTTCGTCAAGGAAGTAGTCTATGTTCAGCTTGGTACCGCTATAGACAATGGCCTCCACCTCGTCTAACAGTTCCTCGAAGTCAAGTCCCTGGGCCGTGGCAATGTCATCAAGGGCTATCTGGCGGTCAATGGCTTGTATAATCTTCACCTTGAGCAGCGACTTCTTGGCTACGGTGCGCACACGCATGTCAGCCTGCCGTTCTATGTCGTTCTCCTCACAATAGCGCTTGATAAGGTCTACAAACTCCTTGGCGTATGGCTGTTTGACCTTGCCTTCGCCTACACCCTGTATGTTCTTCAGCTCCTCCAGTGTCACAGGATAGTCTGTGGCCATCTGTTCGATGCTGACATCCTGGAAAATCACGTATGGCGGACGCTCCAGTTTCTTGCTGACTTTCTTGCGCAGGTCCTTCAGCATCTTGCTCAGCGTGGGGTCCAGGGCACTGGTGCCACCCTCATGCTCAGTTATGGCCTCATAGTCGTCGGCAAACTCATGGTCCTCCACAATCTGGAACGAGTAAGGCTTTTTGATGAACTTCTTGCCTGCTGCGGTCAGTTTCAGCAATCCATAGTTCTCCACGTCCTTTTGCAGGAATCCAGCCAGCAAGGCCTGTCGTACCACGGGGTTCCAAAGTTTTTCATCGTAGTCGGAACCTGCTCCGAACAGCTCGTGCTCTTGGTGCTTATGGGCTAGCACTTCCTCAGTCTCGCGGCCTGACACGAAATCTATCACATAGTCCGTGCGGAAGTTCTCTTTTAGTGCCTGAACGGTTTTTAGTACCAGTAGCAACTGCTCTTTGGCTTCCTGTTTTGTCTTTGGGTGCAGACAGTTGTCACAGTTGTGACAGTTCTCCTCATGGTACTCCTCACCGAAATAGTGCAGCAGCATCTTCCGACGGCACACTGAAGTCTCAGCATAGGCAGCGGTCTCTGCCAGCAATTGTCGGCCGATGTCCTGTTCAGCAACAGGTTTCCCCTCCATGAACTTATCGAGTTTCTGCAAATCCTTTTGAGCGTAGAACGTGATGCAGAGCCCCTCGCCGCCGTCACGTCCCGCACGTCCCGTCTCCTGATAGTAGCCTTCCAGCGACTTGGGAATGTCGTAATGGATGACGAAGCGCACATCAGGCTTGTCAATGCCCATGCCGAAGGCTATGGTGGCCACGATGACGTCAATCTCCTCCATGAGGAAGTCATCCTGAGTCTGCGAGCGCAGGGCCGACTCCAAGCCGGCATGATAGGCTGCAGCCTTGATGTCGTTGGCTTTCAGGATTTCAGCCAATTCCTCCACCTTCTTGCGCGACAGGCAATAGATGATGCCCGACTTGCCGGGATGCTGCTTGATGAAGCGGATAATGTCCTTGTCTACGTTTACCGTCTTGGGGCGAACCTCGTAGTAGAGGTTCGGGCGGTTGAACGAACTCTTGAATTCGACAGCATCTGTAATGCCCAGATTCTTCTTGATGTCAGTGCGCACCTTGTCAGTGGCAGTGGCAGTCAGCGCGATGATGGGAGCTACGCCGATTTCATTGATGATGGGGCGTATGCGGCGATACTCCGGACGGAAGTCATGTCCCCACTCCGAGATGCAGTGTGCCTCGTCAATGGCGTAGAACGAGATTTTCGCCTGTTGCAAAAACTCCACGTTTTCGTCCTTGGTCAGTGATTCCGGGGCAACATAGAGCAATTTGGTCTTGCCCGACAGAATGTCGGCCTTCACTTGGTCGATGGCCGACTTGTTGAGCGATGAGTTCAAGTAATGTGCCGTCCCTTCCTCGCTCATTGCGCTGATGACGTCTACTTGGTTTTTCATCAGTGCAATGAGTGGTGAAATAACGATGGCCGTGCCTTCCATCAGCAGCGAGGGCAGCTGATAGCATAATGACTTGCCACCGCCTGTGGGCATGAGCACAAAGGTGTCTTTGCCGTCAAGCACGTTCTGTACGATGGCTTCCTGATCGCCCTTGAACTTGTCAAAGCCAAAATATTTCTTGAGCGCTTCCGAGAGGTTCTGTTTCTTTTTGGGCATAGGCTTTAGTATTTATTGCAAGTGTGACTTGTCGAGCTGTTGCTGTGCATATTCGGCAGTCACCTCAAAGGATTTTACTCGTTTGGAGGGTATTTCAAACATGGCATCCATCATGATGTTCTCCACGATGGAGCGCAGTCCGCGAGCTCCGAGCTTGTATTCCACCGCCTTGTCGACGATGAGCTTCAGCGCGTCTTGTGTGAAGGTGAGGGTGATGCCGTCCATTTCGAACAGTTTCACATACTGTCTCACGATGCTGTTTTTCGGCTCGGTCAGAATCTTGGTCAGTGCCTCGCGGTCGAGCGGGTTCAGATAGGTGAGTACGGGCAGACGGCCGATGATCTCAGGGATGAGACCAAACGACTTGAGGTCCTGCGGTGCTATGTATTGCATCAGGTTCTCCTTGTCTATCTTGCGTACGTTCTGCACCGAGTTGTAGCCCACCACGTGGGTGTTCATGCGCTGGGCTATCTTGCGCTCAATACCGTCAAAGGCACCGCCACATATGAACAAAATGTTATGGGTGTCCACCGAAATGTAGTCCTGGTCAGGGTGCTTGCGGCCACCTTTGGGCGGCACGTTGACGATGGTGCCCTCCAGCAGTTTCAGCAGTCCCTGCTGCACTCCTTCGCCGCTGACATCGCGGGTGATGGAGGGATTGTCGGACTTGCGTGCTATCTTGTCTATTTCGTCCACGAAGACGATGCCGCGCTGAGTGGCCTCCACGTCATAGTCGGCCACTTGCAGCAGACGGGTCAGTATGCTCTCCACATCCTCGCCTACATAGCCTGCCTCCGTGAACACGGTGGCATCGACAATGGTGAAGGGCACGTCCAGCAGCTTGGCAATGGTGCGGGCCAGCAGTGTCTTGCCCGTACCCGTGGAGCCGACCATGATGATGTTCGATTTCTCGATTTCCACACCATTGGCGTCAAGTGGTTGCTGCAGGCGCTTGTAGTGGTTGTAGACGGCTACGGAAAGATAGCGCTTGGCCTCGTCCTGTCCGATGACATATTGGTCTAAGTATGCCTTGATTTCCTTCGGCTTGGGAATGTTCTTCATCTTGAAACCCTCACTGGGCTTCTTGGCATCAGGTCCATAGCCGTTGGCCGTGGCTACCTGATAGGCCTGTACGGCGCAGTCTTCGCAGATGCATCCGTCCACGCCCGTAATCAATAGTCTTACCTCTTTGTCTGTGCGTCCACAGAAATTACACTTTTTTCTCGCCATCACTTTTTCTTCAATACTTGGTCAATCATACCATACTCCTTGGCCTCCTCTGCTGTCATCCAGTAGTTGCGGTCAGAGTCGTTCCATACCTTGTCATAGGGTGTGTGCGAGTGTTCGGAAATGATGGTATAGAGCTCTTTCTTGAATTTCATGATTTCTTTGGCCTCTATCTCAATGTCGCTGGCCTGACCCTGCACACCGCCTAAGGGCTGGTGTATCATGACGCGGCTGTGAGGCAGCGCCGAACGCTTGCCCTCCGTGCCTGCCACGAGCAGCACGGCAGCCATCGAGGCAGCCATGCCTGTGCAGATGGTGGCCACGTCGCTGCTAATAAACTGCATGGTGTCGTAGATGCCGAGTCCTGCCGTCACGCTGCCGCCCGGCGAGTTCAGGTAGATGCTGATGTCTTTGCCGGAGTCCACAGAGTCCAGATACAGCAGCTGGGCTTGCAGCGTGTTGGCCGTATAGTCGTCAATCTGCGTGCCGAGGAAGATGATGCGGTCCATCATCAGGCGTGAAAAAACATCCATCTGCGTCACGTTCAACTGGCGCTCCTCCAGGATGTAGGGGTTCAGATACTGAGCCTGTGCGCTCATTACTTCATCCAGCACGAGGCCGTTAATTCCCAAGTGCTTTGTTGCGTATTTTCTAAAGTCGTTGTTCATAATCTTAATAATGTAGATACAAAATTAGGCAAAAAAAGTCGGAACGCCATAGATTCCGACTTTTTTTTTGGTTAAAGAATTATAAATGGGCTATTTTCTTTACTTTTCTTGCAGCAGTTTTTGGAAGTCCTCCAGCGAGATGGCTTTCTCGTTCAGCTTCACCACCTGCTTCAGGGCAGCGGTCAGCTTCACGTCTACGGCACGGTCTACGAGGCCGTCCACGTTCTCGCGCTTCTTGAGCATCTCCTGTGCGTAGTTGTCCAGATACTCCTCGGGCACGTTCGACATGCCGTACTGGGCAAACTGGGCGCGGGCAGCTTCCTTGGCCACAGCCTTGAGGTCGTCGTCCTCCACCTTAATATTGTTAGCAGCCACCAGTTGCTCCTTGATGAGGTGCCAGCCCAGCTCCTTGATGCTGGCCTCGAAGTTCTTCTCCACGAAGTCCTCGCCCTTGTCCTTGTTGTTCTGCAGCATGACGCGCTTCAGCAGAGCCTTTGGGAACTCCAGCTTGCCGACTTTCTTCTCCATGTGGGCGCGGACGTCCTGCAGGAACTTGTAGTCAGCGTCGGCCTTGAACTGCTGGCCAATCTGGTCGGCTATCTTCTGGCGGAACTCCTTCTCGTCCTTGACTGCGCCCTCACCGAAGGTCTGGTCGAACAGCTGCTGGTTGACCTCAGCCTTTGTGTAGCGCGAGATTTCCGTGATCTGATAGGTGAAGTCGCCCGTGTGCTCAGCCACCTGGTCCTTTTCAATCTTCAGCAGGCTCGACACCTCGACGTCGCTCTCCGGGTAAGCCTTGCGGGGATTCCATGTAATGATGTCGCCCAGCTTAGAGCCGTCAAACAGCTTCTTCTGGTCGTCCACCTTTATGTACTGGGGCATCAGCACGGCGTCAGCCACCTCAATGCCACCCTCCTTCGCGTTGCCCTCAGCGTCCAGCTCGCGCAGGTCGCCCTTCAGCATGTCACGCTGCTCAGCGTCGTACTGCTCCACCTTCTCGTAGTGACCGCCACGCGAGGCATACATGTCCACCTGCTGGTCAATCAGCTTGTCGTCAACGGTGATGTTGTAGTAGTCCACCTTGTCCTTGCCCGTCAGCTCAGCCTTGAACTCAGGAGCCACAGCAATGTCGAACTTGAAGGTCAGCGTCTCGTCCTTCTCGAAGTCCTGAGGAACCTGCTGCTCGTTAGCCAGCGGCTCGCCCAGCATTTGTATCTTGTTCTCACGGACATACTCGTAGAGCTTCTCGCCCAGCAGCTTGTTCACGACGTCTACCTTCACGGCAGTACCATACTGGCGCTTGATCATGCTCATTGGCGTCTGTCCGGGGCGGAAGCCGGGAACATTGGCACGCTTACGATAGTCCTTCAGGGTCTTGTCGACCTCCTGCTGATAGTCATCTTTCTCCAGTGTGATGGTCATCAAGCCATTCACCTTGTCAGGAGCTTCAAATTGGATATTCATCTCTTTTTATACCTTATTAATTATACTATATTCGATTTTGAGGGTGCAAAGGTACGCATATTTAGCCGAAACACCAAATATTGCCATCATTTTTTAATAATAGTTTTGTTTTCATAATGTTATGCCCGTCCAATTCTAAACACAAAATGGAACAGGCTATACTTTACGTGGCGAAAAGGTGTCTCACCTGTCACACCTGACACTTATCTGCCTATGGCTCAGGGAAATACTTGCCTGTCATACCCTCACCAGTGGTCTCACCAAGTGTCGCCCGTGAAGAATCTTCGACACCTTTCGTGCAAAGGCAGAATAAATATGCAGAAATGACATAAATATGCAGGAGTTGGCACCACATAGCGAGTGGCGGAAATAATTTGCGAAGTTATTGGAATAACTTGCGAAGTTACGACCGTAAGATGCGAAGTTGCCCGAATGTCTTGAATGAATATTCATACGGTTGGATAGAAAATGTGTAGAAGATTCTTCACGGGCGACACTTGGTGAGACCATTGGTGAGGGTGTTGCACTGCCGCATCTTATTGAATATTAAACAGATAAGTGCCAGGTGTGACAGGTGAGACACCTTTCGTGCTTTGTTACACCATGTGCCCTGACCAACGGGCAGCACATCAGCGGGCTAACTGCTAAATAATCTTAATAATCAGGTGCTATAGAAGCAGACATGTCAGAAAAACTTTGTACCTTTGCAGGCAGAAAGCGAAAGGGGCAGCATAGAATTACCCCGTTACTTATCTTTTTTTCATAATGACATTAAGAACAGCAATGGCGCTCTTAATGGTTGTAACCGCAGGGACTGCGGTGAAGGCTCAAACGGAGCGCAAAATGACAGTTGACGAATTGTTTCAACTCGTGGAAAGCAACAGCAAGACTCTTCAGGCCGAGAAGATAAGCGTAGAATTTGCTCAAAAAGGAATCGAGGCGGCGCGTACGGCGCGACTGCCTGAGTTAAGTGCGTCGGCATCAGTGTCGATGAACGGCGACGTGCTGATTACCGACCGTGACCTGACCCATGTGCAGGGCTTTGCGGCACCCCGTTGGGGCAACTCGCTGGCTGTGGAGGCACAGCAGGTGGTCTATGCGGGCGGTGCCATTGATGCCGGCATCCGTTTGGCGGAGTTGCAGCATGAGCAGGCTGCCGTCGGCACGGAGCAAAGCCGGCAACAGCAGCGTTTTCTGGCGTTAGGGCAGTATCTGGAGATTTTCAAGCTGCGCAACCGTGAACAGGTCATGCAGAAAAACATCGAACTGACCCAGCACCTCATTGACGACATCAATGCGAAGCATGAGCTGGGCATGGCACTGCGCAACGACGTGACGCGCTATGAGCTGCAGATGGAGACGCTGCGACTGAACCTGAAAAAGCTGCAGGACCAGCGGGCCATCCTGAACCATCAGCTCTGCAACCAGTTGGGGCTCGACATGATGGTGGACATCAGACCGGAGGTGCAGGACTATAGCGACATGAAACTGCCCTCGGCGAGTGAGGCTGACTGGCAGACGGCGGCATCAAGCTCGTCACCAGCCATTCAGCGGGCAGAGCTGGCACAGAAATTGGCGCAACAGGAGCTGAAACTGGCTAAGAGCGAACTGCTGCCGAAGGTGGCCGTGGTGGCCGCCGACAACTTCAGCGGGCCATTCACGTACGACGTGCCACCCATTGACAAGAACATCAACTACTGGTATGTGGGGGTGGGCATCAAGTACCCCATCAGCTCACTGTTCAAGCAGAACAAGCAGGTGCAGCGGGCGCAGATTCGCACCCGTCAGGCTGAGCATGCTCACGCCGTGGCTGCCGAGCAGCTGAACAACCAAGTGCAGCAGGCCTACACCTACTATCAGCAGGCTTACGTGGAGTTGACTGCCCAGCAAAAGAGCGTGGAGCTGGCTCAGCAGAACTATCAGGTGGTCAACGAGCGCTACCTCTCGCAGCTGGCCCTTATCACCGATATGATTGATGCCTCGAACACCAAGCTCAACGCCGAATTGCAGGAAGTGGATGCCCGCATCAGCATCGTCTATGCTTACTACCGCCTGAAGTATGTTTCCGGCACCCTGTAGCCCGCTTCCCCCTGCATCAAACCCATTCAACCCAATTAAAATCCATCAAGAACAATGAATAACAAGAAACAAGTCAAGAGATTATATAACGTCGTGATTATTGCTGCCCTCGTGGTGTTTGTCGGACTGATCTGCAGCCGCTTCATACACTGGGGTAACGTAGAGTACACTGACGACGCACAGGTGTGGCGGCACATCACACCCATTAATGCCCGCGTGGGCGGATTTGTCAAAGAGGTTCGCTTCGATGACTACCAGCACGTCCGCAAGGGCGACACGCTGGTCGTCATCGAGGATGCCGAGTTCCGATTGGCTTTGGCGCAGGCTGAGGCTGGTCTGCGCGGCAGCAAGAGTGGCTCGTCGGCCGTCTCAGCCGGTATGTCCACCACGCAGTCGAACGTACGCGCCGCCTCGGCAGGCATAGAGGAGGCCCGTGTGCAGATGGAGAACGCCCAGAAGGATTTCCTGCGTTTCGAGGAGCTGCTGAAGAAAGACGCCGTGACGCGCCAGCAGTACGACAACGCCAAGGCACAGTATGAGGCTGCCCGTGCCCGTTACGAGGCTGCCCAGAGTCGCCAGCAGGCCACCAGTCAGGTGCTGGGTGAACAACAGCAGCGGCTGGGGCAGTCGGCAGCCGGAGAGTCGGTGGCCGAGGCCAAGGTGAATCTGGCCCGTCTGAACCTCTCTTATACAGTCATTGTAGCCACCTGCGACGGGGTCATGTCGCGCAAGGACATCCATGTCGGCCAGCTGGTGCAGCCCGGCCAGCAACTGGCCCGCATCGTGGACGACGACCAGGTGTGGGTGGTGGCCAACTACCGCGAGACGCAGCTGAAGCACATCAGCGTGGGCAACGCGGTGGAGTTTACCGCCGATGCCATCCCCGGTGTCACCTATACGGGCAGGGTACAGTCTATTGCCGGTGGCACGGGCAGTGCCTTCTCGGCCATTCCCGTGGACAATGCGACGGGCAATTTCGTCAAGGTGGAGCAGCGCGTTCCCGTGCGCATCAAGGTAGACACCGACCATGCTGAGGACCTTGCCCGCCTGCTGGCCGGGCTGAACGCAGAAGTGGAGGTGAAATACTGATGGCCTGGAATCCGAATCAGCAGTTTTCGATGCCGATGTTCAATCCGTGGGTGCCTGCAAAGGTGCGCCCGTGGATTTACCTGCTGTTTGCCTTCTTGTTCCAGCTGTCGGGCGGCATCTATTTCTCTAACATGCAGCAGATGGTGGGTGCCACGGGGCTGTTGCGCGAGGACATCCAGCTGGTGGCCATGTTTGGCGTGGTGGGTGTCAACATGCCGTTCCCCTTCCTGTTCCGCTACAAGCTGCGCTTCACCAACCAGCAGCTGCTCATCAATGCGGCACTGGTCATAGCCGTTTGCAACATCTTGTGCCTGTACGTGACGTGGCTGCCCGCGCTTTGCGCCATCAGCTACATAGCCGGTTTCTTCAAGCTGTGCGGCACGTTCGAGTGCTTCAGCAACATCCGTCTATGGCTGTCGCCCAAGCAGGATTTTGGCATCTTCCTGCCCTCTATGTACATTTTCATTTTGGGTGCCATGCCCGGTTCCAACTGGCTGGCCCAGCAACTCACCATAGCCTTCGACTCATGGCAGATGATGCACTGGCTGATGGTGGCACTGATGCTGCTGGTCGTGCTGGTCATCTACACCTGCACACATGCATGGCGCATGATGCCGCACCCCCTGCCGCTGGTGTCGCTCGACTGGCTGGGCTGTCTGCTGTGGTCGGCCTGTATGCTGGAGGTCATATGGCTCTTTACCTATGGCGAGTATTACAACTGGTGGAACAGCGCCGTCTGGCGTACCGTACTCTATGTCCTGCCCGTGACCATTCTGATTACCGTAGGGCGCATGACTCACATCCGGCATCCCTATATCGACCCTGCGGTGTGGCTGCACTGGCGGCTGCTGCCCATCTTGGGCATGTTCTTCGTAGCCGAGGTGATGAATGCCACACCCCATGCCTTGCAGAACACGCTGACAGGTGGCGTGTTAGGCTGGGGACATGCCACCACCCGGCAGTTCTATGTCTTTGAGCTTGCAGGCTACGCTCTGGGCTGTATCTTCACCATTCTGTGGGGACGAGGGACGCCCAATTGGGGCTGGCTGCCACGCTGGGGCTTCAAGTACACCCGACTGCTGTCCGTGGGTTTTGCCGCATTGTTGGCCTATCAGGTCATGATGTACTTCTACGTCTCGCCGGCGCTCAATGTGGAGCGGCTGTGGCTGCCTACGACGCTGCGTACCTTCGGCTATGGCATCTTCTTCTCGACGATGACCATCTATCTGAAAGACCTCATAGAGTTTCCTACCTTCTTTCATGCGCTCACGGTGAGTGGCTTCATCCGCAATGGTGTGGCTGAGTCGGTGTGTTCCGGCCTCTACAGCTATGGCCTGCGCCGCCAGATAGCCGACACGCTGACCCGCGGTCTGCATGGCGACTACCCCAGTGTGCTGATGGTGGCTGTCAAAGAGATGTATGGCATCATGTGCATCATTGGTACGCTGGTGCTGCTGCTCATGTTGCTCTACGACGTGCAGCCCATACGCTCCACGATGCGAAAAATGCCGAAGCTCAAGAGCCTCGGCAAACTGGTGGTGCGACAGACAAAGGCCACGATGTCGCGATAGTTGTCCGTCAGGGTTTCCAAGTGATTTTCTCGCCCATCAGACTGCACAGGTAGGCCTCCAAGGCCGTGTAGCCCTTGCTGGAGACGATGCGGTTGCGGTCGTCGGGATTGGCAGGGTCCAGTCCGTGGGAGCGCTCCCAGTCGTCGGCCATGCCGTCGTGGTCGTTGTCGGTGACGGGGGTGGCAGAAGCATATTGTGGCCATCCGTCGGCATCGGCTGGTGAGTCGATGATGCCTTGCCGGTGAGCGCTCTGGCCACTGTAGCGGGGCTGGCCGCTCTTGACATCGTCCACGATGCGGCGCTCTACGGCATCGCGATGGATGGTGCCGGCTTTTTTAAGCACGTTTTTATATGCCTTCTTAGCAGACTCCACAGGGGTGAGGTATCGCTCGTATTCGGGTTTGCTGAGGGGCATGTCTTGTCTCATCTGCTCCACCGTGAAACCTGTGCGGTTGCTGATGAGCTGCCAACTGTCGCGCAGCTTCTGGCCCTCCATTACGTTGTCGGCAAAGTACCACAGCGAGGGGCTGGTCAGCGTCTTACCCTTTCGGGCGGCAGAGAGCTCTATCAGAACGTTGTCCTCAGGATGAGCGGGGCCGGGTTTGTAATAGTTGCCCACGAAGTTGCACTCATGTGTGCTGCCCTCGCCAGCCTCGTTCTCGCCGCCATAGCAGGAGTTGCGACGGCCCCAGTTGAAGTTGACGTTGTTCTGGTACTCCAGGAATACGTTCCTGTCGCCTTTGGGATTGGAGGCTCCATTGATGCGCGCACTGCGGCTGTCGTTGTTGGCCAGCAGGTTGTGGTGGAACGTGGCGGGCGAGCCTCCCCACTGACAGCCATAGCCGCGGACGCCCTTCTTATGACCGGCGTCGTAGAGCCCCTCATGGACGATGCACCACTGGACGGTCGTGTAGTGGTTGTCGTAGATGGTCATGTTCTCCTCACCGCTCCAGCCGAAGCAACAGTGGTCGATGATGATGTTGGTGGCATTCTCAATGCCGATGGCTCCACCGTCGATGAAGTTCTCCTTTTTCGACTTGGCTGGGTCGCCCTTGGTACCCAAACGGGCGCGGATGTTGCGGATGATGACATTGTCGGACCCGCCCAGATTCAACTTGCCGCCACGCAGCAGGATGCCCTCGCCGGGAGCCGTCTGTCCGGCGATGGTGACGTTCCTCAGCTTGGCGCGGATGGAGTTCTCGCCCTTGCGTTGCGGATTGGGACCTATGTTGATGATGCCGCTGACGCGGAACACGATGGTGGCGTTCTCGCGTCCGGCCTCAGTCAGCGCCCAGCGTAGCGAACCTTCGCCCGCATCGTCAAGGTTGGTCACCTCCACCACCTTGCCGCCACGGCCGCCCGAGGCATATTTGCCAAAGCCCTCAGCGGTGGGAAAGGCTTTCTGCGCCACTGCGTGGCTAAATACAAAAGACAACGTGAGAATTGTCAATACCATCTTGTTGTTCATGCCGCTCCGTTTTGTTTATCGTGAAGCATCTTCTTCCTCGTGACGACGCTGTTCCTCGATGGATGAGAAGTCTTTCTGTCGCAGCACGAACGACTCGGTGAGATAGTTCTTGCGCACCACCGAATTGGCTGCCAGTTCCTCTGGGGAGCCATGAAACAGGATGCGGCCTTCAAACAGCAGATAGGCGCGATCGGTGATACAGAGCGTATCCGCCACATTATGGTCGGTAATCAGAATACCTATATTCTTGTCCTTGAGCTTCCATACGATATACTGGATGTCTTCCACGGCAATGGGGTCCACACCGGCAAACGGCTCGTCGAGCATGATGAACTTCGGTTCGATGGCCAGACAGCGGGCTATCTCCGTGCGGCGGCGCTCACCACCCGACAAGCGGTCACCCGTGTTCTTGCGCACCTTTTGCAGGCGGAACTCCTTGATGAGGCTTTCCAACTTCTCTAACTGGTAGTCGCGGGGCTTGCCCGTCATCTCCAAGACAGAAAGGATGTTGTCCTCTACTGACATCTTGCGGAACACCGATGCCTCCTGTGCCAGATAGCCTATTCCGGCACGCGCACGCTTATAGACAGGATAGTCGGTCACCTCCTCATCGCCCAGGTAGATATGTCCTGCATTGGGAAGCACCAGGCCCGTCGTCATATAGAATGAGGTGGTCTTGCCGGCACCGTTGGGGCCGAGCAGTCCGACAATCTCGCCCTGACGCACATGGAAACTCACGTCGTTGACCACCGTGCGCTTGCCGTAGCGCTTCACGAGGCCCTCACTCCTCAGCACAATGCTCTCTTGTTCCATCATTTATAGCTAATTTATGTGCAAAGATACGAAAAAGTTTGGAGACTCCAAACTTTTTCGTACCTTTGCAGCCACAACTGATAAGTTTTTTCTCATGCTGATACACAAATGGCTGACCGCCTTTGGCCGCTATCTGATTCTGATGGGGCGCACGTTCTCAGTGCCCGAGCGTTTCCGCATGTTCTGGAAACAGTATATTAAGGAGATGGCCCAACTGGGTGTCAACTCCATCGGCATCGTGCTGCTCATCTCGTTTTTCATCGGAGCCGTCATCTGCAT
>ERZ842401.2246-NODE-2246-length-26082-cov-4.045453_pt1 | contig 26082 bp, 20 predicted proteins | sample MGYA00521270_ERZ842401 | MGnify/ENA primary metagenome ERZ842401 (study PRJEB31892, sample SAMEA3878208) | bioreactor metagenome | biome: Moose rumen | place: Sweden | collected 2011-10 | study: EMG produced TPA metagenomics assembly of the PRJEB12797 data set... | reverse complement strand
TATGTTCCAAAAAGCCACTGCTACGCCTAAAAATCCTATGGAAAATATTGTGTCGTGGCGTATGTCTTGCAAATAATAAAGTGGTGTAAATATAATTGCAAGCAAAATAACATAAAATTTCAATGCTTTTTTGTTATATTTTGCTAATACTTGTAGTGTATAGTAATTAACTATTAACCATATCATGGTTTGTACTAAACATATTCCAAATGGTCGGTCGTAAATTTTGGTACATAGATATACAAACAATCCATGTCCAAACGAAAGCCAATCGTCCCAAGCACCATACCCCGTTGCATCGTTCCATATTTTTATGCAGTCGTCTTTTAGTAATGTACAAGGAAATGTAGAGAATAAAAGAAAAAATGACATACCTACAATGCAAGCGTAATAATACCGTATTTTTATTTTCTCTTTGTTGTTTGTTATTTTTTTAGTTTCTAAGTTTTGAGAGAATAAATTTATAATATGGTTAAAAATTATAAAAGTAGATATTAGTATTGACGGTAGATAGTTAAAAATAAGTATGAAAAATACTAAATAACTTAGTATTGAATGATTAGTGTATAGTGATATTGAGTTTGTAATATGCTTAAATTCAAATATTTCTGATGATAATATTTCTGTTATGGGCAGCATAAGCACAAATGTTATGCAAAGAAAAATTGTTGTTGGCAGTTTTTTTCTGTCTATTGTTATTTTGCCTAAATTATGAAACAATAATAATCCTACAACGATAACAAACATAGAAAAATACGTAGAATCCCACATTAAATCGCGTTGTATTAGAGCAAAAGGTAATAACGAATTTACTAAAAATAATTTTAGAAGTAGAGATTTGTGCTCAGTTACAAAAAAAATTATGTTCTTCATTAATGTTTTCAATTAATAAAAGATTTTTATTTGTAGAATTTATTTTATTAAATAACTGTCTATCATTCTTTTAAAACCCTGTTTTACGAATATTGTCTGTTGCCAGCCGAGTTTTTTTAACTTGTCGGCGCAAAGTTCGGCGGAGGTAGATTGCGATCTTATGTAGTTTTTGTCGGTGTTTGGTGCAAAATCTACGCTGAGATTTTTTTCGGGGTAAAGTTCGCAAATTGTTTTGGCCAATTCAAGTATTGATGTCTGTTTGTCGGCAGCAATGTTGTATGCTTGACCAGAAGGCGCATGTAGCATAATTTTAAAAAGTGCAGAAATCATATCGGAGATATATACAAAACTGCGTTTAGCACTACCATCGGAGTTTAGAGTAAGGTTTCTATTGTTTACCACACAATTTGTAAAATCTGCAAAAACCCTTCCGTCATCAAGACTTAACCCTGGCCCGTAAGTGTGTGATAACCTTAACATATTGGTGTGTAGTCCGTATTGATGACTATAACAAACACACATGTTTTCGCCCATACGCTTGCTTTCTGCGTAACATGAACGCACATCTGTTATGTTAACGTTGCCCGTGTATTCTTCTGTTACCTTGGAAACTGAGCCGTCTAAAACTCCATAAACTTCGCCAGAGCTTATGTAGATAAATTTTTCTGTATTGTGTTTTACTGCCATTTCCAACATGTTGAAAGTGCCAATGGTGTTGGCTTTTAATGTTCCAACGGGGTCTTTGCCATAATATTTGGGGCTGGCTTGGCTTGCTGCATGTATTATTATGTCAATGTTATTTTGTTGAATGTTGGCATCAGAAACATCGGCTACTATTAGTTTGAAGTTGGGATTATTTAATAACTCTCCAAACTTATCTTGGGCGCGTTGGCTGTTTCGTACCAATGCCAAAACTGTTAGCTTTTTGTCTAAAATGCCTTTGTTGTTGAGTTCCAATAATGTATATACTATGTAACTTGCAACAAATCCGTTGGCACCTGTAACTAATATTGTTTTACCCGAAAAATAATTCCATCCATCTGCCGTTGAAATTATGTTTTCGATGTCTTCTACAACTATTGGGTTTTTATAATCGTTCATCCTTTAAATATGCATTGGTTTTGTAAGTCTTCGGGCATAAATGGAGCCATTTTTTCTAATGGAGCAGACGACATTTTGCCGTTTTTGTCCATAAACGATGCTGATTTTGGAAACAATGTTTGTTGCGGTGGCATGTGTATTTCGCAAATCATGGCTTCGTTGTTGTTAAGTGTTTGGGCTATTGCTTGTTTAAGTTTTTCACCTTCGGTGTTACAACTTGTGTATGCTATGCCGTATGCGTTGGCAATTTTTTCGAGATTAGGACATACCACACCGCTTGTTGAATCGCTACCAGTGAAATGTCCGCCAAAAAACGATTTTTGTGTAGTTTTTATGGCCAAATAGCCGTCATTTTCGAGTACAAATATTTTTAGCGGCATTTTATAAGTGGATATGGTTTGCAACTCTTGAATGTTCATTTGTAGGCTACCATCGCCAGTTACAAGTATTGTTCTGCCGTTATTTTTTGATATAAGCGCACCTATTGCAGCAGGTAAGTCATAGCCCATTGCTGCGCAGCCTTGATTGGCAAATACTCTAACGCCTTTTTTTACTTTCATGGCTTGGTATGTTGAGGTATAGGCTGTTCCATTGCCAGTTACTACGGTGTCGCCACTTTCAAGTTGTTTAAAAAGTTCGTCGGCAAATACGTATGAATTTACATAGTTAGGTGTTGATGGGTTGTCGTCGAATAGCGTGGGTATTTTTTGTTCTATTTCGCGACCAAATTTTCTAAATGCCGAATATTTATCGTTAAAGTTAAATGTCTCTTTTTCAACTTCTACGAGCATCTTATCTATAAATTCACTTAAATTGCAATGTACTTGTAAATCTATGCTAAGAGTTGGTTTTTGCATTTCTGCCATATCTATGTCAACCATCACTTTGTAGGCCTTGGGCGCAAGTAGGTCGTAGGCATAACTTACTTGTCGTATGCTTAGGCGTGTGCCAAGGATTATTAGTAGGTCGGAGTTTTGAACCATTATGTTGCCAATTCTATCTCCGCATATTCCTGGTTTACCGTAACATAGTGGGTGGTTGTACCAAATTATGTCGCTGCCGCTTATGGCTGTTACAACAGGTATGCCGAGTTTTTCGGCTAATGAGATAAATTCTTCAGTTTTGCCAGCGAGTCTTATACCATTGCCAACGTAAACAACAGGTGCTTTGGCAATTTTAAGTTTTTCGATTATTTGATTTATTTGTCTATCTACTAAGGTATGCTTAACTGTGTCGGCTATTTCGTTTGGATTAAACTCCCTAAAATTGCTTTCGTCTATTGTAGCTCCTTGTACGTCGAGAGGTATGTCAAGCCAAACTGGACCAGGACGACCGCTTTGTGCTATTGCCATGGCTTTGTCTAACTCGTATTTTATGTCGTTGGGATTAGTTATTGTTTTGGCGTATTTGGTTATTGGTTTAACTATCGAAACAATGTCGGCTTCTTGGTCGCCGAGTTGCCTTAGTGGTAAATCGGGGTATGTACCTTTCATTGTCGATGTTTTTATCTGTCCAGAAATGTATATTCCAGGGATTGAATCGAGCCATTGACCAAGTACACCTGTTACAGCATTTGTACCTCCAGGACCAGTGGTTACGCATGTTACACACATTTTGCCACTTGCACGGTAATAACCTTCAGCGGCTATGGCTGAGGCTTGTTCGTGGTGGTTGCAAATGTATGTGAGGCCTTGTGTGTGTCCAATACTGTCGTTTAGATGCATTGCTCCGCCTCCTGTAACAAGAAAACAATGGCTTATATTGTGTTTTTCTACTAAATGTTTGAATATAAAGTCTGATATTTTAATCATTTTTATTGTCTGTTTGTTCGTCAAAATTTATGCGTTCTTCTTCTATTACCAATGGTCTATTCATTATGCGGTTGTTGATGCTCATTATGTATTCGCCTATAAAACCGATAAAAAACAATTGTAAACCGCCAAGCATGAATACTCCTACTATCAATGGAATCATGCCAGCGTTGAATGTCATCCAGTGGGTAAGTTTATAGCCTACGTAGCCCAAAACTATTAAAAAACAGATTATTGATACTGCTATACCTATAAATGTTGCAAATCTTAATCCTGCCTTGGTGTAGGATGTAAAACTTAGCATTGCGGCATCAAATAGCGAGTACCAATTGTTGTGGGTTTTTCCTGCACGACGTTTTGGTTGACGATATTTTACAAAAACTCTTCTATAACCAAGTTCGGCAACAATGCCTCTTATAAAAGGTGTCGGGTCGTGAAGATTTCTTAAAACGTTAATAAACGATTTGTCGTATAGCCCAAATCCAGTAAAATGTTCTATTTGCTCAACTGGACTCATTTTTTTTATTAGTTTGTAATAACAAGTGCGCAAAAACCTAACTATCTTGTTTTCATCGCTTTGGGCTTTAATACCCACAACTATTTTTGCACCGTTTTCCCATTCTTGTACAAATTTAGGAATTAGTTCTACTGGGTCTTGAAAATCGGCACAAATTGGAATTGTACAATCGCCTTTTGTTTGTAACATTCCGTGGTATGGTGAGTTGAATTGTCCAAAATTTCGGGCGTTAAATATTGCCTTTATCTTTTTGTTGTTTTTACAAATTTCGCGAATCAGTGGGCGGGTATTGTCGGTGCTGTCGTTGTCGATGAATACAATTTCGTAGTCGTATTGAGGAAGCGATTTTTTTATTTCGGCTTCTATGGCGTTACTTATTTGTACTACGTTTTCTTCCTCGTTGAAACAAGGTATTAGTATAGATATGGTTTTCATAATCCTTTATTACCAAAATTACACCGCAAAATTATTCTTTTTTTTTATTTTTTTAGTTGTTATGGCAAAAATAATAATTTTGCACTTTGTTTTATGTTAATTAAAGGTGTATTATTAGATTGAAAAAGTTTATTAAGAGAATATTTTTGTTTTTATTGTTTTGGATTGGCATATACTTTATTTTGTTGCTTGTTGATTGGAGAGTTTCGAGAAATTATGTATGGCCACAGAGATATTTTTGTAGTTGGAATCATTTGTATTATGACGATATGGACGATGAGTTGCTTGTGTTTGGTTCGTCAAGGGCGCAAGTTCATTTTTCTTCTAAAATTATAACTGATTCGCTTGGTTTAAAAACTTATAATTTTGGATTACCAGGAGCGAGCATAAACTATTCGTATATACAATTGCGTGAAATTCTAAAACATAGAAAAACACCACCACGATACGTTACGTTGGAGGTGTGTTTTCATACATTAATGCCTCGTCCGTTGCCTTATCACTATCAGATGATGCCAAAAATGCTTTTTAATGTTAATATGTTTAGGTATCATGGCAACAACGATGTATATCCAGCGGGTTATTTTTTTGTGCCAATGTTGAGGTATTTTAACTATTGGAAAGATTTGGATTTATTCAACAAAGAAACTTATTACACATGCGATGGAAATGGATATATTGGTGAAGGTAGTACGTATAATTCAAAACGTAATTCAGAATTAGCGAATCTTTCTAAAACATATATACCATACGACGAAAAACAATATGGTGTTTTGAAAAAATTTATTAAAACATGTAAAGAAAACAATATTTCTTTGTTGTTGGTGTGGACACCAGAATATTATAAATATCTTGATAATCTTAAAGAGCGTGCTGAGTTGGAAAAATGTTTTGAAGGTATAGCCAAAGACAATTCTATTCCATTTGTAAATTTTGTTCATAGTGAAATCTGTAACGATTCGCTAAATTTTGAAAATGCGATGCATCTTAATGCTAATGGATCTGAAAAATTTACAAGCGAGTTTTACGTTCCCACTTTTAGAAAACTATATGGTTTATAGGATTTTGTAAATTGTTACGGTGTTAGGTATCAAATATAATTTAGAATAAGTGTTTCTTTTTTTTATTAAACAAAGTTATTTTTTATAATTCTCTGATTTTTGTGTGTTCAGTGTAAAATAACACTTGCAAAACTTTAATAAGTTATTGGTAGATTATTTTGTAACAAAAACATAAAAGAATGATATATTAGTGTTAGTATAATGAGGTTAACCTAATTAATATTGCATTTAAAATATTAATTTTTACCTTAAACTATACCATTAATGATGAGTATTATAAAAAAAATAGCAGTTGCACCAGCGTTGTCGGTGGCATTGCTTTTTGCCAATGAGGTTGGCGCACAGGGGCTTAAAGATGCCTACAAAGATTTTTTTAAGGTTGGCGTTGCAGTCAATATGTCTAACATTAATAGACAAGCCGAAGCCGATCTTGTTGTTAGAGAATATAATTCGGTTACGTGCGAAAATGACATGAAACCAGTTTCGGTGCAACCCACGGAGGGTGTTTGGAATTGGGCAAAGGCTGATTCTATAGCCAATTTTTGTAGAAAAAATAATATTAAAATGCGTGGGCATTGTCTTGTATGGCACAATCAATTTTGCGATTGGATGTTTACCGACAAAAAAGGTAATCCTGTGTCAAAAGAAGTATTTTACGAAAGGTTAAAAAAACATATTTTTACTGTTGTAAACCGTTATAAAGATATTGTTTATTGTTGGGACGTGGTTAATGAGGCAATGGCAGATAATGCAAATCCTACACCATGGAATCCTAATCCTTCGCCATATCGTGAGTCGAAACTTTACAAACTCTGTGGAGATGAATTTATTGCAAAAGCATTTGAATTTGCTCATCAAGCAGATCCTAATGCACAACTTTTCTATAATGATTATAACGCAGCCGACCCTGGAAAACGTGATAGAATTTTTAATATGGTAAAAAAAATGAAGGATGCAGGTGTACCTATTGATGGTATAGGTATGCAAGGTCATTACAACATCTATGGCCCTTCGATGGAAGATATTGAAAATGCCATAAAAAAATATTCTACCGTGGTTAAACATATTCATTTTACAGAAATTGATATTCGTGCAAATGAAGAAATGGGTGGTGCTTTGCAGTTTAGCCGAGGCGAAAATAATGTTGTTGCACCTTATATAGAAACTTTGCACCAAAATATGTATTATCAGCTTTTTAAGGTATTACGTCGCAATAAAGATGTTATTGATGTGGTTACATTTTGGAATGTAAGCGATAGAGATTCTTGGGTTGGGGTCAACAATTATCCTTTGCTTTTTGATAAAGACCTTAAACCCAAAAAAGCATACGAAATTGTAAAAAATTTTGATTTAGAGGTTGATAATGCTGTTGTTAAAGAGGATTTTAAACCTTCGGAACTTAATCAACCAGGGCAAGATTATCCGATGGTTAATTCGCAAGGATATGCTCGTTTTCGGGTTGTTGCCCCACAAGCAAAGTCGGTAATTGCTACACTTGGTCTTGGCGGTAGTGGTCAAACAGTTTTGCAAAAGGATAAAGATGGCGTTTGGACAGCTACCACCGAAAAACCTATGGACGAAGGTTTTCATTATTATCATCTTATTGTAGATGGTGGCGTGGTTAATGATCCTGGTGCACAGAATTTTTATGGTTCAGTGCGTTGGGAAAGTGGAATAGAGATTCCTGCGCACGATTGTGATTTTTATGCAGCGCGTACTGATATACCTCATGGAAACGTTCAACAAGTGCTTTTTAATTCGCCGAGTACCCAATCATTAAAACGTGCTTTTGTATATACACCACCTGAATATGGTAAAAATCCTAAACAGCGTTACCCCGTACTTTATCTTCAACACGGTTGGGGCGAGGACGAAACGGCATGGACCAATCAAGGACATGCTAACCTTATTATCGACAATCTTATTGCTGATGGTAAAATAAAACCATTTATTATTGTAAATACTTATGGTATGACAAATGAAATTAAGTTTGGTCATATTCATGAATTTACTGCTAAGGAATTTGAACAAGTGTTGGCTGATGAACTTATTCCGTATATAGATAAAAATTTCTTGACTTTGGCAGATAAAAACCATCGTGCTTTGGCAGGTCTTTCTATGGGTGGAGTAGAAACAAAACTTATAACGCTACGTCGTCCAGAACTTTTTGCTTATTATGGTCTATTGAGCGGTGGCGTTTATATGCCCAACGAAATAAAAGACAAAAATCAAGTAAGGTTAATATTTCAGAGTTGTGGCTCAAAAGAAACCCCAGATCGTATTAATCAATCTGTTGACGAGTTGAAAAAGGCTGGTTTTAATGCGGTGGGTTATATTTCGGAAGGTACTGCACACGAGTTTCTAACATGGAGAAGAAGTCTTTATCAAATGGCGCAATTGTTGTTTAGATAACTTTATGTTGTAATTTTTTTTGATTGTAGGCTGTAAAAAAAGTGGTGAGCGGTGTTAAATTGTTAAAAAACTTGCCACGTTTTTTACAGCCTTTTATATTATAAGTTGTTATTACTTGGTAGATGAATTATTGCATTTTTATGTTATAACCAATTCTTTATATCTTTGTGGCGTTAAATTTTATTCTAAATGACGCATAATGTTAGAGATATAGCAGAGCGAAAACCAAATTTTTTGGCATTGTCGCCGCTTATTGTTTTTTTAGTGATGTATTTGGCAACATCGCTAATTCTCAATGATTTTTACAAAGTACCTATTACCATTGCTTTTCTTACATCATCGGCCTATGCAGTGGCTATTACACATAAACTTACTTTGAATCAGCGTATTACAAGGTTTAGTCGTGGTGCTGGCAACAAAAATATAATGTTGATGGTTTGGATCTTTGTACTTGCTGGAGCATTTGCTCAGAGTGCTAAGGATATGAATGGTGTACAACAGGCTGTTAATATTGCACTTAGATTTTTACCAAGTGATTTTCTTTTGCCAGGGATGTTTATAACATCGTGTTTTATTTCTCTTTCGGTTGGAACGTCGGTTGGAACTATTGCCGCATTGATGCCAGTGGCAGTTGGAGTGGCTGAACAATCTGGCGTTGACGTAGAACTTATGGCAGGTGTTATAGTTGGTGGAGCATATTTTGGTGATAATCTTTCTTTTATATCCGACACAACAGTTATTGCTACTAAGTCGCAAGGTTGCATGATGAAAGATAAGTTTCGCGAAAATATAAAGATTGTAACGCCAGCAGCCATTGCCGCCGCAATTATATATTTTTTTATCGGACGTGGGCTACATTACAATTTGCCGATGCAAGATATACAACTCGTAAGAGTTTTGCCGTATGTTGTTGTTCTTGTTACCGCATTGTTGGGTATTAACGTCTTAATAGTTTTGTCGGTGGGAATAGTTTGTGCTGGGTTTATTGGAATGATAACTGGTTGTTACGATATTTTTGGATGGTTTTCGTCTATGGGTAACGGTATCTTAGCAATGTCAGAACTTATTATAGTTACACTTTTGGCTGGTGGTATGCTTGAACTTATTCGTTATAATGGAGGTATGGATTTTCTTGTAGAAAAACTCTCGTCAAAAGTTTCGGCAAAGCGAGGAGCTGAGTTTAGCATTGCTTTTCTTGTATTTTTTGCCGATATTTGTACAGCCAATAATACCGTTGCGATAATCACTGTAAGTCAGGCTGTTGCAAAAATTGCTCGTAAGTTTGGCATTAATCCAAAACGTTCAGCAAGTTTGCTTGATACATTTTCTTGTTTCGCACAAGGAATAATTCCTTATGGCGCACAAATGCTTCTGGCGGCTGGTTTGTGTAAGATTGCACCATCTATTATTATTCCATATCTGTTTTATCCATTTTTAATGGGAGTATGCGCATTGTTAAGCATAACGTTTCAATGGCCAAAATCTAAATAGTATTTTCGGTGGTAATTTCGGTAAGATTAAAAAAAGTTTGAAGTTACATATTTTTTGGTTGATAAGTAATTTATTTTTAATTTTGCGTTGCGTTAAACAAAAGACAATATGGAAAATAGCCAAGAACAAGAGACTGCCGTGCTTGTAGCCGTATCAACCGACAAGACCACCGATTTTAAAATGTTGGAATATCTTGCGGAATTACAATTTTTGGCGCAAACAGCTGGTGTGGATACTTTAAAAAGTTTTACACAACGAGCCGAATATCCAAACCCACGTACATACATTGGACAAGGAAAACTCAAAGAAGTGGCTGATTATGTAGAAAAAAATAATGTTGATTGTGCCATTTTCGATGATGAACTTTCGGCTCATCAATTTAAGAATATTCAGGATGCGTTGAAATGCAAAATTCTCGACCGCACCAATCTTATTCTTGATATTTTTGCAAAACGAGCGCAAACTGCCCATGCTAAAACCCAGGTAGAATTAGCACAATATCAATATTTGTTACCACGTTTGGCAGGTATGTGGACGCATCTTGAACGGCAGAAAGGTGGAATTGGTATGCGTGGTCCGGGTGAAAAAGAAATTGAAACCGACCGTCGTATTGTTCGTGATAGAATTGCAAGGCTTAAAGAACAATTGCAAATAATTGATAAACAAAAAAATGTTCAACGACAAAATAGAGGAAAACTTGTAAGAGTTGCTCTTGTTGGTTATACTAATGTTGGCAAATCTACGCTTATGAACTTATGGAGCAAATCGGAAGTTTTTGCCGAAAACAAACTTTTTGCAACGCTTGACACCACTGTTAGAAAAGTTGTTGTTAAAAATTTGCCGTTTTTACTTTCCGACACTGTTGGGTTTATAAGAAAACTTCCAAAAAATCTTTTCGAGTCGTTTAAATCAACACTCGATGAGGTTAGAGAATCTGATATTTTGCTTATTGTAACAGACATATCGCATCCTAATTTTGAAGAACAGATGCAAACTGTAAACGAAACTCTTGCAGAAATTACTCAAGAAAGAAAATCGGTTTTTTATGTTTTTAACAAAACCGATAACTATAGTTACACGCCAAAAGATGCTGATGATTTAACAGAAAAAACAATGGAAAATTACTCGCTTCAAGAGTTGGAAGAGTATATTAAGATAAAATATTCACCGTCAGCTCCGTGTATTTTTATATCTGCAAAGAAAAAAACAGGCATAGATACGCTCAAAGAAATGGTCTATACTGAGGCACTTAAAATTCATACCGAACGCTATCCATACGACGATTTGTTGTATCAGTTGTAATATGTAACATTGAAGTAAAATAAAAAAATTGCAGTTAACGAATTTAAAATATATTTTTGCAGAAAAAATAATACAATGTCGAGAGTAGAAAAATCTTTTTCACACAAAATGTCAATACGGCATGCGTATAATCAACGTACAGGATTGTACGATTTTGTACGTAAAGTAGCCGTTAAACTTATTTTGATAGTTATTGCCATTGTGGCAGCGTTTCTTGTACTTAATCATTTTGTAGATATTGGTAGTATAATAGAAAATTACATAAATAGTCATGGAATATTTGAGGTTTTAACGTTGTTCCTTATTTCTGAATCTGTTTTGGGTTGGATACCGCCAGATTTCTTTATTATTTGGAGCAACCAATTTGATCAAATGTTCAAATGGTTAAGTATTCTTGGAACTATATCTTACTTTGGCGGTATAATTGCCTATAAACTTGGTGTGTTATCTGCCAAATTTCCTAAAATAAGAACGTGGCTTGAAAAACGTAACGATCAGTTTTTTAAACAGATAAAAAAATGGGGTGGCATAATAATTATTCTTGCAGCATTGTTTCCGTTGCCGTTTGCCACCACGTCCACAGCTGCTGGAATGGTTAAATATCCGTTTAAGCAGTTTTTAATTTACGGACTTTCTCGCTATCTAAGATTTTATTTTTATGGCGTGATGATATATTTTGCATTGGATAAGATTTTATAAAAATGGATTATAATTTTCCAAAAGTTATATTAAAAAATGGTAAGGAGCGCAGTCTTCTTCGTTTGCACCCTTGGGTTTTTTCGGGTGCAATAAAAAACATAATCGGTAATCCGCTCGATGGTGATAATGTGGTGGTGCTTGGAGCTAAGGGTGAGTTTTATGGACTCGGTCATTATCAAAAAGGTGGCAGTATAAGTGTAAGAATTTATAGTTTCGATTCTATACAACCAGACGAAAAATTTTGGAAACAAAAATTTGCTGCGGCAGTGGAATTACGTCGCAGCATAGGATTGCTTGATAATTCTCAGACCAATGTTTTTCGTCTAATACATGGCGAAGGCGATGGAATGCCCGGTTTTATTTGTGATTTTTACAATGGAACCGTTGTATTTCAGGCTCATAGTTATGGTATGTACTTGTTGGAACCTATTTTTGCTAAGATAATCTTAGAATTGCTTGGCGATAAAGTGGTTTCTGTTTACGACAAAAGTGCTAATACATTGCCAAAAACCAATAATGGTGTTGAAAATAAATTTTTATACGGTAGTTGCGCCGAAACTTTGGTAAAAGAATATGGAATGAAGTTTTTTGTAAACGTTGAAGAAGGTCAAAAAACAGGATTTTTTATCGACCAACGCGAAAATCGTAACCTTTTGCGCCATTATGCAAAGGGAAAAAATGTGCTTAATATGTTTGGCTATACAGGAGGTTTTTCTGTGGCGGCATTGGCGGGAGAAGCAAATAGTGTTGTTAGTGTAGATGCTTCGCAAACAGCCATTTCACTTACTGAACGTAATGTTAATCAAAATTTCTCCAATACATCAAATCATCAAGCTATGGCAGTAGATGCGTTTGAATATCTCGATAAAATGGAGAAAAATAAGTATAATCTTATCATTCTCGATCCACCAGCATTTGCAAAACATGCAAGTGCTATGTCGCAGGCAGTTAAAGGCTATCAACGTATAAATAGAGCTGCAATGGAAAAAATTGCAGCAGGAAGTATTCTCTTTACTTTTTCCTGTAGTCAAGCCATTGATAAAAACATGTTTAGGCTTGCTGTGATGGATGCGAGCATACAAGCTGGACGCAAGATAAAGATTCTTCATCAACTAACCCAACCAGCCGATCATCCTATAAGTATATATCATCCCGAAGGTGAATATCTTAAAGGTTTGGTTGTTTATGTAGAATAATTATGTTTTAATATGGTTGCATAAATAAATATTAATAAGGATAATCGAATATTTATTATGGAATATATTGATTCTTTAATAAAATACAAGCGTTTTGAAACCTATAAGGTTAATGTTGGCGGAGTAAAAATTGGTGGAGAAAATCCTATTCGCGTACAAACAATGTGCAACACCTCTACTGCTGATGTAGAAGCCACTGTAAAACAGATAACTAAACTTTCTGAAATGCAGGGTTGTGAAATTGTGCGTGTAACCGTGCCTACAATGAAAGATGTGGGTTATCTTAAAGATATAAAACGCATTTTATTGGATAAAGGTATTACTATGCCAGTGGTTGCTGATGTACATTTTCTTGCGCAAGTGGCGTTGGCATGCGCCGAACAAACCGACAAGGTGCGTATAAATCCTGGAAATTTTTGTCATCACGATTTACCTTGTTTTACCAAGGAAGAGTATGATAACGAAGCTGCTGTTATTGAGAAAAATTTTGCACCATTGATAGAGATTTGTCGTAAACATGGTACAGCGTTGCGCATTGGTACCAACCACGGTAGTTTATCAAAACGGATACTTAATCGTTTTGGTGATACGCCCGAAGGTATGGTTGAAAGTGTTATGGAGTTTCTTAGGATAGCAAAACGATTGAATTTTAACAATATAGTTATCTCTCTTAAAAGCAGTAATCCAAGTGTTATGGTAAAAGCAGCTCGCTTGCTTGTTAAAGTAATGCGTCAAGAAAACATGAATTTTCCGCTTCATCTTGGTGTTACTGAAGCAGGCGAAGGACTTGAAGGACGTATGAAATCGGCAGCTGGCATTGGTGCGTTGCTTTTTGACGGGATTGGTGATACGGTGAGAGTTTCGCTTACAGAAAATCCTGAATATGAAATTGCTCCAGCAATGGAGATTTGTCGTTATGCACTATGGCGCATACAAGGTCAGCAATTAGAACTTTCTGATGGTGAAATTCCATTTTTTTATAATCCATATTCATATAAACGTCGAGAAAGTATTGCTGTTGGAAATTTTGGTGGAACAAACGTTCCTACAGTTGCTATTTGGGTTAACGATGAAGGAAAAGATATTGTTGATTTTGTTTCTAATGTTAACGAAGATAAACTTCCTGACGTTGTTTTTGTTAATAATGAACAATTAGCACGAGATATATTAAATACAGGTAGAAAACTTAAAGTTTCGGTTGAAAGCGAAAGTAAGATTGCTGGTACAATTCCTTATTATCATTATAAAACTTTTGCACAAAAAAAATCAGGAGAGTTTTGCTTTGTAATTGTTGACGAAAAATCTGATTTTAAGCAACTTGCAACTTTATTGTTTGGTCATGAGATTTTGATTGCTGCACCAAAATTTGGCAATAAAACTGCATCGTTGCGATATATATTTTACCAGCTACATGTTAATAATATAAAACTTCCTGTACTTATAAAACCCGACGAGAATATACCGCAAGAATATAACGATTTGGCTGTTACGGCAGAATCGTCGGCCGTTTTTATTGATGGGCTTGGCGATGGTGTTGTGCTTAATACCAACGGTGATGTAGAAAAATATTCTGCGATGGCATTTGATATTTTGCAGATATGCCGTCTTCGTATCTCTAAAAACGAATATATTTCTTGCCCTGGTTGTGGTAGAACGCTTTACGATTTACAGACAACAGTAAAGAAAATTAAAAATGCTACATCGAAATACAAAAATTTAAAAATCGCTGTTATGGGTTGTATTGTTAATGGACCTGGCGAAATGGCTGATGCAGATTATGGGTATGTTGGTGCTGGTGTTGGAAAAATTTCTCTTTATCGTAATAAGGAAGTTGTTAAACGTGGTATTCCTGAAGAAAATGCTGTTGAAGAACTTATAAAACTTATAGAGGATAAATAATTTTATTAGAATAATAAAAAACAACGAGAATCTTTATTTTTAGAGTTTCTCGTTGTTTTTTTATTATTAGCAATTCTCTATTTTATTTATGCCCAAGGGTCGTCTGCAGCAGGAGTACGTATGTCAGAAAGTAGAAAGTTTTCCCACAAAAACCATTGCGTACCTTTTTGACGGAGTTTTAATTGACGTGGTGAATCTGCTCCCGATGAGTTCATCCAAAGTGTTACGTAACCAGCATTTTGATACGAATAGGGATTATCGAATACTTCTATGGTATATTCGCTTGGTTGGTAGTTGTTTTGAGGCGATGAACCTTTAAAAAAACTAAATGGTTTGTAGAATTTTCCTTGCAAACGATCTTTTAAAAACTGTTTTTCGTATGGTGAAAGTGGTTGTGGTCCTTTTAGAAAATTGAGCATGTTTATTGTTTCATCAACATTGTTTTCGTAGTTACACAAAGTTGCAACTACTAATGCACAAACCTCAAATGGGTTGGTGAGTGCAGATTCTTTTAAAGATTTTAGTTGTTCAACATTCTGCGGCAATGTGCTGAATGTTATTGTCTGTCTTTTTTCCATAATTTAAAAAGTTTTTTATGTTATAACAATGAGTTATTTTGCCACCAAATATAAAAAATGTTGGTTTATAATAAAAAATGTTTTAATTTTTTTTATTTTTTTGTTGCATTAATAATTGTTGAATATATATTCTTCTGGTTGAGCAAGCATTTCTGGTAGTGCATTTTCTAATGTTTTACAAAGTTGTGCTATCATTTCTGATGTTGTAGGGTATTGTATTGGTACGTTTCTGAGGTTTGGACGTAGTTCTGGAGGAAGTGCTTTGATGTCGCCGCGTATGGTTGCATATCTGTTGATAAAGTCATAAACTACTGATGTTTCTTCGCCGCGAAACATTAGATTTCCATTTCTGGCGTTGTAATATGAGTTTTGTACTATTAGTTCTCCGCGTTTTACTTGTGATGTTTCTAAATATTGACAACTATAATGAACAATGTTTTGTTTTTTTACCATTTTGCCATCGGCATCGCGTACTACGTTTCCTTTTGAATCTCTAACATATTCTGTTCCTTTGTCTTCTTCAACAGAAAAGTCGCGCTTTGTTTTCTCTTCTGAGTTTACGCCTATAATTATGTTGTTGATGTTACAAATGGTTTTTATGTCGGGTGTTGTTCTGCCAATGGTTGATGCAGAATAGTATTTAAACCACATACTACCGCTATTGGCTACGGCTTGGTTGGCTATAGATGCCAAAACTCGGTCCGAAATTCTCGAATTATAACTCATAACGCTTACAAGTACTTTGTAACTGCCTTTTTCTACGCAATTGTTCATAAATCTTGTTATGCTGTCGTGATTACCTATGTATGATTTGGCTGTTTCTAACGATTTATATGCGTTATAGTATCCGTTTTTTGTATCTGTGTGATAAAGACTTAATGCTTTTGTGTAATAAAATTTTCCTGCAGATGTTTTGGTTTGTGATATTTTGTTGTTATAATCCACTTGTTTGTAATCTATTGTTTCTCCGTTTAGATTTAGTGGTAGCACGGTTTTTACAAGTTCTTGACGCTCTTGCATTTGACGATAAATTTTTATCATGTGGTCGTATTGGTTGTTGCGTGCATAATTGTCTATTTTTTCTTTATCTGCTGCGGTAGCTGCTTGATACGCGTCTTTAAGACTTTTGATTTGGATAGGGTCGGTTTTGTCTTTTTGAAGTTTTCTAACTGCAGTGCGTAGTGCATCGTCGTAGTTGCCTTTTTCTACCATTTTGGTAGAGTTGCAACTTGAAATGAATGTTAATATTAAAAATAAAATAGCTAAGGTTTTGGTTTTCATTGTTTTATTGTTCTAATGTTGATAATGCTGTTTTTAAGTCGTTGTCGTAATTTTGGATTAATTTATAGCAATTAGTTTCATCGTTGATGATTAATTTTATTGCTGCTTTTATTTGATTATTAATGTATTGATTATCTATATCTTCTTCTTTTTGAGGTTTTACGCCATTTGCTATAGTAAAATTTATGAATTTATTATATAAAAGGTTGTCATCAAAAATAGATGTAACTGCGTTATTGTTGTATTTTGCTGTTTCTGCATTAAAATGTAATGCAGAAAATTTTTTAAAAAGATTTTGTCTGTTGCATTTTAGTATATATTCTGACAATTTGTTTTCTGATTCAGGAACAAAAATGTCTGGCATTATTCCGCCACCACCATAAACCGTTTTGCCTTTTGGTGTTGTGAATTTTAGACTGTCGGGAAATGTATTTTTTATGGCAGAATCGAGTTCTCCATTTAATAAACGATTTTTAATGTCATCGTTGTAGTTGACACCTGTTCCGTATGGTTTTTGTATGCAACGTCCTGTGGGTGTGTAGTATCTTTCTGTTGTAAGCCTTAGTTGTGAACCATCGTTTAAATCTATTGTAGTTTGCACAAGTCCTTTGCCAAATGTTCTGCGTCCTACGATTATTCCTCTATCGTTATCTTGTATAGCACCCGCAAGTATTTCTGATGCAGATGCACTCCAAGAATCAACAAGAATTATTATTTTTTTGTCTTTGAGTCGGTTTTTGCTGTCGGCGTAAAATTCGCGTTTTCGTCCTTCGCGATTTTGTGTGTAAACAATCATGGCTTTGTGAGGTAATATTTCGTTAGCTATTTTTATTACTGCTTGTAAGTAGCCACCGCCATTGTCTCTAAGGTCTATTATTAGTGTTGAAAACTTGTTGATGCTATCTACTGTTTGCTCACAAAATTCTTTGTATGTGTTTGAACCAAACGATGTTATCTTTATGTACCTAATGCTATCGTTTATGTTAAATGCTGTTTCTACACTTGGTAATGGTATTTTGTTACGTTTTATTTTTTTTATCATTAAACTATCGCAACCACTTCGTTTTATTGATAGATTAACGTATGTGTTTATATCGCCTCTTATCAATGTTGGAATTTTTTTTGTCATTTTTGTGGCTGGATAGATTGTATTTGTATCTATTTTTATTATTCTATCTCCTGCAATAATCCCCGATTCTGCGGCGGGGCTATTTTTTAATACGTACATTACAATTAGTGTATCGTGATAAAAATTGTATTCTATGCCGATGCCACCATTAATTTTGCCATTGAGACGTTCTTCGGCTTGTTCTATATCTTTTGCTGGAATATATGTTGAGTGTGGGTCTAATTTTTCTAATAATTTGGGTATTATTTCTTCGGCGAGAGAGTCAGTAGAAATTTTTTCGACATATTTATTTTCAATAGCGTTAACAACTTCCAATATTTTGTTGTTGTTATTGACAAACATGAAATTGTCGTTTGTTGTTTTTATGGTGATGTAACGTTCCAAAAACATGCCTAATGCTACGAGAAAAAAAACTATGAGTGGTGTGTATTTATTGCTGTCCATTTAAAATTTTATAACCATGTAAAAAATATCTTTGTTATTCGTCTTTGCCTATTTCAATAAAAACAGTTTCTATTCCAGCTCTTTCCAATAGTTTTAATCCATCATCAAGACGGTATTTTTCGCTATATACTACTCTTATTATTCCACTTTGGATGATTAACTTGGCACATTCTAAACATGGAGAGGCTGTAACATAAAGAGTTGCACCAAGGCTACTATTACCGCTTTTTGCTACTTTAGTTATTGCGTTGGCTTCGGCGTGAAGCACGTATGGCTTTGTGGTTCCGTCTTCGAGTTCGCACACGTTTTCAAATCCAGAAGGTGTTCCATTGTAACCGTCTGAAATTATCATTTTGTCTTTTACTAAAAGTGCGCCAACTTGCCTACGTGTACAATAGCTATTTTCTGCCCAAATGCGCGCCATACGTAGGTATCGGCGATCGAGAAGGTCTTGCTTATTCATTTTTAATTTCCTCGTAATCAATATATTCTCCTGTGTTGTAGGATTTTTGTTGGGATTGAGCCTTATTGTTGATTATTTCTATATTTGTTTGTCCTTCAATTGGATGCTCTGTTTGCTCTTTGTATTTTTTTTCGGCTTGTTTTACGGTTTTGTATATTCTTAAAAGTATTCTTCCACCAAAAATTGTGAAGGTTAACATAAAGAATATTAGCATAAATAATAAAAATGTCAACATGGTTTGTTTATTTTAATTGGTTAACAAAATTTCTACTCTTTTGTTTTTTGCTTTGTTGGCGGGAGTGTCGTTTGATGCTATTGGATTGTAAAACCCACGACCAGAAGCGGTGTAATTTTTGCCAGGTGTGGTGCTGTTTTCGGTTAAAAACGAAACCACTGCCGCTGCCTTGCGTACACTAAATTCAAGATTGGTTTTGGCTGTTCCTGTGTTGTCGGTGTTGCCAACAACTTCTACTTTGAGATTTTCGTTAAGACTAAGCACTGCGGATATTTTTTTTAGTAAAGTTTGACCTTTGCTGCTTATAGTTGTTCCTGATTGAAATAAATAACTATCCCAAATGGTTATAAGTATTTTTCCTCCGCTACGTTGTGCGTAACATTCGCTTTGATTTGTACCTTTGATGGCTGAGTTTATGCTTGTTAACAGATTGTTTAGTGCCGAAATATTTGCATCATTTAGGCTTTCTATTGAATCGCGATTGTGATTTTGTAACTCTAAAATATTTTTAAGCGAATCAACCGTGCGGCTTTTGGCAATGAGGTTTTGTTTTTCGCGATTATAGTCGTTGATGGCAGTGTTTAGCGATTGGCTCAGTGCGTCTTTGTCTCCAGAAATTTGTTTGTTTACCGTTGTAAGGCTATCATAACTGCTTGATTTTTTGTTACTTAATGATTGTAATCGCTCTGTGTTGGCGTTAAATTGAGTAACTGTGGTGTTAAACACACGGTTTAGACTATCGAGCGAATATTTGCCACGTGCTACGGCTGCGTCATATTTCTTTTTGGTTACTATGCAACTGCTTAGCATGGTTGCAGTTATTATTAATATAATAAGTTTTTTCATGTTATTATCCTTTTTATTCTATCTTTGTGTTTTAGAAAAAACAAAGGTAATTATAAAATATGAAAAAAACAGCATTGTTGATATTTCTTTTGACTTTTAGTTTTAATATTTTTGGACAAAAAGTCGTTACTGGTGCAATTTATGATTCTAAAACATTAGAGCCTATGGCTTTTGTTAATGTAGCTATTGTTGGAACTACGGTTGGCACTGTTTCTGATGAGTTTGGTGAATTTTCGTTATCTATTCCTGCCAATCTTTGCAACAAGTTGTTGCAGTTTTCGTCGGTTGGGTATTTGTCGTATAGTCAAGAAGTTTCGCAGATAAATCAACCGTTGGAAGTAAAGCTTGAACCTACCGATTACAAGATTGGAGAAGTTGTGGTTAAAGATAAATCGGCTGCAGGTGTTAAAGTTTTAAAGTCCGTTGTTGCTGAACTGGAAAATAATTATATTTCTTCGCCATATTCTCTTAAAGGAAACTATGTTTTTAGTTGTTCAGATGTTCATGCAACTCAAAAGACATCTGTTTCTGTTGATTTTTACGATTGCGTTGGTTATTTGCAGTCGGCACGCAAAACGGCTTATGATGATAGAAATTATTCTGTTAAAGTGGTTTGGCGACAAAAACCCGCAATTGACTATTGGTATGGACGAATTGCTATTGAAGAAATTTTGACAACGGATATTGTTCGTAGTGCTTTTAATATTTTGGATGCTGCTCGTTACAATGATTATGAAATAACATTGTTGCAATCTGGCGATGGTGTAAATAAGTTGACTTTCAAATGCTCTATTCCAACATTTTATCATTGTGGTTACGAAAATCCAAAAGAATATTATGGTGTGCTTAATGTAAAAAATAATGTAATTATTTCAGGCGAATATACTGTCGTGTGCGTAGATAAAAAAGTTGATGCTCAATTTACTTATTCTGCCTTTGGTGGAAAAAATTGCTTAACATCGGCATCTGTTAAAATTACAAGTCAATCTGGCGAAGAATCTCATGTTTTTAATGCAGAAAGTATCATTAATGGAAAACAGATTACTGGAAAAATTTTCTTTTGTCGTTAAAATAAGTGGATATATTGTATAAAAAATCACGGAAACATAGAATTTTATAATTCTTTTGTGTTCCGTGATTTATTTTTGTTGGTATTATTTGTTAATGGCAGAATAGCATTTCGCGGTATTTTGGTAATGGCCACATTTCGTCATCAACGATAAGTTCAAGTTGGTCGATAGCGTGGCGTATTTTATCAAAATATGGTTTTACGTTTTGAGAGTATGCTAATGCACGTTGTAGATTGTCGGTAATTGTGTCGGCATTTTTGCGTGCAGTATTCATGTCTTTACAATTTGTTTTAATATCGAGAATGTGTTGCGAAATGATTTTGATTGTGTCGAGACGGTTTTCTACCAATTCGTCAAAGCCAAGTCCTTTTGTTCCACGATAGTTTTCTATAAGAAGGTTTTGGTATCTAATGGCTGTTGGAACAACGTGGTTCATGGCAAGATTTACCATTACTCGCGATTCTATTTGTATTTTTTTGTGATAGTTTTCGGCGTAGATGTCTTGTCGCGCTTCGAGTTCGCGTTTGGTTAAAACTTTGAGGCTTTCAAATAGCGAAATTGTTTTTTTCGATGTGTATGCTTTTAACACTTCGGGACACGAACCAGAGATGTTGAGACCACGTTGTTCTGCTTCGTTTTTCCATTCGTCGGAATAATTATTGCCTTCAAATAAAATAGAGTATGATTGTTTTGCGTATCTACCAAGTATTGCTAATACATTGTCTTCAAGGCTACCACCTTGTGCCAAAGCTGCGTCAAGTTCTTGTTTAAATTTTTCTAATTGACCAGATACTGCGCTATTGAGTGCTATCATTGAGGATGCGCAATTGGCGGCACTGCCCACCGCACGAAATTCAAATCTGTTACCTGTAAATGCAAATGGTGAGGTACGGTTGCGGTCGGTGTTGTCAAGAAGTATTTCAGGTATTTGTTCTATGTTTAGTTTTACAGATTTTTTTACCGAAGGTGTTAATATTTTGCCTTTTTCGGTTTCTTCTTTTAAAATTGCCAATGTTTTTGCCAACTGTGCTCCTAAAAATATTGATATTATGCAAGGAGGTGCTTCATTGGCTCCAAGTCTGTGTTCGTTGCCCGCAGTCATGATGCTGGCTTTGAGCAAATCGGCATTTTCGTAAACGGCTTTTATTATGTTTACTAAGAATGTTAAAAATCTCAGATTACCATTTTCGTCTTTTGCTGGCGAGAGAAGATTAATGCCTGTGTCGGTTGCCATAGACCAATTGTTGTGTTTACCGCTACCGTTTACCGATGCAAATGGTTTTTCGTGAAGCAATACGCGAAAATTATGGCGGCGCGCTGTTTTCATCATCAAATCCATTAACAATACGTTGTGGTCAACAGCGAGGTTTATTTCTTCAAAAATTGGTGCACATTCAAATTGTCCTGGAGCAACTTCGTTGTGGCGTGTGCGTACAGGTATGCCGAGTTTGTGACATTCAACTTCGAGATCTTGCATATATTCCATTACTCGTTCTGGAATTGAACCGAAGTAATGATCGTCAAGTTGTTGATTTTTAGCAGAGTTGTGTCCCATTAAGGTTCGTCCACAAGAGATAAGGTCTGGGCGCGCTGCAAAAAGTGCTTCGTCGATGAGAAAATATTCTTGTTCCCAACCTAATGTGCCGTTAACACGTTTGGTTTCTGGATTGAAATATTTGCAAACAGCTGTTGCTGTTTTGTCTAATGCGTTTAGCGAGCGAAGAAGTGGTGTTTTGTAGTCGAGAGCTTCGCCTGTGTATGATATAAATACTGTTGGTATGCAGAGTGTTGAACCTATTACAAAGGCTGGTGATGTAGGATCCCAAGCGGTGTATCCTCGTGCTTCAAATGTATTGCGTATTCCTCCTGAAGGAAATGATGATGCGTCTGGTTCTTGTTGGGCGAGAACTTTGCCTTCAAACGATTCTACTGGTGTGCCATTGGCTAATGTAAAAAATGAATCGTGTTTTTCTGCTGAGGCTTCGGTAAGTGGTTGAAACCAGTGTGTGTAGTGTGTTACGCCAAGTTCCATTGCCCATTGTTTCATTCCGTTGGCAACATGATCGGCCAATTCTCGGTCTATGTTGATGCCTTCAGCGATACATTTTTTTACTTTTTTGTAAACGCCTTCGGGAAGATATTTGGCCATTTTTGTGTCGTCGAAAACATTGCAGGCATAAAATGTTATTGCTCGGTCTTCTGAATGGTTTACTTTTACTGGTTTGTGGGTTAGCGAGTCTTCCAGTGCTTTAAATCTTATTGCTGACATGTTTTTTTTGTTATAATAATTTGTGCAAATTTGGTTTTAAAAAATTTTAAGTCAAAGTTAATTTTTAAAATTAACGTTTGTTTAACCAATTTTTATTTAATGATTTTTACTGCTTGTTGTCTAAAAATTTGACATTCTATACATTTTAATGGTTTACAATAGTTGTTGCTGAGCTGTATGGCGGCTTGAGAGTCCCATGCGTTTTTTATTATTAGACCGTTTTCTTGTTGTTTTTTTACTATTGAGTTTGTTTCTTGTGGTAGTTTTTGTAATAATTCTATGGCTTTTTCTTGATATTGCGGCATATTACGCATTTGTCCGTAAACAAACATTGTAGGTATTGCAGCGTTTATTGCCAACAATAGTGCCGATTGTTTTGTTAAAGTTGCAATATTTATTGGTCTTGGTTCTTTGTCTGTGAGTTTTGTGGTAAAAAAGTGGAGCATCTCATCTGCCTCTGTTATTTCTAATATGTGAGAAAATATGTTGCGTTTTTTGCATATTAGTGCAGTGAATTGGGCTATTCGTATTTCTGGACGGTTTTTAGGTCTTAATTTATTTTCCCATTTTATATTTTCTGGCTGCGAAAGGTTATATTTTTGTTTATAAAAACTATATTCGCGAACCATTTCTATGTTGTTGTGTATAAGTCCTGCTTGTCCAAGCATAATTGCAATGGCGGAATATAGCGAATCTCTATTTTTTTCTATTATGCTAAGTGTTACACTTTGTGCGAGTGTTTCCATTTGAAATGAGTTTTTCCCAAAGCCAAATGCCCTTGCTAATAACCTAAAAAACATATTGTTCCAATCTCCATTTGTTTTTGTTAGCAGTTTTTTTATTTCTTCGGTTTTATGTTGAAGTCTTTCTGTTGCTAAGCGTTCTTTTAGTATGGTTCGATTTATTTGCGATATTTCTGTTATTTTGGCGGGACATTTTTTTGACTTGGCTACTTGGTTAAAAAAGGTGTTGCTTAGTTCTATTAATGGATGGTTTGTCGGAATTGTTATTGTTGGTATTGGATTACCGAGGCGGTCTTTTAGTGGGGTGTCGTCTATGAATACAATGTGGAGTATTACGTTGTTATAGTTGGGGTCGTTGGTGTGTCCGTGGAGTGTCCAGTGTGATGATTTTACATGAAATTCTACATTGCCAACCCATACTATTTTTCCAATGCGAATTTTTGCTGCGTAAATATCTGGACCAGAGTTTTGGTTTATGATACCGTAATTAAGTATTTCCACTTTTTCGTTTTGTGTAGTGGTTAAGTTGCTTGGTAGCAACCTATTAGTCCATATAAATTCGAGCAGTTTTTCGTTCAAAAAAATAGAGTTTAAGTTATTCTTCAATGAGTTTTTTTAGTCTTTCTATTTGTTTTTCTTTGCCCACTTCTCGTAGCCTTATTGCGGTGTTGGTGAAATATTGGTGTCCAGTTAAAAATTTCACCTGTTGTTTGTTCCATGTATTAATGTCAATTTCTTTGCCTTGAGCCCTTAACTCATCGTAAAGTGAGTTTGAAACTGGAATAAAATCGCTTCGTCCGAGGTAATCAAGGTCGGCATCACACATTATTTTTTCAAGTAATGTTTGAGGGTTAGGTGGCAATTTTGTTGCCATTATTAGTTTACAAATTCGTTCTATCTGTTCTTGAGTGTATTTCCATTTAGGAAGTATTTCTCGTGCTATTTGTGTGCCAAAAAATTCGTGGTTGTCATATCCTATTATATGACCACTATCGTGAAATAGTGCAGCGGTTTTTAGTAATAGAATGTCTTGATCGTCAACGCCTTCCCCGTATCCTATTAATTCTGCTTGGTTTACAACATCAATTGTGTGTTTGTAATTGTGGTAGTGCAAAAACGATGGCAATTCTTTTTCTAATTTATCAAGTATGGTTTCTTGTAAATCGGTGAATTGTCTTAACGCATATTTAACTTGAAATATTTCGTTAGGATAACGTCCAATTTTTCGGTTAACCGAATAAGCAAGTTTTAGACGCCTTATATAATACATCTCCAAATCGCCTTGATATTTAACTGGTATTGTACCGTTGTATTCGGTGAGAAAATATTCTTTTATGCTTTCGTAAGTATATACCGATGCGTTTATTTTACCAGTGTCGGCGGCTGATGCCATTCTTGTTGCTATGTTGACGGTTTCGCCTTTTATATCGTATGAAATATTTTTTCTTCCCGATTGTGTGGCTGTTACAGAGCCTGTATGAATGCCGATGCGAAGCTCCCAAAAATTCTTGTCGTTTTTTTCGTATTTTATTTTTAGATTTTCGAGATAATCGCTCATCTCAAGGGCTGCCAATACAACATCTATTGGGTTGGTGATGTTTTTGTTTGGCAATCCGCCTGCACACATGTATGCGTCACCGATTGTTTTTATTTTTTGAAGGTTGTATTTTTCTGCAATTTCGTCAAAGTGAAAAAGTATTTGGTCGAGTTCATCTATTGCGTTGCTTGGGTCTTTGTCGTTGGATATGGTTTTAAAACCTCTTATATCCATGTACATTACGGTAACCATTTTAAACCTAATCGACCGTTGCCCAAATTCCATATTTACGCCTTGGGGCAAATATTCCTTGGGAACAACCGATAATAGTTTTTCGTAACGCTCGTTGTCTTTCAAAACTTTGTCGTATTGTTCCGAAAGTTCTTTTATTTGATTTTTGAGCTCCAAATTTTCTCGTAACAAATTGGCTGCTCTATAAACCAATTCTTCTTCCTTTGTACCGTTCATTGTTTTATAAAAATACGTGCTAAAAGTAGAAAATTTTTGTTTTTAAGAAAATTTTTTTTGTTTTTTTATTATACGTAATGTTTTGTATTGGTTTTTGTTTTTATCTCCTTGAATTATGAAAATTAATTAATTTTTATATTTAATATATTATTTTGTCTGGAAATTAAATATTATTAACATTCTTTTTAAAATTTCTATTTTATAATTATATTTAATTATTCT
>ERZ842401.2245-NODE-2245-length-26084-cov-17.440278_pt1 | contig 26084 bp, 25 predicted proteins | sample MGYA00521270_ERZ842401 | MGnify/ENA primary metagenome ERZ842401 (study PRJEB31892, sample SAMEA3878208) | bioreactor metagenome | biome: Moose rumen | place: Sweden | collected 2011-10 | study: EMG produced TPA metagenomics assembly of the PRJEB12797 data set... | reverse complement strand
AACCATCCTACGCCACAATCATTGGAGTTAATCCGTAAGAGATAGCCACCGGCATGACGAACGTAAATATCATTTGCTCGTTAATCACTCATCTGACCACCGAGCATTGTCACTACCAGGGTTCGTTTCTGTTATTTTTTTTATCCATTCAAACAGTTCGTCGAGGGCGTAGTCGCCGCTGTGCGGACGGTTCCATGCCAAGAGGAAGTTTACGTCCTTGCCTGTCTCATCGCCAAACTCTTCGTTCTCGCCGCTGGCACTATTGATTCCTTCTATCTGACTGTCGAAGGCGGGAACGCCCTTTAATGCCTGAGTTGATACGACGTAGTTCAGGTATCGCTGCATGTCGAGGTCGAGGATGGCTTTTGGTGCACGACCCGTATAGACGGTCATCTTCGATTTCACACCAGCATTGGCATTGAATTTCAATGTGCTCTGTGCCATTGCTCCCATCGAGAGGCAAGCACTAAATAGAATCACAAATATCTTCTTCATCTTTATCCCTGCATTATAGCCGCCCCTTATCAAGGGGATCTAAACTGCCAAGACCGTTGTTAATTGAATAATACGAATTATTGCTGTTAGATAAATTGGAATTCGCTTATTGGGAGCCGCTTCGCGAGAAATCTTTCAAATCTGTCCAAATCTTGCAAATCTCTCTCATGGCAACTTCATTGTCAGATTTGTAAGGATTTGTAAGATTTCTGTCCGAAGGACACTCCTTTGGTACGCAAAACAGGAAGTTATCGTTTCCGCTACTTTGGTTCAGGCAGGGCATTACAGGTCTCGCGGACAAGTGAGGCCAGAAATTCATGGTCATCTACATCAGCTATATAGAAATACTCCTTTGCCCCCTCGTATGGCGGGTAGAGTTCTTCCTTCCTGAGCAGTTTACGTCCTGCCTCAGTGGGCTTTATGTAGAAACGGTCATCACAAATGAGACCAAAAATCTTGCCGTCACAATATATTCCATAGTCACCAAACATCTTCTTGGTGACAATCTCGCCTGCACCGCTACACTGGTCGGCAATATACTGCACAAAGTCTTTGCTACTTGCCATATAAATTCCGATTTGTCTGTTATCTTATTTGATGTATTTCACCTTGCTTTCATCGCGGGGCTTGGCCTCCGGCTGCTCGTCAGGATAGCCGATGGCGATGATGTAGTTGAGTTGATAGTCCTCTGGAATATCAAGGCGGTCAAGGAAGAACTTCGCCTCCTGGTCGGTCTTGATGAAGCGTACAGGCCCGCCAAGACAGCAGGTTCCAAGTCCCAAAGACTGAGCCGCCAACATCATATTCTCGCCCAGCAGTCCTGCATCAAGTTCACCGCCGCCATTGGCAGGAGTACACACGCAGATGATGTTGGGAGCATTGCAGAACATGTTCTTGAAGTTCGGGTCGCGATTCACCATGTCGGGATTCTTCGCCTTGAACACCTCCGTCACGTCAGCAATAAACTTCTGGTTCTCCACGATACGGACAATCCAAGGCTGGCGGTTCATGCCGCTTGGAGCGTTGATGCCGCAACGTACCACAGCCTCCAGTTTCTCATGCTCTACGGGCTTGTCCAGATACTTCCGGACAGAGCGGCGTGCCATGATGGTGTTAATCACTTCGTTCTCATAAGCGGCTTGTGCCTGGGCTTCAAAAACGCCCATTGTTGCTAATAAGCAAATCGTAATCAGTTTCTTCATATCAGTCTATATCGCTAAATACTATTAAATCAATGGGCAAAGTTACAGATTTTTGCCCAATTTTCCGTATTTTTGCATCCATTATTAGGAATGTTTATGATAGAGCAGGTAGAAATAACCCTAAAACCGAAGTCTCGCGGTTTCCATTTGGTGACCAGTGAGATACATGCCCCTTTGGCTTACGCCGCTTCCCCGTTTGACGGGGTGCTGATGACATGCCAGCCCATGCAAAGTCAACCCTCAGTGGTGTAAACTTGACAATTCCCATCACCAACGGACACCCGCAGAAGGAACAGTCGGTTTGGACTAATTTCATCAGATAACAGAAGTTATAATCGTGCAAAAATCTATTTACAAATAGACGGTCTAAAGTAATAAATCCCCAAGGCCCACGAACCCCGTACCTTCACTCCTTGAAGCCCATACCTTCGACCCTCGGAAGCGGCACCTTCCGACTTATTCCCAGCGTGGGAATCTATCATTCCCACCGTGGGAATGTATATACTCCCATCAAAGGAACAAGTTGTTCCCGTTATTGGAACAAGTCGTTCCCACCATGGGAATGATTTTCCGTCGTAGTCAGAATAATCTTCCGTCGTAGTATCAACTTTAAAAAAAAGAAGCGTTTTTTAACGCTTTTTGAGGGCAAAAACGAAAAAACATCACAAACATCACCACTAATATCACCACCTCAATCCCTTTGTACATCGTCGTTTGCGCCAATTTGGTGATGTTGTGATATTAAAAACTAAAAATTTACGTGTATTAGAAATAGAAAAAACGACTAACAAAATCGTTGCCCTGCCAGTCGTTTGATACATACCTATTCTTTTGTACTGTCATGACTGCACTATTGTTATTCTTCTTGTTCATAATAATAAGAATAGTCGATGCCTTTCATAAAAATTTCACGGTCATCTATCTTATCAGTCAGGGCACCTTTCAGCAACTCATGGATGCGACTACTATCCGTATGGCTTGCTATCAATAAGAGTATACGCTTTCTTTTTGCTTCTCCCATCTATAGTGTTGTCGCTATAAGTGAACCAGTCGAGAAAAACCATAGCCTGATTGTTCGGAATGTTTTTTGCAAGTGTCTCTACATCGACCTGACTTATTACATCTGTGTTATACTTCTTTCCATCGGCGGCCGTTAGTTTCAGTTGGGTAGTGGCACTAACCAACTCGTTCTTTTCCTTCCGCAGTTTCGCCTTGAGATACTTCCAGTAGTTACGGTTCTTCTCATGGTCATCTTGCTCATTGATGGCACCCACAATGTCGAGCACAGAGAACCACCACTGATTGTTCTCCTCGTCCCATACGGCACGATCCTTGTGGTCTTTATAAAAACGTATTGATATCTTGCCCATATTATTTTCTTTTTGAAACTTCCCTTTTGAGTTTTCCACTAAGTGTGTTATAGTTACCCACAAACTTGTGAGAGTTAACCGATGATAAAGAATCACAAAATCAATGTTTGACCATTCCCTATCTGAGTATTACTTGTTATCATCTGAACCTTTGTTAGACACTTATCTTTTTGAGTTTTACAAACAAGGAGGATTTCTCCCGAAGCCTCTACAAAGGTAGTGGTTTTTTCTCGAATCCTTGTGCAATTTGAACAAATTTCTGCTAAAACAGGGTCGATTTTCTTCCTTTTTGGCTGAAATATTGTCAAACCCTTGCAACTTTGGAGAATTTTGACTAATTTTGCAGCAGAAATCAAAAGGAGATTACAGTTATGGCAAGACCGATTAGGGAAACTCCAATACTGAAAGGTGAGGATGCTTTCAACTTCGAGATGAGAAGACTAAAGGTTGAAAACATGAGTAAGGAGCAGCGTGTAGAAAATCTCAGGAAACTGAGAGAAGATGTAGCCAACGCTAAGGTTCAGATTGAATGGTGTTGGTAAAAGTATGCGACTTGTTCCCCTTACTCTTGACTATGAATTGACAGAATTCAACTGCGGAGATGAGCAGTTGAACAATTTCCTGTATGAGGATGCAAAGCCATCACTTGAACTTCGTATTGCAAAGTTCTTCGACAAGCGAAGCGCCAAGGCGATGACTTTGATACGCAAATCACAGCAGAATGAGGAAATTAGAAATTAGAAATAATTCGTATCTTTGCGCCAAAATTACATAAATATGAAGAAAATACTGCTCTTAATCATCATATTAGTTGAGGGAATGGATGTCCATGCGGTTTTGAAGGAGAAAGACCTTCCCCAGACTTTGCAGATTTTGCGCACAGAGTTGACGACCTACCATAGGGAACTTTCCCAGATGTTGGAGATGAACAAAAAGCAAAGCGAGAAGGTCAGGGACCAGTTGATGTCCACGATGAAACTATCAAACCAGAACTCGTTGATGCTTTATTCACAAAAGCAAGACTATGTATTCGACCTGACCTATGCCTGTCATGAGGCAACTGAGCAATACCATGCCTTTCAGCGGCAAAAAGTTCCTTTTAAGACATTCCTGACCAAGACAGACTCAGAGATCGCCCGTTATGACTCTTTAATCAACTCGTTACAGGCAATGCCTCTTCAGGCTCTTGACGAACAGGCTAAAATAGACAGGAATGTCTGTTTGACTCTGGCAACAAACATCCGTAATTCCATGAATGAGAACCGCTCGACCATGGAGGATTACATCCGTTACTATAACATGACGGAGGAGCGACTCTCCTATTTGAATGATTATGCGCAAAAGCGATATAACGACATTCAAACGAGTATTTTCAAGAATGGTGGAGACAGTTACTTTAATATCATAAAAGACTGGGGCCGGCAATGGAAAATGATGTCAAGAACTGTTAGCAAGAAATACAAGCCCAACGCCTACTCCCAATGGGACAGCCGATGGATTTTCGGACTTCTGATAACGATCATCATTTATGCGATTATTGCCTCTCTACTGAATTTTGCCGTTATCAGATATATCGTACCTAAACGGTTCCGTTCTGAGGAGTTCATGAAAAAGCGGACCTGCATCACGTTCGCCACGACGACAGTTACTTTTGCCATCATATTAGGAATCGCGCTTGCCTTGGCAAACCAGAACTTCATTATTATGGCAAGTCACCTGTTAGTGAACTTCGCATGGTTAACTGGCGTCATCCTCATTTCCTTACTACTGAGAGTCAAAGGTGATCAGATTAAAAGTGCATTCCGCATATATACCCCCCTGATCGCTATTAGTTTCCTCGTGATCGCATTCCGCATCATATTGATACCAAACGAATTGGTGAATATCATCTTTCCGCCAGTCCTCATACTATGCACTTTGTGGCAATGGAACGTCATAGGGCGACACAACCAGAATATCCCACGTTCAGATATGTTCTACAGTTATATCTCGTTAGTGGTATTCATCGCCTCTGTCGTCTGTTCCTGGTCAGGATACACGTTAATGGCGGTACAGATGCTTATTTGGTGGACGATGCAGTTAACCTGCATTTTGACGATCACCTGTGCGCTACAGTACATGAAACTCTATGGTGCCAAACACCAAATGGCAGAGAAGCCCATCACCCAGACATGGGCATACGACCTTCTCTATCAGGTACTACTCCCTATCGCAGGAGTTACCTCTGTGATGATTAGTATCTATTGGGCTGCCGATGTGTTTAACCTCAGTGACCTGTGCTGGAGAATCTTCAAAACGAATTTCGTTGACTTGAAGAATCTCAAACTAAGCATTATATCCCTTGCCATCGTTGTCAGCCTATGGTTCTTCTTCTCCTATATCAGCAAGACTATCCTACAACTGATGCGGATGCATTACCAGATTAGCGACCCCACCACTGCCGCAAGCAAGGAGGTGATGGGCAGGAATGTTATCCAAGTTGTCATCTGGGGCGCATGGTTCCTGATTACGATGGGGATTCTGAATGTCTCATTAGAATGGCTACTCGTAGTGACAGGAGGTTTATCAACAGGTATCGGATTTGCCTCTAAGGATATCATTGAGAACATCTACTACGGCATCACCCTCATGGCTGGACGCATCAAGGTAGGCGACTGGATACAGGTAGACGGCACCATGGGTAAGGTGACCAAGATCAGTTACACCTCCACGGTAGTAGAGTCTCTCTATGGTGAGGTGATCACCTTCCAGAACTCCCAGTTATTCACGAAGAACTATAAGAACCTGACCCGCAACCACGGATATGTACTTGCCGTCGTCCACTATAGTGTAGCCTATGGAAGTAACCTCCAGCAAGTAATAGAAATGGTGGACAACACCGTCAACCAGATGAAGCACAAATGGATGGACAAGTCAAAGAAGGCGAAGTCGGTCATCGGTGAACTTGCCGACTCAGGCGTCAATCTGAAGATGTTTGTATGGGCAGACGCCCCCAAACAGTCTTACGTCATCAGTGATGTGCTGAACACCATCTATGATACCCTCAACAAAAACGGTATTGAGATTCCTTTCCCACAACAAGACGTACATCTTAAATGAAAAACAAATTTTCCTTACTTTTATGAAAATATTTCATGAAAGATAGGGTTATTTGTAGAATTATGACTATCTTTGCAGGGAAATGTCTATTACTAATATGGAAAGTACGATTATAGCAGGACCCTGTGTCATCGAATCCGCTGAGTTACTTGACGAAGTGGCAGTCAAGTTGGTGGAGATAAACAAAAAACAGGGAACTAATATCATTTTCAAAGCATCTTTCGACAAGGCGAATCGAACATCCATTAGTTCGTTTCGAGGACCCGGCATCGACAAAGGACTGCAAATGCTCCATGACATCAAGAGCAAATACGGACTCTGTTTGCTCACCGACATTCATGAGGCATGGCAGGCCGAGCCTGTCGGGGAGGTGGTTGATGTTATCCAGATTCCTGCTTTCCTTTGCCGTCAGACGGACTTACTTGTTGCCGCTGCACGGACGGGGAGAATCGTAAATATCAAAAAAGCCCAGTTCCTGAGCGGTAAAGACATGCGCTATCCAGTGGAAAAAGCCCAGGATGCCGGGGCAAAAGAGGTATGGCTGACTGAAAGAGGAAACATGATGGGCTACAACAATCTTGTCGTAGACTTCCGTAACATCCCTGATATGTTGGAGATTGTCCCGACAGTCATTATGGACTGCACGCATAGCGTACAACGTCCCGGAGGGGCTGACGGGAAGACAGGAGGTGACAGGCGCTACGTTCCTCAGATGGCTATAGCCGCCAAAGCATTCGGAGCCACAGGATGGTTCTTTGAGGTGCACCCCACCCCAGACTTAGGACTTAGTGATGCCGCTAACATGTTGGAACTTGACAAGTTGGAGTCTCTTGTCGCAAAACTAATATGCCATGACTGACAAGGAAAACGCCATACAATGCATTAAAGACGAGGCACAAGCCGTGCTTGACCTGATAGCCAAAATCGATGATAACTTCGACAAGGCTGTTGAGTTGATGATGAACTGCAGTGGAAAAGTCATTGTGACTGGTGTCGGGAAAAGCGGGCATATAGGAGCGAAAATTGCCGCCACTTTGGCATCAACAGGCACTCCGTCCTTCTTCATCAACCCCTTGGATGTGTTCCATGGAGACTTAGGGGTGATGGCAAAAGGAGATGTTGTCCTTGCCATTTCCAACTCCGGGCAAACGGACGAGTTACTCCGCTTCATCCCCATGGTCCTACACATGGAGATTCCTATCATTGCAATGAGTGGCAACCCACAGTCATTGTTGGCAAAGTACTCTACGTGTCATCTCAATGTGAGTGTCGAGAAAGAGGCATGCCCCTTGAACTTAGCACCGACAAGCAGTACTACAGCAACCCTTGTCATGGGCGACGCGCTTGCCATTGCCCTGATGAACAAACGGTGTTTCCAACCGCAGGACTTCGCCCAGTTCCACCCAGGTGGAGAACTGGGAAAGAGACTGTTGACAACAGCACAAGATGTGATGATTACCGAGAACCTGCCCCTGTTGGCTCCCAATATGCATTTGGGAGAGGCGATCATCTTAGTCAGCAAGGGAAAGTTAGGATTGGGGGTCGCTATAGAAGGCGAGCACGTTGTCGGCATCATAACTGACGGTGACATCCGACGTGCCATGGAAAGGTGGAAAGCGGAGTTCTTCGACAAGACTGTCTGCGATATCATGACAAGGACACCTAAGACAGTCACCCCGCAGACAAGAATCTCGGAAATCCAAAAGATTATGAACAATAACAAAATACATAATGTGCTGGTGTGTGACAACAACCAGAGACTACTGGGAATTGTCGACCGCTATGCATGTATATTATAAGTGAAAACTATCTGTTATGAAAGGACTGAAGAAAATATTATTACTACTGATATTTGCAATGCCTTTGGCAATGGCTGGTGTCTATCTATTCAAAACGCTGGATATCAGAGACGGACTCACCAGTAGTCAGATTAACTGCATCCTGAAAGACGGACGTGGCTATGTGTGGTTTGGAACGCCAGCAGGACTATACCGCTATGACGGATACACATTCAGAAATTTCCAAAGTAACTCACAAGACGGATCGTCTTTGCCTGATAGTTATATCTTGAGCATCCAGGAGGCACTGGACGGTAATCTATGGATATTAACCTCCGCCGGGTATTGTGTTTACCATCCTCAGACAGAGAGTTTTGAGCGTGACATGAAACAAGTCTATGCCAGAATGGGCATAGAGGGACAGCCTAATGTCGTGTACTTCGACAGGCACAAGAATCTGTGGGCAGCCATTCCCAACAAAGGGGTTGTCGCCTATAATATGCAGCAACAGTTACTCTACGAGTTCGGATACACAGACGATGACCATGGCGTTCCTCAAGGAATCATCTGCTCTATCGGTGAGTGCCGTGATGGTGCGATATTCGTCTATGAAGACGGAAGAATGGTATGTTGTGATATCATGCACCAACAGCATACGGTATGGGCTACCGATCATATTGCCAAACAACACCTACGAAGAAGTTCCTCTTTAAAGGTCTTTGCTGACCAGTCTGACAATATATGGCTCTACGGACAAGGCACTTTGATGTTCTACAGCAAAAGCACCAATGTCTGGGATACCAATATCGGAAACAGCATCGGTCTAACAGGTATAGCCGTAGACAGGAGTGTCAATGGAATGGCAAGTGACAAAAACGGGAATATATGGATAGGGACAGACAGAATGGGACTCATCCGAATGGACGTAAACACCCATGAGATGGAGACTGTTCAACCTCATAATGGAAGAAAAGACCAGTTGGCACAGGAGACAATCGGTGTACAGAGTGTTTATGTGGATGACACCGACCTACTATGGATTGGAACGGAAAAATCCGGTGTCGCTTTCTATGGGGACAACATCTACAAATTCCAAGCGTTATTCAACGGAGATATTACAGCGATTACCCAAGATACAGAGGGGAATATCTGGTATGGAACAAGCGATAAGGGCGTTCTCGGCTATGAGGGAACCCTTGCCAGCCAGAAAGTCACATGTATGGAAGTCACACCAGACGGAAGTATCTGGGTAGGCTCCCGTCAAAACGGACTGACACAGATCAAGAACGGAACGTCACATATTTTCTCCGCTGCCCGTGACAGTATGAAGACACTGATTGACGACCATATCAACGCACTCGCTAAAGATAAGAGCGGTAATCTTTGGATTGCCACAAATGGTGGCTTACAGGTCTATAATCCCAAGATGAACACCTTCTCCTCATATACCCGTGAGAACGGGATGTTAAACACCAATAACATCACCTCTCTCTTCTATGGCAAGAACAACAAACTCCTGATTGGTACGTCAGAGGGAATGATTATGCTCAACCTGTCAAATCGAGAGAAGACCATCTTGACAGGTAATTCCACTAATATCAAAACCTTCACCAACAATTATATCACCCAGGTTTACGAAGATTCTCGCGGTTTGATATGGGTGGGCACACGTGAGGGCTTGAACGTGTTCAATATAGAGACAGACTCCCTAAACTATATTACAGAGAAGAATGGACTATGCAGCAATTCCATCTGTGGTATTACAGAAGATAACAACAATAATATATGGATTACAACCAGCAATGGTATAAGCCGTATCGTCGTACAGCGTAACCGAGAGGAGGGAACTATCGGATATGGTCTTTACAACTATAGTACCAGTGACGGACTTCAGAGCAACGAGTTTAATACAGGATCTATCATCACGAAATCAGATGGCAGTGTCCTCTTCGGAGGTCTGTATGGCGTAAACTGGGTTCGCCAAGGTGTAAAAGAAGACCAGAACACCCTGCCGCGCGTCATGCTTACCCAATTGTTTGTCGGGGAGGAGGAAGTCATGGTTGGACATGAGTATGACGGTAATGTGATTCTCTCGCAAGCACTTAATGAGAGTGGTAAGATCGAACTGACGAACCGGCAAAACACCTTTACGATCAAATTCGCCGCAGGAAATTACAACCAAGGAGAGCGTCTGCAGTTCATGTATTGGATGGAGGGACGTGACCATGACTGGAGAAACGGTGACGCCTTGCTGCACGGAGTAAGATTCCGCCATCTGGGAAGCGGTCATTACACCTTGCATGTCAAAGCAGTTAGCGCAGACGGAGCCGTTAGTAATCAGGAGCGCACCTTGGAAATCTTCATTGAGCGTCCTTGGTGGCTGACATGGTGGATGCTTACTGTCTATGTCGTCATTGCCATCATTGCCCTTATTTTCTGGCGCTATGGCTTCAAGCGCTATAAGAACTATATGACCAGGAAACGCACGGTAGTCAATGAGTTGAAACGTCAGCGTGAGGAGATCAAGTTGACGAGTGACGAACTTCGTCAGCCAATGGCACGCATGACGACGATTATCGGAAACCTTGCGGAGAAAGAGAACGACCTCGAAGGACGAGAGCAATTGAACTCCTTGCATTTCCAGATGCTACAGGTCATCACCCGTATCTCTGAGATGCAGACGATTTTGGAGAATCCCGAGGCAAAGGCTGAGTCTACGGCTAAAGACCGCCTTGAACTCAATGATCAAGGAGAGGTTAGTCTTCCTGTCATCGCCAACAGCGAACTGACAGCCACTATCCAGCCTTTACGCTTAGACAAGAAGACACAGAAGTTTATTGTTATCTTCATTGATAGCAACAGAGACTTCAACAACTTTATGAACGCACATCTCTGCGAAGTCTATGACTTCCATATTTACGATGACATCCGTCTGGCAGTACCCGATATTGAATCGATGAAGGCAGACCTTGTTATTTGTAAGCAGGAGATGAAGCACATGACAGGAAGCGAGTTATGCAATCGCCTCAAGTCGAATCCCATGACGCAGAAGATCAAGTTTGTCCTCATGACAGACTCTGTATTAACGCCAGAGATGATGACGGACATGAATATCACGTTGGCAGCCGATGATTATCTTGCCAAGCCATTTAATGTACAAGAGGCTGTTATGCGCTTCAACAAACTCATGGGATTAGGACCTATAGAAATGGAACAGAACACCATCGAGGGACGTGAGACTCGTATGCTGGAAGGTCGTAACGCCAGTATGACAACAGCCACTATCGCCTACGATGATATCCAGCAAAGCATTGACACCAGCCAACTTGATAAGGAAGAGCGCTCAACGACACCAGAGCCAAAGGCAACTGACAACACCCCCGCAAAACAAGGTGGCGAACTTGCCCAACAGTTCTATAGTGAAGATGAGACGATCGGCAATTACTCGATGAGCAACCTGATGGACCGCCAACTGATGAAGAACGTGGAGCAATATGTCCTACAAAACATGAGCCGCGGACAAATCAGTCTGGAGGAGATGGCATCGGCTATGGGTATGGGTCGTGTACCTTTCTTCCATAAAATTAGAAACATCACCACCAAGACACCTGCTGAGGTTGTTCGGGAAATTCGGTTGAAACATGCCTGTGTGCTCTTAACGAAGACCAATATCAACATGAGTGAACTTGCCATCAATATCGGATTCTCCACTGCGGAGAACTTCATCAATATCTTCAAGGACAAATTTGGCATGACTCCTCTTGAATATCGTCTGAAGTACAAAAAGTAATATGATGCGAATTATTATATCCATCCTATTCGTTATCCTTATACCATCAGCGAGCGCTCAGACGAGTGACTCGCTGATTGTTCAAACTCTGCGCTCTGAGAGAATCGTGTTCTCCGACAATAACAGCGTGAGTCTGCTCATGTCAGGACAGGCAAAATTTGACGATATGTTTAAGGCAATACGTCAGGCTAAGAGCAGTGTTCACTTAGAGTATTTCAATTTCCGCAACGACTCCATCGCGTCCTTTCTCTTTGACATCCTCCGTGAGAAGCGAAAAGAGGGAGTGGAGGTCAGGGCTATGTTCGACGGTTTCGGTAATGACTCCAACAACCAGCCACTAAAGAAGCATCATTTGAAAGCGTTACGTGATGACAGCATCCAAATTGTGGAATACGACCCCATTCGTTTCCCATGGATAACCAAGATATTCGGACGAGACCATCGGAAGATTGTCGTCATTGACGGACAGATTGCCTATACTGGCGGTATGAATGTCGCCGACTACTATATCAAGGGAACAGAGCAGGTTGGGGAGTGGCGTGACATGCACTGCCGGATAGAAGGGGACGCTGTCAATGAGTTGCAAAAGATATTCCTAAGAATATGGAATCGGGTGACTGGTGAGAATGTACATGGTATGAAATACTATCGTGGAGGCACGTTGACCAAGTTTGAGGGGCTGAAACCAGACACTACCTATACCAAAGGGAAGAAGATGGTAGGTATCATCACCCGTGAGCCCTACCGTACGCCCAAGATCATGCGTGATTTCTATATCAGCGCCATCGACCAAGCACAAGACTCTATCAAGATTATCAACCCCTACTTCACCCTGATCCCCAAAGTAACCCGCGCATTGACCAGGGCTATCAGACGAGGGGTGAAGGTAGAGATCATGCAGTCTGCAAAGAGCGATATCCCCCTGACACCTGACTGTGCCTACTACCAAGCACATAAACTGATGAAACGGGGTGCCATCATATGGATGTATAAGCCTGGGTTCCATCATTCTAAGATCATGATGGTTGACGGACGTTATTGCACGGTTGGCAGTACGAATCTGGATGCCCGTAGTCTGAGATGTGATTTTGAGCAAAATGCTGTTATTATCGACAAGTACACCACCAAGGAATTAGACGATATGTTTGCCCGTGACACGAAGAAGAGTTTTCTCCTGACCGAGGAGTCATGGAATGAGTTTCGCACCCCTTGGCAGAAATTCCGTGGGTGGTTTGCCCATCTGTTAGCCCCATTCCTATAATAACATGCAGCGCAATACCGTCATCTCTATCTGCAAGGCACTTGCCATCATCCTCATGGTGATAGGACATGCCGACGCGCCTGATGTCGTCAGTGCTTTCCTCTATGAGTTCCATATGCCTGTATTCTTTATCACGGCGGGCTATTTCTTCTCCCTCCGCTATCTCCATGATGAGGCGACCTTTGTGAAGAAACGGTTTAAGGGACTCTATGTCCCCTTCTTGAAATGGGCGGTGTTCTTTCTGATTATCCATAACTGGATGTTCGACCTTGGCATCCTCAACGAGCAATATGGCAACTGGAGCGGAGGGGTGACCCACCCCTACTCCTGGCATCAGATGCAGCAGAACCTATGGAACATGGTGACAGCAATGGGTGGTTACGACCAGTTCCTATGTGGCGCTTTCTGGTTTTTCCGTGGATTATTAGTGGCAAGTATCGCGTACCTTATTATATATAAGGGACTGAATGCACTTATGGAGAAGTCATCAACATTAGCCCCTCACAAAGAACTCATCGTCCCCATAGGAGTCTGTGTCTTGATGTTACTACTTGCCGCTTGGAAAACATCAGAGGGGCTGCGCATCATCACCCTCATCCAAGGAGGTTATCGGGAGATCATGGGTACCTTCTTCTTCGGTTGCGGATTCTTGTTCCGCAAATGGGAACAGCACTATAAGATATCCTGGTGGATCACAATCGTGTTTGCCGTTATCGTCTATCTCTTCTCGAAATACTTGACTGCTAATATGAACTGGCGCTCCTCGTTTATCCAGTTCATCTCTTTACCTCTTCCTGCTATCTGCGGTTTCCTGATGACCTATAACATTGCCCACTATCTGAACAAGCATGAGGGAGTCTTCAAGCGTTTTCTCATATTCTGTGGCGACAACACACTTCCCATCTTCGTGTTCCATATCATCAGTTATAAGGTTGTCAGTTTGCTGAAGATATGGTATTATGACTTAGACTTCGCCCAGATAGGATGCCACATGGTGATTCATGAGCATGCGAAGGAAGACTGGTTCTGGGTGTTATACACTATTGCCGGTGTCGGCATCCCCTTGGCATGGACATGGTGTTACCAACATCTTAAGAGTGCACCAGGGCATCCATCAGTTTGATTTGCGTATCACTAATACCATGCTCTTTCAAGAAAGCGTAATCAAACAAGAAAAACTCTCTGTCTGGAGCAAATGACGCACAATACTGCTTGAAGCAATGCGCAGCCTCATCAATGTGTCCCATCAACCAACAGCAATAGCCAGCATTCTGCCAATCCTCTGAAGATGGTTTCTCTGAGGATGTCAACTTCTGATAAATCTGGTTTGCCTGTTCCAGTTTTCCTGAGCAAAGGTTTGCCCAGGCGAGCACCCGGTTAACACGAGCATCCTCAGGATTGTCGTAGTTCAATCGATACAGAATCTTCTGCGCCTCCTCGTATTCTGTGAGATGAACAAGACAAATAGCCTTGTTCAACAGATAATTAGGTTTATCAGGGTAAAGCAGGAGTAAGTCATCATAGGTCTCTAAAGCCTCCTCGTAAAGTCCTAAGTTAAACACCTCGCGGGCACGCCCCTCCATGGCACGTACATTATTAGGCTCCAATGCCAATGCATTCTCATACATCCCCGACCATATGTAATACTGTACTGTATGATGGTTTTCACTATACGAGTCTAACAAGCGCATCACATTCTCTTCCAATTTCTGACGCTTAAGCAAGCGAACAATGGCATCCTTATAAGGCTCTAAAGGGGAGTCCTTAAACAACCACAAACTGAAGAACTCGCAGGTGCCCAACTCATTACGGCTGATATCAAAAGGATTCTCGAACTCATTACGACTGGGATACAAACGGTAGAAACGATACAGGTCCATCAGATAGGCACGACGGATGAAGGCTGGCGTATGCAATTCCTCTTCTGGAACCTCACCCATCGTGGCCTCACCCCGCTCTAACAGATTACGCATACTCTCTGGTATTCGCTCAAATACCTGTTGGAAAGCAATGATAAAGGAATATTTGTCGCTATTACAGAACGGACCCGTCTGCATCATTTTCTCCACAAACTTGTTACCCTTCATCCTAGGGACAAAATGGACAATATCCGGATGCTGCAGGTAGAAAGGCACCAACCAGTTGCTGATATCATAGAAGAAAGGGAAACGCTTCATCTGCGAGAACCCACCGAAATAGATGTCTGAACCTTGCTTCTGCATATCCATCATACGCCCAAAGGTAGCCTCTAACTTCTCCATCCGCTGCTCTGAAGCCTCTGGGTGCAGAATATCCTCCATGGGGTCCTCCTCTCGTTCCTCAATAGTGAACTGATTGATTCTCAAGTTATTATTCTTGATAAGGTCTGGCATGATCTCCTTCTGGATGGTATTGGTATCCTTCTCCGCATTGAGACAATATACCAGTTGCATCTGTAACTCCGTGAGTTCCTCGCATACTTTTTTCGACGACAGGAGCGACAAGACCAGTTCCTCTTGCTCAGGATAGACTTGACGAACCTCTTCTTTGATGGCAAGTACCCACCCTACCAAGGCGCGCTGACGAACACCCTCTTCCTGCGAGCGACGATAGGTGTTCACCAAGACACGGAATTTCACCATATCATATTGGTTCAACAATGACAAAGTAATAGCCGAAACCAGTAATTGCTGGTCATTTCCATCAATCGTTGGTGAGACGAGAATCTCCTCGAAGTCATGTCCTACACCCTCCGTCCACATACGGGATGTCAAGACATAACAGAACAGACTGTTCATCTGTGCCTGATGCTCCTTATAGAGTTGCTCGCCTTTTTCCTGCCGTGAATTCTCAGGCTCCAACTCCAACATGGCGATATCACTAACAAAGCCCTCCATCTCCCGCCGGATATCAGTCAAAGACCAGTCCCTACGTTCCGTCCGAACCCGGTTATAGAGACCTGCCAATGTAGGATAGGAACGCATCCTATAATAAGAGGCGATATTGGCATAAAGCACATAGACCCGTTGCAGCAGATGACGATATAACTGATCCAGTTGGGGATCGTTCACACCTCTCCTCCAATAGTCAGTCATCAACTCATATTCAGCCTTGATGCCATTAAGTCGCTCTATGGTCTGCTGTTGCGGATAGGCGGCAAGATAAGTCTCCATCTCCGCAATAGCGAGTCCCGCATTTCCCCGATGCAACTCTGTGGCTACCCGATTTAATTGAAGTTCCGTTCCTGTCATCTTTTTACTTCTTGTTAAGCCATTTCTGTGCCTTGTCAATATCTTTCTGTCGAGGACCGATGGCATGCTGATATTTCATATTTCGCGGAAGGGAATCCACTACTGAAGAGGACACACCGCATTTTTTCATCACGATATCCCTATAATGCCTGATTCCTTTCTTGTTGATAGAGTCACAAGCGGCATTATATGCTTTCACAAAAAGGTCTAACTGCTTATGGCGCTCTGGACGGCGCATCTCCTTCTCACGGAACACAAGTACTCCCATCTGGATATCCAGTTGACGGGTATCCAACACTACAGGATGTTTCGCATTACGTGCCATGGTCGCCTGTGGCTCTGGGAAGAAAAGCGCATCCATCTCGTTGTTCCGCAGCATCTGCATCCGTACGTCCAAATCGTTAATCTGCACCCGGAACACATGCTCGTCGCGCAGTTTAACGGAATCGACTATCATATCACTGAGCATATCCGTCACGGAATAGCGGGTCATCGCTATCATTTTGTCGTCCAACTGTTTCAGTTGATGAATACGTGAGTTCTTATTGGTAATCAACTGCCAGTCACAATTCGTGACAGCCACGTAACGCAAAGAGGTTCCTCGCTTCTCCATCCGCAAGGCACGCACGAGGTCACTCACACTACCCTCCACACGCTGTCTCTCGATGGCGGTGTCACAGTCAATATGCGCTCTATAGGGCTTCAGCCGCACCCCGCCATTCAGGGTATCAAACAACTGCTCATACTCTGCAACATACATCGGCAGACAATCAAGTGTGGGCATCACCGCAATTTTCAATGCCGCAGAGTCCCTACGCATCGCCTCCAGACGTTGTTGTCGGGACAAGCGTTTCGTCTCCTCGTATGACTGTCCGCAAGCCGACAGTAACACCAAGGATATAATAACATAAAATACCTTCCTCATATCAAAGTGCAAAGATACACATTATATTTCAAATGATAATAAAATCATTCCATTTCTTTCTGAAATCAATGCATAAAATCATAGTTATATTTGCCAAATTGCACGAAAAGATATACCTTTGCAAAAAGAATGAAATCAAATATGATAATATGAAAACAATACTTTTCCTCTTAGCAGTCATATCCGTCCAAAGCGTATTCGCCCAACACATTCGCTTTAAGGAAGTGAAGAACCATATGATTGCGGAAGTTAGTCTCAACAAACAAGTAAAAGCACGTGCACTGATTGACACAGGATCGTCCATCACTGTTCTTGACAGCACTTTTGTCGTTTCTTCTGGATTGGAACTGAACCCGACAGCCTGCCATCACGCTATACGTTTAACCGCTATTGGCAAAACACTATGGTGTTACCAAGTTATATCTGACACATTGGATGTTGACGGCTTACGTAACACTCGCCCTGTTTATATAGCCGATTTAAGACAGGCAAAGAAATGGTTTAAAGATGGTGGATACGATATGATAATGGGTAGTTGCTATATGGCAAAAGACGGTAGTCAGATGGTAACGTTGAATATTGCTAAAGGTTATGTAAAATATGGCAAGCAGGCATTACCTGAGAATAAATACAAGCGAGGCATTATGACCATTGACAAGAAAGGGTTTGTAGGGACTGACGCTCCTTTGCGCATCATGGACAGCGATTACAGGTCCGGACAGATTATCGGGAGATTCATCATTGACACTGGCAATGCAAATTTTTTCTTTTTATGCGGGAAAAGCGAAGGAGTGATAGAATCGCTCGACAGACAAGGGTTTGAACTATCAGAAAGAACTAAAGACGGGAAGACGATAAAATACATCAAAATGGATTCCGCTGAGATGTTGGGGAAGAAAGTCAACATGGAAAAGAGTATTCTACCGATACTTCCCGCTAGCATCGGCAGAAACTATGCAGGAGCGATAGGATACAAGTTTTTAAAAGAAGTAGAACTTGTATTGGATTATGATAACAATTTCTTATATATCAAACAATAATCAAGAATTTACGCCCAAAACAGGTGCCGCCTCCAAGGGGTGAAGGTAGTGCAAACCGAGCAAAGAACAAAATAAATTTATTTATTTTTTCTTTCGAGGTGCAGGCGACACGCTCTGGCAAGCAGAATATCATTGAAGGTACTCCCGATTGGGTTACTTGCCTCTTACTATTGGCATGAGAATGATCTTAGCAATATAACTGTTGCATTGTACAATAGCAATTGTTACATTTAAAACCATATTCGCTAAAATTCTTCTTTCCAGACATTGAAGCGAGCGAGATAAACGAAACTTTAAAAGTGGCCCACAGCAACATACCCACAACTTTTTATCGCTTTTCGCTCGTATTTTGAAAATAAATGTGTATATTTGCAACGTATAAAAAAATAGCAAGGACAAAAAACGTATGCGTCCCAATCTTTGCACTTGTTTCAAGGGCGACTGGACTGAAGTGGATGCAGATAGCCTGAGAGACCGCGAATATCAAGGAAGAATTGTAGAGAGTTGATAAGGTGATGAAACGATGGATTTTGGCAAGATTATAAACAGCATCAGGCAGGTGGCACATAACGTGCTGCCCAAGGGTAGCAGTCTTTATCTCTATGGCTCCCGCGCCCGTGGCGACTATCACGAAGACTCCGACTGGGACTTGTTGTTGCTACTTGACAAGCCTAGAAAGGAAGACACTGATTTTGCCAACTATGCCTATCCGATTATGGAGCAGGGATTTGATTTGTGGCAGTACTTCAGCGTTCACACCTACACCAAGGATGAGTGGTACAATACTCCCCACTCGATGTTTTACTTCAATGTTGAACAAGACAAGAAATTGATTTATGAGTCTTAAGGAAGAGGACAGACGGATTATCGTGGAAATGGAACTGGAAAAGGCGGAGCGCACTTTTGCAGAGCAAAACGTGTTGTGCAAGGCTGGCTTGTGGAGTACGTTGGCTAACCGTCTTTATTATGCTCTTTTCCATGCTGTGAGTGCATTGCTTATCAGCGAAGGGCATGAGGTGGGAACTCATAAAGGTGCCGTTATCCGCTTTCAGCAGTATTTTGTGAAAACAAGACGTTTTTCCGTGGAGGACGGACGCTTCTATTCTCAGATGCAGACTATGCGCGAGAACGCTGACTACAATTGCTCTTACGATGTGTCGGAAGAAGAAATCCTCTCACGAATAGAACCTGCCCGGCAATTCATTGAGAAAATCAAGCAATATATAGCAAACAAATAAATGTATAACCCTTTAAAACTGTAATCGCCTATGGGCTGAGATAATTATAAAAGGACATAAGGATTTGTAATCGACCTCGTGTCGCTTTGTACCTTTAGGTCAAAGAACGTCCACTTTTGATTCTTGTATTCTGATAATTGGGGAATTAGACGAATTTGTCAAGAACTGAAGTAGATAGTTCACGCTGTTTAGCGTGGATATTTACTCGTTTAAGACAAATAGGTTATCCCCAATACCTCAGAATACGTAGACGAAGTAAATTGTCCACGTTTTCTTTTTGTATAATCTCAACATCATATATAATAACAAACCTATCGGAAATTATGAAAAGACTGTTATTGCTGACTGCTGTGTTCTATGCCGCTACAGTTCAGGCACAAGATGTCATCGTGAAACGAGATGGCAGCACGATTCTCTCCAAAGTGCTTGAGGTCAACCAGACAGACATCAAGTATAAGAAGTTCTCCAACCAAAAGGGACCGACGTACACTATCAACAAGTCGGAAGTGATGACCATCAACTACGAAAGTGGCGACAAGGACACGTTTGAGGAAGCGGCACAGCCTGCCAAACAGGAAACTGAAGGCAAGCAACAAATCATCGAAGCCAAACCTGCTGCCGACAATGCCGAGATTATCAGCCGTTATAACCGGACGTATGAACATGGAGAGGCAATAAAGGATAAAGATAAACCTGCAAAAGAAGGATTGTGTATTTTGGGCGTAGGAGAGAATTCGGTATTGTCAACAGAGGATGTTGAAATCCAATTCAGGCAGGAACCCTACGAATATGGTTTGACTACAATGGGAGGTAAACCGAATTACAACATTCTATGGAGATTTTTTGTACAGGTTTACAATAAAACAAACAATATCATTTATCTGGATTTAGGCAGTACCTTCCGTGTTATGAAAAATGGAGAGTCTAAATCATACTATGACACATCAGAGACGACAATCAATAAAGGCAGTGGCTCTGGAGCAAGTGTCAACTTGGGTGCAATAGCCGGAGCTGCAGGCATAGGAGGAGCTGTAGGCACCTTAACCAACGGAGTGAATGTGGGGGGAGGTAATATGTCATCAACGTCAAAGACCTATTCAAAGCAACGTATCATAGCAATCCCGCCTAAGGGAAGTATGCCAATAGAAAAATATCAAAGGGTGATGGTAAAAAATGGTGGTGCATTGGGTTCTGACAAGTTCACCCTTATTTCAGAAGGAGAAGAACTAATTTATGGATTTGCTGATTATGAGATGCCCAAGATAATGCAGGGAGAGAAATACATCTATAAAGAAGAAGAGAGTCCTTACCGAGCAGACTATACCATTACCTACTCTAAGGACTCAGACTTTAAGAATGTATATTTACTAAAAGCATCTGTCTATATGCGTGAGCTTATAGGTACAAATTTGCCAAGACCTTATTGGAATTGGTCATGGTGGCGTGTAAATACAAATAAAAAAGAGACTGTTTATGCATGCTATTATTATATACAGGGCTATAATGACTATACCATTATTGGAACTTTTGGCTATTCACGAAAAGCAGGAAATCGCAATCGAGAGGAGTATTTAGAGTAATGACAGTAAACTACAAAAAATAATTAAGCTATGAAACAGATAATCTTATCAATTATTGCGCTGTTATGTAGCGCAATCACAGTTCAGGCTCAGCCAAGCAGTTTCTCTCGGAGTAACACACACATTACCATGCCTAAAGGGTATAACGACTTCTCGCTGAAAAACAGCGGAGTGGTCGGCAGTTCTAATTTTGGCCAGTATATAGACCTGGGAGGCGGCAACTGGTTTAAAGGCTCTACGTCAAACGGCAGACCTTCACGCGGTACGCTTCACTTGTCAAATGGTGTTGAACACAAAGGCGCGTTCAACACTAACATCCAGCCAACGGGTGTTGTGCTGACAACGTGGCCTGACGGCACATGGTATTACGGCAACTATGTGAATGGTGCCCGTCATGGCAGCGGCTCTATGTATGTCAATGGTACTTACTATGATGTGGTAATGAGCAACAACGAAACGGAAAGTGCCGTAGAAGTAGAGACTCCTCGCTATAACAAAGCCGACTTTGACGGTCAGGTCAATGCCGCCAACAATGCATACGGAGAATCATATAGCGGTTCCTCATCAGGGAGTTCACGTACTCAGACACATGGGCAAAAGCGATGCTCACTTTGCAATGGCACAGGGAAATGCAGCAGATGTAACGGTAAAGGCTATTATATTGCCATCGGTATCGGCAGTGGCACACACCGATGCACTTCTTGCGGGCAGACAGGAAAATGTTCTTCGTGCGGTGGCAAGGGAACAAAAATCGGAATCCTTCCTTAGTTCCACACATACAATACAGGACATCCACTCTTGATTCTTGTTAACGAAGTAAATTGTCCACGTTTTCTTTTTGTGTATTTTCAAACATCGTATTTAACAACAAGCCAACCGGGAAATTATGAAAAGACTATTATTGCTAATCGCTGTGTCCTGTGCTGCAACGGCTCAGGCACAAGATGTCATCGTGAAAAGAGATGGCAGCACGATTCTCTCCAAAGTGCTTGAAGTCAACCAATCGGACATCAAGTACAAGAAGTTCTCCAACAAACAAGGACCGACGTACACTATCAACAAGTCGGAAGTAATGTCCATCAACTATGAAGGTGGCGACAAGGACACGTTTGAGGAAGCGGCACAACCTGCCAAACAGGAAACTGAAGGCAAGCAACAAATCATCGAAGCCAAACCTGCAGCCGACAATGCCGAGATTATCAGCAGGTATAACCGTACGTATGAACATGGAGTAGAAATAAAGGACAAAGACAAGAAGGTCAAGAGAGGAATTTGTATCTTAGGGGTAGGAGCGAATTCTGTGCTATCTACTGATGAAATTGAGGTAGAATTTCGACAAGAGCCATATGAAGCTGGACATACTAACCTCGCGGGCAGAGAGTTTTTAAATCTTATAGACAAATTTTTTGTGCAACTATATAACAAGACAGACCATATAGTGTATGTAGATTTAGGTGCAACGTTCCGAGTTATGGGTGATGGCACTTCATATACCTATTATGATAACTCTCGTACAACAATTAACAAAGGAACAGGAAGCGGCGTTGGTGTGAATTTAGGTGCTGTTGCTGGAGCAGCGGGAATTGGTGGGGCTCTTGGAACATTAGCCAATGGTGTAAGTATAGGTGGAGGAAATTCCACGACGGTATCAAAAGTTTATGAAAAACAACAGGTTGTAGCAATTCCCCCACGTGGTAGGTATGCCATAGAAAAATACAAAATAGTTAATTTGCGAGGAAGTAAGTCTGAAATTATATCCGAAGGAGAGAATCTGATATTGAGATTTACCAAAGCGAATGTTCCTGTAATATCATCAGGGGGAATTCTTTTATATGAGGAGAACCTATGTCCATATCGTGCCGACTATACAATAACATATTCCAATACTTCAAATTTTGAAACCGCTTATATTGTAAAAGCGTCGGTTTATATAAGAGAACTTATAGGATACAATGATTTTTATGTAATAGATCAAGTGAATTCTGCAAAATTATATACTTGGATAAAAATACTAATACCTGAGTATAACAATTCCTGTATTGTTGGTACTTTTGGTGTGTGGAATGACGGTAGAAACATTTTGAAACAGAGACACTAGTGACTAAAACTAAACTATTATTACTTTCAAAGTAAGATAATACAAACTAAAACAATTAAGACCTATGAAACAAACAATCTTATCAATTATTGCGCTGTTCTGTTGCGCTATCGCAGCACAGGCGCAGGATGTTATTGTGAAACGAGATGGTAGCACAATTCTTACAAAGGTACTTGAAGTCAACCAATCAGACATCAAGTACAAGAAGTTCTCCAACCAGAATGGTCCGACGTATACCATCAACAAGTCGGAAGTGATGTCCATCAACTACGAAGGTGGCGACAAGGACACGTTTGAGGAAGCGGCACAGCCTGCCAAACAGGAAACTGAAGGCAAGCAGCAAATCATCGAAGCCAAACCTGCTGTCGACAATGCCGAAATTATCAGCAGGTATAACCGGACGTATGAGCATGGGGAAGCAATAAAGGACAAAGATAAACCTGCAAAAGAAGGATTGTGTATTTTGGGCGTTAAGGAAAAATCTGTACTATCTTCCGAAGACATTGTCATTGAGTTCAGACAAGAGCCATACATCAGTCACTATAGGGCAGCAACTGCCTGTTACAATTTAATGAATAGATACAAAGTTGTACTATTCAACAAAACCGACTCCATCCTTTATGTCGATTTAGGCAACACATTCCGTGTAATGGCTAATGGAACATCATATACCTATTATGACAATTCTCAGACAACGGTTACTAAGGGAAGTGGTTCTGGTATTAGTGCAAATATAGGGGCAATAGCTGGGGCTGTGGGTATTGGAGGCACTGTAGGAGCATTGGCAAATGGATTTAATGTAGGTGGAGGAAATTCCTCATCAACTTCAAAGACTTTTTCCAAGCAACGCATTATCTCCATACCACCCCACGGAAGAGTTCCTATTGAAGAGCACAAAGTAGTAATGGTTAGTGCAAATAAATCCGAAACAATATCAGAAGGGGAAGTGTTTTTATGCGGATATCTTAAAAATGCAATGCCCAGCATTATGCGAGGGGCAAAATATTTCTATACCGAATACAATAGTCCATACTATGCCGACTATACTATTTCATATTCTAAAACGCCAGATTTTGCCAACATGTATTTAGTCAAATCAACTGTGTACCTAAGAGAACTTATAGGAGCCTGGACAGATGGTGACTGGTATGAGCAGTGGCGCAAAGCTGCTACTCCACAACAAATGCGGAAATACATTCCCGATTATAATGACTATACTATCGTTGGTGCTTTCGGATATGTTAAGTAAGGGTTGACTACGCAGACGAAGTAAATTGTCCACGTATTCTTTTTGTGTAATTTCAAACATCGTATTTAACAACAAACCAATCGAAAATTATGAAAAAACTATTATTGCTAATCGCTGTGTTCTGTGCCACTACGGTTTACGCACAAGATGTCATCGTGAAAAAGGATGGCAGTACGATATTAAGCAAGGTCATCAAAATCGGCACGACAGAGGTTGAATACAAAAAGTTCTCCAACCAGAATGGTCCCAACTACTCCATACAAAAAAACGACATCCAAGCTATCAATTATGAGAATGGAGACAAGGATGAGTTTAAGACTGAGGCACAGGAAGGAGAAAAGAATAACGTCTCAAAAAATGCGACTCCCCAGTTAGTTAACAAACCCGCAGATGCAAGAAACGCAGAACTGATTGCAAAATACAATAAAGAGTTTCATTCTACTGGCAAGTGGGAGACATCAGATAAAACTGCCAAAAGTGGCTATGTCATGTTCTGGGTGTCTCCATCGTCTGTAATGTCAAACGATGAGTTAGAAATGTCGTTTGAGCAAAGGTATTGGAAACCTAAAAAAAACTATGTGCCCTATTACTATAATGTTATTGTGTTAAGGAATAAGACCAACAAATTTATTTATGTGGATTTAGCAAAAACATTCCGTAACTTTTCAACAGGAGACACTCGCTGTTACTACGATGCAGAACAAACCACGATTTCTAATGGCAGTGCCTCAGGTGCAAGTGTAGGACTTGGGGGGATTGCTGGAGCGTTAGGTGTTGGAGGAGTCATAGGTCAGGTTGCCAGTGGCGTCGCTGTTGGTGGTGGTAAATCCAGTACTGTCGCTACGACATACACGTCTCAACGGATTATATCTATTCCACCAAATGGGCAAAGGTGTCTTTCTGAGTATAAAAACATAGAAGTCAATGGTCATGAGTTTAAAAAGGTTTCCTCAGCTGAGCATTTTGAAGAAATACAACTTAATCTAAAAGACAGGATAAAAAGCGGCGAGACTACATATGACGAAGAGACAAATAGTCCATTTACCATAAATTACACTATCACTTATTCAACTTCAGAAGATTTCAATACATATTCTACTCTTTATAGTAAATTGTTTGTCAAAACAATTGTAGCTCGCAAGAATAGAACCAAGAGTCAGGTCGTCAGAACTTTCGAGCGTTCGGGATTTATGGGAGGTACTGAAAGTCAGTATATATCTGGAATTACCCCTGAGACATTGTTTGATTATTACGCAGAGTTTTGATTCCTATTCATAAGACGAGAACTCCAGATTTTTTAAAGACAAAATTCGAAATAAAAGAAAATAGACAGAAAAGTGGATCATTCAGAACCCCAACATCCCTACACGTATTTTTTAAACCGTTGCCACCTTGCAAAACTATTTGATTGTCAGGTGGTTGTCGGTAGCAACTAAGCGGCAACGGTGACAAGGAAAAGCGATTTTGCCCTAAAAATGGGGTAAAAAACGATGAAGGTGCCGCCTCCAAGGGTCGAAGGTGCCGCCTCCAAGGGTCGAAGGTGCCGCCTCCAAGGGTCGAAGGTACGGGCTCCAAGGGTCGAAGGTACGGGCTCCATGGGGTGAAGGTGCCATCTCCAAGGGTCTTGGAGATGATTCCCAAGGGTCTTGGAGATACCTTCTATACCCCCTTGGGGATGCTTCCCAACACCCTTGGGAGATATCTTAATACCCCCATAACAGGTATCGGA
>ERZ842401.2244-NODE-2244-length-26087-cov-6.097956_pt1 | contig 26087 bp, 23 predicted proteins | sample MGYA00521270_ERZ842401 | MGnify/ENA primary metagenome ERZ842401 (study PRJEB31892, sample SAMEA3878208) | bioreactor metagenome | biome: Moose rumen | place: Sweden | collected 2011-10 | study: EMG produced TPA metagenomics assembly of the PRJEB12797 data set... | reverse complement strand
TGGAGTTCAGACGTGTGCTCTTCCGATCTGGTTTTTTTAGGAATTTGCCTTTGCTTCTTTTTTAGTTCATGGATGTTTTGGAGATTTCTATCCATGATAACACTTGTAAAAGTCGGGATATTTCTATAAAATAGAGTCTAAATGCCAAAGTAAGTGAGGAAAAAGTATGTCTGATTTATTTGATACTTCCACTTTCATTAACGCCCTGTCGGAGTTTGCAAAAAACAATGACCCCATCGATCCAGCCCTCTATCAGAAATATGATGTAAAGAGGGGACTTCGCTATGCCGACGGAAGGGGTGTTCTTGTAGGCCTTACCCGAATAGGTGATGTTGTAGGTTACGAAATTGACAAAGACGGAAACAAAATTGCAGTTCCTGGAAAACTCATTTACCGCGGTTACAATGTGGAAGACATAGTGCATGATGCGGAAAAGCACCATCAGTTTGGTTACGAACAGTGCGTCTACCTCCTGCTTTTTGGTCAGCTGCCGACTCAGAATCAGCTTGATGTATTCCGCGACTTTTTAGGCTCCCTTAGGATTCTGCCTCCGAACTTTACAGAAGACATGATTATGAAGGCTCCTTCCAGCGACATTATGAACAAAATTGCCCGCGGAGTCCTTGCCTCATATTCTTACGACAATAATCCCGAAGACAGAAGTCTGCCAACTGTCCTGCGCCAGTGCGTAGAACTGATTGCACGCTTTCCCACTCTTGCGGCATACGGCTATCAGGCAAAGAGGCGCTACTATGACGGAAAGAGCATGTACATCCACAATCCTGATCCCAAGCTTAGCACTGCAGAAAACTTTCTGCGTCTTATAAGGAGCAACAAAAGCTATACCCGTCTTGAGGCAGAAATTCTTGACCTTGCCCTTATTCTTCATGCCGAGCACGGTGGCGGTAACAACTCATCCCTTACAATTCATGTTGTTTCTTCGGCAGACACAGACACCTATTCTGCTGTGGCGGCGGCGGTTGGTTCACTTAAGGGAAGAAGGCACGGTGGAGCAAACATCCGCGTAATGGACATGATGGACGACATAAAAAAGCATGTTAAGGACTGGTCTAATCGCACTCAAGTTTCCGACTACCTTAGGAAGATTGCAAACAAGGAAGCCTTTGACCATACCGGACTTATCTATGGACAGGGACATGCTGTTTATACCATCAGTGACCCAAGAACAACTCTTTTGCGTAACAAGGCTGAAACTCTTGCAAAGGAAAAGGGCTTTGAGGAAGAATTTAACCTGTACAAGACAATAGAAGAACTTGCTCCCCAGATTCTGTACGAGAGGATTGGAGACAAGAAGAAAATCTGTACCAATGTGGACTTCTATTCAGGCTTCGTATATTCCATGCTGAATATTCCCAAGGAACTTTACACTCCGCTTTTTGCCATTGCCCGTATTGCAGGATGGAGCGCCCACCGCATAGAGGAACTTGTTGCTGGAGGACGCATTTACCGCCCTGCATACAAGAATGTAAGCGAAGAGCGTACCTATGTTCCCATTGACGAACGGATTGAAACAGTCCCAAAGCCTGCAGAACAGCATGACGAGGGCATAGTTACTTCCGGTCCTAGCGACTAGAATTTTCTGCTGAATTTTACGAATTTCCTTGACGATTGGCACTTTGTTTTATTATCTTTTCTATAGAACAAAGAAGGAACTAAACTATGAGCGAAGAAGAAGAGACTGAACAGGCACAGGCAGAAGAAGAAAATGCAACACTAGAGGATCAGGTCGTACAGTCGGAAGACTCTGGCTCTGAGGAAGAAAATGATGCCTCTACAGAAGCAGAAGGTACTCAGGCTGATTCCGCTGATGAGCTTAAAAAGCAGATTGAAGCCCTTGAAAAGGAAAGGGATGACTACAAGGATAAATGGATGCGCAGTGTGGCTGATTTTCAGAACCTTCGCAAACGCTCCATTCAGGAAAAACAGGAAGCCTTTGACTACGGAAACGCCAGCCTCCTAAAAGATCTGCTCGAAAGCCTAGACAATTTTGACCGCACAGTGGAAGCCGCCGCAACTGCAACAGATGCCAAGAGCATTGCCGATGGTGTTACCATGATAAACAAGTCTCTGGTTTCTATGCTTGAGAATAAATACAATCTTGTGGCATACGGTGCCGTGGGTGACGCATTTGACCCCGACATTCACGAGGCCATTGGCCGGTCAGAAGAGCAGGTTGAAGAGCCTACGGTAAAAGCCGTCTACCTTAAGGGCTACAAACTAAAGGACAGGGTAATCCGACACGCAAAAGTAATGGTAGCCCTCCCTCCAGAGTCCGGCAACTAAAAGGGCAACCGTAGCGAGTAAAAAAAACTCGTAGCATATAGATGATAAATGCACTGAGCGAGTGCAAAAAAAACTCCCTCTTTGCATAAAGTTGGTAAAACCGTGTAACCAACGGGCAACCGTAGCGAGTAAAAGTATGCTCGCAGAAGATAGAGTTTGGAAAGCTGCGTAGCCAGATGGCAACACACAAGGACATCTGCAAGGCGCAGAATAAAACGGGCAACCGCACGAGTAAAAAAAACTCGTAGCATATAGATGATAAATGCACTGAGCGAGTGCAAAAAAAACTCCCTCTTTGCATAAAGTTGGTAAAACCGTGTAACCAACGGGCAACCGTAGCGAGTAAAAGTATGCTCGCAGAAGATAGAGTTTGGAAAGCTGCGTAGCCAGATGGCAACACACAAGGACATCTGCAAGGCGCAGAATAAAACGGGCAACCGCACGAGTAAAAAAAACTCGTAGCATATAAATGATAAAATCATGCGTAGCCGAAAAGCGACTCGCGTGAACATCTGCAAGGAGCATCGCGACTGAAGCCGTTCGCGCGAGGCACTTTTCGGTGAGAGCATGATTTTATAATGTATAGGGAACAGTTTATTTTTTGAGGAGTAAGGATATGGGAAAAATTATTGGAATCGACTTGGGAACGACAAACTCATGTGTCGCCGTAATGGAAAACGGTGAACCTGTCGTAATTCAGAATGCAGAGGGCGGACGCACAACTCCGTCTATCGTCGGATTTACTGCAAAAGGTGACCGCATTGTAGGTCTTCCTGCAAAAAACCAGATGGTTACCAACCCTAAGAACACCGTCTATTCAGTAAAACGCCTTATTGGACACCGCTTTGGAGAACTGAAGGGTGAGGCTACAAAACTTCCCTACACAATTCTTGATCACGGTGATGATGTCCGCGTTCAGGTTCAGGAAAACGGAGCAAACAAGGAATTTAGTCCTCAGGAAATTTCCGCATTCATCCTCCAGAAGATGAAGAAAACAGCAGAAGACTATCTTGGTGAAACAGTTACCGAAGCGGTTATTACCGTTCCTGCATACTTTAACGATGCCCAGCGCCAGGCTACCAAAGACGCAGGTAAAATTGCAGGTCTCGATGTAAAGCGCATTATTAACGAACCTACTGCAGCATCTTTGGCATTTGGCTTTAAGTCAGATCAGAAAAACGAAAAAACAATCGCTGTATACGACCTTGGTGGCGGTACATTTGATATTTCAATCCTCGAATTGGGCGACGGTGTCTTTGAAGTTAAGTCAACCAACGGTGATACTCACTTAGGTGGAGACGACTGGGACCGTGTTATTGTTAACTGGCTTATTGATCAGTTTAAGGCAGATACTGGTATTGACCTTTCTGGCGACCCAATGGCTATGCAGCGTTTGCGTGAAGCAGCAGAAAATGCAAAAATTGCACTTTCAAATCAGACTACAGCAGAAATCAACTTGCCCTTTATTACTGCCGATGCAACGGGACCTAAGCACTTACAGAAGAGCCTTACTCGCGCACAGTTTGAACAAATGACAGACAGTCTTTTTGAACGCACTCGTGAACCTTGTCTTAAGGCAATGAAAGATGCAGAAATTACTGCCGACAAAATTGATGAAGTTCTTTTGGTAGGTGGTTCAAGCCGTATGCCGAAAGTTCAGGAAGTAGTAAAGTCTATCTTCGGAAAAGAAGGAAGCCGAGCTGTTAACCCTGACGAAGCAGTTGCAATTGGTGCCGCAATTCAGGGCGGTGTTCTTGGTGGAGATGTTAAGGATGTTCTTCTTCTTGATGTAACTCCTCTTTCTTTGGGAATTGAAACAATGGGCGGCGTTATGACAAAACTTATCAACCGCAACACAACTATTCCTACAAAGAAGAGCCAGATTTTCTCTACTGCTGCAGACGGACAGACTGCCGTAAGTATTCATGTACTTCAGGGTGAACGCGAAATGGCAGACCAGAACCGCACTCTGGGACGCTTTGACTTGGTTGGTATTCCTCCTGCACCTCGTGGAGTTCCTCAGATTGAAGTTACCTTTGACATTGATGCAAACGGAATTGTTCATGTAAGCGCAAAAGATATGGGCACTGGTAAGGAACAGCACATTCAGATTCAGTCTTCAAGCGGCCTTTCAGAAGATGAAATTAACCGCATGGTAAAGGACGCCGAAGCAAATGCAGAAGCAGACAAGAAAAAGAGAGAGTCTGTAGATGCTCGTAACGAAGCAGACAGTCTTGTTTACCAGACCGAAAAGACGCTTAAAGATTTGGGCGACAAGGTGAGTGCCAGTGATAAGAAAGCCATAGAAAAGGCCTCTAACGAACTTAAGGAAGCTCTTAAGGGCGACAATGTTGACGACATTAAGAAAAAGACTGAGGCATTGAAGCAGGCTTCTTACAAAATTGCAGAGGAAATGTACAAGCAGCAGGCCGCACAGGGTGCAGCTGGTGGAGCAGGTCCCAACCCGGGTGATGCTGGAGCTGCAGGCGGCGCTAGTGGCGGTGCATCAGGCTTCGACAAGGGTTCCGCTGACGATGTGCAGTATGAGGTACATGATGAAAAATAACAAAAAAATTACATCCGTGTAATTTTTTGTCCATCCTGCTGCCACCGGGTAGTGGGTTAGGGCCGTCTTTCTGCCGTTAGGTCTTTGAAGGCAGGAAGGCGGCTTTCTTTTTTTTAGAAGTTAAAACTGTCCCTAATTTCCTTAAAGGTTTTGCGGGCATAGTCTGCGTCTGTGGCTTCAGCAAGGCATTCCTCTGCCTTTGTAATTGAAACTTCTGCAGACTCCCTGTCTCCCTTTGCGTACTGCAACTGGAAGGCCATATACCAAAGCATGCTTCTGTTTTCTGGATCAGACTGGCTTTCTACTGTGTCCAGACAGAATGCAATGGCTTCGTCAATGTACCTTCTGCCAAAGTAGGAGTCTATTATTGACTTTAGGGTTTGATTGGTAGACTCTAAAGCGTAAGCCTTCTTGAATGATTCTGTTGCTTTTTCTACCTTGTCATCACGGATGTAGCCGTCACCTTCGTAAACGAGGGGAAGTGCGCTGTCGGGGAATTCCTTTTTTGCAGACTGAATTGTCTTTTCAGCATTCTTTGTGTCGTTCTTCTTGCGGTAGGCGTCAATCAGAATAAGATATGCGTCAAGATGATATTCTGGAACAGGATCCTTGTACTGAATGGCCTTTTTGATTGCTGTAATTGCCTTGTCAGTCTGATTTGTGTTGAGCAGGGTGGCCCCATAGTTGAACCATGTGCGAGCGTCATTTGTAACAAGGGTAACTGCCTTTTCGTAAAGTTCGCATGCACCCCTGTCGTCCCTACAGTTCATAAGAAATTCTGCATATTCGTTAAGGTAGCGGTAGTCATAAAATCCTGCCTCGTAAGAAGCTTCAAAATTTTCATTGACTTTTGTTATCATGTCCTGAACGCTTTCTAGCCACTGGTCTCCGTATCTGTTAAGAGTGTCATAGTAGTAGTGGGCTGTTGCAAGTTGCAGTGCCGGAGACATTCCGTTTTCTTCTGCATAAGAAGAAATTACATCCATGGGATTCCAGAATATTGTGGCGAATGACATGTCGCTTGAGCCGTAAGAAACTTCGTAGCGCAGTTTCTGCAGGTCTTCGCCTTCTTCAAGATTTTTTAGCGAAAACATTTGGTGCATCATGCTCATGACAAAATAGTTTGTAAAAAGTTCCGTTCTTTTTAAGATGATGTACTCGCTGTCATCAGCACCAAGGGCTCCATTTGCGCTTAAATACTGCTTCTGTTCAATAAGTTTGTCTGCTGCAGAAATTCGTTCTCTTACATCTTTGGGGGCATTTGCATACAGGTCGCGGTCTTTTGCATAGGCGCCTGCTGCTGTTATCAGCACCAGAATAACCAGTGCCAGAGGTTTAATCATTTTTTTCATAGTGTCTCCTTATGGGTATAGTATATATTGGGGGAAGGTATAGTCAAGCCTTTGCACTGGTTTCGCACATGGTAAAAAATATTTTATTGCGTGGAAATTAATGGACTAATGTTGCTAGATGCGGCTGAATGTGTTAAGGGTGTAGCCAGTATCTTTTATTACTGAGCGGATTTTTTCTTCGTCAATTTCTTCTTCGCTTACAATCTGAACAAGGCCTGTTTTGTGGGAAGACTTTACTGACTTTACAGAAAAATTATTTCGTATTGCATCGTTTATGTGGCTTTCGCACATGGGGCACATCATGCCGTCTATGGTAAGAACGGTGGTGTGTCCCAAGGAGGCCTCATGCGCCTTTTTTTTCTGTGAATGGCATGTTCCGCTTATTGCACAGTGGGCGCAGTTTTGGCCGCATGAGGTTTTGCCTTTTTGTTTGTTTCTTATAAGGCTCACACTGATGGCTGTAACTATAGCCAACAGTATGATGCCTACAAGGGCAGTACCCATTATTTCTTTACCTTTACATCTGCAGTAAGGGTTGTCGCCTCTCTGTACTTCTTAAAGAAGAGCATGTAGACGAATCCTGCAAGGAGTGCAAGTGCAAAAATAAGACCTACGACATTTGCGTGTCCGGTGAACAGTCCGCCAATCTGGTTAATAAGGAATGCGATTGCATAGGCAAATGCGCACTGATAGCCGATTGCAAACCATGTCCACTTTGCGCTGTTCATTTCTCGCTTGATTGCACCGATGGCAGCAAAACAAGGAGCACACAAGAGGTTGAATACAAGGAAAGAGTAACCTGTAATTCCTGTAAATGCCTGACCGAGTGCCTGGAATGCTGTAAGATCTCCACTTCCGTAAAGAATACCCATTGTACCAACGATGTTTTCTTTTGCAACAAGACCTGTGATAGAAGCGACAGCTGCCTGCCAGTTGCCCCATCCAAGAGGTGCAAAAATCCATGCAATACAACCACCGATTTTTGCAAGAATAGAACAATCTAGTTCATCTTCTGCAAGCATTCTAAATCCGTCTTCTGCCCATCCAAAGAATGATGTAAACCATACGATGATTGTAGAAAGAAGGATGATAGTTCCGGCTTTTTTAATGAATGACCATCCGCGTTCCCACATTGAGCGAAGTACGTTGCCCAGTGTTGGCATGTGGTAGGGAGGAAGTTCCATTACGAATGGAGCTGGCTGACCTGCAAACATCTTTGTTTTCTTGAGCATCACACCAGAAATAATGATTGCTGCCATACCGACAAAGTATGCACTGGTAGCTACCCATGCTGAGCCACCAAAAATTGCTCCGGCAACCATTGCAATAAACGGAACTTTAGCACCACATGGAATAAATGTTGTTGTCATGATTGTCATACGGCGGTCGCGTTCGTTTTCGATTGTGCGGCTTGCCATGATACCAGGAACACCACAACCTGTTCCAACAAGCATTGGAATAAATGATTTGCCTGAAAGTCCAAACTTGCGGAAGATTCGGTCAAGAACAAATGCAATTCGTGCCATGTATCCGCAGGACTCAAGTATTGCAAGCAGGAAGAAGAGAACGAGCATCTGTGGAACAAATCCAAGAACCGCACCTACACCAGCAACAATACCGTCAAGGATAAGACCCTTAAGCCAGTCTGCACATCCAACCTTGTCAAGAAGAGATTCAATAAGAACGGGAATGCCTGGAACCCACACACCGTAGTCTGCCGGGTCTGGACCTTCTTCGCCGTACTTTGCAACCATTTCTTCAGCTTCGCTTACCATGTCGTCGGTAATATCGATGGGGTCGGAAAGTTCAAGAGTCTCCTCGTCTTCAACAACATAGGTAAGTTCGCCGTTTTCAACTGCCTCAAGAATAAGGGGAGCGTCACCGTATTCTTCTGCTGCTTCTTCGTAAGCTTTTGTTCCAATTCCAAACAGGTGCCATCCGTCGCCGAACAGTCCGTCGTTGGCCCAGTCAGTTGCACTTGCTCCAATTCCAACCATTGCAATCCAGTAGACAAGGAACATTACTACTGCAAAAATGGGAAGACCAAGCCAGCGGTTTGTAACTATGCGGTCAATCTTGTCTGATGTGGTAAGTTTTCCTGCACCCTGCTTTTTGTAGCTTGACTTGAGGATGTTAGCAATGTAAACATAGCGTTCGTTTGTAATAATACTTTCTGCGTCATCGTCCAGTTCTTTTTCTGCTGCCTTAATGTCGCCTTCAACATGGTCAAGGGTTTCCTTTGAAATGTTCAGAGTCTGAAGAACTTTTTCGTCACGCTCGAAAACTTTTATTGCATACCATCTCTGCTGCTCTTCGGGCATGTCGTGTACGATTGCTTCTTCAATGTGGGCAATGGCATGTTCTACAGGACCAGAGAAAGAATGCTGGGGAACAGTCTTTGTTGAGCCTGCTGCCTTAATTGCCTCTTCTGCGGCTTCCATAACTCCGTCACCCTTAAGTGCAGAAATCTCTACAATTTTGCATCCAATCTGGCGAGAAAGCTCCTCTACATTGATTTTGTCTCCTGACTTTTTTACCAGATCCATCATGTTAAGGGCAACTACAACTGGGATTCCCAGTTCTACAAGCTGAGTGGTAAGGTAAAGGTTTCGCTCAAGGTTTGTAGCGTCCACAATGTTAAGGATTGCGTTGGGGCGTTCAGAAACAAGGTAGTTTCTTGCCACAACTTCTTCCAGCGTGTAAGGAGAAAGTGAATAGATTCCGGGCAGGTCGGTAATGGTTACGCCGTCGTGCTTCTTAAGCTTTCCTTCTTTCTTTTCTACTGTAACTCCGGGCCAGTTTCCTACGAACTGATTTGAACCCGTAAGTGCATTGAACAGTGTTGTCTTACCCGAGTTTGGGTTTCCTGCAAGGGCGATTCGAATGTCCATCTTATTCTACCTCTATCATTTCTGCGTCCTGTTTGCGCAGCGAAAGTTCATAGTCGCGTACTGTTACTTCTACTGGATCTCCCAGAGGTGCAACTTTTCGTACGAACACTTCAACACCTTTTGTAACACCCATGTCCATAATGCGCCTTTTAACGGCACCTTCGCCATGAAGTTTTACAACTTTTACGGTTTCGCCAATTGCGGCATCGCGTAATGTCTTCATCTATTTCCTCCAAATACTACACCATGATTCTTCGCGCCAAGTCTTCGTTAAGCGCAATGCGAGAGTCCTTTACTTTTACGATTACATTTCCGTTAAGGGAATTTACGATGGTTACAGTACCGCCAACCGTAAAGCCAAGATTTTCAAGGTGGTGTTTGACTTCCTCGTTACCACCTATTTTTTTTATGATTTGCTCTTCCCCAAAATCTGAAACAACTAAGGGTATCATGATTGCTCCTTGGACCTTATATTATGTTAGTTTACGCTAACTTGTCAAGTAGCAGTGGCTAACTTTCGTAGCCTGGCTAACTTCTTTAGTCTGGCTAACTTCTTTAGCAGAAAATGGTACTTTCTGAGTCTTCTGTTAGAGATATCCTTATTTGTAAAAATGTTTACTATTTTCATTTTTTTGTGTATATTTGTTATGATATACAGATAGTAGGAAGCAGAAAATGGCTGGTAAACGCGACTATTATGAAGTGCTCGGAATAGACAAGAGCGCAGATAAGGAAACAATCAAAAAAGCATACCGCAAGTTGGCGGTAAAATATCACCCTGACCGTAACCCCGGCGACAAGGAAGCGGAGGAAAAATTTAAGGAAGCGACCGAAGCCTACGAAGTGTTAAGTGACGACCAGAAGCGTCCAATTTATGATCAGTACGGTTTTGCAGGACTTGACGGCATGGGTGGCGGTGCAGGCGGCGGTTACAGTCACGCCTTCCACGACTTTAGCGACCTCTTTGGCGGTGCAGGTGGCGGATTCAGCGACATTTTTGAAAACATCTTTGGCGGCGGCATGGGCGGATTTTCTTCTGGTTCTAGAAGCCACAGTAACAACAACGGTGCAAGCCTCCGTTACGATTTAGAAATTTCATTTAAAGAAGCCGTTTTTGGCTGCAAGAAGGACATAAGGTTTAGCCATCACGAAACCTGTTCTTCTTGTAACGGTACAGGTGGTGCGGCCGGTTCAAGCCGTAAGACATGTCCTTCCTGTCAGGGAGTGGGGCAAATTAGGCGCAGTGCAGGATTTTTCCAAATGCAGCAGACCTGTCCCACTTGTGGCGGAAAGGGTACGGTAATAGACCACCCCTGTACGGCATGCAACGGTTCAGGAGTGCAGGAAAAGAGTAAGGTTATGACCATAAGCATTCCTGCCGGTGTTGACGACGGTAAGCGCATTACAATTCCCCATCAGGGTGACGCAGGCACAAACGGCGGAAGTGCGGGCGATCTTATTATTGTAATTCATGTTTCAAACGATAAGTACTTTGAGCGTGACGGCAATGACCTGTACTGTGCCGTTCCCATAAGTTTTTCTCAGGCCCTGTTGGGTGCAGATGTTACCATTACATCTCTTGACGGACGGCACATTACCCTTAAGGTTCCTGCTGGAACTTCCCACGGTAAGCTTTTGCGCATAAAGGAGGAGGGTGTTCCCTATTCTGGCAGTGCGCGCAAGGGAGACCTTTATGTTAAGGTTATGGTTCAGCTACCTGCAAAACTCAGCCGACAGCAGCAGAAACTTATGGAAGAGTATGCGGAACTGGAAAACGCCACAAAATCTCCCAGTCTTATGCCTCTGTCAAGCCTTTCTCGCTAGCAGAAGGTTTTTGTCGCTAAGAAGGCAGACCGCCTTTGGCATTTAAGGCATTTTCTTTCCATAATAAAGCCGTCTCATTGGCATAAAAGGTGTTTTTTTATCGTAAGAAAAGCGTCTTAAAAGCCTAAGTAACAGTTTTCTGGTGCAAAAGGCCCTCGTTTTAGTCACTTTATACCCAAATTCGCGTAAAAATTAAAATTTTTTTACATATATTCCGATAATGTGATATAATATACCTGTTCTGAAGCCACCGTTTCCGAACAGTTTTAAAAGTCTGTATTTTAAATATAGAGGTGTATATGTATAAAACGCAAAAACGTCTTGTGCTGTGTCTAACCGAAGCGTTGTTGGCGGTAATGCTGGTTGTTCTTATGGTCAGCATATTCCCCCTTATTTCCGGTGGACAGCTTCCCCTATACCGTCTGTTTATAAGCATATTCGCAGGATTTTCGTTTATTGCACTGTCGCTCATAGTATTCAAGCTTCGAAGAGATTTTAACGAACGAATAGAAACTGAATCCCTGTACAAGGGCGAGACTTCCATCCTTTCAGACTTTATAAACCGTCTAAGGTTCTGCTATTCCTTGGAAGACCTTTACGAGGCCATTGCAGACATTCTGGAGCAGAAGGGTGACTGTTCCGTACTTCTTATTGATACAACTAGGAACTATGTCCTTTACAACAGCCCCAACCGCCTTACTTCAAAGCCAGAAGTTGTTGACCGCCTTAACATGAACTATCCTCAGGAGTGGGATGAAGGCATCTTCTACATGGACGACGAATTTGGAATCATGTTGGATCCATCTGATGCTCGCGGATTTTTCCTTTCAAAAGACAAGCACCACCTGTATGTGTTCTGTCGCTACACAAAACTCTTTGACCATGTAATTTACGAATCTTTATTTGAAGAATTTGGCCGCTTTTTGGTTCGTGCCTCTACAATCAGCAACCTGTCAGAAATTTCTTCTCTGTCTCAGGAGTGGCAGCAGCTTGCAGATACCCAAAAGTCATTCCTTCCTCTAGAAATGCCAAAGATAAACAAACTTGAGGTGGCCGCCTACTTTAGACCTCTTGTAAATGTTTCGGGCGACTATTATTCAGTACTTCCCATAGACGAAAACAAGACCCTCCTTATGCTGGGTGATGTTTCTGGTAAGGGTCTTGCAGCGGCTTTGGTTATGGGTCTTGTTATGAACACCGTAAAGATTCTTGAAAACAAGGAAGACCTTCCTGCCATGATTAGGGCAGTAGACAAGGCAATTAAGGGCATGAAGCTTCAGGATAAGTATACTGTTCTTTTCCTTGGCATAGTAGATACAAAGAAAATGACAATCCGCTATGTAAACGCCTCTATGTCTGACCCTCTGATTATTACCAGAGCACCGGACGGATATCGCATAAAGCCTCTTACTTCCAACTGTTCCCTTGTTGGCATTATTGATATTGATGATGTTACCGTAGACGAACAGAGGCTCTTCCGCGGAGATGTAATCCTTATGTCTTCTGACGGTGTTTCTGAAGTTATGGACGAGACAGGCGTTGAACTGGGAACTACGGAGCTGTATCAGAATACAATCAGACGCAGTGCCGAAAAAATGCCTCAGGAATTTATTGACGATGTAGTTAACCTTGTGTTTACCTACAACGGCGACAAAAAGCTGCGCGATGATGTTACCATGATGGTAGCAAAGGTGGTGGACTAATATGGTATTTCTTTTTATAAACATTATTGCATGTGCCGCACTTGTCTGGGCATCTTTTAACATTGACACCCGATACGGAATTCATAAAAGTACGCATCCCCTCATAAACCTTGTGTTGCTCTGTGCTACCCTCATAGGACTTATGGCCCTTGTAATGGTACTCTGCTTCTGGGCACCAGAAAAACTTTCTCTGGTAGTGGGCAGGCTTGTCTTTATGCTCATGATGTGGTTCTCCCTGTATGTGTGCGACTATCTTATCCAGTTCCCAGAATTCAAACGCAACAGGACAATCATCATAATAGAATGGGTTCTTAATCTTTCGGTATTTGTAATCTTCTTCTTTGTGCCTGGTGCTTTTGCTTCACTTACAATTACGCCAGAAGGTCAGTATGCAATAGAGTCTTCAAAGGCTTTTGGAGGTGCCTTTGGTTCCTTCCTTCCAATCAGTTGGTTTACTTTTATAAGCGCACTTTATTTGGTGCTAATTCCTTTTGTTACCGTAATTGTAACTCTTGTGCGCTCTGAAAACTTAAAGTCGGCTCTGGACAGACAGCGCATGAGGGTAAATTCTCTTGGCGTTGCAACAGTGTGGGTGGCCCTTTTTGTAATTTCCATTGCTGCCCGATTCGTTCCCCTTATGCGTACTCTGGTCATGCTCTGCTTTGTTCCCGAAGTTCTTCTTCTGGTTCGTGCCGCATGCGCCCACGAAATTGTTGACATAAGGACATTCGGAAGGGGACTGCTTAGGGTAATCTTCATGTTCCTTATTCCGGCCGCTGTTGCAGGAGTTACCTGTTACTTTATGTGGCCGCTTGCTTCAAACAGCATTGCACTCTTCCTTCTTGCATGGGTTGTGTCAAATGTAGCCTTTAATGTGCTTTGGTACCTGCTTGTGGAATTCCTCCTCTCTAAGGGATTCATGCGCGACCGCAACTACTTTGAGGCTTTTGAAAAGTGTCTTGCACAGATTGACTACACCGGTAAGGCAAAGGATATTCCCGAAAAACTCTTCAAGCCCTTTAAGAAATATGTTACCGTTTCAAACATGAACATCATGCTGGACTCTGGAGAAGGAAACCTTGACACAGTATGGTCATCCGACGGAAAGAACCTTTCTGTGCCAATGGAAAATTCTGGATTTGATGTTCTTCTTAACATAAAGCATCCCGTTGTCTTTAGAGAATGGCTAGAAAGGGACTACAATGTGGCACCCGCCCGCGCCCAGCTTTTAAAGATGCTAGAAGACACTGGTGCCGAAGCCTTTATTCTGCTTAGCGAGGGCCGCCGCGTAATAGGAATGCTCCTGCTTTACAAGAAGACCGACAAGAACATCTTCTTGCCCTACGACTACAGCGCCTTTACAAAACTTTATCCTCAGTTCTTCCTTGCAGGCTACTACATGAAGAACATGATGAACGAATCTGTTGTAGGAACTGTTAACAGGGAAATCCGCATGTCCGGTCAGATTATTACCTCTATTCAGGAAAACATGGACTTAATCAAGAGTTCAAAGGTTGATGCCGGCTACAAGATGATTCCTGCACACAACATTGGTGGTGAGTTCATAGACTTAATTCGCCTTACCGAAACAAGGCACATAATTGTAATAGGTTCCATGAGCGGTAAGGGTATTGCGGCTTCCATGAACATGGTTATCTTAAAGTCAGTAATTCGTACCTTCCTTTCAGAAATAAAGGACTTTAAGCAACTTGTGGAAAAGGTAAACCTCTTTATTCGTGACTCTCTTCCTAAGGGCTCTTACTTTGCAGGCATGTTTGGTCTTATAGACTTTAACACCGATACCATGTATTACATTAACTGCGGAAGCCCGGCTCTCTTTGTTTACACAAAGGCTTACAACAATGTAATTGAAGTTCAGGGTGAAGGACATATTCTGGGCTTTGTAAAGGACATTTCTCCCCTTGTTAAGGTAAAGAAAGTAAAGCTTGCTCCGGGAGATGTTGTAATGACATGTACCGATGGACTTATAGAAACCCAGTCCATACGAAACGAAGCCTTTGGCAAGGAGCGCATTCAGAAGTCCCTTATAGAAAACCTTATGTATCCTGCAGCAAAAATAGCGCAGTTTACTTACGACTCATTGGTTAAGTTTACCTCTAAGGAACTTGAAGACGACATAACCGTATTTGTAATGAAGTATTTGGGAGGCAAATAATGGACCAACTTTCTATCCGGGAAAAAAAAGGCGCAAACTATGTTCTTCTTGAACTGAACGGTGCCTGCAACGCCTACACAATCACAGAATTCCGCGAAAAGGTATATGCAAACATGCCCAACACAAATGTGGTTCTAGACATGTCTGGCGTAACCCAGGTTGATTCTTCTGGAATGGGAATTATTCTTGCAGGATTTAACGATGGCTTAAAGTATAAGACAAAACTTTTTATTATGAATCCCTCAGATAAAGCTCGCTATGCCTTGGAAAAGACAGGATTTTATGATACATTCTTCATAATTCATTCTGTTACCGAGGTTTCTGATGCGTAGATTTATCTTACCGTTTTTTGCTCTTGTTTTTGCTTTGACTGCTGTTTCCTGCTCAAAGACTTCCGCTTCTGCAAACATGACGGGGCAGTCTGCCGCTCAGCCTGTGATGCCAGTTGCGTCCGGGGCTGTAGAGTCTGTAGCAGCAAGCGCTTCTGCTTCCGCAAAAACGGTAACACTTTCTCCAGAAGAAGAAAAACTTGCTAGAGTACTTTCTTCCATGTCTGACCGTGCAAAAGAAGCAATTCCCAACGGAGACCCAAAGGAATTTCTTGCCGACCTGCAGAAGGTTTTGGAGGAAGAAAAAAAATTCCGTACAGACGACCTTTCACTTTATTTTCTGATTGACAAAAAGCATTCTGTGGGAAGCGACTACGAGCCTAAGGATTTAATTCCTGTAAAGGGCAACGATTTGTGGAATGTAAGCCGCAACGACCTGTCCCTTCGTCCCGAGGCTTATCATGGTCTTGAGGAACTTTCTGCCGCTGCTCTTAAAGACGGAATAAAACTTATGGTAAGCTCCACATACCGCTCCTATTCCTATCAGGAAAAACTCTTTGCTCGTTATGTTGCTCAGGACGGAGTTGAACTTGCCGAACGGTACAGCGCACGGCCGGGTACCAGTCAGCATCAGCTTGGATGTGCCGTTGACTTTGGTTCCATAACTGACGACTGGGGCGACACAAAAATGGGTAAGTGGGTGTACGAGCATGCCGCAGACTACGGCTGGTCTTTAAGCTTTCCTCAGGGCTACGAAGATGTTACTGGCTACATGTGGGAATGTTGGCACTTCCGCTACATAGGAAGAGAAGCCTGTGCCTTCCAGAAAAAATGGTTCGGTAACATTCAGCAGTTTATGTTGGAATTTCTTGACGCCTGGAGCGCTTTTTAAAACAAGACTCAAAAATTTTACAGATGTTCTGGTGAAAGTCCAAAGCGTTCTTCTGGTTGATGCTGGTCTGAGCCTTCTGGTTCAACATGCACCATAATGTCGTACACATCGGGGATTGCCTTTCTTATTGCTTCTTCCACCTGTTCCGCCTTTTCGTGAGCCTCAAAAATTGTCATGCTAGGATTTACTTCTATGTCAAGGCTTATGTCCCATAGCGAAGACAGTTTTCGTATTCTGGCTCTATGGGGATTTGTTACACCTTCTACACTGGATGCCGCCTCGAAAAGTTTTTTGTAAAGGCTACTGTCGGTGTTTCCGTCCATAAGTTCCATGTTAAGGTCTTTAAAAAGTTCCACGGCATTTTTTATTACCCACAGTCCCACAAGTATTGCAACCAGTGGGTCAAGGATGGGGCATTTGAAAAGAATGGATGCGGCTAGCCCCAGCAGAACCGCAAGGGAAAGCACTATGTCGTTGCGCATGTTTTGGGCGTTTGCTTTTACAATGTCAGAGTTTGCCTTTTTGCCCAAAGTGTATTGGGAAAGTGCTAGAAAGGATTTTCCTGCAATGGAAATAAGGGCCGCAATTACTGCAACTGGCGCAATTCCTTCGGAGGCGTCTTTTACAATCAGCTTCTTTACTGCAGAAATTACCAGTTCGCTTCCTGCAAGAAATATGATAAAGGCAAGAATCATTGTGGCAACAGTTTCGGCACGGGCGTGACCCCATGGATGTTCCTTGTCTCCTGGTTTTGCAATGACTCCTGCAATTATTAGAGTAACGATAGAAATTACTACATCTGTTGCAGAGTCAACCGCATCTCCCAAGAGTGCAAGGGAAGAAGCCAGCACTGCAAAGGCTAGCTTTACAGTGGTAAGGGCAAGGTTTCCACACAGGGAAATGGCTCCAGCAGTGCGGATATAATGGGCTCTTTTTTCTTCCGTAGTTTTTCTTTTCATCCTACTTTGCCACAACATTTACTAGTTTGCCTGGAACTACAATCACTTTTGCAACCGTCTTTCCTTCGGTAAATTTTTTGAATCCTTCTGTGGCTTTGGCGGCTTCTTCTATTGCGGCACTGTCGGCATCCGCAGCGGCTTCAAATTTGTCGCGCAACTTTCCGTTAATCATTACAACGATGGTCTTTGTGTCTTCCTTGCAGTATTCTTCGCTAAAGATAGGCCAAGGTTCGTAAGTTATGGTGTTGTCGTGACCAAGTTTCTGCCACAACTCTTCGCCAAGATGGGGCGCGTAGCAGGCAAGCATTTTTACAAAGCCTTCCCACATGGCACGGGGAATGGAATCCATCTTTCCTGCTTCGTTTATAAAAATCATCATCTGGCTTATTGCCGTATTAAAGTTAAGGGATTCAGTGTCTTCCGTCACCTTCTTTACGGTTTTTGCATAAGTCTTCCTAAGGTCTGAAAGTTTTTTGTCTTCCAGTTTTGCGGTAATGTCAATGTCGCTAACGGGCTTTTCGCCTATGGCCCACACTTTTTCAAGGAAGCGGTTTACGCCAATGAGTCCCTGAGTGTTCCAAGGCTTAGAAACTGTAAGCGGTCCCATGAACATTTCGTACATGCGCACACTGTCGGCTCCGTACTGTGCAATCATTTCGTCGGGATTGACTACATTCTTAAGAGACTTAGACATTTTTGCAATGATTCGTTCAAGGCTTTCGTGGGTGTCCTTGTCTTCAAAAACACCGGGGCTTACTTCTACCGCCTGATCCACTGGAATAAGGGACTTTGCCTTGTTCTGGAATGCAAAGGAAGTTATCATGCCCTGATTTATAAGTCGCTGGAAGGGTTCTTTTGTGCTTACCGCTCCAATGTCGTAGAGAACCTTGTGCCAGAAGCGGCTGTATAAAAGGTGCAGAACTGCATGTTCCGCTCCACCTACATAGAGGTCAACGGGCATCCAGTAGTTTTCTGCTTCTTTTGAAACAAAGGCTTTGTCATTTTTGGGATCCAAATAGCGAAGATAATACCAGCAACTTCCTGCCCACTGTGGCATTGTGTTTGTTTCTCTCTTTGCAGGTTTTCCGCATTTGGGGCACTTGCAGTTTACCCATTCGTCAATTCCTGCAAGGGGACTTTCTCCTGTTCCCGTAGGCTGATAGGTCTTTACATTGGGAAGTTCAAGAGGAAGCTCTTCTTCTGGTACAGGTACTGTTCCGCAGGCGGGGCAGTGTACCAAAGGAATTGGTTCTCCCCAGTAGCGCTGTCGGCTAAAAACCCAGTCCCTTAGTTTGTAGTTTACGGCCTTTTTTCCTATGCCTTTTTCGCTAATCCATTTTATCATTCCAGGAATTGTTTCTTTTGTAGAAAGACCTGTAAACTGTTCCGAGTTGATTGCGTATCCGTCCTTGGCACTGGTACATGATTCGGCAACATTAAAGACATCGGGGAACTCCTTTACCAACGCTTCGTATTCCGCCTGATTTTTTGCGGCCTTCTTAAGACGCTCTGCTCCCTTTGCTTCGTCACCGCCACCCAGTTTTGCAACCTCGTCCTTCATGGCAACAACTTTTATTATGGGCAGGTTGAATTTTTTTGCAAAGTCCCAGTCCCTTTCGTCGTGGGCAGGAACAGCCATGATTGCACCAGTTCCGTAACTGGTAAGTACATAGTCAGAAATCCAAATGGGGATAAGCTTCTGGTTTACAGGATCTATTCCGTAACTGCCTGTAAATACGCCGGTCTTGTTCTTTGCCAAGTCAGTGCGTTCCAGATCAGATTTTTTTGCAGCCGCTTCCACATATTGGGCAACTTCTTTTTTATGCTCTTCTGTGGTAAGCCGTTCCACCAATTTGTGCTCAGGGGCAACAACCATGTATGTGGCTCCGTAGAGTGTGTCTGCACGGGTAGTGTAAACTGTTAGCTTGTCGCTGGTAGCTTTTCCGTCTTTGTCTGCAATGTAAAAGTCAACTTCGGCACCTTCGCTTTTTCCTATCCAGTTTTTCTGCATGAGCTTTACGCTTTCGGGCCAGTCAAGTCCGTCTAAGTCTGAAAGCAATCTGTCTGCATAGGCGGTGATTTTTAAAATCCACTGACGGATTGTCTTGCGTGTAACTTCTGCACCGCACCTGTCGCAGTGACCTTCCTTAACTTCTTCGTTTGCAAGGCCTGTCTTGCAGGAGGGGCACCAGTTGATTGGAGTTTCTGCTTCGTAGGCCAAACCCTTCTTGTACAGCTGAAGAAAAATCCACTGGGTCCACTTGTAGTAGTCGCTCTTGCAGGTAATTACTTCCCTGTCCCAGTCGTAGCTAAATCCCAGAGCCTTTATCTGCTGGGTAAAATGTTCTATGTTTGCAAAGGTTGTTGTTGCAGGATGAGTTCCAGTCTTTATTGCGTAGTTTTCTGCAGGGAGACCAAATGCATCGTATCCCATGGGATGCAGTACATTGAATCCCTTCATGCGAAGATATCTACACCAGATGTCGGTGGCAGTGTATCCTTCTGGATGTCCTACATGAAGTCCTGCTCCTGAGGGGTAGGGGAACATGTCTAGAACATAGCGCCTCTTTTCCTTTGGAAAGCTGGCATCCTCAGTAACGCGGAAAGTCTTGTTACTGTCCCAGTATTTTTGCCATTTGGGTTCAATGTTTTTAAAATCGTAAGCCATATAAAAAACTCCTTAAAAAGAGCATATAATTTTCTAAAATATAGCATAAAGAAGAAGTTTGTAAAAGAGTTAAGGAAGCAAAGAATGTTAAACAGTCTATCTTCCTTATATGTTTAGATTACTGTAGAAAAAAAAATCACTCTGTGCTACACTTAGCCCATGGACGATGTTAAAAATATACTTATAGTTGGTGTTGGCGGTCAGGGAGCACTTCTGGCTTCTAAGACGCTTGGTCAGGTTTTGCTTGATGCCGGTTACGATGTTAAGGTAAGCGAAGTACATGGAATGAGTCAGCGTGGCGGCTCCGTAGTAACTTATGTGCGCTACGGTAAGAAGGTGTATTCTCCCATAGTAGACAAGGGCACTGCGGATTTTATCGTTTCATTTGAACTTCTTGAGGCAGCGCGCTACACCCAGTGGCTAAAAAAAGACGGACAGATTGTAGTAAACACTCAGAAAATAGACCCCATGCCTGTAATCACAGGAAGTGCCGAATATCCTGCAGATTTGGAATCAGATATGAAAAATGCAGGCTGCAAGGTTGATGCACTTGACTGTCTTTCTCTTGCACAGAAGGCTGGAACTGCAAAGGCTGTAAACATAGTTCTTATGGGTCGCCTTTCTCGTTACATGGACTTTCCCGAAGAAGCGTGGATGAACGCAATAGAAAAACTTGTAAAGCCTCAGTTTTTAGAAATGAACAAGACCGCATTCAAACTGGGCAGAGGTGAATAAAAATGGAACTGAAGTATTTTCAAAAAGAAAAGGAATGCATGCCTCTCGAGGAGTTAAGAAAACTGCAGGGAGAGCGTCTTGCAAAAAATTTCAAACATGTATACGAAAATGTTGAGTATTACAGAAAGAGGTGTCAGGAAGCAGGAGTTACTCCTGACGACATAAAGGGTCTTGATGATTTGGATAAGATTCCCTTTACCTGCAAGGACGATTTGCGTCAGACCTATCCCTACGGACTTTTTGCTGTTCCCATGTCAAAGGTTGTGCGTATTCATGCTTCCAGCGGTACTACAGGCAAGCAGATTGTGGTGGGCTACACCAAGGAAGATTTGGACATTTGGGACGACTGTACTGCCCGGCAGCTTGTGGCAATAGGTGCAGACGAAAATGATGTTGTTCAGGTTGCATACGGTTACGGACTTTTTACCGGCGGATTTGGAGTTCATGGCGGCGCTACAAAGTTGGGCTGCGAGGTAATCCCCATTTCTTCTGGCAACACCCAGCGGCAGATTACATTTATGCAGGACTTAAAGTCTACGGTTCTTGCTTGTACTCCCAGTTATGCGGCCTACCTTGGAGAAACCCTTCACGACATGGGGCTTACTCCAAAAGACATTCACCTTAAGGCAGGCATTTTTGGCGCTGAACCTTGGACTGAAGAAATGAGACGCGACATAGAAAAGTCTCTCGGCATAAAGGCCTATGACATCTACGGACTTACAGAAGTAATGGGACCCGGTGTTGCATATGAGTGTGCCCAGCAAAAGGGTATGCATGTAAACGAGGACCACTTTATTGTAGAGACAATCGACCCAGAAACTGGTAAAAGACTTCCTGACGGTCAGAAGGGAGAACTTGTCTTTACTGCAATTACCAAACAGGCCTTCCCCCTTATGAGGTTCCGCACAAAGGATATAGGAGTGCTTAACAGAACTCAATGTGCCTGTGGAAGAACTTTTGTACGCATGTCAAAGCCCATGGGCCGCACAGATGACATGCTTATTATTAGGGGAGTAAATGTTTTCCCCAGCCAGATTGAGGGTGTGCTTTTGCAGAACGGTTATCCGCCAAACTACGAGATTATTGTAGGCCGCGAAAACAACACCGACACCTTTGAAATAAAAGTTGAAATGACTGCCGAAAAATTTAGCGATGTCATTGCCGAAATTACAAGACAGGAAAAGAAACTTGAGTCTGCCTTGCTTTCTGTCCTTCAGATTAAGGCAAAGGTTACGCTTGTTGCTCCAAAGACAATCGCCCGGTCGGAAGGAAAGGCAAAGCGCATAATCGACACTAGAAAACTGCACGACTAGTTTTTAACGGAGGACTGTATGACCATAAATCAGATTTCAATTTTTATAGAAAACCGCAAAAACGCCCTTTCTGAACTTACAAATGTTCTTGCGGAACACCACATTAGCATAAGGACACTTTCTATTGCAGACACAAATGACTTTGGCATTGCGCGAATAATTGTGGACAATCCTGCTCAGGTGCAGGCAGCCCTTGAGCGCTCCAGATACATTGTAAAGGCAACTCCTGTTCTTGCAATAGAAATTCCAGACGAGGCAGGTAGCCTTAACCGCATACTTAAAATTCTTGCGGATAACAGTTGCAATGTGGAATACATGTACGGCTTTACGGGAAGAAAATCTGGTAGCGCATACATGATAATTAGGGCCACAGATGTTCCTGCCACAGAAGCTGTTTTTGAAAAGGCCGGAATCCACATGGCAAGCGAAGAAGAACTTAAGGAAATCTAAGATGACTGATTTAGAAAAGGCTCAGGAGTTTTTTGGAAAGGACACTTATGCAACCGAAACTACTGGCGTTACAATAGAAGAAGTGGGCGACCATTATGCAAGGTGCGTCCTTAACCTTAACAACAGCCACAAAAATGCCTACGGCGGAGTCATGGGAGGAGCAATTTTTACCCTTGCGGACTATGCCTTTGCAGTGGCCTCAAATTTTAATTCCGTGCAGACTGTTTCCACTAGTAGCCAAATAAGTTTTGTTGGAATGGCAAAGGGAAGCCGCCTTATTGCAGAAACATCTCTTGTAAAGGACGGAAGAAGCACCTGCCTTTACACAGTTTCCATTACCGACGAACTGGGAACAAAAGTCGCATTTGTCACGATAAACGGCATGAAACTGTCTGCAAAGTAGGCGAAAGGTAATCCCTTCCCATAAACATCTGCCCTCACACGCAATGAGTTAGACCGCAAACCGGTTTGTCGGCTTTGAACTTCTTGTTATACGTTTTTATTTTATGAATTTCCACATATCTTCAACTAAGAAATTATCAAATGATTTTATGCGAGCATTTAAGAATGTGTCTTTTGTAATTGAAGGACGTAAATCTAAATAATAAACACCATCCAATGGATTAAGTGCGATTGTGTATGCTTTAAAATGACCAGGTAAAAATGTAGAATTGATTCCATAAATAGCTTTGTTTTTGTTTTCTTTTCTTTGAACATCATTTAGAAAAATAGCAAAATGAGGAATATCAACTTTTTTTAATTTATTATACATATGCTTGTCTAAGAATATTTTATCAATTCTATCTTTTGAAGATGTCTTCAATTGACCGATAGCCTTTTCTTCATTTTTGGAGTTTAATAAAATAATATCATGCTCAAATTTCATTGTTTCTTCTGTATCTGCTAGATTTACAATTTCATCTTTATCATCAATATTGATTCCACAAGTCCTTACAGTATTTCTAATTAGAATTTCAAAATAATTTCCATTTTTCTTCTTTGCCTTGTTTGAATTATTTAAGGCATCTAATGTACATCCAATACTTTGTTGGCAAGTATAAATTACAGAATTTATCGTTTTTCTAACTTCAAAATCATCTTTTATATCTTTAATATATGGGAGAGAATCTTCAAATATTTTTCGTGCTTTAGAGAAATTATTTGCTTTAATAAACAAATCAGAATTAATTGGACGCGTTACGCAATGCTTTCCATCATCTTTATATTGAATAAAATGATAATTGCTTTCATTTTGTGAAACGATATCAGCTTGAATGTTTGGAGTTACAGCCTCTCCGAATTTTGTAAAATCTAAATATTCTTCTGCAAAATCTAAAAACCAAGAAAGATCTTTAACCGAATCATCTTCAACTTTTCCAAGTAAAGTATATAGCGTCATTTAAGGCTTCTTCTCCTTTCTTCACTTTCTTTATCAAATGCAATCCATTCTTCAATAGTTTTATGCTTAACATTTTGTAAACGAGAATCAGCTATTATGTTATATTCATTGCAATTATCATTTACAAGGAATTTGCGATTTAATTCTGTGGCTACAACAGCTGTAGTTCCAGAACCAGAAAATGGATCTACAACAATATCATTTTCATTTGTTGATGCAAGAATCAATTTTCGCAATAACGCTTCTGGTTTTTGTGTTGGATGAGGCGTTTTTTCTTCCATACCATTACAAGTTGTAGGCAAATTTATAACATCCTTTGGTTTTGCACCATTTGGATTTGGTTGCCATATTTTATTAGTTTGAGTTCCGCTTCCATATTGACTGTTTTTACCATTTTGTTTCCGTTCAGGATACTTCATAGTATGTTTGTTGTATGGAATTCTTATTTGGTCAATATTAAAAGTAAAATCTTTTGATTTTCTTAAGCAAAGGATGCTTTCATGACTTCTGCCCCAATCATTACTTAAATTCGCTTTATTATCATAATACCAGATAAGCCATTTGCATTTATAAAAATAATCCAATGCAGGTCTTTTTAAATCTGCTAAAATTTCTGTAAAACCACAAATATATAACGTTCCTGTTTTCTTGAGAATTCGAGAGGCTTCTTTTATCCAATTCATCGACCAATTAACATATTCATCGATACTGCCTATATTATCCCAAGATGCTTTTTTGATATTATATGGAGGATCTGCAAAGATTGTATCAATAGAATTGTCTTTTAATGTTTTTAGAAAAAAAGTACAATCCTTATTATATATTGCTCCGTTTTCATAAATGAATTGGCAATCAGAATCGAGAGTATATTTTTTTGTTTCGAAAAAGGATGAATTAAAATCATCTTCTCTTAAAATTGGTAATCCACCCATATCAGCAAATTATATTACATTTATTCAAAAAAAACTAGATTCAAAAAAGCGCCCCAATGCGGGCGTCCACATAACAACTGTTATAGCAACAGGCTGTAGGCCTGCTGGTTTTTAAATATTTTAGGGTGAAGCACGATAGCGGTTTTATTCTAGCTCGCACGATAGATTTTTTAGGTTCTTTATTTTCCGTTTCCTATCTGTTTTATTGAAATCGCAAAATGTAAAATCAATCTGGAAATCTCATCAGCAAAAATCATTCAGGCTCGCAGGCGGGTTTATATTCGGGCAAGGCGAAGAAGCAAGGTTTTCATAACGCCCGCCAAGTTTTTTTACGCACGGAAGTCAGCACTGCTGTTTTTCCGCAAGAGAAACATTTTCATCGGTAATGACATCAAGCTTTGCGAGGCCCTCAATCAAGGAAAAATGTTTCTCGTTTAAATTGACAATTTTAAGACATAAAAAGCATATTTGCAAGAAAAAAATGGATTATTATCGGCATGTTCCAGTGTAAAAAAAATCCCCGCCGCCATGATTTTGACAAACGGGGAGCGAAATGGTTTTCACCGATTTTATTCTACCTTGCAGAGCACATAATCACCGTCAGTTGTTTTCACAAAATTATAGACGACCGTTATTGTACCCGGGTTGGAGGATTTCAGTTCCAAAGATGGATGGCCGAATTGGTATTCATTTGTTCTTTGCTTTACGTTATTAAATGTATAAATTGTAACGCTTGTTCCGTTGGTGTAGCTTACGTATGGATAGACGATGGATGAGCCGGAAGCGCAGAGACATTCTATTTTTGTTAGGCTTGCTTCTAGCGTATGATATTCTCTGTAGCTGCAAGAGATTTCAAACTCTTTACTTTCATTGACAGAAATAGTGTTTTCCTGCCCATAAGATCCCAAGATGGGGTCATTGCCGTATTCGGCGTATTCTGTTATGCTGCTTACCGTCAGTGGCACATCGGCATTGTTGAAGATTTTGACCTTCACCGTTCCGGTATAAGTTGATGTACACCCCATGAAGCCTAGCGCCACCGTAGCCAGCAGCACCATAACCAACGCTCTGATTTTTTTCATTTCTTTCCCCCTTTGCTTCCGCTAGAATGACTTGATGGCGGATTGTTTCCCCTGTTTCAACCGCTTGGTTTTCCTGTGGTGGAAGGCATGTTGCCGCCTACCCCACTGTAGGAGTTCCCGGGTTTTACCGTTGTTTTTGCCATGAAATTCCTCCGTTTTTTGTGTCTTAAAGCGAAGTCGCGCGTAGCAAGACTTCGCTTTAAGGTCTTTGTCAAGACCTTACCCTAGAGTACTCTAGGGTAATTTTTTTTTCGGGGGAAAATTTTCTTTATACTGTATGGAATTACTGCGAAATTGCAGATGTTATTGTTAACTAGGAAAGCCAAGAGTTATCAAATACTAATTGGAAAATAACTTGACGCCATATATAACACCACTTATAATATAATCATGGCACAATGAGAAAAATTATTAAGCAAAATAAAATCGCTTGATAAGAATATGCGGTTTGCAGAACTAAGCAAAATTCTGCAAAGCTATGGGTATGTTGTATCACAACCAAAAAGCGGTAG
>ERZ842401.2243-NODE-2243-length-26087-cov-6.928934_pt1 | contig 26087 bp, 21 predicted proteins | sample MGYA00521270_ERZ842401 | MGnify/ENA primary metagenome ERZ842401 (study PRJEB31892, sample SAMEA3878208) | bioreactor metagenome | biome: Moose rumen | place: Sweden | collected 2011-10 | study: EMG produced TPA metagenomics assembly of the PRJEB12797 data set... | reverse complement strand
AAGTCGGGGCTTTGCGATAAAAAAAGAGGATGTGCCTATTTTGACACACCCTCTTATTTTATTTCTTCAGGTCAGCTTTCCCCCGTAGTATCTTCTTTTTCCTTCTTATCGATCTTTGCTTGGGTCTTTTGTGGCCTTTTGCTCGTTTTGATGGAAATTTCTTTTCAAAACGTTTGGTTGTTAAAGAGAAATGTTGTACCTTTGCAGCACAATTCAGGGGAATTGTCCCGATGAGGGCGCTTAGCTCAGCTGGTTCAGAGCGTCTGCCTTACAAGCAGAGGGTCGGCGGTTCGAATCCGTCAGCGCCCACATTTCGTTTTTCATATATAGGTTTTTAGGTTAGATGAGTCGCTACTCTTTATAGGGGGCGACTTTTTTGTTGGTAGGGTAGGTAGGCTCCAGTCCAGCCGTTTGAACATAAACCTGCATTCGGACTGCTTTCTGGGCTCTAAAGTTTGCTCATGTCCTCACTTATTCGTACCTTTGCAGTAAAGAATAGAGTATTGGTTTATGGAGTTGGACATATTGACGGCAATATCGCCGATAGATGGTCGATATAGAGGTAAAACGGAATCCCTTGCTGCTTATTTCTCGGAGTATGCACTGATACGCTATCGCGTCCGTGTGGAGATAGAGTATTTCATTGCTTTGTGCGAACTGCCGTTGCCGCAGTTGGAGGGTATTCCTGTGACGGCAGAACACCTTCGTGATATCTATCGGAACTTTACGGAGGAGGACGCTCAGCGGGTGAAGGACATAGAAGCTGTCACAAACCACGATGTGAAGGCCGTGGAGTATTTCATCAAAGAAAAGTTCGATATGATAGGTGGACTGGATGCTTATAAAGAATTTGTCCATTTCGGCTTGACCAGTCAAGATATCAACAATACTAGTGTGCCCCTTTCTTTGAAGGAAGCTATGGCAGATGTCTATTATCCTTTGCTTGAGGAGTTGGTGGTACAACTTCGGACGTATGCGGAGGAGTGGGCGGACGTGCCTATGCTGGCCAAGACACATGGACAGCCAGCAAGTCCCACGCGCCTTGGCAAAGAGGTGATGGTTTTCGTCTATCGCCTCGAGCGTCAGTTGGCTGCGCTCAAGGCTGCTCCTATAACAGCAAAGTTCGGTGGGGCGACTGGCAACTTCAATGCTCATCATGTGGCCTATCCTGACAGGGATTGGCGTGCATTCGGCACACGTTTTGTTGCTGAGAAACTGGGCTTGGAGCGTGAGGAGTACACGACTCAGATAAGTAACTATGATTGCCTGGCTGCAGTTTTCGATGCTATGAAGCGTATCAATACGGTGCTTGTCGATTTGGACCGCGACTTCTGGCAATACGTTTCTATGGAGTATTTTCGTCAGAAGGTGAAGGCAGGCGAGGTGGGCAGCAGCGCCATGCCCCATAAAGTCAATCCCATAGATTTTGAAAACTCAGAGGGCAACCTCGGCATTGCCAATGCCATACTTTCCCACCTTAGTCAGAAACTCCCGGTTAGCAGGCTTCAGCGTGATTTGACGGACAGCACGGTGCTCCGCAATATCGGTGTGCCCATGGGGCATATGCTCATTGCCTTGCACAGCACGTTGAAGGGCTTGCGCAAGTTGGTACTCAACACCGAAGCCATAAACCGTGACCTCGACAACTGCTGGGCCGTATGTGCCGAGGCCATACAGACCATCTTGCGCCGCGAGGGTTACCCCCATCCCTATGAGGCACTGAAGGCCCTGACCCGAACGGGCGCAGGCATAAGCGAGAAGACTATTAAGGATTTTATTGAGACATTGAACGTCAGTGAGTCGGTGAAGGAAGAGCTGCGACAGATCACTCCCCACAGTTACACTGGCATGTAAAGAAGTAAACACAACATTTATTAAGTTATCATGATGACAGAAGACGAAAGTTGGAGAGAGCACTTCTCCGACGAGAACGAGGGAAGTGGCCGTGAGGGTTACCGTCCCTACCAGAGAGAGAACAATTCGAGTACACCAGGGCGTCGCCCTCGTATTTCACGTCCAGCTTACAGCAGCGACTCCAACCGCGAGAACCGTGGCTACCAGCCCCGTCGTGAGGGAGGTTACCAGCCGCGTGACAATCGTGGCTACCAAGGTCGTAGTTCCTATGGCTACCGTGAGGGAGGTTATCAGTCCCGTGAGAACGGTGGCTACCAACCTCGTGAGGGTGGATATCAGCACCGCGAGGGAGGCTATCAGTCCCGTGGTGGCTATCGTCCCAACGGCTACGCACCTCGTCGCGAAGGTGGCTATCAGCCTCGTGAGAACGGTGGCTACCAGCCTCGTGAGAACGGTGGCTACCAGCGTCGTGAGGCAGGAGGTTACCGTTCCGAGGGAGGCTACCAGTCCCGTGGTTACCAGCAGGGAGGACGTGGAGGATACGGTCAGCAACGTCGCCCCTATCGTCCCCGCACTGGCGACTACGATCCCAATGCGAAGTACAACCTGAAAAAACGTATCGAATATAAGGAGACACACTATGACCCCAACGAGCCTGTTCGTTTGAACCGATTCTTGGCCAATGCCGGTGTGTGTAGCCGTCGCGAAGCTGACGATTTCATCCAGGCCGGTGTGGTTTCCGTCAATGGCGTGACGGTTACGGAACTGGGAACCAAGGTGCTTCGCAGCGACGAGGTTCGTTTCCACGACCAGCCTGTTACGATGGAGAAGAAGGTGTATGTCCTGTTGAATAAGCCCAAGGACTGTGTGACGACAAGCGACGACCCCCAGAACCGTAAGACGGTGATGGAGTTGGTGAAGGATGCTTGCCGCGAGCGCATCTATCCCGTCGGTCGCCTCGACCGCAATACCACAGGTGTGCTTCTGCTTACCAACGACGGTGAGCTTGCAAGCAAACTGACCCATCCCCAGTATAAAAAGAAGAAGATATACCACGTATTCCTGGACAAGAACGTGACTGCGGCCGACATCCGCCAGATAGCCGATGGCATCCAGCTCGAGGATGGCGAGATACATGCCGATGCCATCGAGTATGCCAGTGAGACGGACAAGAAGCAGATAGGCATAGAGATACACTCTGGACGCAATCGCATTGTGCGCCGCATTTTTGAGCACTTGGGCTATCATGTGGTGAAGCTCGACCGTGTCTACTTTGCCGGACTGACGAAGAAGAACGTCCGTCGTGGCGACTGGCGTTTCCTCACAGAGAAAGAGGTCTCCATGCTTCGGATGGGAGCCTTTGAGTAACCATTAACCCCTTTAATTATGCAACGAACAAAAGTCATAGATGCGCTGAAGCGAACCGACTTCGGCAGCGAGATTACCGTGATGGGGTGGGTGCGCTCCAAGCGTGGTTCGAAGGGTATCTTCTTTATTGCCCTCAACGACGGCAGCACCATCAAGAACGTACAAATCGTTGGTGACGATGCCAACTTCGATGCCGAGATGCTCAAGCAGATAACCACTGGAGCCTGCCTCCGTGTTGTCGGCACGCTGGTGGAGAGTCCCGCAGCAGGTCAGGCCAGCGAGATACAGGCCCGTGCCATTGAGGTGTTGGGTACTTGCGGCAACGACTACCCGATGCAGAAGAAGGGCCAGACCTTCGAATACATGCGTCAGCATGCCCACATGCGCCTGCGCACCAACACATTCGGTGCGGTCATGCGCATCCGTCACAACATGGCCATGGCCATCCACACCTATTTCCACGAGCACGGGTACTTCTACTTCCACACGCCGCTCATCACGGCCAGCGACTGTGAAGGCGCGGGTCAGATGTTCCAAGTCACGACCAAGAACCTCTACGACCTGAAGAAGGACGAGCAGGGCAGCATCATCTACGATGACGACTTCTTTGGCAAGCAGGCATCGCTCACCGTGAGCGGCCAGTTGGAGGGCGAGCTGGGAGCCACGGCCTTGGGAGCCATCTACACCTTCGGCCCCACGTTCCGTGCCGAGAACAGCAATACGCCCCGCCACCTCGCTGAATTCTGGATGATAGAGCCCGAGGTGTGCTTCATTGACCTCAACGACCTGATGGACCTCGAAGAGGACTTCATCAAATACTGCGTCCGCTGGGCTCTCGACAACTGTCGCGACGACCTCGAGTTCCTCAACAAGATGATAGACAAGGGCCTTATTGAGCGTCTTGAGGGAGTACTGAAGGAAGACTTCGTGCGTCTGCCTTACACCCGTGGCATAGAAATTCTGCAAGAGGCCGTGCGCTCGGGCAAGAAGAAGTTCGAGTTCCCTTGCGAGTGGGGCGACGACCTGGCCAGCGAGCACGAGCGTTACCTCGTCGAGGAGTACTTCCGCAAGCCCGTCATCATGACCAACTACCCGAAGAAGATAAAGGCCTTCTACATGAAGTTGGACGAAGAACTGCCTGTGCTCGACGGTAAGACGATGGAGCAGACCGTACAAGGTACCGACGTGCTCTTCCCCCAGATAGGTGAGATTATCGGCGGCTCTGTGCGAGAGGAGAACTACGACAAGCTGATGAACGAAATCCGTGAGCGTAACATCCCCATGAAGGACATGTGGTGGTACCTTGATACGCGCCGCTTCGGCTCCTGTCCCCACGGTGGCTTCGGTCTCGGCTTCGAACGGCTCATCCTCTTCGTGACGGGCATGCAGAACATCCGCGACGTGATACCTTTCCCCCGCACACCCAAGAACGCAGAATTCTAAGCTTATGAAGACAAACGAAATATCAGCTAGCATCCGATATATCGGAGTCGACGATTTGGACATCGACCTCTTCGAGAGCCAGTACGTCGTGCCCGAGGGCATGACCTACAACTCATGGCTCATCATGGACGAGAAGGTGGCCATCATGGATACGGCCGACCGGCGTAAGTCTGGTGAGTGGTTGCAGAACCTTCAGCGGACGCTTGAAGGCCGCACGCCCGATTACCTGGTCTGTCACCACATGGAGCCCGACCACGCCTCCCTTATCGCCGTCGTCATGGACACCTATCCCGAGCTCACGCTCGTGCTCTCTGCCCAGGCGCAGAAGATGGTGCCTAACTTTTTTGAAGGCAAGGATTACGCCGGACGCATGCAGGTGGTGAAGGAGGGCGACCGGCTCCCACTGGGTTCCCACACGCTGCAGTTCATTGCAGCCCCCATGGTCCACTGGCCCGAGGTGCTGATGAGTTGCGAACTCTCCGAGCACGTGCTCTTCGCAGCCGACGGTTTCGGCAAGTTCGGAGCCTTAGTCCACGAGACCGATGACTGGGCATGCGAGGCACGCCGCTACTACTTCAACATTTGTGGCAAGTATGGCCCCCAGGTACAGAAAGTCCTGCAGAAGGCATCCACCCTGGACATCCGCACTATTGCTCCCCTGCACGGTCCCGTGCTCACGGGCGACCTCACTCCCTACCTGCGTCTCTACGACACGTGGAGCCGCTATGAGCCCGAGAGTGAAGGCATCATGGTGGCCTATGCCAGCATACACGGTGGAACCGCTAAGGCCGCTGAGCGACTGGCCGAAATACTGCGGGACAAGGGAGCAAAGAAGGTCGTAGTCAGCGATCTCAGTCGTGACGACATGGCCGAGGTCATAGAGGATGCCTTCCGTTATCCCGTGCTTTGTGTCTGCGCCTCATCCTACGATGCCGGCGTCTTCCCCGTCATGCACGATTTCCTCTACCATCTTCAGATAAAGAACTACCAACGTCGTCGTTTTGGCATCTTGGAGAACGGTTCCTGGGCTCCTTCGGCCGGGCGTGTGATGCGCGAGATGATAGAGCAAATGAAGGATTGCGAGATAGTGGAGCCCTTGGTTACCATCCGCAGCCGTATGCACGAGACCGATCTCCCTGCGCTTGAGCAGTTGGCCGATGCCCTGCTGGCTTAGTCTTCGGCTCTCTTTTACTGATACCGACGGCCTCCCTTTCGTGGAGGCCGTCGGTCGTTTCTTTCCGCTGAGACTCCCAGACCTTCCATCCGAAGCCTTTGGACCCTCCGCCTGGAGCCTTTGGACGCTCCGCTCGAAGCCTCTGGCCCCTTTTGCCTCAACGCTTTGGGGGCATGCCGAACTTCCCGACGATGGGAGGAAAACGAGCTGTTGCTCGGCCTCAGACTTTAGCGAGGGTGAGGATGGAGAAGCATACACCGGGGTTGCGTTCCGCGATGGCCTGTGCACAAGAGACGAGGGTGGCTCCGGTGGTGAGCACGTCGTCGACAAGCAGGAGGTGGCGGTGGTGCGTGGGACGTGCCTTGAAGATTCCTCTTACGTTCTCGGTTCTTTGCTCTGGCGAGAGACTGGTCTGCGACTCGTTGTTGCGAATGCGGCGCACGATGTGCGTGCGCACGGGCAGTCCCGTCACGCGTGCCAGTCCCTTGGCCAGTCGGTGGCTTTGGTTGTAGCTTCGTTTCACATAGCGTCGCCAATGCAGGGGGACGGGCACGATGGCCTCTATCCCGTCGAAGAAGCCCTGGGGGAGCAGTTCGTTGGCGATGGTTTCGCCCATGCGGTCGCCCACGTCGGGACGGGAGTAGTATTTCAGTTTGCTCAGCAGTGCCTGTGAGTCTGGCTCACCGCGGTAGCGGATGTGGGTATAGCCGCGAATGACGGGCACGTGGGCCACGAAGTGTTGTGTCACCTCGTTGTCGGTGAAGCAGGTGATTTGGGTATAGGGGAGTTGCAGCAGGCAATGGCTGCAAAGCAAGGGCTCGTCGGGGGTGAGCCGCTGTCCGCATACGGCGCAGAAGCGCGGGCAGAAGAGGTTGGTGAGGTCGCCCAGCAGACCTTTAGAACGTAGCGTTCTGTTCGTCCCAGACATCGTTGTCGAGCAGTAGGGCGAATGCTTGTACCGAGGCATCGGTGGCAAAGAAGGCTCCGGTGAAACGGCTGCGCTGGTTTATCTTCATGGGCACGCTGGTGAACGTGCGCTCCCTGATGAGGTTGCCCTCGGCATCGCTGGCCTTGACGGTGAAGTCCATGGTGGCCTCGTTGGCGGGCAGGAAGCTGTAGAGATTGACGTTCATGCTATCCTTTCCGGCATTGGCACTGAGGTTGCTGAAGGTGTAGGTGCGCTCCTGTGTCACGTCGGTGTAGCCCGTCAGTGCGTTCAGTGTTCCTCCTCCGCCATGGGCGGTGAACTCCATTTTTGCCAACTCGGAGGGTATGCCTCCCGTACATGCGAGCGTGAAGCAGGCCACGGCTCGGGAGAGGGTGACCGTCTGACTTTGTTCGGTCTTGGAGTCGATGGTCAGGTTGAGGGCGTGGGAGAAGAGGTTGGGCACATACTGGTCGGTGAAGCAGATGGCTTTGGGGTTAGTCATGTCAGCCGTGCGCGATCCGTCGTAACCCAGAAAGACGAGCACGTACTGGCCATAAGGCAGGGTGAGGGAGAATGTCCCGTAGTCCTGGTCTCCGGCGTTTTGTGTCTGTGCCTCAGCGACGGGTTGCAAGGTCGTGGCATCGTAGATGCCCAGGGACAGGTGAGCCAGCGAGGTGGCCTCTGCCGTGCGTGTCGGGGCTTGGCTCAACGTGGTCTGGTCGAAGTTCATCACGTAGAATCTCAGTGTGGCCTCGCCTGTGGCGGGTTCGCTCTTCTCGTCGCTCTGACAGGCGCAGGCCAGCAGGGCGATGGCAAGAAGAAGGCAGTGGAGGGGATGTCTCATATTGTCTGTTTCTTTTTGTCGTTTTCCTCTATACAAAATTACGCAAAAATGCGCATTTGCCCAATAATATTCGCCGAAAATTTGTCTGGGGAGTTCGTTTTGCTTAAATTTGCAATCAGTAGTAAAGAATAAGGGATGGAAACGATGACATGTAATCATTTTCTCATAGCCTGGCTGGTGTTCCTCGTGGTGGTCTACACGGTGATGATATGTGAGGCCTTGTATTACAATAGGGAACTGCGGGACTCGGTAAGGCGACTGAACGAGGTGCTCACAGAGGAGGAGGACGAGGAGTGAACGGTCACATGCGATGCCTGTGGCTGCTGCTTCTGGGGCTGGCGTTCGTAGGTTGCGAACGTACGGACTTGGACGAGGTGACCACTAAGGAGAAGACCAAGACACAGGCTGCCATTCCCCTCGGACACGGACGCGGGACGCAGGAGTTCCCCTATACGGTTGCCGAGATGCAGGAGGGAGCTAAACCGCAGTCACTCAACGGTTGTTGGGTGATGGGCTATGTGGTAGGTTCCACCTATTTGAGTTTCGACAATGCGATGTTTGAGGTGCCGACACCTTACGATACAAACATTCTGCTGGCTGGCGACTCGCTGTGCACCGATGTGACGAAGTGTATTGCCGTGGAACTGAACAAGACGGAAATAAAGAAACAATTCAGTCTGAACCGTTGTCCTGAGCATCTGCGTCATTTCATCGTCGTGTGTGGCGTTTGGGGGCTGTACTTCAAACATACGGGCTTGCGACAAGTGTCGCAAGGCTACTGGCTTCCAGACTTCGATGCGTCGACACTCACTCCCGCACCTACGGAATGGGAGGAATGGAACGAGGAGTTCTAAGCGAAAGGTTTACTTACTCCAGTCCGTCCGCTTGATGAGGAGGATGAAGGAGATGATGGTGGTGATGAAGGCCAATATGCCCGAGCCTGCACTCATGAAAGTGTACATGGGGCTGGCCTTGATGTTCTTCGTGCGGTTGGGGATGACGTAGATGAGGTCGTTCTGCTGCACGTAGTAGGCCGGTGACTGAAAGACGGTGGCTTTGGTCATGTCTAACTCGTACATCATACGCTTGCCGTCCTGCTCGCGGAAGAGCTGGATGTTGTGACGGAAGCCTCCGTCGGACACGTCGCCGCACTGGGCCAGGATGTCGGAGATGGTGTTGCGCTCACTCGTCAGGTTCACCACCTTGGGACCGCCCACTGCACCCAGTACCACCACGCGGGCATTCATCAGTCGAACGATGACTTCGGCATCCTTTACGATGCCTGTCTCACGCAACTTCTCTTCGATGACTGCGGCACATTCATCGCACGTGAGGTCTGCCACTTTCACCTTGCCCACGTGCGGAATGTTCACCTCCCCGTTGTTGCTCACGGTAAGTGCGTTGCCGTTACTCATCGAACCACCAGATGTTCCCGTGTTTCCACCGGAACCTATCGTAATGTTCTGACGGAGCGTCTGAAGCAATTCACTTTCTTTACTGGACACGCTGACGATAATCTGGTCCGCAGGCTTGATGCGCATTTCGTACTGTTGCACGATGTCTTGCGCCTGTGCAAAGAGGGTGTCGGCTCCCTGGAAGTAACGAATCTTCTTGGTGCTGACGCAACTTGTGCTTACCGATAGGATGAGTGCCAGAAGGGCTATGAGAGGGAATAGTTTCTTCATCGTTTTGCTATATTGTGTCACAAAGTTACGAATAATTTGTGGTATGCGAAAGGATGTGGTCTTATTTTTCCTTTCCACACGAAAAAGGCCATCCCGAGCGTGTGTCGGGATGGCCTTTGATAGGGTATTGTAAGTGGTATGTTACTTAACCAGTACCTTGCGAACGGTGCCGTCGGCCATGCGGATGATGTTCACACCCTTGTGCATGCGAGCCAGACGAGTGCCATCGATAGAGTAGATGAGCGTGCCTGCTATGGCGTTGCTCAGCTGTCCGTCAGCTGCAATACCCTCCACTGCGGTGGGAGCTGTGGTGCCCAGGTAGTAGAGCTCAAACACATTCCAGATGGTCCAGTCTTCGGCAATGTGTACGTCCTTGCGTACACCGAAGGTGAGTATTCCGTTCTCCACCTTCACATCCAGCTGGTTCCAGTAGATGTCCTTTGCAAAGTAGGCGGCTGCACTCTCCATGCTGTTGGGAACGTACACTTTGTTGTCCTCGCTCAGGCTGAGTTCCTTCTCGCCGTTGGCTCCCGTAGGTTCGGTGCCTGCGCCGCTCAGGACGTTGCACAGCGGAGTCCACATCTTGTCGCCGGCAAAGAGTACGGCGTTCTGTCCGTATTCGGGATTCTCGGCCAGGGAGTCTACGTTAGCCTCGTTGGTTCCAGGACGATAGTAACCCTGCAGGCGGATGCGGTAGTATCCGTCGGCCAGGCCCTTGATAGTCTGGGAAACCTCGAAGCTATTATTGTTGTACATTTCATAGGCACTGAAGTTGGCACCTTCGGTACCACCATCGCGACTGATGTTCCAGTAAGCATTGGCCGCACTGCCCACAATACCCTCGAAGTTGGCGTTCAGTACAGCCGGGGTGATGTTCTCGGGAGTCTCCTCGCTTGCAGTCTCCAAGGTAGGATACTGCACGTAGGTGGTGTAGCCGGAAGCAAGCTGCTCGAGATACTGCTCAATCTGCTCTTTGCTCTCGAAACCTTCCTCGAGTGCAGAGGCAATCTCCTCCAGCAAAGCAGGGAAGGTGGGCTCTTCACTTTCTACGTCACTCATCAGGTAGTCGGTATAGAGCACGTAGGTCTTGTTGAGGTCGGTGAGCAGAGCCGATACTTCGTTGACAAAGTCCATGGCAGCCTGCAACTTGTCCATGGCAGCCAGGATAGCCTCTTCGTCATCTTCGTCACAGTCGTCGGCGGCATAGATGGCATCTCTCAGAGCCTTGTCAGCATCCTCTACTCGCTGAGCGTCGTCGCTCAACTCGCTTGCTTCGGTCTGCAAAGCCTTCATGGCGGCATACAAGTCGCTGATGCTCTTACCGGCATAGTAGAGTTGGAACTGGCTCCAGATGCTCCATGCGTTGTTATCCTCCATTTCGTCGTTGCGGATACCGAAGGTCAGTGCGCCTTCTCTTGCCTGATAGCCGCTAACCTCGCAGGCATAGGTTTCGTCGAGGTTGAAGGCAATCTCTGCACTCTCCTTGCCGTTGGGAACCCAGATTCCGGAACCTTCGCTGGTTTCACCGTAATCATTGAAGGGCTTCTCTGTGGAACTGATGGCACCGGCAGCCTGGTTTACAACGGGAGCCTTGCCCTCGGCCACTACCAGATAAGTGAGAATCTGGTCGGTGCCTTCGGTGTACTCGCTGTAGCTAACCTCGTTGCTGCTTGTGCGATAGAATGCTTTTGCCTTCAGAATGTACTTACCTGCGGGCATGTTGTCCAGGGTCTGCAGACAGCTGAAGGTGTTCCTCCATATCTCTGCCACGTGGTAAGCCACTTGCAGTGAGGTGTGGCCGCCCAAGTTGCCCGTAGTCACAGTCCATCCGTTGCCGTTGTTGTTGGCATAGTCCATGTTGGTGGCGAAGGCCGTGATATTGAGAGGCTTCTCTATGGTAGCATAGCTCATAGCCTCGGTCAGCAGGGCGCGAAGCATGTTCTGATAGCCGTCGATGTAGGCTTGAATGCCTTCGTTGTCGATGTCCTCGTCGCTGTAGTGGTCGCGCACCTCGTCACGATAGTCGGCCAGACCCTGCAGGTCAGCGGTACCATCGGTGATGATTTCCTGATCTTCGTAGGTGACGAGGTCGGCATTCACCTTGCTGATGAATTCATACAGGTTACTATAGGCGGCAATGCTGCTCTTCACCTCGGCAAGTTTGGTGTTGATGGCGGTGGTGGCGGCAGTGTTGGCCTCTACGTCATTGCTGTTTGCATCTACCAAGTCACGTGCACTGCTGATGGCTGTTTCCAGTTCGTCGCGGAGGTCAGCATTGTAGTGGTCGTTGGAGTAGAGATAGTTCTCACCCGAACGAACGGCACTCTGCAGGGCCAACAGGCTGGGATCGATGTCGGTCAGTCCGTTGAACATGAGCGTGAACTCGTCGATGAACAGGTGAGGCATCGAGCCGGAACCCTGATTGACAGCCTTGTATCCAATGCTAATCTGACCTGTAGTCTCCTCGTCAAGGCTGAACTTGATGGTCTCGTTCTTCCATACACCTACGGGGAACGTCAGGCTCTCAGCCAGATACTCCGTGCCGTTGTCGGCAATGAAGCCGCAAAGGTTCTTCTCAATGGCTGTGGTTCCGCCTCCGTTGTAGGTGGGGATGGTGATGGTGTAGGAACCTGCGGGCAGCGTTACGTTCTGCGTGTAGTTGGCCTGGGCCGTCCACACGCAGATGAAACCGAATACGTTACCCTCGGTGCTGCCGTTGGCCTTGGTGGCGGGAACTGTGAAACCAGGGCCTCCCAGCCAGATGCTCTCGTCAGAGCCTACGGCAAACACGCCCGATGCACGCTGATCCAGGTTGGGATCACCACTTCGTGTATTGAAGATGTTGTCAGTCGGGTGACTGGCCGTCCAGTCCTGAACAGGCTGCATACCGTAGTAGACGGTGTTGTTCTTCTCCATGTCCTTGGAATATGTGCAGACACCGTTGTCCAGCGGAGAGCCATATACGAAGTGGGCATTGTTGATGAAGTAGTCGGTGAAGTCAGTCATGCCCTTCTCGTTCAGTTCCTTCTGACGGTCTATGGCAGCCTGCACCTGCTCCAGGGTGGCGTTGTCGTCGTTGTAGACGGCCCAGCCGTTGCTGGTGTCTACGCCCAACTCGTCACCAGTCTCCAAGAGGGGAAGCAGGTCAGCCTTCAGTGCATCTACCTTCTCCTTCATAATTGCAGCATAGTCTCCCTCAAGAATCTTCACGTAGTCTACATAGAGGTGAGGCATGGAGCCAGAACCATTGGGACCAGTGTACCCCAAGGAGATAACACCTGTGGTCTCCTCTTCTACAATGAAGTTGAGGGTTGTGGTCTCCCAGGCTCCTACTGTCCATGTCTTGTTTTCTGCCAGATACTCCGTGCCGTCATCGGCAATAAAGCCAAAGAAGTTGGCACTTGCGGTACCTTCGCCACCACCGTTGTAGATGGGAATCTCGATGGTATAGGCTCCGGCAGGCAGCGTTACTTGCTGGGTGTACTGCAACTTGGCACCCCATACGGCAACCATGCCAAGCACTTGGCCATCTTCGCTTGCTGAACCGGCAGCAGGGGGGAAGAAGCCGCTACCACCCAAGAAGAGAGCAATACTCTGGTCCTCGTCGTTGTTGGTGATGTCGGACAGGTAGTTCTTGCCTATGGCAAACACACCACTGGCGCGCTGGTCAAGAGTAGGCTCTCCGTCTCGTGTGTCAAACACATTGTCGGTTGGGTTGCTGGCCGTCCAGTTCTGGACGGGCTGCATACCATAATAGACAGTGCTGTTGTTGTTCATGTCCTTACTGTAGGTACAGATACCATTGTCCATGACAGCGTCGGCACTGAAGTCGGCATTCTGCAGGAACCTGCTGGTGATGTCGTCACCGACACCTGCGTAAGCCGCAACCGTGGCAATCATGATTGCCATGAGAGTGAGTAATCTTTTTCTCATACGTTGTTGTAGTTTAGTTAGTAATAATGGATTCTTTGTAGTCTAAAAGGTGTTTATTCGACAACAAAGATAAAGGAAAAAAGAGACATTCCCAAACGGAACGTCCCTTTTTAATACTTATTTATAACAAATAAGGTGTAAATTCAACCTATAATGTGGGTCAGGGCGTTTTGAATGGCGCGATGCAAGGTCGGGTTGGCCGTGGGCAACGAGGCGTTGGCCTGGTCGGTAAACTCTTGTAGGTCGCGGGCAGTGAGCTCTGCTCCTTGTATATGCAATCGGGTGATGAGGAGAAAACCGCACAACTGGGTCGTCTCTTCCTTGGCTGCCATCCATTCGAAGGCTTTCTCTCCGGCATAGGGCAGGCGGGAAAAAAGGTTCAGCACGGTCATTTGGGCAATCTCTACATTAGGTATTTGACTTAGCCACAGATCACATTCCTCGAAAGGAAACTCCCTGATGGGCATCAGCATGGCGGCCAGAATCTTGCTTTCCCTTACGTTTTCGTGCCACAGCCGACGGGCTAACTGATGGTCAGGCGAAAACTGGGCGGCTATCTCACGAAGACGGGGTAGTTCGATGCCAAAGTTTACATGATAGTCAGCCCCATGCTGTCGCATGTAGCTGCTGGCCACGCCGTTCATGTTGGCACGTAGTTCCTTCTTTATCTCCCGTAGGGTGTCTTCGATGGTCATAGCGTAGCGTATTCTTTGCTATATCGCAGCATCTGATGGTCGTAAGTCTCTCCGTAGCGCAGTGTTGCATCCAAGAGCCTGCCTTTGCTGTCGTAGACGGGCAGAATCTCAGGGTTGATGAAGCCTTTATAAGGGGCTAGGTTCAGTTTGTGGTAGCGGTCCAGCACCTCACGGTGCAGCGTCAGGTCTACCTTGATGCCGTATCTCTCTACCAACTTTTCTGCAGCCTTCAGGTCTCCCTCGCTCTTGATGCGCTGCACCTCGGCCAAAAGTTCGCCTATGAGTTGGCGCAGGAGAGGGTAGTCGGTTATCCTGAGATACGTCCTTCCGTCGCGTTGGGTCAGTTCCATGTTCCCCTGACTGTGCTCCATACACCAGTGGGCAATGAGTGCGCGGTTGCGCATGTGGGCTTCCTCTATGTCTTTCCCAGGCTCAATGCGAACAAGTTGGGTCATCAGCCCGTTCATCATGTAACTGTAGTATTGACTTTTATAGGCTTCGGCATTGGGTGTCAGTCCCAGTTCCACCAGTTTCTCGTCGGCCAGGTAATAGAGCCCGAACAGGTCGGCACGGGCCTCCTCAATGGTGCTTCCATAGGCCTTCAGCGCATCAGGGTCTACGCCTGGAAGCAGTTGGCCTGAACCATGCCCGAGACACTCGTGCAGGTCGGTGTGTAGGTCGTCGCATACGTCTTCGTAGTTGTCTAAGAGCTTTCGTGTCGCCTCATCGATGACGAACTCCTGACGCATACCGCTACCCTTGGCTGCTTCGTTGTAGGCATGGGTCAGGTTCCCGATGGTCACACTCTTGCTTCCATGCTCCTGGCGCACCCAGTTGCTGTTGGGCAGATTGATGCCGATGGCACTGCTTGGATAGAGGTCACCGCCCAGCATGACGGCCTCGATGACCTTGGCCGACACACCTCGACACACTTTCTTCTTGAATTGCGGAGCCACCGGAGAGTTGTCCTCAAACCATTGGGCATTCTGGCTCAACTTCTCTGTACGCTCCGTCGCTTTGTGGTCCTTGAAGTTGACATAGCCTTCCCACGAAGCCTTCAGTCCCAGCGGGTCGCCATATACCTCGGTGAATCCGTTGGTGAAGTCTATTTCTCCTTCGGTGCAGTTCACCCATTCTATGGTGTAGCGGTCAAAGGTTCTTAGGTCACCGGTCCGATAGAACTCGATTAGCGTTCGTATAACGCTCCTTTGCCGCTCGTTCTCCGCTTCTTCTTCGGCCATCCCGAGCCAGTAAACGATTCGGTCGATAGCGGTGCCATACATGCCGCCGCTTTTCCATACCTGTTCTTGCAATTGACCGTCGTGTAACTCCAGTCGGCTGTTCATCCCGTACATTACGGGGTGAGGGTCTGCTGGGTCTTTCATGCGAGCATAGAAGTCTTCTGCCATCTGTTGTGTGACCTCTGGTGCATAGTAGTTGCAGGCAGAGGTCTGAAGTAGGTCCTCGCCCTGTGCTTGGTTAACACGTTTAGGCAGCACATCGGGGTCGAAGATGACGGTCAACAGTTCTTCGTTAACGGGATAGCCTATGCTCTTCAAGGTACTGCGGATGTAATCTTCGCTGAAACCAGGACGAAACTTGTCGCATCCATAGTGATGATGGATGCCGTTAGCGAACCATACGCGTTTCAGATAGGTAGTAAACTGTTGGAACTCCTCTGTCTTGCGGTCGCCCTCATAGCGTTCGTATATTGCTTCCAACATGTGGCGAATGGGGAGATTGTAGCGGCAGTTTTGGTCCCACAATATATCTCGCCCACACAAGGTGGCTTGGCTCAGGTAATAAATGAGCCGATGTTGACGGGGGGATAAAACGTCGAATCCAGATACTCTATAGCGGAGCATCTGGATATCGGCAAATCGTTCGTCTGTATAGGAGAAACTCACTTCTTTGATTTCTTCGTTTTCTTGGCAGGGACTTTCTTTGTATTCTTTACCCGATATTCGTGGGGAGTGATACCCAGCACGCGGTAGAAGGAGGCATAGAAAGACTGGCGGTTTGCGAATCCCACCATGGAGGATATCTCCTCGATGTTCTTGTCGGCGTACCGTTTGTCAATCAGCAAGTACTGCGATTCGCGGATGCGGTAATCGTTGACCAGACACGAATAGTTCATGTTGAAACGAAGGTTCACCACTGCACTGATATAACGGGAGTTGGTGTTTAAGTCTTTTGCTAACTGCTGAGCGTTGTACTTAGGGTCACGATATTTCTTCTCTACGACGAGTTTCTGGAGAATCTGTTCGTAGAGTTCGTCAACGAGTTCAGCACGTACAAGGGTGCGGTAAGAAGCGTCCTTGATTTTCTTTTCTGTTGTAAGGTTGTACTTTGCCATAGGTTTAGTTATATGTTAAATTTTCTGCAAAGTTAACCCTTTTTTCAAATTATCCGATAACATTTTTCTTTTTTGTTTGGGAAAAGGCGTTGTCTTTGCAACTATTAACACAATTCTGTCGGAACAGCTTTTGATGACGAGCTGTCGGAGGAGACAGATTTAGTTTACTTGCTTTTTGCAGCGTTCGTTGCGTTGCAGGACAAGGATTTGTTCGGCAATCTCCAGACAGGCCTCGCGATACTGCTGTTCCAGTTGTGTTAACTGGGCATCCAGTTCTTCACTGTTGAGTGTGTTGATGTCCGCTGACGATTGGGATGCCAGGGCTTGAATTTCCAGCACGCGGTCCCTCATCACGTCGATGATTCTTTGCTCCGTATCGGCCTCGATGCGTGTTTCACGTAGCTGCTTGCGCAGTTGATTCCAGTCGGTTTTCCCTGCAAAGTATTGTTCCAGGTCTTTGTATTGCACGGAGGGATGATAGGCGTTGTATTGGCGAATCCACAGGTCCAGTTCCAAGCGTCCTGCAGAGGCTTGTTCGTCCAACTGATGCCCAATGTCGGACAATTCGGCTTGCTGACCTTGGGCATTAGCCAGTTTCGATGTGGCGTTTTGCAATACTTCGCGTTGTTTCTTCTCTGCAGTGTTGCTGGAGGCATAGAGTTGGAACTCGGTCTCGGCATAGTCCTCTGCTTTCTGGTCTTCCAGTGTACGCTCGTAGTTTTTCTCTCCTTCTTTTCGAAGATTGACGCGTTGTTCGATATTCTTCTGGGCTTGTTGAATGAGGTTCTCGAGCATTGTCTCTTGCTTCATGCAGCCTTCCAGTGTCGCGGTGGAAACTTGTTGCTTCGATTCCAACTGGACTAATTCTTCGTGCAGCGTATTCCAACTCTGAGTCATTTCCTCAATGTGTTGCTTCAGCCCCTCGGTATTGTTCTGCCAATCCTTGAACCACTCGGGTAGCGATATGGTCTTGTTGGCCTCTTCGTAGAGCCGACTATATCGGGTTTGCAAGTTGGCTCGTATGTCTTCCAGTTGCTTAGCCTGCCTGGTCAGCACCTGACAGCCCGTGTTTTCTTCGTTTAATCGCACGGTCAGTTCGCCCTTTTCCCTGTTTTTGTGAGCCAACTTCTCCGTTATTTCGTTGATTCTTGTCTGGTGATAGTTATAGGTGTCCAGTTCGTGCTGCGCATTGTCTGCATCGTGGGTGGCATTCTCTATGAGTTGGCGAATCATGCCTGTGCGGGCTTCAAGGTTAGTGGAGGGTGAGCAGTCGGCGAACGAACGATCCAGCCCTTTGTACATTCCCCATTCCTTTACAAACGTGTCTTGCTGTTTCTTAAGCGTGACGAGTCCTACGCTCTTTATTTCTTCTTGCGCTTCAAGTTTGGCTTGGGACAAGATGAGTTCATGAAGACGTTTCTCTTTGGTCTGTAATTCAGTCAGCTGCAGTTCGTATTCCGAGCGCAACTCGCTAATCAACTTGTTTTGCTCCAGCATGGTATCGCTATGGTAGGGGTGGTGAGTGGCACCGCATACGGTGCAGTTTACTCCCTCTCTCAGGTCGCTGCGCAGCTGGATGACATTCTGGCTCTTGCTCACAGTAAGCGTGTACTCTCTCGATTTACATTCCTGGCGTAGGTTGTTTACCTCCTGGCCCAATACGCTCAGACTTTGCTTGCCATACTCTATTTTGTTCCTGAGTTGTATCAGTTCTTGTTCATTTTCGTCTATGTCCCCATAGCCTTGTTGAATGTGCGCCCACAGAGCTTGGGCACTAAGCAGCATTTGTCGGTAGGTCTTCTGCTGCATCGCTCTTTCTTGCAGTTCGTAACTGTCTGTTCCAGCAATGCTTGCACGGTGTCGTTGTAATTCCGAGGTAAGGGTGAGTATGTCGGCTTCCACCTTTTGGTATTCCGAGAACGTGCGCTCCAGCATGTTGCTCTCCTCTCGTTGCTTTTGGGTACACTCCTCGTATTGGGCATCGATTTGCTCTATTTCTGTCTTTGTTTCACTGAGGATGTCCAGACAGAAAAGCAGTCTCTGCCCCTGTGTCAGCATTTTGCGATGAGGCTCCATCGCTTGTCGTTGCAGTTTCTTTTTGTCAGAAAGTTCTTGCAGTTTCTTGTTTTCTTCCTTTCGTTCCCCTATCTCCAAAGCCAACGCATCACGTTTCTGAGTCATTCCTGCTACGATGTCCTGTACGGCTTGAATGTCCAGGTCAAGGATGGCTCTGGCTCCTAAAATACGATAGGCCTGCTCCAGATGCTCAATGGCCACTTTCAGCCGTTTGGTACTCTCTTGCAGTTCATTGGTTCGCTGGGTCATCAGTTTTTGCTCTTCGTCTGCCTTTTGCCGATATTGTTCCACCTCATCTGACTTCTGGGACTGGGCCTGCTTGTTTTCCCTGCTCATAGCCTCCAGCAAGCAAATGCGCTGATACAACCCTTGTATGTTCTCCAGTGTCTCGAAGCGTTCCAACTCGTCTTCCTTGCTTTTGTTCACCGCCAATTGTTTGTTGGCCTCGTACAAACGGCTGGAATGTTCATTCATGTTTTCCGTGACCTCCTTGTAGGCACGAAGCAATTGTTTCAGTTTGTGTATTCGACGGATGGAGGCATTAATGCTTTCCAGTTTTATTTCTCCCAGTTTTTGAGTGTCCTTTGCCTTTTGTTCCTCGTTGGGACTGAGTGTCATCGCGGCAAGGTGTAGCCGACGGGCTTCTGCCTGCAACAGTTCGTCATATGTGGATGGGGTGGAAGTTGTAACGGCTACTTCCGAGGTCTCTTTCTCAATTTGGTTGTCCTTGCGTTTGAATAGTCCCATAGTTATTTTCTTCTTTTTTCACCACAAAAGTACGTAAAATTCCGCAAAAAGCAGTACTTTTGTGCTCGAATTCAAACAAACGACCCAATTATGGCTCAAAAAACCAGCATACCAAAAGGTACTCGTGACTTTGGTCCGATGGAGATGGCACGTCGCAACTACATCTTCGATACGATTCGCAGTGTTTATGCCCAATATGGATTTCAGCAGATAGAAACTCCAGCCATGGAGAATCTTTCTACGCTGATGGGGAAATATGGTGAGGAGGGTGACAAGTTGCTTTTCAAGATTCTGAACTCTGGTGACTTCATGCATGGCGTGACCGATGAGAACATACATAGTGACAGTTCTAACCGCTTGGCTACACGCTTGTGTGAGAAGGGCTTGCGCTACGACCTTACGGTGCCGTTTGCCCGTTATGTCGTGCAACACCGTGAGGAGTTGACATTGCCTTTCCGTCGTTATCAGATACAACCAGTGTGGCGTGCCGACCGTCCTCAGAAGGGCCGTTATCGTGAGTTCTATCAGTGCGATGCCGATGTGGTGGGTAGCGATTCGTTGCTCAACGAGGTGGAACTGATGCAAATTGTGGATACGGTGTTCGCCAAGTTTGGCATTCGTGTGTGCATCAAGATAAACAATCGAAAAATTCTCTCAGGGATAGCAGAACTGATAGGTCAGGCTGACAAGATTGTGGATATCACAGTAGCCATCGACAAACTGGACAAGATAGGTATTGATGCCGTCAACGCAGAACTGCGTGAGGTGGACATTAGCGAAGAGGCCGTCCAGCAATTACAGCCCATCATCGCACTGAGTGGAACCAACGCAGAGAAACTTCAAGTCATGCGCGAGACCCTTGCTGCCAGCGAGGTGGGACTGCGCGGTATCGATGAAGTGGCGTTCGTCTTGGACACTCTCGAACACTTAGGTTTGCAAAATCAGGTGGAGCTCGACCTCACGTTGGCTCGTGGCTTAAACTATTATACGGGATGCATCTTTGAGGTGAAGGCCTTGGATGTGGCGATAGGCAGCATCACGGGCGGAGGCCGTTACGACAACCTCACGGGCATATTCGGTATGCCCGGGTTGAGTGGCGTGGGCATTTCCTTTGGGGCTGACCGCATCTACGACGTGTTGAATCAGTTGGAACTTTACCCTCAGGAGGTGACGACGTCCACTCGTCTGCTTTTCGTGAACTTTGGTCCTACGGAGGCTGCTTGGCTTCTTCCCATAGTGGCACAAGCACGCAGGGCCGGGGTAGCCTGCGAGATATATCCCGATGCCTCTAAAATGAAGAAACAAATGCAGTATGCCAATGCTAAGCAGATTCCTTTCGTGGCTATTGCAGGCGAGACGGAAATGCAGGAAGGCAAACTGACGCTCAAGGATATGGCCACTGGCGAGCAGCAGATGCTTTCGCCTGCAGAACTGATTGAGCGTGTGAAATAGAGAATCTTTTGCGCGGGTACTATTTCAGTACTTCGTCGAGGTAGTTATAGAAATCCTCGCTTTCGCCCACAAAGATTTTGGCAATCCGCCCTTCGGGGTCGATGACAAACTTGGTTGGGAATCCCTGTACAGCATAGGTCTGTGGAACAGTGCCTTGCTTGGGATTGTAGACGTGACGCCAAGGAAGTTCGTGCTCGGCTACGGCTTTCATCCATTTCTCCTCGGTGTCGTTACAGTCGATGCCAAGGATTTCAAACTTTCCTGCATATTTGGCATAGTATTCCTTCATTCGTGGCATGCCCTTGATGCACCATCCGCACCATGAGCCCCAGAAGTCCAGAACCACGTGTTTGCCTCGCAGACTGCTCAAAGTAAGGTTTCTCCCATGGATGTCTTTTAGTGTGAAGTCGGGGGCTTCGGCTCCCTCCGTGATTTTCGACTTTGCCGCTTCTGTGGCCTCTTGACGGGCTTTCTTTTCTGCATTCTCCTTGATGGCACGTTGGATGATGGGACTTACGCGGCTTTCGTTGCGTACGCGGTCGGAAAGTGCGGCAATCACTGCTTCGCTCTGATTCGCTGCATAGGGAATCCACACCACGGTGCCCTCTGCGTCGGGATGTTGCCAGGCATATTCTGTGATGGTCTGCACGTATTGGGTACGGAAGTCAGTGTAGACTTTGTGCATCTCGGTTTGCAGTGCCTCTTTGTCCGCCTCAGCCGCCTCCAACGCCTCGGAGTAACTGTTTAGCTTCTCCTTATAGGTCTTCTCCAAGGCATTCAGTTGGCTTTTGACCTCGCCGACTTGTTGGTAGAAGGTTGAACCGCCAATCTCCCAACTCGTTCCGTCACCTCGTATCTCCAACTTCTCTCCAGGTACGAAGACCATGTACTGTGCCATCGAAGCCATCGCTGCCATAGACGAGCGTTCGCTCTGCAAGAATGCGAGCATTCCCTCTGCTGCCTTGTCCAGGTGACGTGTGAGTTGCACGTAATGTCCTTGGAGGTCGAGCGTATCGCTCCTGACGATGTTTTCTTTGTCCTCGCTTAGCACGGCGATAATGCAGCGGTCGACCTTACTGTCGGTTGAGGTGGAGATGGTGAGCGTAAAGTTCTCTTGGGCATTGGTCCAAATGGCACTTGTCAGTAGGCTGACAAGCAGCGTAAGTTTTTTAGTTGTTTTCATATCTTTGTCGTTTTTGTTTTCGTTCTTGTCTTTAGGGGGCAGGGGATGGGAGCACAATGACGCGTATCCAGTCTTTCAGTCGGAACGGTCCAATGCCGAATCCCCCTTGTGAGTCGCTTACCAAGAGCAGTGTCTGTCGGCCGTCGGCCGTGGGTTGCCCCAGACACATACCCTCGTAGTTTGCCCACGTGTCGCCGAAAAGGGCGAAGCGTGTGCTCCATTGGGTGAGCAGAAGTTTCTCGATGGCTCGCGAACGAGCCTCAGCGGTCGGTGTCAGCATCGTGATGGGGCGAGACTCAAGGGGCTGGACGAGGTAGAGGCGGTTCCATACGCGGCTCTTGTTGTAGTCTTGGGTGATGTGTGCCTCACGCTCTAAGACGGCCAGACTGCCGTCAGCCAAGGCCGTCATCGCCACCACGCCGTGGGCATAGGATCGCCCTTTTACTCCACACTGTGGCGCGTCGAGCAGATAGGCCCATTGGAGGGTGGCCTGCAACGAATCGTCGAAGGCTTGCAGACGGAGCAGCGTGGTGGAGTCTGTCCCCTCCTTGCTCGGTTTTCCGTCTAAGAGGAGGCTGTTCTCCGTGATGGTGTAGAAGGTGTGGCGCAAGGTGTCGTAGGCCAGTGCCTCGAAGCCGTAGTTCCGATAGGTCTTTCCGAGAAGGTCTGGCACGTTGAGGCTTCTGCCCGTACGCTCTCCCTCCAGTGTCCACTCGCTTATCTCTTGGTCACCCTCGCTGCTGATGAAGAGCGTGCCACGGTGGGGGACAAAGGCCACGCCTTCGGAGTCTCTGAGGCTCAGTCCTTGTGCATCGGTGGTATCTGGTTCCTGCCCCAGGAATCCGAGCGGACGCACGTCCAAGATGTCGCCGTTCTCAAAGTCTTGTTCTATCTGCCAGAGGTAGAAGCCGTCCTTCGGCTCTTTGTCGCTCACTACGGCATATCGGCCGTCGCCCAAAGGCGTGATGCCGCTGTAGTTGGCAGACGCAATGCCCCATTCTGCCAACCGATGAGGGGTGTGCAGCACTTGGGCGTTAGCCCATGCCGTGAGGCAGGAGAAGAGTAGGGGCATGAAACGTTTCATGGGCGCAAAGATATGGAATTATTTCGACTCTACCTTATATATAATACTATATGTGAAAAAAGACGGCGAAAATTTTGCCGTGTTGCGGAAAAATCGTACCTTTGCAGGCCGATTATTATCTAATGGGGCAGAAATGCCCTGTTTTTCTGTGTGTTAATAGTCGTGTCTTTGGTCGGGCACGACGGTTAGGGAATCACAGGAGTAAAAAGAGAAGTAAACAAAGAAATTAGTAGTAACAACAACAAAAAAGAATGGACACGTTAAGTTACAAGACCATCTCTGCCAACAAGGAGACTGTGACGAAGGAGTGGGTAGTCGTTGACGCTACCGACCAGGTTCTGGGTCGTTTGGCAAGCAAGGTGGCAAAACTGTTGAGAGGTAAGTACAAGCCCAATTTCACTCCTCATGTGGATTGTGGTGACAACGTCATCATTGTGAATGCCAGCAAGGTCATTCTCACTGGCGACAAGATGAACGACAAGGTTTATCTGCGCTACACGGGCTATCCCGGCGGTCAGCGTTCGATGACTCCTGCCGAACTGATTCAGAAGCCCAACGGCTACGACCGCTTGATACGTCGTACGGTGAAGGGCATGCTCCCCAAGAACAAACTTGCAGACCGCATCATCGGTAACCTGTACGTTTACGAGGGTGCAGATCACAAGCAGGAGGCACAGAGCCCCAAGTCAATAGATATTAACCTCTACAAATAATCGAAAAGGATGGAAAGAGTAAATGCATTAGGCCGTCGCAAGAGCGCTGTTGCTCGTGTATATGTAGGCGAGGGTACTGGTAAGATTACCATCAACAAGAGAGATATTACGGAATACTTCCCCAGCCCCATCCTGCAGTTCGTGGTTCGTCAGCCCCTGACTACCTTGGATGCTGTGGAGAAGTACGACATCGTTGTCAACGTCAAGGGCGGTGGTTTCACCGGTCAGTCTCAGGCTCTGCGTCTGGCTATTGCCCGCGCACTGGTGAAAATCAATGCCGAGGACAAGAAGGCACTGCGTGCCGAAGGCTTCATGACACGTGACAGCCGTGAGGTTGAGCGTAAGAAGCCCGGACGTCCAAAGGCACGTCGTCGCTTCCAGTTCAGTAAGCGTTAATCCTTCGGACGAACGTCAATCGTTTAGTATCTAAATCGGTGAGACCAACACTACTTGCCGATTGATTCTAAGACCAAAGAATTAGAAAAGAAAGTAAACAACCATTAAAAAGACAAAACTACTACAATGTCAAGAACTAACTTTGATACACTGTTGGAGGCTGGCTGTCATTTCGGCCACCTGAAAAGAAAGTGGAATCCTGCCATGGCTCCCTACATCTTCATGGAGCGCAACGGCATCCACATCATCGATCTTCACAAGACCGTAGCCAAGATTGACGTGGCTGCAGAGGCTCTGAAGCAGATTGCCAAGAGCGGAAAGAAGATTCTGTTCGTTGCTACTAAGAAACAAGCCAAGTCTGTAATTGCCGAGAAGGCTGCTGCAGTCAACATGCCTTACGTCATCGAGCGTTGGCCCGGTGGCATGCTCACCAACTTCCCCACCATCCGCAAGGCTGTGAAGAAGATGGCCACCATCGACAAGCTGACTGCCGACGGCACCTATGCCAACCTCTCCAAGCGCGAGATGCTGCAGATTACCCGTCAGCGCGCCAAGCTGGAGAAGAACCTTGGCTCCATTGCCGACCTGAACCGTCTGCCCAGCGCACTGTTCGTTGTCGACGTGCTGAAGGAGCAGATTGCCGTTCGCGAGGCCAACCGTCTCGGTATCCCCGTGTTCGCTATTGTGGACACCAACAGCAATCCCGATAACATCGACTTCGTAATCCCTGCCAACGACGATGCAAGCAAGAGCGTGGAGGTCATCCTCGACGCATGCTGCGCAGCCATTGCCGAAGGTCTCGAGGAGCGCAAGGTCGAGAAGATGGACACAGAGGCTGCCCCCGAGGCAGAGGAGGCAGAGGAGGCTGAGGCTCCCGTGGCTGAGGCTCCCGTGGCTGAGGCTCCCGTGGCTGAGGCTGCCCGCGAGGAGGAGGCAGAGTAAGACCTTTCCCATCCCCTCCAAAGGAGGGGGAAGGGCTTTGCTCAAAAGAATAATAAAAGTAAAACATTAGGTGTCCAGTCCCCGTTTAACGGACATCACCCCTCTTTGGGAGGGGCAGGGGGAGGTTAGAACTATGGAAGTTACAATGAACGATATTAAGAAGCTCCGCGAGATGACAGGCGCTGGCTTGGCAGACTGCAAAAAGGCCTTGGCCGAGTCTGACGACATCGACGGAGCTGTGGCATACCTTCGCAAGAAGGGCCAGGCAGTGGCCGCAAAGCGCAGCGATCGTGAAGCTGCTGAAGGATGTGTGCTCGTCAAGGTGCAAGGTGGATTCGGTGCCATCATTGCCCTGAAGTGCGAGACCGACTTCGTTGCCAAGAATGCCGATTTCGTGGCACTGGCTCAGCAGATTCTCGATGCTGCCGTGGCCGCCAAGGCCAAGTCGCTCGACGAGGTGAAGGCTCTGCCCATGGGCGACGGCAACGTACAGGACGCCGTCACCGCACGCAGCGGCATCACGGGTGAGAAGATGGAGCTCGACGGATATAACTTCATCGAGGCTGCCAACATCTACACCTACAACCACATGAACCGCAACGGGCTCTGCACCATGCTCGCACTGAGCAAGCCCGTAGAGGAGACCGTGGGCAAGAACATCGCCATGCAGATTGCCTCTGCCGCACCCGTCGCCATCGACGAGAGCGGAGTGCCCCAGGCCACGAAGGACAACGAGATAGCCGTTGCCATCGAGAAGACCAAGGCCGAGCAAGTACAGAAGGCCGTAGAGGCTGCGCTGAAGAAGGCTGGCATCAACCCCGCCCACGTCGACAGCGAGGACCACATGGAGAGCAACATGGCCAAGGGCTGGATTACGGCCGAGGACGTGGCTCGCGCCAAGGACATCATCGCCACCGTCAGCGCCGAGAAGGCTCAGAACCTCCCCGAGGCCATGATACAGAACATCGCCAAGGGCCGTCTGGCCAAGTTCCTCAAGGAGAACTGCCTGCTCTCGCAGGAGTACATTTGGGACAAGAACCAGACCGTGGCACAGTACCTGCAGAGCGTGGACAAGGAGCTGACCGTAGTCGACTTCAAGCGTTTCACCCTCAGCGCAGAATAAGCGAAAAGCATCCGGGCTTTTTACTCTTTGAGAGTGTGAGGGTGTGTCAAAATAGGCACATCCTCGTTTTCTGTTTTTTCATGTTGGCACA
>ERZ842401.2242-NODE-2242-length-26102-cov-23.550198_pt1 | contig 26102 bp, 19 predicted proteins | sample MGYA00521270_ERZ842401 | MGnify/ENA primary metagenome ERZ842401 (study PRJEB31892, sample SAMEA3878208) | bioreactor metagenome | biome: Moose rumen | place: Sweden | collected 2011-10 | study: EMG produced TPA metagenomics assembly of the PRJEB12797 data set... | reverse complement strand
CGGCTTGCAGTACGAGAAGGCCCTCTTCCCCAAGCAGGCCTGCGGCCTCGGCACCATCCCTCCCGACAGCACCCGCCGCCTTGTCTTCACCTTCGACAAAATCGCCCTCACGCGCGGCCAGGTGTTTCGGATTTACTTCTATGAAAAGGGCGGAGCGAGGAATCTGGTGCTGACGCTATCACAAAAGGACGTAAACGAAGCGAAGAGGCTTTGAGACAATTTATTGCCGGATTGGCGTGCTTGATAAAGGAGATGATTAGTGAGTGTTGTTAATATCTTTTTTTTCATTATTGGTGGCGGGGTAACAAAAAAATATTAACTTTGTAACTGCTCCCGGCAATCGTGTTTATAACCCACTAGTTAGTCCTAGGAGCATTACATACATAGAAAGCGTTTAGCTTTATTCCGCCTAAATGAATCTGGACAATTCATAGTGAAAGAGGAATATTGTTGACGCTTGCACTGGCTATATTTTGGGTATTGCCCATGCTATAGCAGAAAGTGTGAGCAATGCAACATTCATTATTCATTTCACGGGCAGTCCAGAGCCTATTTAGGGAGTAATGACTAAGTGGGCTCACGCTTTCTTTTATGCAATTTCCGGAAGGGCCTACGGAGCATAGACAAAAAAAGTGACCGCCTCGAATAGAGTCGTTAAGTGTGCGATAGTTATTTACCTAGCCTTTGCCGGTGTGCTAATAAGTTCCGCGCAGGTAAACAAATACGAGAACTCGTCTAACTACAGATCTGCTCTCTCAGCACTTGATAATGATGATGTCAAGACTGGATACGACTATCTCATGAAGGAAATTGCTGTCCATCCCGACAATGGCTATGCATATCTTTATCTCTCTACTATTTTCCTTGAGTATGAAGACCACAAGACGGCTCTTGGATGCATTAATGAGTCTATAAAATATTTACCTTCCAAGGATAAACAAACTCTCTCCAGGGCTTTAACAATTCGAGCCGGCATCAAAAGAGCTATTGACCAGAATGATAGCGCACTATCTGATCTGAACGAGGCACTTGCCCTATGTCCTAAAGACTTGGATATTCTCCAAGAACGTGCAGACCTCTACTATAATCTGGAAGAGTACGATAAATCCGATTCCGACTATAAGCGGATGCTTGGCATTCAACCTGGCTATGCAATAGCGGAGATGGGATTGGGGCGAAACAATGTGGGGCGCGAGAAATACACTGAGGCCATCACCCAGTTTAATAAGATTGCCCGCAAGTTCCCGGACTATTCCCAGGTATTCGCATTTAGGGCAGAGGCATATCTGGGTCTGGGAAAGACATCAGAAGCAATTGATGATATCATAAGAGCCATCGAGATTGATCAAAATAATAAAGCTATTATTCTGATGGCATTTATTAATCAAGATAGTTCGGATTTGCTTTTCAACAAATTCAGTCGCAAAAAAGAAAGCGATAAGAACAATCCTTTATGGCCTTTGTATCTTGGCACGATCAAAGAAATGAATGAGGAGTATACACTCGCCATATCCTATTATAAAAACTCATATAAAACAAAGGCGACTCCACTTTGTGCCAGAAGGATAGCGGACTGTTATAAAGAGCTTCGCGAATGGGACAATGCTTTGTTATATATTGACAAGGCGATTTCTTTGGATAAAGACGACCTGAGGTATCTTGCGGAAAAAGCTTCAATATTGTGGTATGCAGACAGATTGAATGAAGCGATTGCAGTCGAAACAAAATGCATTGAGGCTCAACCGAATCACTATTTTCACTATTACAGGAGAGGATGGTATAGGGATTTGAATGAAGACGTAGATGGAGCTCTGGAAGATTATACAGAATGTTTGAGCAAGAATCCAGATTACGCATATGCGCATTTGAACAGAGGCCGTTTATATCTGCAGAGAGGATACAAGCAGATGGCTCAGTCTGATTTTGAAGCATGCGTAAAACTTGATTCTATCCCCGGAGACAATAGTTGCGCACACTATGCTTTCTTCTATTTGGGCAAAAACTCAGAAGCGAAAGCGTTCATGGACAAAGTTCTCGAAGAGGATCCGGAAGGTTCTTATTATGACGCCGCCTGCCTTTATTCTCTGATGAATCTCAAGTCAACTGCATTGGATTATCTGGAGAAAGCGTATGAGATCGGTTTTAATAACTTCAATCATATCCTTAGGGATCAAGATCTTGACAATATACGGGGAGAATATCGCTTCAAGCAGTTGTATGAGAAGTATTCGAATCAGACACTTGTAACCCAATCGACGTCTGGACAAGAGCCAGAGACACGGATTAATCGCGCTCCCGAGAGCAGTGTAGAAACAACATATACGGAAAAGACCATCTCCATTCCTTTTACAAGTTCATATGGCATAACAAAGGTTAAAGGAACAATTAATGATTATGATGCAGTGTTCAGTTATATCCCTGGCCAGAAAATAGCCATTTCTGCCTATCAAGCTGAATATTATCTTTCAAATGGGTACATCAATAAATCGGACTGCTCTGCAAAGATAGGAACCGACGGAAAGATTCCAGTTGGAAGTACTATCAAGTTCTCCTCCATCACTATTGGTGATGAGCCTTTCACTAATATAAAAGCAATGGTTGTAGACAATAATCAAGCTCCTCTTGTTTTTGGCGATAAACTCTTCGGGGCGAACAGCAAGGTGAGGAAAGATGACAAAAGAAGCGTTATATCTGTATCTAAGACTATTAAATCTTATTAATCTATAATGTATTATGAGCGCTAGCAAAACAGTCTATCCAGGCATGCCGACAAGCGGCAATGGTGGTATTCAGGGTAATAACCCTCAGCATCCCATGACACAATTCCCGGGAATGAGCCAGAATCCCGAAACCGAGAAAGGACAGGGAAAACCAATCATGGGTTTCTTGTTTTCTGTTTCAAAAACCGCGTATGGAGAGTATTGGCCTCTCTATGTCGGTCCGAATACCATCGGTAGAGGCAGCAACTGCTCAATCTGTTTAAAAGAAGCATCAGTTTCCGACAATCACGCAACACTTGTAATCAGAAAAATGCAAAACAAGGGCGAGAACAATGGCGTGTTCGTGTTTATCCAGGATACCGGTTCCATGTGTGGTACTATGCTTAATGGCGTAACATTGGATTTCAATCCTAAAGAGTGCAAAAATGGCGACATTATTACCATAGGAGCCAATTATGAACTCTATTTCATTTTGGTCGATCCGGGCTCTCTGGGCCTCGCTCCCAAGGAAGATTTCCAAGCATCTGAGGTTAAAGTCGAGACTGGCCCAGGATGGGTTCCGCAGCCTCCTGTTGGGATGAATGCAGGAGATGCGCCAAAAGGAACACAGCCGGGCACGGGTTCCACTCCGTTCGACGGTAGAAAACCGACTATCTACATGCCTAATAACAAAAAGTAACTCTCAAATCGCATGCCCCGCATTGTCCGAAGCCAGGATGACAGCAGCAATCTCTTTCTGGATGTAGGCGGAGTCTGGTATCATTTTGATACCACGTCTCCTCCTATCGGGGAAGGGGCTATGGGTATAGTATATCTTGGTTTCAGATGTGACAACAACGAGCAAGTAGCTATCAAACAAATTCGTCACGAATTGTGGGATAACTCTCTTATCCGAAACCGATGCAAACTTGAAGCGTCTATTGTTCTGAATCATCCTAATGTTGTAAGGATGATAGGTTTTTGCGAGGAAGAACCGGACACAGGACCATTGTATATCCTGAGCGAATATATCAGTGGTATTACTCTGGAGGAACATGTTCGAGAGCAGCTTTCCTGTTTATCGCTACCACAGCGGGACAGAAAGATTATTGAGGAGTTTATTCCAATCGTCGATGCTGTCAGCTATCTTCACTCGCAAGGAATAATTCACAGGGACATTAAGCCCTCCAATATAATGCTTCAGGATGGGTTCTTGCCCAAGCTGATGGATTTAGGGGTTGCCAAAGCGGATTGTTTCTTTGATGCACATCTGGAGGGGACAATAGGTTCCGCGCCATTTGCCGCACCCGAGCAAATTGTTCCGGACAATGTTGAAGCCTCTGTTGATACAAGAAGCGATATCTATTCTTTAGGAGCAACTTTGCAATTCCTGTTGACAGGAAGTTTTCCATCAGATTTGCATAAGCATTCTGCGCCGCTAAGAAATATCCTTGAAATTGCAACGGAAGACAATCCTGACAATAGATACCAAGATGCGGACTTATTTAAAGATGCTTTGGTCTCCATTCTGAACGAGTCCAATATAAAGACGAAGAAACCTTTTCCAATTTGGGTGATTGTCGTTATCGTCATGATAGTTATTGTATTGTTTACGTTCTTAGTCCTATAGCACAATGTCGTTATTGATAGACACATCTTTCAAACTATATGGTTATATAGAATCTCAGATTGGAGGACGGACAGAGAATCAAGATTCTGCCGGCGCAATGGAGACTCCTATTGGGACTGTCGTTGTTGTTTGTGACGGAATGGGTGGTATGAAAGGAGGGAAAACAGCATCCATGCTTGCCGTTAAAACGATAATTGACGATGTTTCCGAGGCCAAAAAGGATGAGGAACCTAAAGAAGTCCTTATTCAAGCCTTCAAGCACGCTCAAGAAGAAATACTTGCCAAGGCTTCCAGCGATTCGGATCTGAAAGGAATGGGGACTACGGCAACTGCAATAATTATATCTAAAAAATGCGCAACCGTTGCGCATATTGGCGATAGCAGAATCTATCAGTTCCGCGGCAGGAATAAGGTTTTCCGAACAAATGACCACTCCATGGTCTTCCAATTGGTGTCATCCGGGACATTGACTGAAGAACAAGCCAGATTGTCAGCGCAGTCAAACATCATTTTAAAGGCCCTTGGAGCAGAAGGAGATGCAACCCCTGATGTCAAATCTCTTCCTTATTTGAAAGGAGACCGGTTTGTCTTGTGCACAGATGGCTTTTGGGGTGCTTTCCCTGAGTCAAAGTTTATCAAACTCATTACCAAAAAAGGTAATTTGAAAGATGTCCTCTGGGAGGCGACGAAAGAAATCAACAAACAGGGTATTGAAGCCGGTGGGGGGCATGATAATTTGACGGCGGCTTTATTTGATATGAATTGTGAATCCACAGTAAAACCTCATATGAGCAAGAAACTAAAAATCACGTTGGCTTGTCTTTTCGCGCTACTTGTAGTCAGCATTTGTACAAATTATATATTGATTAAAAAAGTTAGGCGTGAGAGCCCACAGATGAATGCTGCCAAGGAGTATGTCTCTGCTTTAAAAGACAGTACTAATACGAGTGAGCAGGCCGCAGCACAGGCCAAGTTCCTGGACGCTTTTCTGCCCGACCAAACATCTGCAGATAAACAGGCAACTAAAAGTAATGACAACAAATAATCAAATAAATGAAAAACGTTTATTATATCGGTCGAGATGAATCCTGTGATATAATCTTGCAGGATGACTCAAATGTCATCAGTCGCACGCACGCTATCCTAAGAGTTGGAAAAGGAGGCAAATACACCATTTCTGACCAGAGTATGAATGGCACATACGTCAACGGTATCAGGATTTCTTCGGGTGTTGAAGTGCCTATATCCAGGACCGACATTATCTCATTCGCACATCTTGTTGAGTTTGACTGGTCGTTGATACCTAATCCGGCAAAAAGAACTCGTGTCGTAGTCTTTTCAATCCTTGGTGGACTTATTCTTATTGGGGCTCTTTGTTGGGGAGCGGTTAAATTATTTGGAAACAGGCAGCCTGCTTCCGCTGAACCTGCAACTGCAATTGAAGCTACTTCTGACAGTCCTAAAGCGAACGCTGATTCTGTAAAGGCTGCCACACCCTCTCCGGCCGAAAATAGAGTCATTAAAAAGACTGCGCCAGAAAAACCGGCCGCCAAAACCGTCAAGATAAATGAAACAGTAAAAGAGGTTGACTCAGAACCGTCCAAGGAAGAGAGCGCGGAAGCCGTCACCGACACTGTGAAAAAGAAAAAGATTATTAATTCAATTTTTTAACCAGGGTCATATGAAATTAATTGTTATCGGACGTAATGCTCAAGAATCTGACATCGTCCTCGTAAGTGATTACGTTAGTAATTATCATGCTGAGATTATTCAGCTCGACAACGGAGATATGTTCATTGTGGACAAGAGCACCAATGGAACATACGTAAATGGCAATCGCTTGACTCCAGGTAAGGAAACCCAGATTCGCAGGGGTGACAATATTGCATTTGCCGATATCCCCCTCAATTGGAACCTTATTCAGGACATCTCTGTGCCAAAGGATGTAAAGCAGATTAAAAGCATCGGTTCTCATTACATGAATGACATTTCCGTTCAAGGACCGAATGTCAGTCGTTTCCACGCGACAATGCGCCAGATGTCAGACGGCAAGTGGTTTATCTGTGATCATAGCAAAAATGGGACTACAGTCAATGGCCGTCGTATCGCAAAGGATCGTTATGTTCAGTTAAAGAAGGGCGATGAAATATCATGTGCTGGTGTGCCGGTTCAAAATCCTGTCAAAGGTGGAAACATCTGGGGCATAGTCGGTATATGCGCAGCTGCTGCATGCTTGCTTGTTGGAGTGTTTTTTGGCGTTAAGGGTATCTTGAACAATAAATCTCTTACAGATGAAGAGCTGTGCCAGAAATATGAGAATTCCGTCGTAATGATGCTTTGCGACTATCATTTTAAGGTTGAGTGTGGAACTCTTGATATCACACAATTGCCAGACCCTGATTCATACAACAGGAAAACTGGTAAGTTTGCCAGGCCAATGTATGATGAATTTGTTGTTGATGGCAACCAGATTTCATCTTATGATGGCTCTAATGGAATCTTTTACACGGCGACAGGTTTCTTCATTGGGGAAGACGGATATATTGCAACAAATAGGCACGTCGCAAAACCGTGGGAAAGCGAAAACGTCTCCTATGGTTCTAAATATGTAACTGTACAGACAGCAGCAGAAGATTATTTCCGCGCCAAATTGAATAAACTATATGAGATGGGTTACACGCCCGCTTTCCAATATATCTCGCAGATTAAAGTCATCGGAGTTCCTGATAATGTAGTCATTATCCCCAATAGCGAATATGTTGATCAGAAAAATGCATATAACTGCCATGAGATTATCTGTGGTGAAAATCAAGAAGAAGATCTCGCCATATTTAAGATTCGTTCAAACTCATTGCCTGCAAATACTGCATGCGTTCCTCTCAACAAGATTAAAGCGATTGAGCCTACACGCGGTATGCATGTTATGACAATAGGATTCCCGTTTGGACTTCTTCTACAAGATATCAAGAAGACACAATTACAAGCCAATAATGCAGCCGGTGTAATCTCGAGAAATGATCAGCAGTACGCGTTCGGTTTTACGGCTGTGTCTTATCATGGTGCCAGCGGTTCTCCAGTATTTGATGAAAAGGGCAATCTCATTGGTGTGCTTAATGCAGGTGTTGACGTATCACAGGGGTTTAATTATGCGATTCGTTCCGAATATCTGGAGAAACTGATTGATAAAGCAGGAATTAAAAAATAATCGGGATGAGAAGAACATTGTTATTGTCTTTTGCATTAATAAGCGGCTCCGTTGCACTTACCGCTCAAAACATTGAGCGTGTATATACCAAGACAGGAGACATTTACGAAGGCTTTATTTCAGAACAAGTTCCAGGTGAGTATATAGCAATCTTTGCGGAAAAAGCTACTATTACAGTCCCAACCAGGGAGCTAGCCAACATCCGCAACGACTATCGCCCGTTCAACACATTATCCGAGTCTGCTAAAGACTGGTTTCGTGAGAACGAGGATACTATTGCTGTTATGTTGACTTCATTTGAGATCGAAAAGCAGTACGTTGACAACGTTCTGATTATAAGCAAGGACAACAAGGAAACAAAATTCGTGACTTTTGCCAATAAGACATACCGAATCCCCTGGGATTCACTTAGAAAGACTTCAAAGTCGTTCGATCTCAGTATTCCATATGGAACCCACGACATAGTTACGTTAAATACTGGAGAACGTTTGACAGGTTGCATCATTGAGCAAACCATCGGAGAGAGCTTGACAGTTAAAACAGAAGATGGTGCCGAGCACAATGTGTTGGCTGAAGACGTCCTTAGTGTTCGCTCGGAAGTCATTGACGATGAGGTTGGGCTATGGAGACAAACACAAATGCTTGACCGCATCTTTATAGATGGAGATGAGGCTATAGAGGGATTCATTGTTTCTCGCGTTATGGGCCAGAAACTCAATATCATGAAACTGGGCACTAACGTGGAGCAATCTGTTCCTCTGTCTGATATCCAGAAGTATCAAAAATTTTGGAATAAAGATTTCGTACAGTATGAGCCGCCTGTTATCGATACTTCAAAGGTTGTTAAAATCAACGGCAACGAGGTGAAACTTGCAAAAACATTTGAAGATGCAAGCAACTATTATGTCTCGGATTCTCTTAGTGTGATAGTTAAAGCAGGTGAAGACCTTATGTTTTTTGTTCAGAACTATTCATGCGAGCGCACGGCACAGATCTTCCGCACTGAGCCCGTAAAAATTCTTTCCAGGGATGATGCAGAGCATTACGGAAAAACTTATCCTGCAGTAAAATTGGATGCTGATCCAATTTATGAAAGTGCTTTTGTCAAGGATGACGAGGACCACGATGTTTGCAATATCGTTATTCGAAAGAAAGGCGTTTATATCCTCTCATTCAAAGATTTGAAATCTGTAATTGTGATTGACGCAAAGTAACTATGATTATTACAGTTCAGGGCGCTGCCGAAATACAAAACGGGATATATTATCAATATGACAGTGAGTCCAACCCCCTTGGTCAAGGGGGAATGGGCATTGTATACGAAGGACGCTGTTTTCGTGTGGACAATCCTAATGAGTACGTACCGGTAGCAATCAAGAAGATAACTAATACCACGCCGGACCTCATTGAACGGGCAATGAGAGAAGCCTCCATACAAATCGACCATCCTAATCTGCTAAGAATGTGGGGGTTTATTCCCAATATGGAACCGGACCCCTATACAAATACTTATAAGACGCAGTACTATATTGTCATGGACAGGTTGATTGGCGTAGATTTGTATAGTTTAATACACGGCGTTACCATTGATAAATCCGGCTATAACGTCGAATATGCCCAAAAGTTGTATTCGCTGTTCATAGATAACAGGTTTGAATTTGTAAAAATTGTAATGACCAGCGTTCTGAATGCAATATCTGAACTTCATAAGGCCGGCTATATACATCGCGATATTGACCCTAGCAATGTTATGGTCACAAATGAAGAGCAGATAAAGTTGATAGACTTCGGAATAAGCAAAACTTTTTCCAGCCTGAATGATAATGGTCATAAACTAACCAAGACAGGGGCGATTATTGGAAAAGCAGATTATGCGGCACCGGAAATTGTCATTGGTGATATCATGCATCACAATGTAACTACGGATATCTACGCATTGGGAATAATGCTTTTCCAACTGTATTCGGGAGAACTTCCTTTCTCGGGAACGGATCCTGAAATAATGCAGGCGCAATTGAACGAACCGCTCCCGCTAAAGAACATCGATAATCCTTCCATTCGTGCTGTTATTGAAAAAGCTACACAAAAGAAACAATCGGCAAGATACCAGAGCGTGGAGGATATGAAGGCGGATTTTGAGAATTGCACCAACGCAAAAAAGAGGAAGCAATTAACAGACACATTTGCCCCTAAAACAGACCCTGAACAGGAGTCGAAAACGGATGATATGCCGGGTATCAATCAATCTCCCACATCTGCAAGCGAGAACGCCCCTGTTACCGGTTATGTAACAGAGACTGATGGAGGAGAAGCATCCGGCGTCCCTATTACGAGTCCATCAGGTCCGAAAGTTTGGGTATGGGTACTGATCTCCGGTTTAGGTTTAGTTATTGGTGGCCTATTCGCGCTTTTGTTGATTTAACCATGAAAAAAATCGTAATCTGCTGTATTGCTAGCCTGTCATGCATGTCTGCTGTTTATGGACAGCGGCTGACCAATTATGACAGGCGACATATGAATGACAAGTTACTTGAAACAGTTATCAGCTATGAGAATTATGCGTCTTTTGCAGAATCTCATATGCAGTATTCGTTCGTTGATTTATTCTCTGCAGCCGATGCAAAAGTATATTGCGACTATATCGCTTCTAACTGTTTTGGCAGCCAACTTACTGCCTCCGACTATGCGTCATACTCTTCAGAAACGATACATGTGAAATTTGTAGAAGTCAGAAACCTCAAGAAAAGTGACTACAAGTTTCAAGGTGGGAAGTATAGAGTAACTGTACAATTTGACAAGTGTCTTGAATACGAAGATGAGCTGTTCACATATTTCGCCACTAATGATGAAACAATTGGAGGAGATTTCCATATAACAATGGAATGTGAGTTCAACAAAGAAGAAGACAAGTTCTTTATCTTATCAATATCAGGAACGCAGAATTCCAACAGTACGTTCCCTTCGGGAAAGTTTATGGTGGTAGAGCGGAAAAATGATCGCGACGAACTCCTTAAGGTTAACGGAAGGCCATTGAGGTTTAATGCATTCAAAGAGGCTTATGCGGAAGGAGATACTGCGCCCGTTTTCGCAGATGAAGATATTATAAGCAGGACAACTATCGTAGGTTCAACAGACAGGTATTCAAAAATTAACTACTCATATAAGGAAACTCGATTCAGGTTAAGGGCCATGACCACTATTACACCCTTTTCGGCCTATTCCGTTACTTCTCCTGTCACATTTACCAATCAAAAGTCGAGTATGTATGAAGCAAGCGTAGACTTTGGCTATGCTCTTCCTATTGGGGCTAAAACGAAGCTCGCATTTTATGCGGGATTAGGAATGTCTTATAGTCATTTGGACCTTAATGTCCAAGATATTAAATATGATTATGAATTATCAGATCCTTCATCTACCACCTATTTCAGGCGATACCAACTGGATGATGTGTCTGAAGGACTTTCATTTGTAGATCTACTCATCCCTGTGTATGCGTCTTATGAAATGTCTTTAGGTACCAATGTCGCACTCTCATTAGATGCTGGCATAAAACTATATCTTAATACTAATACTGAAGTCCATCCATATACAGTAGTGGGGACGACATCAAGCGTATACAGTGGCGCTGTCCATAACACAATAGATCTTCCTTCCGTAATCAACCAGTATATGATTCCGGCCTCATACATGCGCAATACTTATGATGTGGCCGCATTTGGTAAACTAGGTTTCGAATACAAAATTAAGGACCGGCGATATGTTAATTTAAAAATTGGCTATTTGCGAGGATTGACAGAGTCATACAAGTCCAACCTCAATGAATGGTATAACGATTCAGAAGGCGTTTATCCATTTGTATATTCAGTGAAATCGGATTCGGACATCGCAGTGCGTTCATTTGCGGATTGTATCTCTTATAAGCGCTCGGCTATCACCTTCGATCTGGGATTTAGAATGAAATTTTAACGAAATATGAAAAACACAATTAAAATTATCCTTGCATTTATCCTTGCTGCCTTGATTGGTTTTGGGGTAGTATATCTTATTAAGACACAGGGTAATAGGAGCACGGGAGGGAAAGGCGTCGGCGCTGTCGGAAATCCAACGCCGATATCACCTGTGGATATATCAGATGTAAGCAATTCGCCAGACGGCACTTCATCTGACCTGGTTGAAGGGACTGATTTACAGATTGTTCCCGAGCCCCCCGTGTTGGTAACTTCCGGTACGCGCGTAATTCTTTCTGTTGGACAAAATGCCTATTACTACATTGTGTCGGGGTTAAAGGTTAAAGGTAACTCAAATGGTATTATATATACACTAAAAGATCAATTTGGGCACAGTTATACAAGTCAAAACGGCTCATTTCCGCGCGTGGAGGCGAATAGTGCAGGCTCATATACCATCATTGCAAAAGACTCGGAGACGGATCTTTCTTCGGAGCCTAAAACTATTCAGGGTTTTAATATGGTTGAGCCTGTTGCCAATAAGTTAACGAGCACAGAGTTGACAGAAATGATTGCGACTGGGGACTATGACAAATATAGTAATAAACTTGATGGCAGAATTGCCAAGAAAGTCAGCATCCACTGTACAAATAGTGAATATTCCAGAAGTACTCTTGCAGAGGTATTTATGTCTGTAGGTTTGGAGAATTGGAGAGTTTCTGTCACATCGCTGAACTACAACTGTCTGGGGCAGGTATCAGGCATTAATCTTAGTGCAACAAAATGATTATGATAAAGAAAGCTGTTTGCTCATTGTTATTGCTTTTCTCCTTCTTGTGGGTTTTAGCTCAAGAGAGGGAGTTGGAGATAGATTACATAGCTCATGATCATTTCAATGAGGCTATACTTAACGCCGTAGATGAAATTTATCAGACAAACGCCTATAGTAAGAATCGTCATACTTATCTCTACCTGGCAAATGCAGAAAATCCGATTATCCTAAGATGTGATTCCAATCACCAAAAGGAATTTGAAGATTTTCGATATTCCATAAATAGTCAGCTCAAACACAATGTTTGGCCAGAAGTTGATATTCAAAGAATACTTGAACTCCTAAAAGGAGACGATTTTATCGATGATAAGGGCAAACCTCGTTACAGTTTCTTCACTCTAAATTTTTATATAACACCGTCATTCTGGTCTTATAACTATAACGAAACCCTCATTGCGCGATTATTTTGGGATTTGGAATTACCTGATATGACCAATTACCAGGTAAATATTTACCATCCGGAGAACGATGGGGTTCAATATGACGAGGATCACATGTTCGGTCCTAAAAAGCTCAACGGAGATTATAAAGTTTATATGTACACATATAAGAATTAGCAAATATGAAGAAGTCGTTGTTTTTATTCTCTTTCGTGTTTCTTTCACTGGCGGCCAACGCACAGCCTAAACTTCCCGGACAGTGTGAAGTTTGGTTGCCTAAAAGCATAGATAAGGAAGTAATTAATAAAAAGGAAGCATATGCTATCACCAGGCGGCCATATGGTCAAACCCCAGCTCCATCCGAAAAAAGTTACTGGATAGTATTCAGCGATAGAGATGATAACACGGCTTATGTCTCTCCTAAAAAAGGTGCAGCTAGTTGTGCAACACTATCTTTTAATGAGCGACTTATTATTGCCTCCATCAAAGATGGATATGCTCTTGTGTATAGCGAGCCTAAAACAGAAAAGTATCCCTACATCTCTTCAGCAGCGAAATCAAAAGGTTGGGTTCCACTGACCAATCTCCTGCTATGGACAAAGGGATTGGCCGATGATGCTGACATCTCATATAAAGCCGTAATTTGTGCAAATCTTAATGTCAGCGGGAGCGATGCTGAAGGTAAACTGTATAAGAGCCCCACAGGAAAGGCTGTTGGTCAATTGAAAACAGACATGCATTTCTACTTCATCATGAAGGAAGAAGGCAGTAAAGTTCTTCTCGGCCATTATGCCTCGCTGGCTACAGATGCAAATCGTGGGCTGTACGGTTGGGTGGACAACAACTCTTTTGTGCCATGGAATCAGAGGACGTGTTTGGAGCCGACTTGGGATAGAAGCAATGTCGAATGGCTTTCGGCCAACCAAAAAAAATGGCAAGTATTCCCCAACAAGGCCAACATGACCGGCAAAGCCCCAGCAGAAGATTCTTTTTCATCTTCGAGGACAAGGAAATCAAATGACCAGTATTCAAGCGAATACAAGTACCGTACAATGCCGGCCAACAGATTGCGTTATCCTATCCTGGAAGGATGCACAAACACGCTGTATTATTGCTCATCTTTTGGGACTCTTGGGAAAAAATCTGAAATGCGAAACGTGGATGAGGAAATTCGTGAAGCAATTGCGAACATCAACAATACTGAGATCATAAATATTGGAATTGTCATCGATGGAACTTCGTCAATGAAGCCCTACTTTGCATCTGTTAAAAACGCGATTGTTGAAGGGTGCAAGTACTTCGGGACAAATAACCAGGTAAATGTTGCTGTTGCCATATATAGGGATAAGGAAGACGGAGATTATATTTTTGAGTCATTCCCATCCGCAGGAGGTTTTACGGATAATCCTAACAACCAGAATCTGAAAAGATTTTTAGATTCTGGCGGTAAATACGGGGTAAAGAGTGTTGCAACAGGTGAAACTGAATCTGTTTATTACGGAATTAAAACTGCCATAGAAAAATTTAATTTTAATCCGAAACAAAGTAATCTTTTATTAGTTGTCGGAGACTGCGGTGATAACGGAAAGATGGGAGTGCAGCGAGAAGAGGTTATTGACTTGCTCGCGGAGAAGAAAATCAGTTTGATGGCATTTCAAGTAAGGAATAAACCAAGCGATGCATATCAGACATTCAACACACAATTGACTTATTTAATGAAGCAGAGTCTTCAAAAGAGATACGAATCTCAGGCTGCTTTACGGGGTAATGTCAGTAAGGTAGCAGTTGTATCTGCCGTTCAACTAAAAGACGGTTCCGGTTGGGATATATACAATGAAAACAAGGTCAATAAGGATAAGAACATAGACCTGTATCGCTATGTCCATAGACGTAATCCAACTTTAAACAAGGATATGGACGTCACCGAACTAACATCTATAATGGAGACCACTATTGGGGACTGGAATGAAAGCATAAAATACCTCCGTGGTATAGCTCAGGGGGTTGTAGATGGGGCCGGCTTTGAGGCAAACGACGATGGTGATGGGACTCTCACTGATGCATTAGTGGAGTTATTTGGGGGCGATAAAGCAAGATTTGAGAGGATAAAGAGGGCAAATTCTCTGACTTCTTTTAGAGGCTGGACTTATAAGCAGGATCCTTCGAGTAAAAGGGATTTCTATAAAGTCGTAGTATTCTTACCTGCACCAGAACTGAAAACATTGGTAAATAAACTGGAACCAGTTTATAGGGTAGCAAGAAATCGCTCCAACAATCGGGAACCATACTATGACGCTATGACTACTTTGGCGAGTAGTCTGATTGCTCAGGATAAAATTAAAGATGCCAAGTATAAAGAGATTATTGCTAAAGTCTTTGGCCTGGATGATTCAACGACGGACCTTGGTGGTCCCTCGCTCGCTGATATTGTAGACCCCAATGTTGTCTCGCAACAGGACTATCTTAATCTTGTAAATAAGATGAAAACAAGTTATGAAAAACTTCTTCGTATTTTAGGTGAAGAATATCCTTTCATATACGAAACGGCCGGATCAACTGACAAGTATTATTGGCTGCCCAGCGAGTATTTGCCACTATAAATATGGACAAATTATTTGAAATAGAGAATTTAAGATGCTCTTACGACAAAAATTATCGTGAGGGCATATCAAAAGTCGTTCTTCAGATAAATAAAGTTACCTTTCCCAAGGGGAAGAAGATTTTTATAGTAGGCGAATCAGGCATAGGCAAAAGTACGATTCTCGAGGTCCTGGGATTGATGAACAACACCATAATCCCGGATGACTCTACAAAGTTTGCGTTTTACGAGGACGATCATACCACGGTTGATCTCATTGAGATGTGGAAGAGAAACAGCGACCGGGAGTTGTCCGATTTCAGAAGGGAGCATTTCAATTTTATCTTCCAAAGTACGAATCTGATGAAGAACTTTACGGCCTATGAGAACATCTCCATAACGAGGATGCTACAAGGGTTCTCCAAGGAAGAATCATTTAAACGAGCCTCCCAAGTATTGAAAGACCTGGGACTTGACCATATAAACCAAAGCCGCATGGCACAGGAACTATCTGGAGGACAACAACAGCGTCTGGCTTTTGCCAGAGCGATAATTCCGGATTTTACCGTACTGTTTGGAGACGAGCCTACTGGTAATTTGGATAGTGAGAATGCCACCAAAGCAATGGAGTTACTTACGGATAAACTTGGCGAATATGAGAATAGTTCCGCCATTATCGTGTCTCATGATATGCATCTGGCCGTTACCTTTGGGGATGTTATCGTGAAAATAAGAAAGGTGGCCAATGAAAGGAAAGAAACTGATGACGAAACAACGTTCTATGGTTTGATAAACGAGGATTGTGTTTATTTGCCAAATGATAATAAGTCATCATGGTCCAATGGTATAGAGAACTTTTCTAGTCATGAGTTTGAAGACTTTTTAAGAAAACGATAATGAGAGATGCCAATTTTTCCGGAGATTATTTGAAGTTGTTTCTCAAGCGCGAAGGCAAGGTCGTTCTTGGGAAGAACTTCTCCAATATATGGTTGCTGACAGCAGTCTTGACGGCAACTTTTCTCGCCATTGCTTTCAGTAATGGAAGTCTCCTTTTTCTTGCTGACAAGATGAAGGACCCTTTTATTAATTGGGTCGATATCAAGAATGACAACCAGAACAAAGCATTTACAGAACTTGAGGCCGAGTTGAGTTCGCCGGGGAATGCCTCCACTTACCACTATAAGGATTTTGAATATGGATATGAGTTCAGCTATTTCTTCTTTGGGAAGAACGATTCCGACCATGAGTATTTGAAATGTCGGTTTTTCGGTCAACTTAATACTGATTTGGTGGCAGCCATTCTTAGTCCGGACAACGTTATTGGAAATATGGCGGTCGCGACAATTGAAGATATCCCGGATAATACAATAGGCGTCATCATAACGGAGAAGGCACTGAACTCACTCGGTTATGAAATAGCTCCAGCCTATATTGATTTGTATTCGTATTCCACAGGTGCTGACACTCTGGGAATAGCCACTTTCGATAATCGGAGCAGAGCTCCACTTCCGGTTCTTGGTGTTGTAAAAAGGCTGCCGGGCAATGTTGATATTATCTCATCTTCGCGTTTTTATCAGCAGAATTGGAACGACGTTCATACATTCAATTTGAACAAGCCCCGTTACGCTCAATCTTTGTGCTATTTTGTCCCTGTGGATGTTGATATAGAGGAATTCGAGTTTGATTTAGAAACAATCCTAAGAGATAAAACATCGGTTCCATTCAAAATAGACGACGAGGGCTTTTATCCGGAGGACCAATTTTCCTATAAGAATCACATTGTCGGAAGTGCGCGTGAGTATGCCACTTATTTAAGAATAATTACTGATTCTGACAGTATTCCTTTCGAAGTTATTAGTGAAGCCAATAATGCAATCCTGGAGAAGTATGCAGATAAAGATGTCCACCGCCTCTATCCGTACATCTACGATCAGGGCTTTTCCAGCACAGGAGCTTACCTGTCAGTTCACTTTAATGATCTTAATGCCATCAATGACTTCCAGTCCTTCGTTAATGGATTTGGCGTTGAAATTGAAATGTCCCAGATAAATGCCAAGGAGAATTTTAACTCCGTAAGGCTTATGGCCGGGGTCTTGTCATGGGCAATGATTGTATTTGCAATTATTTGTATACTCTTATTTATTATTAACCTGTTGCAGTCTTACTTCCAAAAGGTCAAGAGGAATATCGGAACATTCAAGGCTTTTGGCATTAGTAATAGAGAACTTATTTCCGTCTATCTCATTATAATGGCTATCCTTGTGACAGTATCAACTCTTATTTCCTTCCTTCTTGTCCTACTAATGCAAGCCTTGCTTCCAGTGCTGGGAATAATGAAAGAGGGTGTTTATAATTATTTGTCTTTATTTAGTTTAAAAACCTGGTGCTCCATCTTGATCATATTTGCATCGTCACTCTACACTGTTTACAAACTTATGAGCAATATGCTAAAATGCACCCCTGGTGACTTGATATATGAAAGATAGCATTATGAAAGTCAGAACATACAATTTCTTTATAGTTATAGGTATTGCCCTGTTTGCAAATGCTTGCCAGAGCAAAGATGACCTTACGCAGGCATCTATTCAAGATGGCAACACCGTCTTATCAGTAGATGACAGGGATATTATATCAACTGGGGGCTCTTTCTCAGTTGCCTTCACCTCAAATAGTTCCTGGCAGCTAAAGGGATGTCCTGAATGGCTTGAAGTAAATAAGAGTTCTGGTCGTTCTGGCACAACAACGATCAAGATGTCTGCGCGCTGTAACGAAACCAGACAAGACAGAGTGGCCAACCTAATATTTGAAGCACAGGACGGCTCTTTCTCAACGCCTATGAAGGTTAGCCAGACTTATCCTTACTTGAATATTGATGTTGATACTTTAAGCTTTAACTGGAACGATTGCCGTACAGAGCGGGAAGGAGTGGTTATTGACAATAATCCGCAAAAGATTAAAATATCCTCAAATGTGGCTTGGAGAATACAGGAAATAGCGGGCACAAAGGCGGATATAGTTGATTTTTCGCACTTCACGCTGTCTTCTGAAATGGGGAAGGACGATTATAACTTGGACATCATTCCTATAAAGGATAATTATTACACGGAGCCTTACGATGTCAAACTTAGACTATTCCCTGTTGTAAGGGACGAAGATGGAAACGAGACAGAAATACCGGCCACTGCGGCGGATTCATATATCCTTAAACTGCACCAGAAAAACTTAAGATTCCTCATAAACGATAGCGCAGATGATGCTGAGGTGGAATTCAATGAATTAAATGATGACACCAATATTAATCTCATTATTGACTCGGAAATAAAATGGAGCGTGACCGAATGCCCTACTTGGGTGGTAATGAGTAAAAAAGAAGGGCAAGATATAGTAAGTGTGAATTTTAGGGCTGATGGCGCCAACCCTGCTTGCGAAAGACGGGAAGGTACTATAAAATTGACAACAGGTGCCGGAGCGTATAGAGAAATAAATGTCGCTCAGAAACCTTATGTGTTTGACCTTGAGGCTTCCAATATTAATATCGGCAATGATGACACCAGCGAGTACAAGTTCTATCTGACTACTACAGGCACATGGGAAGTCAAAGATATCCCTTCGTGGCTCACGGTTACCCCTTCCAAATGTGAAGAAACTACTCCGGTTTCAGGGATAAACATACATGAAATCTCGATAAGCGCAAAAGGGCAGAACCTTGAATTTGAAGATTATTCTCAAATTCTTCGAGTATGCAGTTCAATGAATTCTCTTTCTGAGACGGTTCCGGTGAAGCAGGATAAATTTGTATTCAATGTGGATTATTCCAGCACTCTGGCTGATTTGCCTACAATGAATACAATAAAATATCCAGCTTCGATAGAATCGTCCGGCAAGTGGGAAATTACAGGAACTCCTGATTGGATTGAAGTTTCTCAGTCTGCTAATGAAAAGGGAATGTACTCTTTAACAATAGGAGCAAAACAAGGTAATCCTGATATTACAAAAGACCGGTCAGCGACTTTGACCGTTGTCAGTGTCAACCATCAAGATGCCGGCATAAACGTAACGCGAAACATTGACATTAAGCAAAGAAAGTACATCTTTGAAGTTACCCCGACCGCAGACGTTACGATTCCAGCATACAAAGACAATTTCAATTCTTTTTCCACGACAGTTCGCTGTTCGGCCGATTGGACCCTTTCTCACTATCCATCGTGGATTGTGCCCAACACCACGTCAGGAGATGGCACCGTTGATGTTACTATAGTCTTTAATCCTACGACTAATATCGCTAAAATCGGGAGAGGCGATGTCATAACTGTGAAGAGTCTCTACAACAATGAAGAAAAGAACATTACTATAAACCAAGATGCCTTTGTGTTTGATAATGAGAGTAAAAGTTTTGATGTTGTGGTAATGAATACAGAGTCATTCCCGGTTTCTTTTGATTTGACAGCTGAAGCCCCATGGTCTCTGTTGTCAAGTTATCCGTCATGGCTAAATCCCTCTAAAACATATGGAACAGGTTCCGGGTCTATTTCGTTCACCCCAGATCCTAACCCAAATCTTTCCGAGCGTGTCGGTGAAGCTACTATTCATAGCGCGATTTCCGGAGAAAACAAGCAAATTACTTTCGTGCAAGAGAAGTATGTTTTCGATTCTACCTCAGAAGAATTTTCTTATACGGAACTTGACAAAACAAGCAATGAGATTGCTATAACTTCATCTGGCCCGTGGACGATTACGGATGCTCCATCATGGATGAATATATCCTCAAAGAATGGCAATTCGTCAGATATTATCACAGTTTATCCTGCAAAGAATACTGACCTGACGGCGAGGAATGCTTCTTTCCATATAGTCAGCACACTGAATAATCTTAGCAAGGCTATCACAGTAAACCAGAGGGCTTTCAAGTTTGACAGTTCCCCTGAGTCCTATTCTTACACAACGCTTGAAGAGCGCACAGATGCTTTCAATGTGCTTTCTTCCGGCAAGTGGACAGCCAAGAATATCCCAGCCTGGCTCTCTCTCTCCAAAACATCAGGAAGCGGAAGCGAGTCTGGTTCTACAGAAACCGTTTCGGTGACATCTACTAAGAATTTGACGGAATCTGATCGAGAGGGAACGATACAAATTGTCAGTGATGACAATGCCAATCATATCAAGGAAGTGCAAGTACATCAGGACAAGTTTGACTTCAGAATCGATAATACGGCTTTTGTATATACAACTCCGCTCGATGTGACAGCTAAGACTTTGGGAGTTATCTGTCCTGCCGCATGGACAATTGCCAGCAATGAACCATGGGTTTCTACTTCAGTTTCTGGTGGAGAAGGGAATGGGAATATAATCATCACTCCACAACAAAACCTGACCACCTCAGACAGAAGTGCAACCTTGACAGTAACCAGCACACTCAATTCGCTAACCCGAACACTTACTTTAAGCCAACCTAAGTTTATTTTCGAGGTCGATAAGAGTGCGCATACGTTTGATTATCCTATAGCAGCCGACAATACAGCTTTAGCAGTTTCTGTGAGCTGCTCGGCCGGATGGACAGTATCCAAGGATTCTGACTGGATTAATCTTTCGTCCACCAGTGGAACTGGAAACGCCTCCTTCAGCATCACTCCGGGAACTAACCCCAACACTTCCAGCCGACAGGGGAAAGTTACTATTACAAGCAGCATGAATGGTCTGACTAAAGAAATAGCCATTTCACAGAAGCCTTTTGTATTCGATGCGACGACTTCCTACATATCATTTGCCGCCTGTGATATTCCCAGTCAAAATGTTGCTGTCGTATGCTCAGGAGAATGGACGATATCAAATACAGGGTCCTCATGGTTGTCCGCATCCCAGTCTGTAACAAAAGGTAACGGCAGTGTTACTCTAATGGCTCAGAATAATCCAAATGAGACACCAAGGAGCGCTACCGTAACTATTACTGCTACAGATAATCCAGCCCTGGTAAAGACTATTAATGTTACTCAGGAAAAGCATACGTTAAATCTCAGTAAGACGAGCCTATCCTTTAATCCTTATCCAGCGGGCACTAACAACTTCGACGTCACCACCGTCGGACCATGGACAGTTGTCAGCGATAATGATTGGTGCTCTGTTACCCAGAATAAAGCATCAGGCAATGGCAGGGTTACTGTGAATGCAAGTGTCAACAATACATTCAGTGACCGAAGCGCGACTATAACTGTTTCATGTAATAATACCAGCCTGGAAAAGACTCTCACTGTCAATCAAAGCAAATATGTCTTTGATCAGACAACTGAAGCAGTTGAAATTGATGCTTGTCCGGCAGAACAAAAGTCTGTAATTATTACATCCTCAGGAGCATGGTCTGTTTCTTCCAATCAGACATGGCTTAACGCTACGCAGAGTGTGACAAGTGGTAATGGGAATGTGGTTTTAAAAGCTGAGGCGAATCCCACATCATCTTCCCGTTCTGCAGTCGTAACTGTTACGTGTACTGATAACACCTCTTGGAAGAAGATCATTAATATTACTCAGGCAGGTCATGTAATGGATTTGAGTGCTTCGAGTTTTTCGTTTGGTCCAGTACCATCAAGCTCTGACACGTTCACGATTACCACGTCCGGCCCCTGGAAAGTTAGTTCAAATCAGACATGGTGTACTGTTTCTCCTTCAAGCGGGACTGGGAATAGCACTATTTCAGTAAGTGTTTCTGTCAATGGAAATACTTCTGATCGTTCTGCTACTATAACTATTGCTTGTTCCAATAGCTCATTGCAGAAGACCATAAATGTAAGCCAGTCTAAATATGTTTTCGATACGTCCGGTGAGAACCTGGCCTTTGTCACTTTACCTTTGGAATCGCAATCCGTTGACATCACCTCCTCTGGAGGTTGGACAGCATCTTCCAATTTTGCTTGGTTATCCGTATCACCTTCATCAGGGAGTGGGAATGGTACCATCTCAATAACTGCGAGCAATAACACTGAGTACTCAGATCGTAATGGGACAGTTATTATTACCTGCTCCGACAATACGAGCTTGAAGAAGGTCGTTTCGGTATCCCAAAGCAAATTCGTTTTCTCGCTTAGTGAGTCATCCAAGAATATTGCCGCAAATTCCACGGCTCCAATTACAGCAACGGTAACATGTTCTACAAGTTGGAGTGCAGCGAGCAATGCCGGATGGCTTACCGTATCTACTTCCGGGTCAACTCTAACAATGACACCGACGGAGAATACAGGAAAGGAAAGGACAGCTATTGTGACCGTCTCTAATCCGCTGAATTCAACAAAACTTACGTATACCATTAAACAATCTGGAATCGAAACGGGAGAGTAAAGAAATGAGAGTTATTCGAATAGGCAGGGATGATAGCAACGACTATGTTATTGACCATCCTGCAGTTAGCGGTTATCACGCAGACTTGTATGTTTATGACAATGGTGCCATGCAACTAGTTGAGCATAGCACCAATGGAACTTATGTGAATGATAAGTTTATTCATAATAATACCTGTTTGCTGTTTGGAAATGAAGTTTTAGTCTTTCCTGATCAGAGACCTGTACATATCTCCAAAATACTCAATGTCGACGTGAAAGCCGATACAGATAAGCTAGAGGAGGAGTTACCAGACAGAATCACTGGAGAGACAGAAGGTCATCACGAGAAACCTGGGATGGACTTTGGTAAAACGTTAAGCTACTATTTTTCCCATTATGCAACGTTTAATGGAAGAGCTCGCAGACAAGAGTATTGGTATATTGTTCTCTGGAATTTAATCTTCGGCATAATACCTGGTGTTGATGTTATTTGGGCTTTAGCAACCATTATTCCAGGCTTGGCATTGTCTGTCCGCAGGCTTCATGATGTAGGAAAAAGCGGATGGTGGCTCTTGATATCACTCATACCTATCATAGGTGCAATTGTAATATTTGTGTGGAGCATCACTGACTCTGAACCTCATGAAAACCAGTATGGACCAAGCCCAAAATACTCATAAGCAGAACGTCCCTCTTTGCCTTTAGATCGAACTTGATGGATAAGAAATCGCATATTGTCATGAAACTGCCCCAATTGCCATAATATTCTTCCTCTGTAGAAATAAAGTCCTCTACAATGAAGTAGTCAGGTTTACCCTACAAAAGAGAAAATCCTCTTGTGTCTACTGAAAAATTGTTGTAAATTTGCCCTTGGAACGTCGTGAGACGCCTGTGTCGAGTTCTTTGATGTCTGTAGAGGATGAGTGCGTTTTCCTGTGGAAAGTGCTGGCGGGAATCGAATTTTATCGAATTCTGTCGCATTGAATCGCACAATAAACGTACACATAAACAGACACAATTCGAGCAGAATGGCTCTGCATCGCACTGTATTGGTGCTAATCCTTTTTTGGAACAACAAGGATTAGTAGTATGTCGTTGATTTTTTGTTTAACATATTCAATTGCGGCATTCAGTCTTTGATTGAGTCCATCGAAACTATCATCCATAATTAGTTATTATCGTTAGTTCCATTCAATCTTATTATGTATACTTGGGTCTTGACAAAACAAAAGGACAAAGTATGATTGAGAAACTAATTAGCGAGGCAATTTCAGAGTTTGTTTGGCATTGTCGATATGAAAAAAGCCTAAATGAGAAAACGATTTGTGCGTATGAAACAGATTTAAAACAATTTGAAGAGTTATCATCTGTAAATAACTTGGCTGATGTTGGAAAGATGCATATACAAATCTGGCTCAAAGCAATAAGTATCTTTAAACACAAGACCGTCAAACGAAAGCTTGCAACTCTTAAATGCTTTTTTTCTTATATTGAACTTGAGAACGATTGGTTCAACAATCCATTGAGGAGAATGAGTATTAAGATGAAAGAGTCTTCCTCCCTCCCAACGGTAATGACCATAGAAGAGATTAGGACAATCTTAACTATCGTCTATCAAAAGGTAAGAAATGGTAAGGGGCAACAGAATTATTTGGGCATTCGAAATTCGGCAATCATAGAACTTCTTTTCGCAACTGGGATTAGAGTTGACGAGCTATGTAAACTGAAGAACGAGGACGTTAACCTTATATCTGGATTTATTAAGATACACGGGAAGGGGAATAGAGATCGAGTTGTAGCTATTTGTCAGGAAGAAACAATAACGGCTCTACAAAGATGGAGCAACAATAAGAATACTGACAGCCCCGTTTTTTTCACAAATCGGCTGAATAGGCCTATTACCCCGCAGAATATTCGGCAAATGATACATGGTATTGTTTCTGAGTCAAAAATACAGAAGCAGATTACGCCACATACCTTTAGGCATACCTTCGCAACCTTATTGTTGGAAGAGGATGTTGATATCCGATATATACAACAAATACTTGGGCATAGTTCAATCAAAACCACAGAGATATATACACATGTCACCACAAAGAAGCAAAGGGAGATTCTTTTGTCTAAGCATCCGAGAATGAAGGTGAAGCCTTATTGGGTGTAAGGTTAATATCTTTTCATTTCTGGAGTTTGGTAAAGCTGTTTGAATGATACGAATTGTTTTATATATTTGTTATCATTGCTGTCCACTAAAAGTTGTGGACGATTATTATAAGGTTTAACATTTAAAACAAACTAAGTTCATCAAAACTATTTTGCTCTTTGACAATATTGTTGTTAGGTACACCAAACAGTTCTTGGAGAGGCGTAGTGTCTGTTAATGAGATACTTGCGATCTGTAACATCTCGTAAATAGACCGTTTGATACCCATTTTCTTCTGGACGATAGCCATCATACAATAGGCTATTATCGCGGAGTAAATCTGGATCCTTACAGCGTTCTCGGTAGTACCCCAGAACTTTTTTATCTTCAGATGTTGCTTCAACCACTTGAAGAACAGCTCGATATTCCACCTTTGGTGGTATAGCTCGGCGACTTGCATTGGACTGATATCCAGCGCGTTAGTGAAGAAAATGAACTTTCGGTTCTCTTCCTGGTCCCAGTAGATGATGCGTCGTATCTTGTCGGGATACTTCTCTCTGGTTTGTTGGCCATTCATATAGCCGATGCAATCAGAGAGGATACCAGAACCGGCCGGGAACCTTCTGGTCCATTTCATGGGTTTGAAGTCATTTGCCTTCTTGCCTCTAACCACGAAGTAAGCGCCAACGCTTTCGATGTTATGAAGCCTTTTGAAGTCATTGTAGCCACGATCAAAGATGTAGAAGGCATTCTCCTCATACGGGATTACATCCATCGCATTCATGTCGTGAACCCTGGCTTCCGTTATGTGAAAGAACGTTGGGATCTGCGTTTCAAGGTCATACAGTGTGTGAACTTTGATTCCGCCTTTCCGCTGATTCTTTCTGAAAATGGCCCATTTGAACGTCTCCAGGCACAGTTCTATGGTTGTTGAATCAAAGGCATATACCTTACCGCCTAGCTTGAAGATATCTTCGGCTCTGCATCTCCTGGCTTCGTCTACGACACGGTATGCATACTCCTCGAAGATCCGATAGTCGCGGTTTGCGTTCGCCTTTGAGAGGTTGCTTCTGGTGGCGTACTTGCCAAAGCCAAGATGAAAAGCTTTTGATGCGTGGGCTTGCGTTGCAAGGACAACATCACGAAGGCTTTCACGGTTTGACAGCTGACCGAATACCATAACGGCCAACTGGTTCCAGCAGGTAAAGTCTTTGACATAGCGATTTCCATTGTATTTGTTTGATATTCTGAGGAATACATCCTTATCAATGAAATCTAAAAGCTGTGCGAGCACGTATTTTCCGTTATGCATGTGCCATTCTACGTTAGTCTGGTAAGCGTCTCCGCGGTTACGTCTTGACGGGCGGCTGATCCGACTCTACCTTTG
>ERZ842401.2239-NODE-2239-length-26144-cov-8.114378_pt1 | contig 26144 bp, 20 predicted proteins | sample MGYA00521270_ERZ842401 | MGnify/ENA primary metagenome ERZ842401 (study PRJEB31892, sample SAMEA3878208) | bioreactor metagenome | biome: Moose rumen | place: Sweden | collected 2011-10 | study: EMG produced TPA metagenomics assembly of the PRJEB12797 data set... | reverse complement strand
AGCCCACGTTCATCATCGACTATCCCGTGGAGATGTCGCCGCTCACCAAGATGCACCGCAGCAAGGCGGGACTGACCGAGCGATTTGAACTCATGGTCAACGGCAAGGAACTGGCCAACGCCTACAGCGAGTTGAACGACCCCATCGACCAGGAGGAGCGATTCAAGGAGCAGATGCGCCTGGCCGACAAGGGAGACGACGAGGCGATGATTATCGACCAGGACTTCCTGCGCGCTCTGCAGTACGGCATGCCGCCCACCAGCGGCATCGGCATCGGCATCGACCGCCTGGTGATGCTCATGACGGGCAACAGTTACATCCAGGACGTGCTGCTCTTCCCACAGATGCGTCCCGAAAAGGTGCCCGCACGCGACAAGGCCGAGGCGTTCACCGCCATCGGCATCCCCGAGGAGTGGGTTGCCCCCATCCAGAAGGCAGGTCTGCTGACCGTGGCCGCGCTGGGTGCCCTGGAGAAGCCCGGCAAACTCTTCCAGGACCTGCTGGACATCAACAAGAAGTACAAACTGGGCTACAAGGTGCCCGTTGTCGACGAGGTGAAGAAGTGGGTCGAGGCCGCCGCTGCCGCGACAGCCCAGGAGTGACCTGCCGCTCCTTCTCTGGTTCATAGCATCTCGGGCAGTTACTCAAGAGGCTACTGCCTGATGTAGAGACGCAAGGTTTGCGTCTCTACTGTGTGAATAGGTCTTTGATTTTGCAATTTTTAAGAAAGATTTTTGCATCTTCTTTTGTGCAAAAGGGGTGATTTGTCGTTAAAAAGTTATACCTTTGGCACTTGATACAGTGGGTTTAAGACAAAGTAATTGTCTATCCTGCTGGTTGTCAATATGTTACAATGAATTAGAAAAATATCAATTAAACTAAATAGACATGTTAAAAAGACATTTTATCTCGTTGTTGCTGATGGTGCTAACGCTCGTGAGTGCTAACGCAGGCACTTGGAAGATGCACAGCGCGTTTGTGACCAACAAAATCGAGAATATCTATGATGCCGGCGACAAGGTTTATTACCTGAACAGCGGAAACCTGTTCCAGTATGACAAAAACACCCAGACGACGATTTCGTTGGGACGCCAGAACATCCTGACGGACACCAAGATCTCGCAAATCTACTATGACTGGGAGTACAACCTGCTGTTTGTGGCATACCTGAACTCCAACATCGACGTCATTGACGGCAATGGCAAGGTGACCAACATCAGCAACATCAAGAACATGGTGCTGCCTCCCACAACCTACACGCTCGATAGCGGCAAGCTGGCCAGTGCGGTGAGCAAGGCCATCAACGACATCACGTTCTCCCATGGCGTGGCCTATGTCGCTGTGGGTTACGGCTTTGTAACCATCGACGAGACCACGTTGCGTGTGATCAAGAATTATCACATGGGCAACAATATCACGGTCTACTCGGCAGGCCGCATCGGCGACACGATGTATGTCATCTCGTCACGCTACTGCTACTACGGTGACCCCAACGTGAGTGATCCCCGCAATGATTTGCAGCGTGTGAGCGGCACGTTTGAGAACGCCAAGACTTTCCCGATTGATGACAACACGTTCTTTGTGCTGACAACGGGACTGTACTACTATGACTTCTCGACGGATACGCCCACGTTGACCCGCCTGGTCAATGCCGCGCCCACCAATGTGCAGAAGACCGGTACGGGATTCATCAGCAACTTTGCCGAGAAGACCTACTACTACACCATCACTGCCAACGGCAGAAGCGCAACAAAGGTGGGTACTGTTGCCATGTTTGCCAGCTCCAACCCCAATGGTGATGGAACGGTATGGATCCTGGATGCCAACGGTCTCCACATCAACGGCAGCACTGTTTACTACAAGGTGAACTCCATGACCACGGCATTGGGCTTCTGGATGAAGTATAACGCAGCGATGAACAAGTTGTATGTGGGCAACTCTGGCCCCAACATGCTGACGATTTCAGCACAGAATTATGCCAATGTAATCAACACCTATGACGGAACCACCTGGGCCAACGTGTCTTATTCGGCAACGGGTTCCGGCTATGAGTTCATGTTCAACCCGCTGGATCCCACAACCTATGTGAGGGCCAGTTGGAGCAAGGGTATCCATCGTGTCACCAACGATCAAATGAAGCTCAACTACACCTCGACGAATGCGCCGATCGGTTCCTACAAGCCTTCTCCCGCATTTGACAAGTATGGTAACCTGTGGGTCGTGAGCTCCTATGGCGCGGCTGCCAATCCTGTTGCTGTGCTCACCAAGGACAAGCTGAACAAGACGACGTCAGCCAAGACCGACTGGTTCATCCCCACGGGCATCAACACCAATACCACCTCAATCCAGAAGTCGCGCTTCATCGTGTCAAAGAAGAACAACTACAAGATCTTCAGTGACTGTGACTATCCCACTGGTTCCGTGACCGGACGCTTCCTGTGCTGGGATAACGGCCTGGAGGATCCCACGGCAGGAACCTACCAGTTCGTGAGCATCCACAACTTTGTCGACCAGTTCAACAAACAGGTTGACTGGATTCACCTGTCGCACTTCGAGGAAGACAACGAGGGGCTGATCTGGGTGGCTCACGATATGGGCCTGTTTGTGCTGGATCCTGATGTCTTGTTCGACGAGCATCCCCGTGTGACGCGCCCCTACGTGACCAAGTCCAGCGAGGGTAAGGGTTACCTGTGTGAGGGCTTCTCGGTCTATGACATCGGTGTTGACCGCGACAACAACAAGTGGATTGCCTGCAACGACGGTCTGTACTTCACATCGCCCGATGCAAGCGAGATCTACAACCACTTCACGACCGAGAACAGTGATATCCCCAGCAACATTGTGTATGGTGTGGAGTGTGACACGGTGAACGACCGCGTGTACATCGTCACCGACAACGGCTTTGCCGAGTACATCGTGAATGGTGAGGCTGCCGCCATCGACTTCAACAGCGTGTATGCCTTCCCCAACCCCGTTGAGCCCGACTTCACGGGTATGATCAAGATTGCTAACTTGATGGAGAACACCTATGTGGCCATCACCGACCGCGACGGTAACATCATCACCCAGATGGGTCCCGTGATGGGTAGTGCCCTGTGGGACGGCAGCGGAGCCGACGGCGAGCGTGTGGCAACAGGTCTGTACTACATCTATGCCGCCCAAGGGGCACAGCCGGCATTGACTGGCGAGCCCTTGACGACGGTGATGATCATTAAGTGATGTGTGTGATGAGACATCACAACACAGATAACTGAAAATATTGAGAGGGTGTGCCGTGCAGCATACCCTCTTGTATGTAAAATGATAAAACGCTGAGGGACAAGAGGAGTCGATGCTGTTCAACTCATTCACATTCATGATATTCCTGCCAGTGGTGTTCCTGCTCTACTGGTTTGTCTTCAAAGCCCACCGCTGGCAGAACGTGCTCATCCTCGTGGCGAGCTATGTGTTCTATGGCTGGTGGGACTGGCGTTTTCTCATACTGATTGTCGTCACGTCGATGAGCAGCTATGTGAGCGGCCTGCTCATCAAGCGCTATGAGAACCGACGTCCGGCAGCCCGTGCGGTGAGTGCGACTAACATCGTGCTCAACCTGGGCATCCTGGCGACGTTCAAGTATTTCAACTTCTTTGTGGGGTCGCTGGAATCGTTGCTGTCGGCCTTCTCGTTATCGCTGGACTGGCCCACGATGCACATCATCCTGCCGGTGGGCATCAGCTTCTACACCTTCCAGGCGTTGAGCTACTCGATCGACGTGTATGCCCGCCGCATTGAGCCGACCCGCGATGCCATTGCCTTCTTCTCGTTCATCAGCTTCTTCCCGCAGCTGGTGGCGGGCCCCATCGAGCGTGCTACCAACCTGCTGCCGCAGATGCTGGAGAAACGCACCTTTGACTACGCTCAGGCGGTTGATGGCATGCGCCAGATGCTGTGGGGATTTTTTAAGAAGCTGATTATTGCCGACACGTGTGCCGAGGTGGTGAACCAGACGTGGGATCAGCTGGGCTCGTCGACGGGAATCGCTCTGCTGGTGTGCTCATTACTGTTCACGTTCCAGATTTATGCCGACTTCTCGGGTTACAGCGATATCGCCATCGGATGTGCCAAGCTGTTCGGCTTCAGGCTGACGACCAACTTCAAGGTGCCTTATTTCTCGCGCAATGTGCGGGAGTTCTGGCGCCGCTGGCACATCACGCTGATGAACTGGTTCACGCAGTATGTCTACTTCCCCCTGGGAGGCAGCCGACGTTCGCGTGGCCGCACCATCCTGAACACGGTGATCGTGTTCGCCTTGAGCGGATTGTGGCATGGAGCCGACTGGACATTTGTGCTGTGGGGCCTGTATCACGCGTTGCTGTTCATACCGCTCATCGTGTGGGGTGGGGCTCGCCATCGCGACACGGTGGCTCATGGCCGGCTGTTGCCCACGTGGCGTGAGTTGGGAGCGATGTTGCTGACCTTTGTGCTGGTGAACTTCGGGTGGATCCTGTTCCGTGCACCCGATTTTCAGGGTTTCTGCGAGTTTGTGTCACGGCTGTTCTCGCCGTCGTTGCTGGGCATGGGCGGACTGACGATGAAGATGGCGACCACCTTGCTGTGGTGTGCTGGTCTGGTGGTGGTCGAGTGGTTGCAGCGTGAGCGTCAGCACGTGTTGCAGATCGACGGTTACCGCATCTTCTCCTTCCAATTGACGAGGCTCGCGCTGTATGCGTTGCTGGCCTTCCTCATCTTCTATTTTGCCGGTCAGGTGCAGACGTTCATCTATTTCCAATTCTGATGGCCATGAAGAAGTTCCTCATCAAGATATCCTATACCGTGTTGCCCGTGTGGCTGCTGCTGGTGGGCCTTGCCGCTTACCTGTGGTGGACCAATGACAATGCGGGCGATCTGATGCGCCTGGGCTTGATAGACAGCGGCCCTGAGTATGCCGACTCGATCCGTGCCGGTGCACTGCAGGAAATGGTCTATGATGGCATCGGGAGTGATGACGTGCTGCGGCAGACCTCTTGTGACGTGCTGGTCATCGGTGACTCGTTCTCGCATGGCGGCGGCGTGGGCAAGCAAGGCGACTATGTGAACTATCTGGCTCATGACGGAGGGCTCAATGTCGTGGTGTTCACTCCGGGCGATGCCACGCTGGACAGTCCCATCCAGGTGGCCTATGATGTGATGAACCTGGGGAGTATCGACTCCAGCCGTGTGAAAAACCTGGTCGTTGAGGAGGTGGAACGCTATATACCGTCTCGCCACAACGGCTTTGTGACCACTCACGAGGCCATGCCGCTTGCCAGGATTGAGAACGTGAAGGCCGATGGACAAGGAGACGATGAACCCGCTCTGGAGACGGAGGCTCCGGGCCCACTAATGCGAGTGAAGGACTTTATCTTCTACCACTTCCTGGGAGCTAACCCAATCTACAAGGCACAGCTGTCGAGAGACCTGTTCGGCGGCAAGGAACCGCGAAGGCTCTATTTCTATAACGAGGATGTGAAGAGCGGCATCGAAATGGCTGACGAGCAGTTGGCACGTATCGAGGCCAACTACCGCCAACTCATTGACAAGGCCCGTGAAAAGGGTATCAACCTGATTATCGTCATTGCCTGCGATAAGTATGACCTGTATCAGGACTTCATCCAGGATAACTCCTATCCATCCAAGCGGTTGAACGAGGATATCGCCCGCAGGATGGGAGTTGACACCGCCAGCTTTGTGTTCACCAAGGGTGTGCTACACCCGCTGGTCGAGCGCGGAGTGAAGGATGTCTACCTGTTCAACGACACGCACTGGTCTCCGTCATCATCGCGGATTGTGGCTCGTGAGGTGATGAACAAACTCAAGTAATGTGCTATGGATTTCACCTCACCAGAGTTCTACACAATAGCCTTTGTGGTGGCAATGGCACTGGTGGCACTGCTCATGGGCAAGGTCGAGAAGAAGCCTGCCAGCACCCACATCGTGCAACTGGGGACCGTTCCTGACGAGAACGAGGACTGCGAGGACGCGGTGACGCTGGAACTGGCAGAAGGCGGCCGGGTGCGCATCGGGCGGACTGGGCTGTCGATAGGTGCCGAGGAGACCGTGAATCTGGTTTTCACCATCCGCGACGGCGAGTGTACTATTGTCGAGAAGAAGGGGGTGAAGCGTCGTGGCTCCCGAGTCGAGCCCGTCAAGGGCATGGTGGAGGTCAAGTGTTTGCGCCCCATCAAGTACAAGATGCGTTATGAGAGCCAGATCACCAGTGCGTGGGCCTCGTTCACGATCGATGCTTCCAAGCCCGCAGTCAAGCGTGTGAATCTGAACTATTGATTTTGCCCTTGTCCTGAGTAATTCCCTGTGCCATGACACAATTTAACGCGTTGTGTTACGTTAAATTATTACAGGAAAACAACTATAAAGACTATGAAGAAGATATTCATGCTCCTCGCATTGGTGTTGACGCTGAGTGCCGCCGGCCAGAATGCCGTTGGCGACTGGTATATCCACACATCGTTTGTCGGTAGCCAGGTGACCAATGTAGTGGAGACGAACCATTGGGTTTATTACTTGTCGGGTTCTAACCTGTTCAGACTGGACAAGGAAACGCAGGAGAACCAGTTGCTCAGCATCATCAATGACTTGAGCGACATGGGAATTTCCCAGATATACTATAACAGCGCCCGCGACTATCTGGTGGTGGTGTATACCAACTCCAACCTTGATGTCATCACCAGCAATGGCTCGGTGGTAAATATGCCCGAGATAAAGGATGCGATGATGACGTCGAGCAAGACCATCAATGATGTCACTTTTGCCGACGGCGTGATGTATCTCGCTACCGCCTTTGGCTATGTGGTGATTGATGACCACAAGTTTGTGGTCAGGGAGTCGCACCTGTACGGCGATTCGCTGACGTCGGTGGCCGAGATTGACGGGATGCTGTTGCTGAGCACACCAGACAACTTCTACTATGGCAAGGCCAATGAGTATCATGAGAAGTTATCCTCGTTCAACACGGCCACGTTCAGGAACAACGTGCGCATGTATCCCATCAATGACAGCATCTTCATGTGCCTGAGTAACCGCGTCTTTCGTGGCGTCATGACCAGGACCGCTGACGGTGACGCAAAGTTCACCTACAGTCGACTCATTGAGGATCCGGCGACAACCATCCAGCCCACCGTTGGCGGCTATCTGCTCAACATGCCGACCAAGGGATTGTGTTACACCATCGATGATAACGGCTTGAATCCCGTGTCCACCGAGGTTCCCGCTGAGATCTGCAGCAGTCATCCAAGTGGTGACGGCACGTGGTGGGCCGCAGGTTCCAATGGACTTCACCAGATGAACAGTGATGTCTTCTACAAGCCCAATGCCTTGTCGTTTGGTCAACCCTTCTGGATGACCTACAACAAGTCTAAGGGTTTGCTGTATGTGACCCCGCCGACGGCCAACGGCTTTTTCGCCACCACCAGCCAGATGGCAGTGGGCACCTATGACGGCATCAAGTGGAACGACGCGACTCCTGCTGACGTTCCCCAGGGTGACGGCTGTTACTGGATTGAGTTCCTTCCTGATGATCCTAACACCTACTTTGTGGGAACATGGCGCAATGGCTTGTATAAGGTCGTGAATGATGAGATCGTGTTCAACTATAACACCACCAACAGTCCGCTGGCAAAAAACTACTCGATGCGCCCCATCACCAGTATCGACCGCAAGGGCAATGTGTGGGTAGTGCAGTCCTATGAGAACGAGGAGCATCCCGTGATGGTGCTGCCTGCTGCCAAGGCCAAACTTAACGAGACCACCGCCGCCGACTGGTTGACTCCCGAGATTGAAGGCATCTACACTGGCCACACGCAGCAGGCGAGCTTCATCTCGACCCGTCACAGCAACTATGACATCAAGATATTCACCGATGGTGACTTCCAGATGCCCGTCTTCTTCTGGAATAGTGAAGGTGAAACGTCGCTGCACCCCCAGGATGTGTCCTATAAGCAACTCATTGACCAGGACGGTCTGCCATTTGCATGGACCAACATCAAGTGCCTCTCAGAGGATTTGAACGGCATCGTGTGGATGGGCTGTACCGAGGGTATCGTGTCGTTTAACCCCATGCAGGCCTTCTCGGAAGACTTCAGGGTGAATCACATCAAGGTGCCTCGCAACGACGGTACCAACATGGCCGACTATCTGCTGGATGGTATCCAGGTGAATGATGTGGCTGTAGACGGTGCTAACCGCAAGTGGATTGCCACCCAGACCTCGGGTCTGTTCCTGGTTAGTGCTGATGGCTCGCAAATCATCCAGCGTTTCAACATGACCAATAGTCCGTTGGCCTCCAACACGGTTTATAAGGTGTGCTGTAATCCTAATAGCAATTCGGTCTATGTGACTACTCCTGCGGGCTTGTATGAATACTTCAGTGACTCGAGCCCTGCCGAGAGTAGCTATGACAACATCTATGCCTATCCCAATCCCGTGCGTCCCGAGTTCACCGGCAATGTGACGTTGATGGGCATGATGGATAACTCGTTGGTGAAGATTGCCGATGCCAGCGGCAATGTCATCAGGCAGTTGAAGTCGACAGGTGGCATGGCGACATGGGACTGCTGCAACCAGTATGGTGAGCGTGTAAAGACGGGCATCTATATGGTGCTGTGCTCTCAGGCTAACGGTAGCAGCGAGGCCGTGGTGACCAAGATAGCCGTAATCAGATAATTATTCAACTCCCCGATTTTCGGGAACTTGAGAGTAAGTGAGTATAAGGAGTATAGAGTTGAAAGGATGAAAAAGATTAAGGTATTAGTATTGATGGCTGTGGCGTTAACACTGCTCATGACGGGCTGCGGCACGGCTAATAGCGCTGCCAAGGCAGAGCGTCAAGCACTGGTGGCCAGACAGGTGGAGTTGGCTTTGGAAAATCAGCATTACACTATTGCTGTAGACTGGATGAGACCCCTGGGCGGCATGCCGCGCAATGTGAGCTCGACCTACGAACTCAAGATTAACGGCGACGAGGTGGACAGTTATCTCCCCTATGTGGGCGAGGCCTACCGCTTGCCCTATGGCGGCGGCAAGGGTCTGAACTTCAAGGGGCGCATGGACCATTACCGAGTGACGCAGACGACGAGCAACCGCTATGTGATAGAGTTTGACGTGACTAATGACGAGGACATCTACCACTACCGCATCGACATGTTCACCAACGGCAAAGCCATCATCGATGTGATTGCCCGTGACCGCGATGCCATCTCGTTTGACGGCGAGATGGTGCTGTAGTGGGAGATGCTCAAGGTTAAACTTTTTTAATAGGCTTCAGTCTAAAGAGAGAAAGAGTAGAAATGCGTGTTTAACCAATGAAAAAAACTGTTGTAAGATGAGAAAAGTATTGTTTATTACCCTCATGACATTGCTAATGGCCGCGTGCAGCACCGGCAACAAGGTGGTGGATGAGCAACGTGCCCAGGCCATCAAGTCGTTGCTCGAGTCGCGCCAGTTTGTGGTGATGGTCGGTTCGATGCGTCCGTTGACGGCTCCCACCATCAGCGTGAGCCAGGGTCAGAAGATGATCGTGCGCGACGGCATGGTGACCTGTTACCTCCCCTATGTGGGGTCGGGCCAGAATGTGGGCTATGGAGCCAGCGGCTACAAGGCGCTGAACTTTTCGTCGGCCTTGCTCGACTACAAGGTGGAGTATCCCAAGGCTGACCGCGCCCGCATTACCTTCCGCGTGGATAACGGCGACGACAACTATCGTTTCCACGTCGAGGTGTTCATGAACGGAAAGACGACCATCGATGTTGACCCGCGTGGCCGCGATGCCGTGTCCTACAGCGGCATGATTCACGGCCTGGACGTGCTGCAGTGATTACGTTTAGGGTTTAGAGCGACTTACACTACACTGACGCGGCTCACGGTATTGTTGCCTGGGTCGCGTTCGACTTGTATCTGGGTCGAGACGCGCTCCTTGAGCATCTCCACGTGGCTGATGATGCCCACGCGCCGACCGCCCATGTCGTAAAGGCGGTTGAGCGTCTCCATCACGTTATCGAGGTAGTTCTCGCTCAGGGAGCCAAAGCCCTCGTCGATAAACAGCGTGTCCACGCTGAACATCTTGCCCGTTGTGCTTGATAGCGCCAAGGCCAGGGCCAGCGAGACCATGAAACTCTCGCCGCCAGAGAGGGTGTTGACCGAGGTGAGGTCGCCCTGCAGCAGGTCGCGCACCAGGATGGTGAGGCTGCCTGCTTGTGCCTCGAGCCGGTAGCGGTCATTGAACTGGCGCAGGTAGCCATTGGCACTGGCCAGCAGTTCGCCCAGGATGTAACTCTGCGCAATCCTCTGGAACTTGGTTCCCTTGGCATCACCAAACTCGTCCTTGAGTTCACTCCATTGCCGCAAACTGGCCTCGGCATTCTCAAGGGCGACGATGGTCTTGCCCTGGGACTTGAGGTTGTTCTCGTCGGCATTGAGGCGTGCCTTGAGTTCGGCAATGGCGTTGGTCATCTCCTCGTGCTTGGCATGGCTGTCCAGGTAGATCTGGTCCAGGCGGTCCTTGTCTTGTTCGGGGAAGTCGGGCTTGGCGGCAGCGATGTCCCGCTGCAACTTGCTCAAGGTGCTCACCTCGCCCCGCATGTGGTTGATACGGTCGGTGAGTTCCATTTGTGCCTGCCTGATGTTGTCGATGTGGTCTTGCCTGTGCTGACTGAGCAGGGTGATGCGCTCCAGCGTGATGCCGGGATGGCACGCCAGATAGCCGACGATGGCTTCGTGGGCCTGCCGCTCCTTATCTTGCTCGTTGTTGATTTGGTTGTTCCAGTCCAGGTAGGTGTTCTCGAATTGCCGCCACTGCTCCGACAGGTTGCCGGGGACGGTAGTGGCGATGTTTCCATGATCCTCCAGGCCTGTGATGTTGCGTTTGTTGTCCTCCATGGCCGGGATGACCGCTTCGGCGATGCCGATGGCCTGCGAGAGTTGCCGTGCCGTGGCCTCCTTGTCCTGATAATCCTGTGCCTGCTGCTCCAGCCGTGTGACGAAATCGTCATCCCGTGCAATGAGCGTCTGCCAGTCACTGATGGTCAGGACTTTGTCAAGGTCGCTTGTCAGCGATGAGAGACGTGCCTCGCTATCCTTGATGACCTTCTCCTGATTGATGATGCTGTCGTTAACCTTGTGGAGTTCGATTTTGGCATTGTTGTGGGCGGTGGTGAGTTGTGTGAGCGTCTCGCGTTGGGCCTTGATTGTGTTGTTGAGGTCATTGGCCTGCTGCAGACGCTCGTTCAGGGCGTTAACCTCTTGTTCCAGAGCCGCGATCAGTTCATCTATCTGACCGTTATCCGGGATGGCTTCTTCTGCCAGATTTCTGCCGCATTTCGTGGTCATTTCGTGGGCCTGTCGCCATTGCCTGTTGCGCGCGGTAACTTTAGCGTTCAGGTCATCGGCAGCCTCTTTCTGCTGTTGCTCGAGCCGCTTGATAGCCTTGCGTGAAGCCGCGATGTTGGTCTCGGTGCTATTAAGGTCATCCTCGGCTTGCTTGAGGTGTTTCATGAGTTCGTCGAGCACATCCTCGCCCTTGTGAACACTCAACTGATTGATAACGTTGCCGCACACGGGGCAGGTGTCGCCCTGGTGCAGTGACTTGTGAGCCTGCTGTAACAGTGCGTTCCAGTCCTTTTCACGCTCGAGCGCCTCGCGGGCGCGTTCCTTGATGACCTGCTTGTCGGGGAGGCTGGCTTGCAGGGTGTTGAGTGCCTGTTGCTCCTTGTCCTGCTGGGATGCCAGGCCGTTGAGTACGCTCTGGGCTTGCGTGAAGGCGTCGTTGGCCAGTTTGAGCAGCGAGAGAGCCTGTATGGCACTGGTCAAGGCATCCTTGCTGGTGTTGACCCCCGCCACGTCCATGCGCTCATATTGGGTTTCCAGTTCCTTCACCTTGCCCTCCTGCTGTCGTTGTGCCTCGAGTGATGTGTTGACCTTGTCCTTAACCTTAGGTAACCTGTTAATGTCCTGTTGCAAGGTTGACGAGAAATCCTTGATGTTGTCCTGTTCGGTCTTGCGCCGTCCCACTAACGACTTGATGCTCTTGATGTTGCGGTACATCTCGCTGTTGGGGGCCTCGCGCTGCAGGTGTGCGTTGATGTCGTCGAGTTGCTGCCGCTGGTCGCCCAGTGCCTTGACGGCGGCGCGCAGCGCGGCGCACAAGCGGTCAAACTCCTGCTGATAGCCGTCCTTCTTGCCGTTGAGTGTCACCAAGCGGTTAGTGGCCTGCTGTTTCTCCTTGAGGTCTCGGCGCGGCTGCACCGTGGCATCCCAGTCAATGACGAGTTGTTTGTCCTCGAGGTGGTCGGCCTGCTGCGTCAAGGCGACTTTCTCGTCAAGGTCATGTTGCTTTTTGGCCAAATCCTTGTCATTCTTGGCCTTGTCCTCGAGCCACCGGAGCATTTTCTTGGCCCCCTCGCTCTGCTTGAGCACCTCGGCATGCTGTCTGGCGAGATTGGCGATTTCATCGTTGATCTGCTTCTTCTCATCCTCACTGAGCAGGACGATGTTCTGCAACTGGTCGCGCAGGAGGTTGCGTTCGTTCTCTTTCTCGCTGAACCTCTGATAGATCTTCATTCCCACCTGGGTATAGACCTCGGTGCCGGTCATCTTCTCGAGCAGGTTGCTCTTCTGGTTATCATCACTGTTGAGGAACTCGGCGAATTTTCCCTGTGCGAGCACTACCGTGCGGAAGAACTGGTCCATGTCGAGGCCGATGAGTTTGAGGATGTGCTCGTCGATTTTTTTCTTCTTTTGCAGCACGATGGGCGGGTTGACACCCTCGTCGGTACACAGTGTGCGCTCCTCGTCCAGGATGTTGTTCTCGAGTTTGCGGTGGGCGCGGTGGATGTGCCATGTGGCGATATAGGGCACGCTGTCGTTGTCGTCAAAGGTGAGCGAGATGTCGGCACTCACGGCACCGCGGCGCAGCAGTTGCTTCACGTCGTTGGTGAGAAGTTTCTCCTTGTTGTCGCCCATTTCATAGTTGCCGCTCTTGGCGGCCTTGAGGCGCGGCGTGTTGTTGTACAGCACTAGGCACAGGCAGTCGATGATGGTCGATTTGCCCGCCCCGGTCTCGCCCGTGATGAGGAACAGGTGCTCGCTGTTGAGGGGCTCCTGGTCAAAGTTGATGACCGCATGCTCGATGGACGCGATGTTGTCGATGGTGAGTTTCTTGAGTCTCATTGGCGGTTCTCCTCGAGCACTAACTGTAAGATTTCGTTGAACATATCGCATTGCTCGTCGCTCATGGGGGTGCCAAACTTGTCGATATGGTACTGGTTGGCGATGTCGAGCGGCGTTTTCTTGTTGAATTCCTCGACGGTCATCTGGGTGGCTTGGCCAGGGGCCTCGATGCTGGAGGTCTTCCTGATCTCGCAGAAGCGGCACTGCTTGTCCTTGATGACCATGGCGGCCTGTTCCTGTGCTCCACTGGGCAGATAGCGGTCCACGAGCACGTTGAGGCGGATGTAGGAGCGATCGTTGGGGTTAATGGCTTGCAGCAGTTGCAGCGCCGTGTCAAAGTCCACGGGCTCGCCGGCAGGGATGGTGTGCAGCGGCTTGATGTTCTTGATGACCTTGGTCTCGATGACGGGCTGTGCGCCGTGTTGGTCGATGGTGACGATGCTCACCGAGTGCTCGCACTGCTCGTCAAAACTCACGGGCACGGGCGTGCCACAATAGCGGACGCGGGTGCTCAAGTTTTGAGGTCGGTGAATATGGCCCAATGCAGCATAGTCATATCCCGTTCCCAACGACTCGATGCTGACGCACTCCATGGCCATGTTGCGGTCATGCCCCGTGAAATCGCTGTTGTTCACCGCCAGGTGTGCCATGAGCACCACGGGCAGGCCGTTGCGGTTGAGCGCATTGGCCTGGTCGAGCAGCGTCTGGAAATAGACCTGCTGGCGGTGTTCGCGCTCGACCTCGGTGGCGTTGGGGGGAGCGGGGAAACTCGTGGGGTAGGCAAACGACACGGCGGCGACGAAGCCCTTGTCGCTCACGTTGATGATGTGGCTCTTGAGGTCGGCCTTGCCCTTGGCGTCGCGCGCAATGCCGCCCAGCACGGTGACTCCCGCCAGTTGCCACAGCCGCTTGTCGCTGTCGAGGCGCGACGCGCTGTCGTGGTTGCCGGCGATGACGATGATGGCCATCGAGGGGCACGCCTTGTGGATATCGAGCATGGCGTTGACATAGAGGTTGATGGCGGCGTTGGACGGTGCCGCGGTGTGGAAGATGTCGCCGCTGACGAGCAACGCATCGGGGGTGTGCTTGCGCACGATGTCGGCGAGTTGCTCCAGGAAGTCGCGTTGCTCCTCGCTGCGGTCGTAACCGTAAAAGTTCTGGTCCAGATGCCAGTCGCTGGTATGAATAATTTTAAACATAAGTGTTATCGAAAAAAGGTGTTAATGGCTTGAGCGGGTGGCGAGTTTCTTGCCATTCTTGTCCCAGGTGTAGATCCAGTGTCCGTTGCGGCTGGTAAAGGTGTCGCCGGCGGCGTTGAGCACCTCGCCCACCTGGCTGGCCGAGAAGGTGTGCAGTTTCTTGCCCCGGGCATCACAGGTGTAGTACCAGTTGCCGTTCTTGAGGATGTAGAACGAGTCGCTGTATGCAACGACCTGTCCCTGACTGGTGGAGAAGGTGTGCACCTTCTTGCCCTTGTCGTCGTAGACGTAATGCCACGACTGTGTGGTCTCGATATAACTGATCTTTTGTGCATTCATGCCCGCTATAGCCATGAGCATGATGAATGTGAAAAGTATTCGTTTCATGTCGTTTTGGTTATTTTAAAAGTTTCATGATCTGTTTGTCGGAGGCTTGGGGCAAGATGTGGTGGAAGTGTTCCAGCATCCGCTCCAGCGACTCCTGTGGCGTGCGCGGGCAGTCACAGGCCTGCTTGCCCAGCAGTTGCTCGGGCGTCGTGAGCAGCGACCATCCCCAGCCGTACTCGTGCCCGTGCCTGTCGCGCGGATAGACGAAGTCCTGGGTGACGATGTGGCAGGACATCTGCAGGCGCGTCACATAGCCGTCAAAGCGGCTGCGCATTTTTGTCCCCACGAAGCCGCAGGCGGCGCGCAGTTCGCGCGTGATGAGGCTGCCATGCTCGCGCAGGGTGAGCAGGATGGCCTCTTCGATGGACCCTTGGGCCGGGGTGGGGTAGGCATGACGGCGGTAGTTCATGAAGTCGGGCCACCAGTCCATGCTGATGTATCCCGCCTTCTTGTCAAAGAACTTGCCATACACGCAGCCGCCCTCGGTCACGATGGGGCCTTTCCATTTCCACATGGGCCAGTCCCAGCCCCCGTCGTCATAGGTCACATAACGGCAATCGCTGTCCACAGCCTCCTCGGCCGAGAAGCCGCTGATGCCGCTCCACAGCAATGGCAGGAATCCCACTTGCTGTATCAGGTCCACCATCTGAGTGGCATTATGTATCATTCCACGTCTCATCATGAAATTAGATTAATATTAGATTAATTTACGATAGGACAAAGATAATAAATAAAGACGAGAAATGTAAATGGGATGTTGATTTTTACAGGCGGATGAGGGCGACACCAGCGAGCATGAGCAGGATGCCCAGGACCTGCGCCCAGGTGATGCGCTTGCGCGGTGCTCCCAGCCAGCCATAGTGCTCCATGAGTTGGCTCAGGGCGAGTTGTCCCACCAGCAGTGCCATGACAAACACGCCGACGCCGACGTGGGCGACGAGCCAAGCGTTGCCGAACACGATGGTCGCTCCGCACAAGCCGCCGAGCCACATCCACCAGGGATATTCACGCGAGAAGGCCTTACCGATGAGGCGCACGCTGCCGTTGCAGGTGCACAGGAGCAGCAACAACATTGTGGCGACAAAGAAGGCTGCGGTGGTTGCCTGCATGGGAGTGCCGCCATTGGCGACCACAACGCCTGACAACTGAGCATAGGCCCCCGTGATGCTGGCCGACAAGATGCCCGAAACCACGGCGCACAATTGCCAGAAGAGTTGCCTTGTCCCCTTGTCGCGAGTGGCTTGTTGCTGGGCCTTGAGTTTAGGCAGAATGACAACGAAGGTCACGCCCGCAATCAGCAGCAGCGAACCGATGACGCGCTTGAGGTCCAGGGGTATCACCTTTGCCCCGAACCACCCGAAGTGGTCAATCATCAGGCTGAAAATCAACTGGCTGAACATCGGGATGATGACAGCCTGCAGGGGGCCGATTTCCTTGAACAGATGGATGGCGATGGTGATGGTCACCACGGCAACAAGGCCGGCAAACCAACTCCACCACGGTGCCTGGGCCAGCATCCCGCTTGTGGGGATGAGCGGGCCGCCCGTCAGCAGCGACACCAGCAGTAGGGCCAGCGTGGAAACCGAGAACGACACGAGCGTCGAGACGTAGGCTGGTCCCACGACCGAGCGCAGGCGGGAGTTGGCGGCGGTCTGGAAGGGCATCAGCAGGCCCATGCCCAGTGTGATGATCAGGTAGAACATAGTGTTATAGTTTTAATAGTTCCTATCGTTTTATAGTGATTATAGTTGTTGCAGGATTTGGTTGAGGAGAGGATAGATCTGGTCCTCGCGGGTGTATGGGTGGATGTGGAAGTAAGGGTTACCAGTGAGCATGGCCGAGAGTTGGGTCTTGACGCTGTCGTAGAAGATGTGGCACGGGATGCCATGGGCCTCGGCATAGGCCAGTTCGTAACCCACTCCCAACGAGGGGCAGGTGCATTCCCCGATAAGCACGTCGCTCTCGCGCAGCCAGGCCGTGTCCTGGTCATAGATGCGCGCATCGCGTTCGCGGCCCTGCTCCGTGAGGCTCAGGTCGCTCTTGCCCACATGCTCGGTGAGCACCACATCGGTGCGCTGGATGTACTCGATGATGCGCCGATAGAGGTCGGCATCAACGCGTCCGCCGCGGATGGAACCCGCAAAATAGATCTTCTTGTTAGCCATGGCAGACGGGTTATTCTCTCACGGCTGCCGGAGTCCAGTTCTGGAAGAAGCGCAGCACTTTTTCCTTGTTGTAACCCTTGCCCTCCTCGAGGAAACTCGAGTCCTGGATGTGCAGCACGGTGCCCCTCTCATCGAGAACGACAAACACGGGAAAGCCGAACCGCTCGGGGTTATTCAACCGCTTCATCATGTCGGCCGACCACTCGGTGGCTTTGCGCGGATGATAGTTGACGTGGATATATACAAAGTTCTGCTCGATAACGGCATTGATGGTGCTGTCGGTGGTGATGAACTCAGCAAACCGCAGACACCAGGGGCACCAGTTGCCGCCCACCTGGCAGATGACGAACTTGCCCTCGTCGCGGGCCTGAGCGAGAGCCTGGTCGATTTGCTCGAGGGGGTTAATCTGTTCGTTATACACTTTCTTGGGTGCTGTCGTGGTCTCGTCTTGGCCACTTGCCGCCAGCGAGGAGAGTGCTAATGTGAGCACAAAGATGGATAATAACTTTTTCATAATCTTGACATGAATTTTTCTTTATCGACGATGAAACGCAGGTGGGTGCCCTCGCCCAGGAGGACATTGCCACAGTGGGCCTCGACACTGAATTCGATTTTCTTGCCGTCCACGCGCGTGACGGTGGCGGTCGCGGTGACCGTTGCGCCGACGGGCGACGGCTTGACGTGCGAGGCGGCAATGTGTCCGCCCACGGTGGTGCATCCCTCGGGCAGATGCGGCGCCACGGCGAGCATGGCGGCGTTCTCCATGAGCGCCATCATGGCGGGCGTGGCGAGCACGGGCATGTCGCCCGAGCCCATTGTGATGGCCGTGACGGCATCGGTGACCGTCAGTTGGCTGGTGTGAGTGAGTCCTTCTTGTAACATAGAATCAGTTGTTGTTAACGTCGCTACAAATTTAGTCATTTTGCGCATTATATCCTTCATTTCCCTCATTAATTTATTTGCAGTAGTGTCCGCCCGTTAGGGCTGATAAGGGTTTAGGTAGGGCTCTAAGTAAGCCCTATCTTGTGTACTTGCCCCAAAACAATTGAAATCTACTCTCCAGTAATCAGTTTATAACCAATGCCACGCACGTTGACGATGCGCATCGACGGGTCTTGGGCAAGTCGGTGGCGCAGTTTGGTGATGAACACGTGTAGGCTCTTGTTGTTGAAGAAACTGTCATCTCCCCACAAATCCAACAACAGTGACTGAGAAGTGACCACTTCGCTGGGATGCATGCACAGGCGGCGCAGGATTTCACTTTCGCGGTAAGAGAGTTCGGTGCGTGTGCCCGTGGGTACATGGGTCAGCCGCTGGACAACGGCGTCAAACAGGTACTGACCTATTGTGAAGCGAGTGACCTCGGCAAGGGTTTCGGGTGGTTGCTGCGTGACTGTGCAGGCCCGCCCCAGCAGCGCCTTGATGCGCACGATGAGCTCCTGCATCCCGAAGGGCTTCTTCAGGTAGTCGTTGGCCCCCATCTCAAAACCATGCACCACATCGTTGACCGCCGACCGTGCCGTGAGGAAAATGACAGGCGTCTGCTGGTCGGTCTTGCGGATGCGGCGCACGAGTTCATAGCCGTCAAGTTTGGGCATCATCACGTCGGCAACGAGGACATCAGGCCGCTGGGTGGCATACAGTTGCAATGCCTCCTCGCCATCACCCGCCACTGTCACGTGGAACCCCTGGCCATCCAGGGTGTCCTTGATAATCATTGCAAGGGTGCGCTCATCCTCAGCCAGCAATATGTTGATGGTCTCGCTCATTTCAGTTCAATTGTGAATGTTGTCCCTCTGCCCTTGGCGCTGGTTACATGGATGGACCAGCCGTGTTTCTCGACCATCGTCTTGACGTAGAACAGCCCCAAGCCATATCCTTTGATATCGTGACGGTCGCCTGTGGGCACACGGTAAAACTTGTCAAAGATGTGCGGCAACTTGTCTTCAGCTATCCCCATTCCATGGTCTGTAACGCCGATGGCTGTGGCCGTGGCACTAATCTCAACAAGGGCCTCGCCGGGCGAGTACTTGATAGCATTATCAATGAGATTGTTGAGGATGTTGCTCAAGTGGGCACGGTCGGCTTGCACGGTCAAGCCTTCGGGCTCGATGCTGGTGGTGATGGTAACGGGCTTGTCGGCCTTGAGTTGCTGTTGCTCGATGACGGGCTGCAGCAATTCGGCAAAGTTCACCGTCTCGATGTTCAGTTTGAATTGTCGCCGTCGTTCCATGCTCATCGACAGGATTTGTTCGACCATACCGCTCAGTTGCTCCAGTTGGTGGCGGCATAATTTTAGGTAATGTTTACGTTTGTTTTCATCGGTCCCTTCGTCAAAGTTGAGCAGGGCGTCGTTGGCGGCATAGGCCACGGCAATGGGCGTCTTCAACTCGTGGGTGATGTTGTTAGTGAAATCGGTCTTCATCTCATCGAGCGTGCGTTGCTTGAGGATGGTCTTGATGAGGAAATAAAATGCCAACCCCAATAGCAGTACAATGAGCCCCGAGGCCGTCAGGATGCCCGCCATCTCTCGCCATACCAGTCCTGTGGTGGGCTCGATAGTGAGTTCATAACGGCCATAATCTGTCCAGTTATAGACATAATGCCGCGCGTTTTTGCTGGGTTGATAGCCCGCCGTCGTATTGCTATAGACGGTATCTTGTCTCACACAGATGAGCTGATGTTTTCCATCCAGGCCCAACTGCTGCAGCCCTGCCGTGAGCAGCGTGTCGTATTTCTCGTATCGGGTGCCCTCAAAGCGGTCAACGCCCAGATGCAGCCCCTGCTGAATCATTGCTGCCAGTTCGGTGACCGAGATCTGCTCTTCTAGCATCTTCATGAACGCATTGTCGTCGGCCGTGCTGTCGCTCTCGGGCTGAGGACTTGAACGCAACACCACTCCTGTCTTTTGCTCCAGCGTGTCGCCGTCAACTGTAACCTGGGTTGTGGTGACAGCCTTGGCGATGAGGCTGCCGTCCTCACCCAGACCAGCACTCACGTCCATCGTGCCGTGAGGCCCGTTCTTCTCAATGCTCTTGAGCCTCAGGAACACCTCCTTGAGGTCGGTGACGCGCATGGCCTCCTGGATGTCGTTGTCCACCTGCTCGCCTATGGTGAAGTGGAGCTGCTCCAGCCAATAGGCTTGATAGGCAGCGACCCCAAGTAGTGCCACTATCACCAGCACCGCGATGTATTTCAGCTTCACGTTCATCATCCGCAAAAATACACAAAATCCCCAACCATCTCCACCTCCGTTAAGACTAAATAAGTTTTCGGTTAAGACTTGGTAAGTCGTGCGAGGGTGATAGAGTGGGGTGATGAAGGTAATTTTGCCGCCGAAAACCATTAAACGAATTCATTATGATGACAAGAATCGAAATGCTGATCGTGGCTGTCGTGTTGACAACCATGAGTGCTATGGCCCAGGATTTGACGGGGCAGGAGGAAAAACAGGATAGTGTCATAACAGAGTGGGGCGACACTCTGCAACTGCAGGACGTAGAGGTGGTGACTATGCGCCAACTGGTCAAGACGTTTGACGACCGCTTGAGTTACAATGTGCAGGCTGACCCCGAGGCGCGCACGAGCACTGTGCTCGACATGCTGCGCAAGGTGCCGCTGGTGAGTGTTGACGGCGAGGACAACGTGCGCGTCAATGGCGGCGAAAGCTTCAAAATTTACAAGAACGGCCATCCCGACCCGTCGTTGTCGTCCAACCCCAGGGAAGTGCTGCGGGCCATGCCCGCCAGCGTAATCAAGCGCATCGAGGTCATCACCGAGCCCGGTGCGCGCTATGACGCCGAGGGAGCGACGGCAATATTAAATATCGTCACTGTTGATGGTGTGCGCATCGAGGGCGTGAACGGTACGGTATCGGCGTCGCTCAACACCTTCGGGTCGCCCAACGCCAGTGCCTATGTCGCTGCAAGAGTGGGTAAATTCACCCTTGGGACAACAGCATTTTACCAGAAACAGGCACATCGCCAGTTTGCCGGCGAGGACGAAACATGGACGACCTATAAGGACACGGGCACCACGATGTATCATCTCTATCGCAATGAGCAACCCGCTTGGGTTTATAACCTTAGCCTGAACGCCAGCCTGGAAATCGATTCGCTGAACCTGATTACGGCATCTTTTGGTGGTTACCGCTACGGCCTGAACATCTACGGCGACAGTCACATTGAGTATCATGACGCGGCAGGGCGGTTGCTCACGTCCTATGATAACCCGTTTAACCTGCCGCAGTATGGCTTCATGTCATGGAACGGCCGTGCCGACTGGGAGCACCGCACGAGCCGCGAGGACGAAGTCCTGACCGCCTCCTACATGTTCTCGACCACGGGCCAGCACGAGGAACAATACGACTCGCTCATCAACCTGGTCAATCCGCCGTTTGACTACACAGCCTACAGCAAGTGGGGCAAGGAACGCTTCGTCGAGCACACGTGGCAACTCGACTACCAGTTGCCGCTATGGAGCCATCACCTGCTGGAGGTGGGCGGCAAGTATATCATGCGCTTGAACAAGAGTCACAACCGCATGAACTATAACAGCGCTGCTGAACTAGACACCGACACCCGCTTCAAGCACGACATGCATGTGGGTGCCGCCTATGCCTCATGGCGTTATAATGTAGGAGATTTTACCCTGCGCGGCGGGCTGCGCTACGAGTACAGCCACTTCCGCGCCAGCTATCCCAATGGCGACGGCGAGCCTTTTGGGCGTGATTTGCACGACTTGGTGCCTTCGGCGAGCGTGCACTGGCAACTGTCGCCGTTCAACAGCCTGCGCCTGTCGTGGGCGACGAGCCTCAACCGTCCAGGCATACAATATCTCAATCCTGCCGTGAGGCGTTATACCACGACGATAGAATATGGCAATCCGCACCTGTCGAGTGCCCGCAACAACATGCTGAGCATCAACTTCCAGCACACGGGCAACCGCTTGACCTTCAATATCAAGCCCACCTTGACCATCACCAACAACCTCATCGGCACTTATCGCACAGTCCAGGACGGCATTGTCCACTTGACCAACAGCAATGACTGCCATTACCTGATGGCAGGCGTGGGGGGCTTTGTGCAGTGGATGATGACATCCAAGACCACTTTCTACATGAACGGGGAATTGTGCTACAAGCGCTACCGCAACCCCTCTCAGGACTTGACCAATAGCGGGTGGGGCGGCAACCTGTATGCCCAACTCACGCAGCAACTGCCATGGAAGCTGCGCGCGACGGCGACCTGCATGTGGTATGGCATCGGACACGACTTGCATCATGTGTATGGCTATAGCACCATACCCGACCCGACCATCATGGTGGGGCTGTCGCGCTCGTTCCTCAATGACAATCGATTGACGGTGAACTTGACAGCCAATTCCATCCTGCACAAGTATGATGTGTCCCAGGGGTATATCACACAGGGAGATTACGTGAACCACAGCGTGGGCCACTTCAACTATCGCAATGTGAAAGTGTCGCTGAGTTACCGCTTTGGCAGCAGCAACACCCGTGTCAAGCAGACCGAAACCACCGTCGAGAACGATGACCTCGTCGGCGGCCTGAGAAGTAACAACTGACAATCATCACCAGACAAAAGAAAACGGCCGGCTGCGCGGGCAGTCGGTCGCTTCGTGTTTTTGATGTGGTACCTCCGGTCTCTGGGAGTTAAGAATAGATTAGAATAAGTGATACTTTTACTGTATTGATTTCCAACAAATTAAAGCCAGCCTTCGTCTTACTAGTCAACAATCATTCTCATCAAGTCTCAATCTCGGTTGTCATTTTGACAACCGTTTTTTTGGTACGACGGGCATGTCATACATCTGTGGTGAAAGTCCACTCGGGGCGTAGTCACCGACGAACCCTATAGCGACTTGCAAGCTTCAAGTGGCGACACTTGTGGGAGAGGAAGCAATAGCGAAATCGTGGCTTGACGAACAGGAATCAGATACGAAGGCGTATCAAGCGGACAAGTTGGCCAAAGGCAACGAAGTTCCCAAAGGTGACCGTAACCTTGATGCGTAAATCTGGCGAGTAAACGATGAAAGATGTATGGCTTATCCCGTGAGGTCTCGGCATCGGCCAATGGCCGTAGTAACAACGAATGCCGAGAAGTCAGCAGAGGCCGAAGTAGCGGACTGCGAGCCAGTCGAAGCGAAGGGCCGAATGGTTTGCAACATCAATCGAAGGTGTATGTTCCGGTATGAGTTACTGACGAGGTGCAATGGCAGAAACGTAGATGATGCTACCACCACAGAGATAGGTACAATCAGTCGGCAGCAGAAATCAAGAGCGATGGGAGATGGTCATGAATGGCCACTTTGAAAGCAAGCCAAACCGCCGTATGCCGAACGGCACGTACGGTGGTGTGAGAGGAAAGGGAGCGAAAGCCAAAACTCTCGCTCCCCGACCTACTCGATTCTGTAATTTTACAGAGGCATATGGGGGAAAACGAGCAACGAGAAAGCTGAAAAGTTCCCCAAAAGGGTATGCGCAGCGGCTGTAATTTTGCAACGTTTATTTAACATACATAATAATATGGCTAGTACAAAATTTGAGATTTCAAAGAAGGATCGGAATGGCACATCCGAACTTATCGTTCGGTTCTGCTATGATCGCAGGCATTCGTATCGCCTGCACACGAACATCTGGGTACCACAAACTGCCTGGAACACCACTAAGGGCAAACTCGTCATCCCTCGCATGCACGGTAAGGAGCATAATCAGCCCTCCCAACAGCAGGCACAGATTGACGAATTGGCTAGTTTCCTCAAGTCCGAATGCATTACTGCCCCTGACTCGGCAGACAAGGACTACTGGATTAAAAAGATTCTCGAGTTCCACAAGATGAACGCGCCACAACCAGACTCATCGAGTAACAATAGCGATGAGAGCCAGAATCCGGGGATGGATACAATCGAAGCCTTCCGCGCATTCATCAAGGCAAAAAGCGCTAACAACAAGTGCGAGCCCCACATGGACGTGACTATGCGCACGGTCAAGAGATTCATGCTGTATATCAAGAGGGACTTACGACTTAATGAATGGACACGTACAGATCTCGCTGACCTTCAATCTTTCCTCCAGATTGAGCACACCTTCTTCGAGAAGGGTCAGTGCAAGAAGAAGTATCAGCACATCTATGACACCGAACCCGTTTCCACCCCTCCTATGGTGCGAGGTGGAAACACTATTTATTCCATTATGAAGAGATTCAGGATCATGTTCAACTGGTGTGTGAAAACGGGTCTGGTAGACAAAAGTCCGTTTCAAGCATTCCAGTTGAGCGGATGCGTCTATGGCACCCCGTTCTACATGACCATCGATGAGTTGAATCATCTTTATAACTATGACTTCTCCATGCGCCCCAAGTTGGCCATTCAGCGCGATATCTTTGTACTGCAAAGCAATCTCGGTATGCGCGTCGGTGACTTCTACAACTTGACAACCGCCAACCTCGTGAATGGTGCCATCGAGTACATCCCGGGCAAGACGCTTCACGATACTGGAGCTGTAGTACGCGTACCGCTCACCGAGCGTGCTAAGGAGATTATCAATCGCTATAGCACCACGGCAAACAGGTTATCCTTAATGCCGTTCATCTGCCCACAGAAGTATAATGAGGCCATCAAAGAGATGCTCAAGCTAGCAGGAATTGACCGAGTCGTAACCACCTTGAATCCAAGGACACGCCAGGAGGAGCAGCATCCAATCTGGGAGAAGGCCTCATCCCACATGGCTAGACGCAACTTCATCGGCAACTTATATGCCACGGTGCAAGACCCGTCGTTAATCTCTTCCATGACGGGGCATAGGCCAGGAAGCCGGGCCTTCGAGAGATACCGTGCTATCCATGACGATATCAAGAAACCCATCCTCAAGATCTTCGATTAATCGTCACGTCGGCAAAGGGTCCTACTGGGGGAAATCACATTACCAAATATGTGATTCTTCCCCCAGTTCTATTTCGCCGAATAGACTTCCTTTGCAGTCCGATTTGAGACGACCTATCAGCGCCGAGGTCATAGGTCCCCAGTGGGGGAAAACGAAGTTCGAAAAAGCTGAAAAGCCACCCAAACAGGTAAAATTCGCAGCAGTAATTTTGCAGTCCAGCTTGCGCAACTCAGCGTCCCCGTGACAAGGATCTCCATTGGGGGAAAATAAGGCTTTAAAAAACTGAAAAGCCACCCAAACGGGCATGAGCAGCGGCAGTAATTTTGCAGTCCTGCTTGCGCGACCAATCGGTCCCGTGGCAAAGATCCCCAGTGGGGGGAAACGAGCAACGAGAAAGCTGAAAAGTCCCCCAAAAGGGTATGCGCAGCAGCAGTAATTTTGTAACCGATATGAGGAATGACATCAACATAGCAGATGAGTTTGCCACCCTGGTTGCCGCCAAGGTGGTCGAGATGCTCGAAGAGAGAGGTTTGGTTATGGCCGCTCCTGCGCCCAAGTCAAAGCAGGAGAAGGAGCAGTCCACCACCCTCTACTCTGTTGACGAGGTGTGCCAGCGATTGAAAATCAGCAAGGCCACGCTCTACCGCCATCGTGACTGTGGGTATATCAAACCGTCATGCTATGTTGGGAAGTCACCCCGCTTCACAGAGGCAAACATACAGGACTATTTGAACAGGTTTAATTAATATGTTTTTATAATTTATTCATTATGAGAAATTTATTTGTATTTTTTGCTGGTTCGACCAGCCGTGTAATGCGAGCGAGTGCAGTGGCTATGACCCTGTATGTGCTCGACAAAAGTCAATTTACTTGTTTAACTAAAATGTAAAGACAACCTGCCATAATCGGCGGCACCCGAAATAGCATTGTGTCTGTTCTTAAATGTATTCATGCTTATAACAGGATGTTAGTGTTATATTTCCAACGGCATTATTAACAATTTAAAGAAAGGACATCTATAAGAAAAGAAGAAATCGAGAGAGAATTTATTGATTTTGAGGTAAAAAGAGGCGGAGCGGCAAGGGGTCGCTCCTTTTTTGTGCCCATAGATAGCTTCTGAGCGCGTTTAATAGAGTGACTGGGTGTCGCTATTGCCTGGGGGCAACGGGAGCCCACGCCGTGCATTACCATCCGTGAGTTGCTATCATGGCATTGAACTCTCTCAACTGAGCCACCAATTCGCCAAACGGGACGGTTTCACCATAGATCATGTGAAGCCTCATGCTCTCGTAA
>ERZ842401.2238-NODE-2238-length-26157-cov-6.518887_pt1 | contig 26157 bp, 29 predicted proteins | sample MGYA00521270_ERZ842401 | MGnify/ENA primary metagenome ERZ842401 (study PRJEB31892, sample SAMEA3878208) | bioreactor metagenome | biome: Moose rumen | place: Sweden | collected 2011-10 | study: EMG produced TPA metagenomics assembly of the PRJEB12797 data set... | reverse complement strand
ATACTTTCCTTTTACCCACATACGTAAAGATATAAATGTTTTATCTCTTATATTATCAATAGTTGTAAATATATTATTTAGATAATCATCAATATCTATATTGTATTTAGAATTAAAACTATGTATTGATATATTTAATCTATGAATATTATGGTTATCTTTAATTTTTTCTATTAAATATCCGTTTGTAGTAATATTTACTAATAGATTATTACTTTTTGCATAGTTAATAAAATAATTAATCTCTTTATGCATTAGGGGTTCTCCTAGAACGTGTAAATATAATTCTTTGGTATTATCTTTTATTTTATTTATAATAAATTTATATTCTTCAAGGCTAATATTATTAATTTTTCTTTGATTTTTTATACAAAAATCACAATTTAAATTACATGCATTGGTTATTTCTAAATATATCTTTTTAAGTGGCATAAAATCACCGTACTTAATAATAACACATTTGTTAACTTTTTACAAATATTTATATTGCTTATACTTTGATTAAGTGCTAAAATATTTACTTGTTGATGTAATTGGAGATGAATGTTATGGATAATAATCTATTTAATATTAGTATGGCAAGTTTATTTATAACAGCTACTTATGAAAAATTACTAAAACTCGAATTTATTGATTTAACTGATGGAGTTGAATATGAAGACACTATTAATAATTTAAAAAGATATGTCGATATGGAAAATGAGTTTTATCATAAATTAACAAAAATAGATATAGATACATATTTTAATCTTATTAAAGATATTCATAGATTTAATAATCAAGTTGATGCTAGAATATATTCTAGAATGAATGATATTAAAAGGATTAATGATGGTAATATATCAATAGATAATAATATTTTGCTTAGTTCTGTTATCTCTAGTAAACTTACTATTGATATTCTTAAAAATGTACATAATAAAATAAAGGAATTAGAAGATAATTCTGAATTTACTGTAGATGATGTGATGAGTTTACAATTATATGAAACTAGATTTATGTATCATTATTTAACATCTAATTATTTTATTGAGAGATTAAGTTTAGAAAATAATTTTGATCTTAATGAAATACCTGGCTATAGCTATCAAGACATTGAAAAAAGATTTAATATACAATTTATAAATAATATTCAAAACAATTTTTATAACTATGTAATTGAATCTCTTAATCAACTTACTAATATTAAATCTGATGATAAATACTTACTTATCTATTCTTCAATATTTGAAATTGCAAGAATTGAGGCTATGTTGCCATATTTAAACAGCGATTCAATTAATAAACTATTAGCTACTATTGAGGAACATACTATTAAATATGATAGTAATAGTGCTTTAAGAAAAATAAAAAAAATTATAAATAAAAGAAAAGAAGAATTTAATGATAGATAGATTCTTCTTTTAATAAGGCTTCATTATTATTTAATATTTCTTCATAATAATCCTTACCAGCATATTTTAATATTTTTTTATTTATTTTTGGGAACTCTTCAAGAACTGTTCCCTTTTTTAAATGATGTAAATCAGTTCCCAAGTAATCGACATATCCTTTTTTTAACATATATTTCATGAGTTTTTCAGAGTGTTTTCCATAGGCACCAATAATGCTTGAAAAATTACATTGAAATAATAATCCTTCGTCTTTTAATTCATCGACATATTTATAATTGTCTTGAAAATGATCATATCTTTCAGGATGAGCTAAGATAGGAATAAATCCTGCTACTTTTATTTCATATACAATATCCATTAGATTTAAGATACGATTGTGAAATGGAAGCTCAAATAATAAATATCTAGTACCATTTAAAGTGTATATTTCATTTTTCTTGATACCTTCCACAATATGATCGTTTATAAATATTTCATTACCTAAATATAAATTAATATCTATATTATGTTTTTTCACTTCTTCTCGAAGAATATTTAATTTTGTTAGTTTTTCATTATTTAAACTACAATAATTAGTATTTTCAATGTAATGGGGAGTCATAATAATATTATTGAAGCCAACTTCTTTCATGGCTTTTAATAATTCTAAACTTTCTTCGATACTAACACTACCATCATCAACATCATATAGTATATGACAATGAATATCAGTCATATTACACCTCACTATTCATAATAATTTGAATATTTGCCACGTTTAGTTTTACTTGTTCTATTAACGACTACACCAGCGATATTGGCATCAATCTTTTCAAGAGCTTTCTTGGTATCATTTAATTCATCAATTTTGGTATATCCGGCAGATGAGACAATAATTACTTTGTCAACATATCCTGCGACGATTAATGAGTCTGGCAAACCATTTATAGGAACGCCATCAAAGATAATATGATCGAATTTAGTTTTTAAAAACTCTGTAATAATCTTTGCATTACTTGAATTTAATAATTCACTTGGGTTTGGTGGTACTGTTCCACGTGTCATTACATATAGGTTTTCAATTTCGGTTTTCTTAATATAATCTTGACAATCTATAACATCTTTTTCTACTAAAAGATTAGATAGTCCTTTTTTATTAGATAATCCAAATATTTTATGGACGCGGCCTAAACGTAAGTCACTATCAATTAAAAGAGTTGTTTCACCAGTACCTGCAAAAGCAGCTGCTAAGTTACTACTTATAAAACTTTTACCTTCACCTGGAACAGAACTGGTTATTAATAATACTTTTGATTCATCAATATTAGATGTAAATTGCAAGTTAGTTCTAATCGTTCTTATATCTTCACTTATGTTTGATTTGGGTCTATTATATATTACTAATTCATCTTTCATTATTTTTTACCTCCCTTTTCAAACACTTCGACACTACCTAAAATTGGAAGTTTAATTTTTTGTTCAACTTGTTCAACTGATTTAATTGTTCTATCAAAATAAAATATTACAAATAAAATACCTGCAGCAATAATTAATCCAATCATAAAGTAAATAATTACTTGTTTTAGAACATTTATATTATATGGTTTATCACTTTCAATTGCTTCATCTAATATATTAACATTATTCATATTATATAATTCAGCTACTTCTTCAGTGAAATAATTAGCTGTTACATTAGCAATGTTTTTGGCTTCTTTGCCATCTAAATTATTGACGGTTATTTTAATTATTTCAGTATTATTTAATGCACTTACAGTAATCATATCAGATAATTCATCATAAGTTATATCTAATTTTAATTCATCTATTACTTGATCAAGTACACGGCGTGATTTGACAATTTGCGCATATGTTTCAACGAGATTTCTATTTAACGTAACATCGTTTTGGGTAATAACGGCATTGGTATTACTACCAGTTTCATTACTTCCTAGGATAACTGTTGTATATGAACTATACATTGGTTTTTGAATAAATAATCCATATATACATCCTAATAAACAGATACTAAAAGTAACTGTTAATAATAAACCTAATTTCCCTTTTATAAAATCAAATAACTCTTTTAAGTCGATTTCTTCCATCGTCTTTCCACCTCTATTTTATATTATATCATATTATTTTATTTTTTTATTATTAAATTTATTTAAATTCAAAAAAGTAGTAAAGTTACTTTATTTACTACGTTTTTTAGTTTTCTTATTTTTAAATAATTCATTTACATACAAGTCTTCTTTTTCAATATCTTGATTATTTAAAACATTAATTAAGAAATTTTCAAGTGGTATTATATTTTTTTCTATACCATATTTTTCATTATGATAACTAGCTCTTACTAAAGTGTTTCTAAAGTATTCGGCATTTTCTTTAAATACATCATTATTAACTTTATATCCTAAATAATTTAAATAATTTTCAATAAATACACAAGTAGTTCTAGTATTTCCTTCAATAAATGGGTGTATTTGCCATATAACTGATGCAAAATATGCTACATGTTTAGCTACTTCTTCATTAGTTAAATTATGATAATTTACTTTTGATTCATCATAAAAAGCAAATCTTAAGAAGCTTGGTACAGTATTATAATCTGGATAATCTACTCCTTCTCCATTTAAAATATCTTCATCTTTATTTAAATTATATTTTCTAAAACTTCCATTTGTTGGAAATATTCCTTTAAATAATACTTCATGAATATGTGTTAAATAACGAATACTTAAATCAAATTTATCTTCATGAGTTAGCAATTCAATTCTATCTGATACTTTCTTCCTTAATTCAATTAGTTTATTATAATCCATAATATCACACTCGGCTAAGTATTATAACATAATTTAGTTATTTGTCAAATCTTTGTTTGTTATAATAAAAAGAAGATTATTTCTTAATCTTCTTAAATAAGTATGCTCCAATTATGGCTCCACTACTATCAATTAAGATATCATATATACTAAATACTCTATCCGGGGTAATTATTTGGTGTAACTCATCAGTTATTGCATATATTATACAAATAATTACTGTTAAATATATTTTTTGATTATATTCTATTAAATAATTATATGCGAGTATCCCTAAAATAAAATATTCAGTAAAATGAGCTAACTTTCTTATGATTATTGATAATAATTCTATATTTTTAATATTAAATATATTTGCTATTATATTAACAATAAAATTAGATTGATTGCTTGATTCAATTCCATCAAATGATGACATAATAAAAATAAATACCATCCATAATATTAATAATAGTAATTTTAAACGTTTATTCATACATGACTCCAATCATATGTAATTATATTATACATATTTTATTAAGTCAATTTTCTCTTTTTATATATTCATCAATTCTTTTATCACTTTCTTTGGCTAAAACTAATGAACAGTATAAAAATAAAATAGTTATAGATATTAAAAATACTCCAATAATAATTAAAACTTCTTTCATTTTCTACTTCTCCATTCTATTAATATTATGCTTATTATTTATTGTTTACATACCATTTTTTATTATTTTCTAATTCTTTTAAACTTTTTTCAGGTGTCGGTAAATCTTCGGGCATAGTACCACCTTCTTCTTTAATAAACTTTCTTATATCTTTCCCCATATTATAGTGAGTTTTATTTGCATTAGATTCACCAATAATCTTTTCATTTTTTAATTTTGCATCAGTTTGTACGATTCGAAACAAATTATCGGCTAGTTCTTCACTTCCCATATTATCTAGGATTTCTTCCCTATATCTAAGTCCTTTTCTTTTAGCAATATCATTAGCTGTTTCTCCATTATATAATCCTTTATATCCATAGTTATGAAATTTATCAAAATTTTTAACACCGACATTTTTGGCAGTTTGATTTAACGAATAATTCCCTTTCTTAGTTAATTCACGGTTATAGAATCTTTTATCTTCCTCAGTTAATTGATTATATTCTTTTTTTAATAGTTCTTGTCTTCTTGTTTGGATAGCGAAATATGTTTGAGCAAGTGCAATAACTTTTTTTCTTGCATCACCATTTTGAGCTATTAAGTAACAGGCATATCTTGATAATTTATAATCTATTACTTTTCTTTTTGTATTTGAACCAATTGCAACCATTTTACCGGCCTGGGTAAAATGGTCTAAAACTTCATTATTACTATTTTTACACGATACTATACTTTTATTAATAACATCTATAAATTTTTGCCATTTAATATATTCAAGTACTGGCATTAATTCTCGTGCACTCCAATAATCATTTCCTAATTCATCAATATGTTTAATACTCTCAAATACATTAATATTATTCTTTACTTCATTCATTTTTATTTCTCCCTTCATTAAATAGATTCCCAATTATTGTTATAAATTGCTTTTTTTGATCAATATTTAGGCAATTATTCTTAGATTATTATCTAAAATAAACTACTTGTTTTCTTTGTAAATTAGGTTATATTTATTTACAAAAAAAATAATTTGGTATAAACTTATATTATTATGAAGGTGATTTTAAATGTTTAAAAAAATATATTATATATTAATTATATTAATTAGTGCTGTTAGTATATATTTATCTTTTAATATAACGATTATTCCTACGAATTATGTATATTTAATTGGTTTAGTTTATTTAATTTTTTTAATATTAATACTTATATTATTATTTAGAAAACATACAGTATTTAAAGTTTTTGGAGTATTAATTAGTTTAATTTTATTAGCTGTTTCTTTTGGTATTACTTTTTTATATGTAAGAACTAATAATTTCTTTGATAAAATAACTAATGTTGAGTATGAAACTAGTAATTATATTATTGTTACACTTAAAGATAATACACTTGATAAATTAAGTGATGTAAAGAATGTTGGCACATATAAAAATGAACTTGATAAAAATTATAGTATGGCTATTGAAGAATTAAATGAGAAAGTTAAAGTAAATACCAAAGAATATAATGGTATTGTAGAATTAGTAGCTGATTTACTTGAAGGACATATTGAAACTATTTTAATAAATGAAAATTATTTAGATATTATTGATGAAACTACGAATGGCTTTAAAGATAAAGTTAAAATAATAGATACTTTATCTATTGAAAGTATTAAAGAAAAAAAAGCTACTGAAGCTGAACTTAAAAAACTTGGTAACTTTAATATATATATTAGTGGTATAGATACATATGGACCTATTAGTACAGTATCTAGAAGTGATGTTAATATAATTGCTACGATTAATATAAAAGATGGTAAAATACTACTTACTAATACTCCAAGAGATTATTATGTACAACTTCATGGTACTACCGGTAGTAAAGATAAATTAACTCATGCTGGTGTGTATGGAATAGATATGTCAATGCAAACACTTGAAGACTTATATGATACTGAATTAAATTATTATGTTAGAGTTAACTTCAATACTCTTATTACGCTTGTAGATGAAATTGGTGGTATTGATATTTATTCTGATTTAGCATTTACTCCTTGGACTAATAGAAGCGTATATATTAAATATGGTTGGAATCATTTAGATGGTAAAGCTGCTCTTGCCTTTTCAAGAGAAAGAATGTCATATATGGAGGGAGATAGACATAGAGGACAAAATCAACAACAAGTAATCGAAGCTATAATTAAAAAAGTAACCGAATCTAATGATATTAATATGTATATGAAATTATTAGATGTGCTAGAGAAAAGTATGCAAACTAATATGGATAAAAAACTAATAAATGGATTTGTTAATTTGCAAGTTAAGAATAATTATAAATGGTCAGTTGAATCTATCGCAGTTACCGGATTTGATGATGGTGGTTATACTTATTCATATCCTGGGCAATATTTATATGTAATGCAACCTGATTATAATAGTGTTGAGGCTGCTAAGAGTAAAATAAAAGAAATATTATCTCAAAAGTGACAATTAGTCACTTTTTTCTTATATTAATTCATATGTTGTATTAAATAGTCTATCATCGGAACAATATTCCATTATAAATTTGTTATCGTGTTTTGTAATAATTATACCTATCGTTATATCTTGATAAATTGTTTTAATATTTTTATCTATATAATTCATATATGTTTGTATTTGGCCAATGTGTTCTTTTTTTAACTTGGTTACTTTTAATTCAACTACAATATAACAATTATATTTAATATTAAATAAAAGAATGTCTATATAATTATAATTATTACCTATTTTAATTTTATATTCACTATCAATAAAAGAAAATCTTTCACCTAGTTCTTTCATAAAACTTGATATGTCTTCCATAATTAATTTTTTTAACATTTTTTCACTTATTTCTGCCATTTGATAAGTATTTTTTATTGTTATTGGATGCTTTAAATTATCAGCAATAGTTAAAACTTCATTCTTAAATAGTTTATATCTTGTTTTTTCATCTAATCTTTCATATTCATTTAGCTTTATTCTATTTCTTAATTCTCTTACTGATAAATTGTACTTACTTGATATATTTATATAATATTTTATTTTATTCATATCTTTAATCCATATTAATTCAACATAATGAGACCATGTTAATTTGTCCGACAATGTCGGACATTTTGACATTAAAATATAAAACTGTCTTATATTTTTTAATAATGTAGTAGAAAAACTTTTGTTTAGTTCTATTGTCAATTTTTTTGAATATTCTTTAATTAAGTTATCTCCATAATTTGCTCTTAATTCTCCACCTTGAGCCTCTATCAATAATTTTCCTATTTTATAATAGTTATCTAATTCATTTCTATTTTTACTATAATCTTTTACTCTTTTATATATTTCATTATCTATTAATATATTTTTTATATTATAATAATAATCCATAAAAATACTCCTTTCATAAAATAGATTCCCAAATATTCTTATAAATTACTTTTTTTGAATTAATATTAATCATATATTATTAAATTATTATCAATATTTAACTATATGTAAAAAAATACTAATAATTAATAAATTATTAGTATTTGATACTTAATTATGATTTATGTTCAAAATTAAATTTTTCAATTATTTTTGATATTGTTATACTTTCTTGCTCACTTAAAGATATATTTGGCATATTATTAATAATTGAATTTAAAAATTCTGCTAATTCATATCTTAATCCATCATCTTCGAATTTGAAAAAATATTTTTGATTATTTTGTTGATTTTCAAATCTTACTTCAAAATATTCTGTTTTCCACCATGGCGCTGGCACATAAACATATCCTCTTGTACCAGAAATAACTAAATTCCCTTCTTTTTTAACACCTAACCCTATATTTGCAGTAGCGATTGCATTGTCATAATTTAATATTATTTTTGTATATATATCCACTTCTTTATTATCGTTATATGATATAAATGAAATATTATTATAATTACATCCTAATAGTTTTAAAATTGCAATTAGTGGGTATGATGCTAACTCATTAACACTTCCTCCACCTTGTTTTATATCAAATTCTCTTAAGTTTTGGTTGTCTATTAATTTTGTAAATGTTGCATCAATATCTCTTATTTCTCCAATTATTCCACTTTTAGCTATAGCAACCATTCTTTTAAAGCCAGGTGCATATGCACTTTTTATTGCTTCATATAATATTACTTTATTTTTATTTGCAAGTTTATAAAGTTCTTCTGTTTCATTCTTTTTTAATGTCATCGGTTTTTCACATAATACATGTTTACCTAATTTAATTGCCTTTTTTGCATATTCATAATGATATGGATGTGGAATAGCTATATATATTGCATCTACTTTCTCTAATAATTCAGTAAAATTGTCAGTATAATAAGTTAAATCATTTTCTTCAGCAAATTTTGCCGCTTTATCAATTTTTCTATCATATACATAATCAAAACTAATACCGCTTACATATTTTGATTCTACACACATTCTTTTTGCTATTCTTCCAGTTCCTACACAACCAAGCTTTATTATTCCATTTTTTTGACTTCTTAATTGAGTACTTGATACACCTCTTGTTCTTTCTAAATATACTACATCACAGTATTCTTTTAAATAGTCAAATTTACCAACCCAATCAGAACCAATTACAAATGTATCAACTTTATATTTTTTTATATCTTCAATTTTTTGACCATAGTATTCTTCAACAATTATCTTATCAGCAAATCCTGATTTTTTTACATTTTCAATTCTTTCTACTAGTGACTGCTGGACATTTAATTTTCCTCTAGATTTATCATAATTTTCTGAGGTAACTCCCACTATTAAATAATTACCTAGTTCTTTTGCACGTTTTAGTATATTATAATGCCCTTCATGAAATAGATCAAATGTTCCATAAGTTATTACTGTTTTCATTTTTTTATTCTCCTATTTTTTACTAAATTAATTATTTTATCTTTGTTCATTTTAATTATAAAAATAAACGTAATTAGAATATTTAACATTATTATAATAATATTATTTATGTAATAAAACAATGTACATATTATATATACTATTACTATTTGTTTTATCAATTTTTTATCCATCAAAAAAATTACGTATTTTTTTGTGTTTATATATCGATAAATAAATAATACTATGTATGCTATTAATGTTGATAATGCTGCTGCCCATAATCCAATTTTTTTAATAAAAATTAAATTTACTATTATATTAATTATTGCACATAATGTTGTTGTTTTTGCTGCTTCTTTTGTCTCTTTTTTTGCTATATAAATTCCTCCGAATATATTTGATAGTGTGTTAAATATATTCCCTAAAAGTAGTATTGGAATATATTTATATGCAGAATTATAGTTTTTTCCAACCATTACTATGAATATTATTGGCATAAATGCCATAATTAACAAACTAATTGATGTTAATATTTTTAATATATTATTAAAAACTTCCGAAAAAAACTCATCCTTATCACTATCATTAATGTGCATTGAAGCACTTTCTTGCCATGTCATATTAAATACACCAAACATTCCTTGAAGAACATTTGCAAATTTTGTTGCAATCGCATATATTCCGTTCATTGACGCACCAATCATAATTGAAATGATTGTTCTGTCAGATACATTTACTATCCACCATGATAATCCATCTGGTATCATTGGAAGAGAATATTTAATCATGGCTTTTATATATTTTATATCATATTTACCATATATTATGTATTTATATGTTTTATTTCTAATTAATAAAAAAGTTGTTGCCAGTAAATTTCCTATACTTGATGACAATAATATTGATTCAGCACCCCATCTGTAATTTATTATTAATATACTGTTCATAATGACAGTTACAACACCACAAATTATACTTGCTATTGAATATCCTACATTATCTCCATTACCACGAGTCAGTTGCAGCATAATAGTTGATATTGCTAATGATATAGTATTGATTATTATAAATCTCATATATTTAATATTAATATATTTATTTATCAAAAGTGCTACTACTGCGAAAAATATTATTTGGAGTATTAGCATTATAAAAGTACTTTTTATTATTTTACCTTTATTATCTTCATTTTTTCTTTCATCAATCAAAAATCGAAAAATTGCTGAGTCAAATCTTATAATTAAAATTGGCGTAATTAATGATATATATGATTGTACTAAATCTATATATCCATAATCTGAAGTAACTAAATATTTTGTATAAATTGGTACTAGCAAAAATGAAATAAATTGCGTACAAAACTTGCCTAATGCCGTAATTAGCGTATTCTTTAATAGTGTTTTCTTCTTATCTTCAATCATTTAATTCACCTTTTTAATATACAACTGTCAATATATTCTTTTACCATTTTGCTTGCATCACCAGTTTCATTTATTTCAAGTTTTTCTTTGAAAGCATTATATTTTTTTGTAATTTTTTGTATTTTGATCTCTTCTATTAATTCCAATAATTCTTTATTATTTTGTGCTAATGGAAATGGCAAATCTTCAAATTTAAAATACGATCCACGATCACTATTATATTCATCTATGTCATTTGCATAAATAATTACTGGTTTATCAGCAAGCATGGCTTCAAACATCATTGATGAATAATCCGTTATTAATAAATCACATGCATATATTAGTTCTTGGACATCATCATAGTTGTTACCATTTATATAATTATCATATTTGCTAATTAACTTATTTGTTTCTTTTATTCCTGGATGTAAACGTATTATTAGTTGCCATTTTTGTTCACTCTCTTTATTTATTTTATTTAATATCTTCTCAAAATCTATGTCATAAGGATTTTTTTTATATTCTTTTCTGAATGTTGGAGCATATAATATTATTTTATTGTCCCTAGAAATATTAAAAGTGTTAAATACTTTATTTTTAATATCTTTATTTTTTTTAACCAAAACATCATTTCTAGGAATTCCATACATTTGGATTTTACCATCATATTTAAATGCTCTTTTATACATTTGATTACAAAATTCGCTATTTGAAAGCATTAGGTTTGTATATTTAGTGTCTAAAAAAGCGTGTCTAATATACCTTTTATCAAGTTTATCTTCTACATCAAATTCAATTCTTTTAAATGCCAAACTTCCATGCCAACTTTGAATATAAATTTGGTTTTTTCTTTTTCTAAAATAAATCTCTGTTCTTGTGTTAAATATCCAAAATTTTGAAGTTGCAATATAATAAAAATATTTTATTGAATATTTTTTTACAGTTTTAATTCCTTTTGGTAATGACTCATTATTGTTTTTACAAACCCATATAATATCATATTTATTAATTTTATCTTTTAATAATGCCTCTGCAATATACTTTGGACTATCTCCATATCCTTTTCCAAAAAAATTGCTAAATAAAATTCTATTTTCTTTAATTCTAAATATCCAATTTATATATATGAAAATCGATAAAAAATTTATTAAATTGCTATCAATAATTTGTTTTTTAATTCTTTTTATCATTTTTACACCTCTCATCTTGAAAGCAATTTTTTAATATTATATATATTTTTAATTCCTGCGTAACTTATAATTGCATATAGTTTGCTTTTTTTTGATGCATCTTTATCAAAAATTACTGTTTTTCTATATTTTTTTATAATGTTATTAGCATCTTTTCGTTCATTAATAAACTCTTTATCATCTTTAAGAGATAAGATGATATATACTGATTCCATAAATTCTCTATTTATCGCAGCGTTCTTTAAAGATGGATAATTCTTCAAAATATATGATGTTTCTTCACTCGCAAATTTCATTGCTTCTGCTCTTTTTATATTAAACTTTGAATTAATTATACTGTTGGCTCTTTGCAAATAAAAATATTTTTTTGAATCACTAATTACAATTTTTTTTGCTTTTGAAAATAATTTATATGTAGTTGGTAAATCTTCACATATTTTTCCTTTTGGATATCTTATATCTTTAAATAATTTAGTTTTATATAATTTACCCCATGCACTTGTCGTACAATTTTTTTGATAAAGTAGATTTTCTAAACCTTTAATTGTATCATAAACATAATAATTTCCTGTTATTGATTTTACTTCTTTATCATCTTCATAAAATGGTTGATATAAACAGGTTGATATATCTGCTTTATTATCAATCAATATTTTATGTAAATATTCTATAATGTCACATGAAACATAGTCGTCACTATCAATAAAAAATATATATTTGCCTGTTGCAGCATTTATTCCATAATTTCTCGCATCTGATAGCCCACCATTCTCTTTTTTAATTACTTTTATTCTACTATCCTTTTTTTTAAAATCATTACATATTTTTAAGCAATTGTCTGTCGATCCATCATCTATTAATAGAATTTCTAAATTATCATATGTTTGATTTAAAATACTTTCTATACATTTCTTTAAATATTTTTCAACATTATATATTGGTACAACTACTGTTATTTTATCTTCATTCATTTGTTTTTTCCACCACACCTCTTTGACTTTCAAAAAGCATAAATACTGATAAAAGAATAAATATTGTATTTAATAATTCGCTTCTGAATACTTCTCCTTTAAAATTTGAAAGTAAAAATGCTACTAATAGTACTTTAGAGAATATTTTCTCTAAACTTCCTTTATGTGCATTATTATTAGTTATTTTATAAAAATTAATATAAGGACTATACAACATAAATACATATATAATTCCACCCATAAACATGTCATTTGAAAAACCAACGTCTGAACTTTTTGTAAATCCATAATTAATCCCTTTCAAACCAAATATTCTATATCCGCATCCAAATATTATATTAATACCTACTGGAAATAAAATCATTTCCATTAATCTTCCTGTTTCTGTATGCTCTCCATTATTCAAAAATGATAATATATCATTTATTGCATGTGTAAACAATACAACTGTATTTGGTAAAAACTTGATTATTAATGTAATTCCAATTCCACCTACAATTATTAATAATATAATCATTTTCATTGTTTGAAATATTTTTCCATTAATAAATGCTGAATACAATAAACATAATAAAACTCCAACTGCAAATACTACTATTCCCCATCTACCGTTTAAAACCGTTGAAAATAGTATAATGATACTATATAAATAATATTTCTTTTTATTTTTATTATTTCCATAGGTAAATGCTAACAAGGCGATAATTGACTGCAATATTTGGAAACTATAAGTATAATCGCCATCACAAATTCCATATAATCTAGATGCTGTAATATATTTATTTAATTCATGATTACTGTAAAAAATATTTATAGCAATATTTCTAAATTCATTAAAAAAAATCATCATTATACATATTATTGATTGTATTAATCCTACTTTTATAATGAAATCATACTTATCTATAATTTTATTATTATTATCAAGTCTTATATATACTATTAAAGTCCCTAATAGGTACATAATTGGCATTAATCCTTGGATAATCCTCAAATTATTTATATCTGTAATGTTTGTTCCAGCAATTAATGTTCTTATTACATAGTAAATAATTGAAAATATAATCATAACTATAAAATATACTATAGCTTTTAATCTTATTTTTTCTCTTAATAACCTTATTTGGGGCATCATTGTTAAAAGCATAAAAAATGTAAATATTCCTAATAATATAAAATTATTTATCTTAATTATATATGAAAAGTTTGGAGAATAAATTAAAAAAAATGCATAAATGTATGTTAAAATTAAACTAATATTTACTTTTATCTTCATCACTAATTCACCTTTTGATATATCGTTTCAATATTATTTATGTATTCATTTGAATTATCTAATTCTATTGATCTTTCTATTGCATTTTTACACATTTTTTTATATTTTAGTTCATCTTTTAATAGTATAGAGCTTGCTTGATAAAAATCATTTTCATTATCGCATACCTTCCCACACTCACCATTCACAACTGCTTTTAGGCCTCCAACATTACTTACGATACATGGCAATCCTAAAGTAAGTGCTTCAAATGCTGATAATCCGAAACCTTCAAAGCTTGATGTCAACATAAATAATTTTGAATGTGCCATATATTTATAGGGATTCTTTTGAAATCCTATAAATTCAATATTATTTTCTAATCCCATTTCCTTACTTTTTTCAATGCATTTTTCCTTTAAATCACCATTGCCAATCCAAATTGCTTTAACGTTATTATTATCTTTTTTTAATTTTTTTATAATTTCTAAAAACATAAATGGTCTTTTTACATTTGTTATTCTTGCGGTACAACAAATATCATATATTTTTACATAATCTTGATTACTAACTTTTTTTAATATATTTTCCCTTGATACAGGATTAGATATACATTTAATCTTCTCTTTTATATTTTTAGAAAAAATATATTCATTTTCTATTGCTGGTGATACTGTAAGAATCTTGTTAATATGTTTAGAACATATCAAAAACAATATTGATTTCAAGTTTATTTTTTTTATCCATGGATTATTATGGTGTAAATGGGCAATTACTGGGATTTTCTTACCAAAAATGCTTGAAATACAGCTTGCTTTAAAGTCGGTTGCATGCAAAATACTTGGTTGATAAATTCTAATAACCCTACTTAGTTCTTTTACATTAAGTTCTTTTATTTCTATCCATTTAATATTATTTTCATCTAAAAATTTATTAATATTTCCTTTTTTTGATACCCAATAAAAATCAAATTTTTCTTTTAAGCTATTTATTATATTAAAATTTACTGCCTCAGCACCTGAATAATCATTTGTGCTCATTATAAATAATATTTTCTTTTTCATTTTCGCCCTCTTTAATTATTTTTGTATGAGTATTTCTTTCTTGATATAATAAGACATTATTTGATATCTTTCCTTTTACAACACTTCCGGCCGCAATAACTGTATTATCACCAATTATTGTTCCTTTCAATATTATACAATTTGCACCTATCCATACATTATTACCAATTATTATATCGTCAGTTTTAAAGTCACTAATATTATTTTTATAGTCGTGATCATGATCAAAAAACATTACATTTTGACCACATATAGTATTATTACCTATTTGAATATGCTTTTGGCAATTTATTGAACATCCATCATTAAAAAAACAATTATTCCCAATTTTAACAGTTCCTTTATTGTAAATCCTAAATGATATATTATATCTACATCTTAAATTTTTACCAATTGTTAATTTACAATTTTTTTTCATTGCAATTTTAAAATTAGAATTAATTTTTGGAATTGAATCGAATGATATTTTTTTAAAATTTAAAACTTTATAAATTACGATTTTAATTATTCCTAATATTATACTTAAATATTCATATATCATAATTTCACTTCTTCCATTATTTTTTATATAGTTTTAAATATTCTTTTTCTAATTTACTTGCCTCTTTTTTTATATTGAATCCATATCTAGATACTTCATCTACTGTATCGTGCTTTTTATATTTTTTTACTTCATTTAATATGCTATCGGACCATTCGTTTGCACTATTACGTAATGACATAAAAATAGTTGAATCTAAAATTTTTGTTTCTTTTGTCATATCATCTGATAAATAACATAAATTCCCAGTTGCTTGGGCTTCAATCCCTACTACTGGTAATCCTTCATATAATGATGGTAGTAAAAATACATCAAATATTTGATATAATTCATTAACATCATCTCTTTGGCCCAAAAACAACACATTTTTATTTAAATTTAATTTTTTTACTTTTTCTTTAATTTCATTAAATTTAGGCCCTTGTCCTACTAATATTAACATAGAATTTTTATTTTTTTTATATATTTCATTATATATATCTATTAAAAATACATGGTTTTTTTGTGCTACAAATCTTCCAATATGGCCAATAACTAATGTTGTATTATCTATTCCGAATTCTTTTCTTTTTTCTTTTCTTATATTTTTATTATATTTAAAAACGTCCAAATCAATTGCATTATTAATAATAGTAACTTTACCATCATTAAATGTTTTATTTCCAAAAAGCCATCTACCAGATAACTCTGAACAAGCAAAATAATTTGTTGCAAACATTTTACTAAATGGTCTTAAAAAATTTTTAATTAATTTTTTTTTCCATTCTTTTTTATTACTTGTTGAATGGCTATGTGCTATTCTTATTGGAATTCCTGCTTTTTTTGCTGCATATAGTGGAAATACAGATAATGTATTAATATTTGAATGTATTATTCTATATTTTTTATTTTTAAATAATTTTTTAAGTTCTTTTATATATTTAGTTAGTTTTTGATATGGAGGAACTATAATTACATTACCACCTAATTTTTTTATTTCATCATATGGAATGTTTGTTGAATCTTCATCGCATATAAAATCAAACTGAATTAAATCGCGGTTTACATTTCTATAATAATTCATTATTACTGATTCTACACCACCGCCTAGCCATTTTCCCATTATTTGTGCTACAACAATTGGTTTATTGTTATTCATAATTATCCCATTTCCTATCTTAAAAAAGATGAATACTATCTATATTCATTCTATTTTTTATTTAGCTCCTGCTCTTGATATTACTGCTTTAATTGTTAAGAATATACATTTAATATCTAATAAAATACTGCAATTATATACATAATAATATTCTAATTTTAATCTTGATTCATAATCAGTGGCACTTCTTCCATTACATGCCCACCATCCAGTTATACCTGGTCGCATTTTTTCATATATTTCATGTTTACCTTTATGTTCATCTAATTCGCCTTTAACAAGTGGTCTAGGACCAATTAGTGACATATCTCCAAGGAAAACATTTATAAACTGTGGCATTTCATCTAATGATGTTTTTCTTAATATATTGCCCATTTTAGTTATTCTAGGATCATTATCTAATTTATGATTTCTATCCCATTCTTCTTTATATTTTTTCTCTTTTAATAATTCTTTTAATACTTCATCAGCATTAGGTACCATACTTCTAAATTTGTATAATTTAAATTCTTTACCATTCTTACCAATTCTTGTATGAGAATAAAAGATAGATTTAAAATCCCCTGTTATGATATAACTTATTTTAACAATTATAGCAATTGGTATAAGAAAAATTATTCCTATTATAGAACATAATATATCAAATATTCTTTTTATAAATAGATAAATATATTTACTTATTGATTTTGATACAGATTTATCTATTTCTATAATCTCACTTTCATTCATATTATCAACCTTTTCTATTTCTTTCTACTTATTAACGCACTAATTACTAAGGCAATTAAAACAATAACAGATATAACTATAAATTTACCTTTATAGCTAGTATCTCCTTCAAAACTACCAGTATCAATAGTTATTTCATTCTTAGCTTTTTGTTTTACCGTAATTATATATTCTTGTTTTATATCACCATTAGTGGCGGTAATTGTTATTTTATTATCTTTTAATTCTTTTATTTTTTGAGTACTTAATTCTATTTTAGTATCTTCTTTTTTTGCAACTGGCTTTAAATCTAATTCTTCAAGATCCTCTTTAACAGTTACAGTATATTCAAATACATCTTTTTTTAAATTTATTTTTACTATTTTTGATTCTATTTTTTCAAGTAATCCTTTATCTTCTTTTTCTTTATTATCTTTTTCTTCTTTTTTAGATGAAGGTGATGGTTCACTTGGAGTTGATGGATTAGAAGCAGTAGATGGTTCGCTAGGTTTTGATGATTCACTTGGTTTAGATGGCTCTTCTACTGGCTTTTCTGTTACTTTTACATTAATGTTTTGAATATTTAAACTTATAGATTCATCACTACTAGTTGTAGCACTAGCAGATGATATATTTACTGTTCCACTTGTTTCAGTGGGATTTTGTTTTGCACTTATACTAATTGTACCAAGTAATATTTTACCACTAGTAGCTTCTGGTAATACAATACTATGGGCTACACCATTTGGATTGGTATCAGTATAGGCAGAATTTACAATAAATTCAGCTGGAATATCATAAGTTGAAAACACTAATGTAAAATCTACTTTCTTTACTTCTGCTTCAACATTAGCATATAATTCAATTTTTTCATTTCCACCTTTTTCAATAGTTAATTCATTTTTACTTACTGTTAAGGCATTTACATAACCTATATTAAAAAGTAATAAAAATGTAATTAAGATATATTTTATTCTTTTTTTCATAGAATCACTCACTCTTATTTAATTATAATAAATTTGTCAAAATGTGTCAATGATTAGTAACATTTTATAATTTATTTATTTATAAATATATAGAATATTTATAAAACGCTATATATTATATTCTAATTTTATTTATTTTGCAACTAATAATCTACAATGGTTATATTTACCATTAATATTAAAAAATACAAAAAATACTTTTAATTATTTTAGTTTTGTGGTAAAGTATCTATTTAAAGGGGGAAATGTATATGAAAGATACTAAAAAAATAATACGTAGACTTTTAAATATATCTCAATTAATTATAGATGAAATTGATGTTTTATCTAATTTATCTTATTTAGATAAAGAAAAAACTAGCCAATTTAGTCAACATGTGAAAGATATTAGTGATTATCTTAATCAAGAAAAAATAATTATTAATAATTTAAATTTAAATGAATTAAAAAGTATTTATAAAGATTTAGAACAATATGATGATGATAGTGATGTTTATGCTAGAACTTCAATTTTAATCGATGATAAAATAAGTGATTTTCTGGATGCAATTGATATGATGGATAGTCTTGGTGGAAAAGAAGAAGATAATGATGATAATGATTATCAGGATATGGTTGATGAAGAAATGGATATTAATGATGACGATTTAGTTAATAAATATCATGAATCTGAGGAAGAAAATGAAAAATATGCTATTAAGGTTATTAATAGTGTTGCTACGATTGCCATTAAAAATATGTTAAAGAGAATTGAATATACTATTGCAGATAATAAAGTTGATATTAAATATAAGAAAACTTTAATTAGAAATTTTAGAAAATTTAAATATTTCTTTTTTACACTTGATAATGATTTAGAAGTAACAGGTGCAAAATATAATTTTAATGTTAATCTTATGCCTATGCCATATAAATTTAATTTTGATACATCTTTAATATATTATAATGAATGTGTAACAATATTAGATAAATTATATTCTTTTAAAGATATTAATTATAAACCTGATGATTTATTGGAAGCGTTATTTAATATGATGATGTTTGAGATATATTTAAATGGAATTAATCCAGAATATATATCTAAACTAAATGAATTATCACTTGAACTTGATAATAAATATGGGACAAATTATTATGGAAAAATGGCTAAACAAAAAATACTTAATAAAAGAAGCTAGGAAGAAATCTTCCTGGCTTTTTATATTCATTTATATTAAATATGTAAATTTATAATCTTATTAAAAAAGATTATATTATTGTTTTTTAAACTAGCGGAATTCCATTAGTTTAAATTATTTCTTAGATATTTTTTTTCAAACTTAATTAGTTTCTTTTCTCTGCCATTTTCAATATTATTATTACTGTTAATAAGTTTTAAGCCATTATTAATGAAATCATCAAATGTTAGAGATATTAATTGATTAGTTTTTAAGTCAAATAATAAGCCATCTACATTATATTCAATTGCAGAATATAAATCATTAGTTAGCCATAAATCTACTTCTAAATCATTATATTTTATTTTAAAGCCACCAAATTTATTATAGGTATATTTAATATTAAATTTATTAAATACTTGTAATACCCAGTCTATATTTTCTTTATTTAGAACTACAAAATCTAAGTCTTTAGGTTTTTTAGCATACATTAAATCTCTAATACTACCACCAATTAAATATATCGGACATATATTAGATATAATATAAGCAATATAAAAGTGATTTTTGATATAGTTTTCTAATCTCATTTGTAGTGTTAAATCTTTGGTAAATTCATCAATTTCATTATTATATGATATTTTAAAATACATATTTTATCATCTCATTTATATTTCTTTTATTTATATCCTTGGATATTTATTTAAAACTAATTTTTTCGCTTTGGCTTGTCCAGCTTTTAATGCAGTTTCAAAGAAATCTAGTTTTACTTCATCATAACCATTTCTATTATTTCCGGTATTATATGGATTTAATACGATATTATCGCGTTCAAAGTTTGAAATTAATGGTCTAATATCCATACTATTTGCCACTCTTTTGGCACTAATACATTCACCAGATTCTATATCTGTATATATTTTACTCTCAGCATACTCTGAATTTATTTCAACGTCTTTAGAATAATAATTAGTTTCTTCATAACATATTTTATAATCTGTATACCAAGCACTTGTACATACATAAATCCCATTTGTTTTAGTAATAGTATATGAAGATAATACTTTACTAATAATTTCTTTAATATTATTACTATCAAGATTAACTGGTTTAGTTTTAGTTACTTTTAAATATTCTATTACAAGTTCATTTTTTAATAATTCTTGTATTCTCTCTCTTCTTTTTATTTCATTATTAACTAATATTCTTAATTCAATCAATTCATTTCTTTTCATAATAACCTATCTATCACTCTTTTATTTTATATTATTTATCATAAGTTCTGGATATCTTTCTTTTACAATATTATTTAAATTTATGCCTAATTCTTTACTATTTTTTAATAATTCATCATATTCTTTAAAATAATCAGTTATTTTTTCTTTAACTTCTATTTCAATAAAATATCCTAAATTTTCTACATGATCTAAGGATACTTCATATTTATCTAGATAGGAATATATTCTTCTACTTTTTATTACTTCAATAATTTTTTTTAAGCCAATAGAAGATAATATTTTATCCATATTGTCACTATTATTTATTTCTACTTCATATTCTTCACAATACATTTTATTATCTAATTTTTTATATGTTAATATTTTTTTATTACCACTTAATCTAATTCTTAACCATTTATTCATATTGGTATTAAAATAATCAGGTTGATAATATATATCTTGTTGTTTGCTTTCTTTTATATACTTAGCTTTATAATCCATAATTTCATAAAGATTATTATATTCTTCTTTGGATAATTTTACTTTTATTTCCATTTCAATATTATCATTTATGGAATCACCATATAATAAGTAACTGGTGATGCATTCTAATACTTCGGATAATCTAATAATCATTTCTAAGTTTGGTTCAGTTCGATTTGATTCCCAACTAGATATTGTTTTATCGGTTACAAATAATAAATCTGCCAACTCTCTTTGTGTAATATGTTTATCTTGCCTTACTTTACAAATTCTTTCCCCCAAATTCATGATATTACCTTCCTTTCAATTAAATTATATCATATGCTGTATTGTTTTTTTCTCTACATTTTGTAGAAATATCCATGTAAATAAAAATAGTACTAACTATATTAGTTAGTACTAAATACAACTATAAATTATCATAATAAGTCCACAAACTAACAATATGAATTTCTTTTTTTTCTTCAATTACTTTATAGACTATTCGATGTTGTCTATTAATTCTTTTAGAATAATATCCACTTAATTCACCAACTAATTTTTCATAAGATGGTGGATATCCAAATGGATTATCACTCATTAAATCTAATATTTTTTTACAATTTGTTTCTAATCCTGAGTTTTTGAGTCTTATTTTATCTTTACTTGCAATTTTGGAAAACAGTATTTTATATTTGTTACCACTTTTCATTTGAATCGTATTCCTCAGAGACACTCCAATTTTCTTCTTCATCAATTTCTTTTATTTTTTCTACATACCCAGGAATACTAGATAAATACAATGTTTCTTCAATATTTTTCCATTCATCTTCTGAAATTAAAACAGCATTATATATAAAATCTATTTATAATATTTTAAATTAGAAACATAATGTTTATAAGAAATAAATTCTAAATCATTACTATTTATTTGTAAAACATAAAGGATTCTACCATACAAAGAATTTATATATGATTTTGCATCTAGATTATATTTGGAATTATTTAAATGTGATTCCAATCCAAACTTCTTTATATAATATATTTCTTGTCTTATCTCTTTACGATATCTAGAATTCACTTGTGCTTTTTCATTAACTACTATCTCCGTTACAAATTGACTTGAACTTTTTGTTACAACATGAATTTTATCATTATTTAATGATAAACCTAATTTATATAGCATTTTTCTTACTTTTATTATTATTTCACTAGGATTAAAATTTCCAGAAAAAGTCATATCATCTGAATATCTTGTATATGATATATTTTTATCTTCACACCAAGCTCCTAATACTTCATCAAAGTCTTTCATTACCAAATTGGAAATATAGGCCGATGTTGGTGATCCTTGAGTTAAGTGTTCATCATATGTACATAAATAAGTTAATAACATACCAACAGATTTTGGAAAATATTCTATTGGAAAACAAGAATTATATATATCTACAAAGGATATATTTTCAAAGAAATCTTTAATATCTAGTTTTAATATTATATCTTTGTTGATGTGTGGAATAGCATTTTCTTTTAATGAAATTCCTTTATGATATGCTTTAGCATAGTTTGATATAGATTTATTATTAAGAATATTAACTAAAATTTGTTTCTGAATATGTTTTAATAATGAATTAGGTTCATATATAGTTCTATATTTACCATTTCTTTTTTTAATCTTATAAATTTTATAGTTTTTTTCTAGATTATTACTCATTGAATATAAAGTTTTTATATATTTTTTCTCATCTTTACAATTAAATAAATTGAGAGATAGCAAAAATTCATTACATTCTTTTGTACCGATATACTTCCACATTTTTACTACCTCCCAACTTTTATGCAGTGCTAATGATATTATAATTTGGAAATGGACTTTAAGCGGAGCATAGCGAAGCGGCTACATGAAATGTAGATTAGTCCTTTGAAGAATTATAATTAAATCATCTTAATTAATATAGTCCCTTAACGACTCGTTAAAGTAGGAATGAATCCAATCACCACTGCAAAGTTATTGTATCATATTATTTTTAAATTTCAAGTATTAATAAAAGAACTTATCGTTTAGGATATAAAGAAAAATAGTATTAACTACTATTGATAAGTTAATACTATTTATTATTCAATTTTCTTTTTCTTACTTTAACATTAATATTTACATCAGTTTCTTCTGAAACTTCAGATTGAATATTTTCATCAATATAATTTAGTTTTTCAATTACAAAACTATTTGAATGTGCTATTGATTCTTGTTTAGTTTCTACCTTATTTTCTTCTTCATCATTAGAAGGAGTTAAATCTAATTTAGAATCATTTCTCATGGCATCGATAAACTTATCGATATCGCCATATTTTTTAATACCTTCATTAATAATTGTTTTGTATGCTTCGATTATTTTGGCTTTTTGTTCATCTATTGGTAATTTAGAAACATCACCGGTTGATTTTAAAATAATAAGATCATCTAATGATTTTCGATTTTTCCATTCATAAAATATTTCACCAGTTACATCTCCGGTTTTAATTTGCAATGTTGATGCGTTTGTTAATCTTATTTCTGTTTTTAACGGTACAATTAATGCATTTAATAATGTCGGTTTTTTTGAATATTCTTGTTTTTCAAACTCTGACATTTCTTCCAAAACGTCCATGGCACTTAATTGATCTAATATCATAGGTCTATTGTCTTTTTTAACACTTGTATAATATTAAATATTGGTATTAGCAACGATAAAAAATTAATTTTTGTTAAGTCTGGAAATAATTGCTTTTGCAATTCTGACATTTTTGCTAAATCGATCTTATATCCGGCATCAGCGACGTCTTTAAACATTCTTAATCCATTGGTGACATCCATAAAATTGCTCATTACAACTGTTCCTAACCATATATATAATATTTCCATAATACCTCCAAATACATATTCTTTTATTTCTCGTTGATGGCTTAATACTTTAGCACAAATGCAAACGAATGTCAAGCATTCCTTTATTTTTTAGATGATTCCAATTTTAATATCTTACAATTGGCGTCACTTTTAATTTGAATATTATTATTTTTATCAATTAAATCTAAGCAATTGTTAATTCTTTTGACAAGTCCTGGTAATGGTAATTCCCCTTTAATACATTTTAGTGTTTCTATTATTCTTGTTTCTGATTGTTTTACTGCTTCCATATTAAAATCAGAATTGTCGAAACTAATAACTTTTTCAGTCAAATTCTTAGCAATAGTATTTTGGGTAGAATAAGCAAAATTTGAAACAATAATATCACCGCTACTTTGACTATTTGGTGCTGGTAATAATAGTGCATTTGCTGTGTTTAACATGGCAGGATTAGTAGTTAAGTCAACTTTGATACCTTTTCTAGAATAGAAATTAGCACGAACGCCTTTTTTTCTACTAACATCAAATCTATATATTCCATTAACTTTGCCATTACCTTTGTGTGTATTAATTGCAATAGCACCTATTTCTAAGCTGTTATCTTTGTTTAATGCTGTTTCAAATACTACTGAAGCATTATTTTGTTTATATCTTTTATCATATTTTTTTATTATTCTTATTAATTTTGTTCCTGCATTTAAATCTCTTATTATTTCAATATCATTATATTTTTCGGTTAAAATATTATCTTTTAATGAAAGTGTAAGATGAGTAAATTTATGTTTTAACAAGAAATCATCAGTTAAATTATCAAGGGTAATAGATATATCAAAAGAATTTGATAATACATTATAATTTACATTATAGTCAATAGTGGTTGGATGTGTTTTTGTTTGCTTTTTAATAGAGTCTTTGTATAATTCAATGTTTCCGTTATTATGAAAGACTAATTTTCTAGTAGAATTGTTAGTAGTTATTCCATACCAATTAATCGTACTAATATCACAATTGTATTTCCCACCAAGCATAATATGTTTTAATGGAATTCCTTTGTATTCATCTGTAGATGTATATTTATCTATTTTAGAGTTTTCAGCCTTATCTTCATCAGATAAATTTAAGTAGTCATAAGCAAAAGTATCAAAATATTCTTGTGGTAAAACAACATCTTGATATTCTTCACTCCAAAATGCATTCCAACTATTAAGTATTTTTTCAGCATGTTGCATTTCCTCTAATACTTTTTTAACTGCCATTAATTGAGTTTCATTGTCTAAAATTTTCACATTATTTCTCCTTGTATTGCCATATATTATAACATACTTTTCTATTTATTTAGTTAAATTTTAACATATTATTTTAAAATTACAATTGCTTATTTATATATTTAATTAATTCATTTTCATCATAGTTTTTAAAATATTCAATAATAAATTCTATATTAAAAGCGGGTTTATGAAAATCAAAATTAGATTTAACTGATTT
>ERZ842401.2237-NODE-2237-length-26160-cov-5.306493_pt1 | contig 26160 bp, 24 predicted proteins | sample MGYA00521270_ERZ842401 | MGnify/ENA primary metagenome ERZ842401 (study PRJEB31892, sample SAMEA3878208) | bioreactor metagenome | biome: Moose rumen | place: Sweden | collected 2011-10 | study: EMG produced TPA metagenomics assembly of the PRJEB12797 data set... | reverse complement strand
TCTGGTCGGGGCGAGAAGATTCGAACTTCCGACCCCCTGCTCCCAAAGCAGGTGCGCTAACCAGACTGCGCTACACCCCGCATTCAATTAACACGGTGAAAAATTATAATTATTTTTATTTAATTGTCAAATTTTTAAAGATTCTGGATTTAAAATTATTTAATTTTTAAGTAAGCTGAGAATAAATTTTAATATGCGCAAATGTTTTTTGAATTTTGTCGTAAATAATCATAGGTTATAATAGCGTAATTAAAAAATCAGTAAGTTACGCAGAGTTTAAATTATGGAGGGTTCTGCTTTGTCCCTGAAAAAAGGTCTGATAATTTTTATACTGCTCGCGTTCGGTGCAAACGCTATTATTATTTCTAGAAGCGTCGACAATGCTACGGTTCATTCTCTGTTACGTGCAGACAAATTAAAATTATTATTGGCGTTGCTGGTGGTATTTTTGGCGTGGGTGTTCGATGCCGGAAGGTTTTGCGCGTTATCTTATGCAGCTCGTGAACACGTAAATTTTTCGCTCGGAATTATTTTAACCTGGTTAAATTATTTTGGTAGCGCAGTTACTCCAATGCAAAGCGGGGGCGGGCCGTTTCAAGTTTACGTATTATATAAAAAAGGCATTCCGGTCGGGAAAGGGATCGCAATAACTTTAATACGTACGATGCTGACAATTTTATTATTAACTTTAGCTGTGCCCGTCGCGTTAATGCTTGATCCCGTAATTTTGGAGGGCAGTAAATTTTTAAGAGGTTTAGTATTTTATGTTTTTGTCGTAATTTTAGCGACATGGATATTTATAGGATTTACGATCGCGAAGCCCTATATAATTAAGAACATCAGTAAATATTTTATAATTTGGCTCAGAAGATTTAATTTATTACGTTCGAATCGTAGAACTATAAAAATTTTTAAATGGCTCGACAAAGAAATCGACAATTATATTTTAAATTTTAAACTGGTATTTAACAGCGGTAAATTATGGTTTTTATTTTCTGTAATTTTATCCGGGTTGCATTTGTTAGCATTATTTTCAGTTTTGCCGGTTTTAATGAGCGCTGTCGGATTGCCTTTTAAATATTTTCAGACTGTAGCGGTTCAAGCTGTATTTATGTTTATATTGTATTTCGTTCCAACACCAGGAGCGAGCGGAGTGGCAGAAGGGGGCGGAGCGTTGCTCTATAATATTTTAATGCCCCACAACATGGCCGGAATAATGGCGATAATTTGCAGATTTTTCACTGATTATATTTCTATATTTATGGGTGTAGCAGTAGTAATAAAAATGTTGGGTTGGGGAATTTCCGAAAATCTACACAAAGGTTCTTCACCTGAAGCGGAGGCGTTGAATCAAGATGAATATAAATAATAATATTGGTAGTTGGTTTTTTAAAATGCGCGGTGGCTTATGGACATTAATTTACGTGATAATTTTATTTATGACCAGACATACAGACCCAGAAATTATTTTAAAAGCTTTAATAATGGTCTTAGCTGGACAATTATGGAGATGCTGGGCGGCTGGGACTATTATGTTATATCGTGGCGAAAATGTTAAAGCCGAAAATTTAACAACGACCGGCCCATATTCTTTAATGCGGAATCCGTTATATTTCGGAAATTTTTTAATTGGTTTAGGCTGGAGCATAATAGCCGGGAAATTTGCAATATTATTATTTGTCGTGAGTTTTGTAATTTTATACGTGCTTATAATAATCCCATATGAAGAAAAATTTTTATTCGGGAAATTTGGCATTGAATATAAAAATTATTGTTCAAGGGTCGGGATGTTTTTCCCAAAAGTCTGGCCCGGTAAAAATATAATCGGAAAATTTGACGCTGATATTTTAACGCGCAGTGAAGTTCACACGATGTTAACGACAATAATAGGAACCTGCATAATTGTAGCTTGGGCGTTGTTTTACGCTTAAAAAATTTAAAAATCCGCGTTATGCTATACTTGAAAATAAATTAAGGGAGGTCAGAATAAAAAATATGCTCGATAGCAATAAAAATAAAATTACAGTTAGCGAATTATTAAACGCAGTATCCGAAACAGAATATCCAGAATATATACTCAACACAATAGAAAAAATTAGGGAATGGATTAAAGATTCTGTAAATACGCCGGATGATTTAGAGGAGCAAGACCCTTTAACGGCCATGTTTGAGCATAATTTTGAAAATGAATACGGAAATTTTCCCGGATTATTCTCAAGGTTGAGAGGTGTTGAAGAATATGCGGACGTTCTGCCAAATATCAGACCTCCTGAAGGAAAATCCGACGTTATAATAATCAGCATAGTGCCTCCGGATTATGAAAGCGGTATACGTGCGGCTATAGATTACGCGGCGGTCTTCAATCATAAAAATTGTAAAAGGGTCTGGATAATAGGAAATTCATTTATATTTGATGAAATTATGAGATATTCTCATCATGTTGATGCATTAGCGCGGCAGGGGATTATTTTGAGGTATATTCTCGTAACTCCTTGGGGATGGGTTGAGTTGCCTTTAAGCGGAGCGATGGCATCGAAAAGCCAATTTTTATGGAGGCCGGTAAGCAATAATAAAACCCGTAAAAGAAGCACAAAGACGCGGGGAAATTTAGGGGAATAAGTCGCAGTAAAATAATTTAATTTGTAACTTTGTCGGGATAAATTGTCCCGGCTTTTTTTATGCATAATTACTGTTTAATAACGATTATATTCAAGTAAAATTAAAATAATTTCCATAACCTAATAAATAAAATTTATATGTAAGGAGCAGGTGTCTAAAATGCAGTTCGATATTGACAGCAGAATTATCGCACTTATCGGGAAACCTCTCGGGCAGTCATTCGCGGCACGTATGCAGAATGCAGCATATAACGCAGCAGGTTTTAATATGGCTTATTGTTATTGTGAAGCCGACGAGCATTTAAAAGAAATTTTTGACGGCGTACGTTATATTACAACTTTCAGAGGTTGCGCAGTCACAAAACCCAATAAAGTTGAGGCCATGAAGTACGTTGATGAAATTGATCCGTTATGCGAGAAGATGGGTTCAACAAATACCGTTGTGAAAACTCCAGAAGGAAAATTAAAAGCTTATAACACTGATGGTTACGGCGCGTTACGTTCACTCAAAGAAGAGGGATGCCCGATTAAAGATCAAGTAGTGTTTTCATTTGGTGCAGGCGGAACAGGTCGCTCAGTATGTTTTGAGATCGCAAACGCCGGAGCTAAAAAAATTTATATTAGTTCACGTTCAGAATTATGCGAGGAATTAGCAAAAGAAATTAACGGATATTTCCCCGGCGTATGTGAAGCGATCAGAGCCAGCGAAGAAGAAAAGATCGGCAAAGCTCTCGGAGAAACCGATGTAATTTTAAACCTTTCAGGACTCGGCATGCGTGGCAAAGAAGAATATACATGCATGGACAAAAAATATTTTAAGCCGAATCACGTATGTTTTGACGCTACATATAACCCGGTTGAAACGAGATTTTTAAAGGAAGCTAAAGAAGCCGGAGTCGCAAAAACTATTAACGGTATCGATATGAGTTTATATCAGGGCGCACGTCAAATCGAAATTTGGGCAGGAGTGAAAGAAGCTCCAGTCGAGAGAATGCGTCAGGAATTACAGACGATTTTGGCGGAAAAAGTTGCAGGGAAATAGTAAATTAAAATTAAAAAAAATGCCGTTGCTAATTTTAGGGCGGCTTAATTTATTTTTTATTCAACAAAATTGAAGGGAGTAAAAATAAAAATGGCGCGTAAATTTTCATTAGCTTATCTCACGACACCCGGCGTAAATCCAATGGAACAAATTAAAATGGCCAAAGAAGCCGGTTATGATTTTGTAAGTTTAAGAACTATACCGATGCATTTGCCAGGCGAGCCGGAATTTTTACCGCAAAAAGATCCGAAATTATTCGAGGATATTAAAAACGCTCTTAAAGAATATGATATGCCGTTAATGGATATTGAGCTTGCCAGGATTCGTAAAGATTTGGACATCAACGAATATAAACCGGCATTCGAAGCAGCTGCAAAATTAGGCGCAACAGATGTACTCGGAAGCGTTTGGACACGTGATCGCAAATGGTACACTGAAACGGCCGGGAAAGTTGCTGACATGGCCAAAGAATTTAATTTAAAATTTAATATTGAGTTTTTGCCATGGGCTGGCGTGAGAAATTTGCAGGAAGATATTACGTTAATTGATGATTTGAGCCGCGACAATGTTTTTGTAATGGTCGACACTTTACACGCTGGTCGCGCTGGCGTAACTGGTTCGGAACTTGCAAGAACTCCAGCGAAATATTTTAATTTTATACATTTATGCGATGGTCCCGCCGGTCCTGCAAGCGCTGATATGCCAAACGGTGATCCTGTTCTTGATAATATTAAAGATGATTTAATGCTGTTCACAGCTCGTGAGGGTCGTATGTATCCCGGTGAAGGTGTTATGGCAATCGCTGACATGGTGAAGGCAATGCCAAATATTCCGCTTTCGATTGAATTGCCGAATTTAAAAGAGATCGAAGCACGCGGAAGAGCTGGACATGCTGCCAGATGTTTGGAAGTAGCAAAAGCATATTTTAAAGCTAACGGAATAGATTAATTATGATGAAACTTCCAGAGAGTGTAAAAATTTGTGAGGTCGGTCTCCGCGACGGCCTCCAGAATGAAAAAGATCAGGACGGTAATCCATTAGTCTTAAAAACTGAAGACAAAGTCGAAATTTTAAAAGGCTTGATCGATGCCGGTTATAAAGTTATTGAAGTGGGATCATTTATGCACCCCAAAAAAGTCCCGCAAATGGCCGACACCGATGAAGTTGTAAAGAAAATTGGAGAAGTCCCGGCTGATGTAGAGTTACGGGCATTGATCCCGAATGTTCGCGGAGTTCAAAGGGCTATAGAATGTGGCTGCAAAAAAGTTAAATTAAATGTTTCCGCCAGCCGTATGCACAATTTAAAAAATTTAAACAGAACACCCGAAGAGAGTGTCGCCGGTTTTGCAGATTGCGTAAAACTTTCAAAGGAAAATAATATAGCAATTTCCGGATCAATTTCGATGCCTTTCGCTTCGCCTTGGGAAGGCCGCACACCTGTTGAAGATGTCGATGCGATCATTGAAGCATATTTGAAAGTTGGAATTAATGAGATTTCATTGTCCGATGCTTCAGGGATGGCCGTGCCAAATCAAGTTTACGATTTATGCGAACACGTAATAAAAAAATATCCTGATGCAACATGGTGGCTTCATTTTCACAATACTCGCGGAGTAGCAATGGCCAATATTTTAGCAGCAATGCAGGCCGGTATGACTCAATTTGACAGCTCGTTCGGAGGTTTGGGCGGTTGTCCTTTTGTTCCAGGTGCAGCCGGAAATATTTCGAGTGAAGATGTTATACACATGCTGGACGAATCCGGAATAAAAACGGGAATTGATGTCTTAAAAGTCATGGCAATTTCTCGAAAAGTCAGCGAACTTGTTGGCCATAAATTAGATAGTTATGTGTTACGCGCCGGACGTTCAAAAGATTTGATAGGGACTCAAGGCTAAAAACTATTAGGAGGTATTTTTTTTAAATGCTTAAATGGTTTGATGAACATTTTGAAGAATTTTTAATGATAGTATTCCTGATTTTAATATCATGTGTCATGATGCTTCAGGTTATTGTCCGTAAAATTCCGTCTATACCGTCATTAACATGGGCTGAAGAGTTTTCGCGTTTCATGTGGATCATGAGCGTATTTGTTTCACTGCCTTACACGATCAGAAAATCTAACATGTTGAGAGTTAATGTAATTATTGACATGCTCCCCCAAATGTTAAGAAAAGTTATAAATTTGGCTGTTGATATTATTGTCGGGCTTTCGATGGCTTTATTGGCGTATCATTCCCGCGCATCTTTAATGCGTACTTTGGAGAGCGGAGAAACTTCAGCGGCTATGCAGTGGCCAATCTGGATATTATACGCGTTTGTGTTTGCCGGTTTTGCTCTTGCGACTTTGAGGTCTATTCAAATGGTAATAATTCACCTTCAACATTTGGAAGACAGAGAAATGACGACACTTGAGCAGACAATTGCAGACGCAGCAGCAGAAGCCGAAGCAGCTAAAAAAGCAGAGGGGGCGAATTAATCAATGGCGGCATTATTAGTTTTTGTAGTATTTCTTGTTGCGATAATTTTATCGATTCCGATCGGCGTAAGCATGATTTTGGGTTCAGTAGCTCCAATTTTATTAATGGATCGCGGCGGTGTTATTCCTCAAATAGTTGATAACACTTTCTCCGGAGCAAACTCAACGCCAATTTTAGCAGTTCCGTTATTTATTTTGGGCGGAGTAATAATGGCTGAAGGCGGAATCTCCAAAAAATTATTTAATTTCTTCGCCTATTTTGTCGGAAGATTTACGGGCGGAGTCCCCTGCGCGGTAGTTTTAACATGTTTATTTTACGGAGCGATTTCAGGATCAGGCCCGGCAACTACAGCAGCAGTCGGAGCAATGTGCGTCCCCTTCATGGTAAGTTTAGGATATGACAAAACATGGTCAGCCGGTTTAATCGCAGTTGCTGGAGGTTTAGGCGTTATAATTCCTCCGTCGATTCCATTCGTTTTATATTCGCTTGCGACTGGTGTTTCAACAGGACAATTATTTTTAGGCGGAGTTGTTCCGGGTATTTTAATCGGATTATTTTTAATGGCTTATGCTGTAATTTATTGCGCTCGTAAAGGCGAGGACAAACAGAAAATTAAAGAGAGATTAAGCGAAATAAGCAGCGAAGGATTTTGGCACTTATTCAAGGAAAGTTTTTGGGCTTTAATGTGTCCGATCATTATTTTAGGCGGAATTTACACGGGATTTTTCACGCCTACAGAAGCGGCTGTTGTTTCGGTGTTTTATGCGTTAATCGTATGTTTGTTTATTGACAGATCAATTAAATTTTCAGCGTTGCCGGCTTTCTTAATGAGTTCGGTAAAAACTTACGGCGGATTAGCTTTTGTTTTAGCATTTGCCACAGCGTTTGGCCGTGTATTATCGTTAACTCATGCAACGATTGCCGTACAAGATTTTATTACGACGAATTTCACAAGCGCAGTTTCAGTTTTGAGCATCTGCACAATAATATTTTTAATTCTTGGAATGATCATGGACACCGGCCCAGCAATAATAATTTTAGCTCCCGTATTGCTTCCTGCTGTTATGAAATTGGGTGTAAATCCTGTTCATTTTGGTGTAGTTTTAGTGTGCTGTTTATCGATTGGACTTGCAACGCCTCCGTTTGGGCTTGATTTATTTGTAGCTGGAAATATTTCAAAGGATCAGCCTATGTCAGTAGCAGCAAAAGCAGTCCCGTTTATAATTGCATTCTTGCTCGCTCTTGTATTAATTGTTTATGTTCCAGGAATTAGTACATGGCTCGTTGAAATTATCATGCCGAAAGCCTAAAACTTAAAGGGAGGAAAATTTAACATGAAAAAAATAATTGCTCTCGCTGTAGCGTGTTTAATAGTTGTGGCTTTGGGTTATGCTACTCAATACATGGCGAAAACTTTTCAGGAGGCCGGAGAATCAGGTGTGTGGCTTGTGACAGCTGATACAACTGCTAAAGGTGCAGCCGGTCAAGTATTTGCGCAATTGATCGAGGAAAAAGTTAAAAAAATTACTGGCGGAAGTCTCGTAATAGATTATTTCCCGAATGGTGAACTCGGAGGCGATGCGGATTTATTGCGTCAAGCTCAAAACGGTTATATTGCGATTACAGTTTGTCAGACTGCTCCTGTAGTTTCGTTTATTCCTGAAGTAGCTGTATTTGATTTGCCGATGGTATTTGCTAAATATGACGGTGATACGATCGACGAAGTTTTAAACGGTGATTCTGAATTTCATCGCGAAATGTCAAAAGCCTATGAACGTAAAGGATTACATTTATTGGGTTTTATGCAAAATGCTACGTTTAGATTAACGACGGCCAATAAAAATCTTGAGACGTTATCAGATTTTGCAAAATTACAAATACGCACTATGGAAAATGCAAATCATATGACATTCTGGACAGCAATAGGCGCGGAACCTACACCGTTAGCATGGGCGGAGTTATATATTTCGCTTCAAAATGGGACGGTCAACGCTCAGGAGAATGCTGCTGATACTTGTGTCGGAGCAAATTTCCAGGAAGTTCAAAAATATTTGGCCTGCACGAATCATATTTTATATTGCAATCAGATTTGCATAAACGATAAAATTTATAAATCGCTTTCGGACGAACATAAAAAAGCGCTTGATCAGGCTGTACGTGAAGCACTTGACGAGATGCGTCCAAAACTTGAGGAGATCGACCAGAGCAATAAAGCCATTCTCGCAAAAGGTGGCATGACGATCATAAATTATGATAATTCGTTCTTTGATGATGTTTTGAAAATTCAAGGAGTGCGCGATTTATATAAAAAGATCGACAATGCTACGCAGGGTTTAGGGAGTACGCTTGAGCAAAGTTTGGCGGAAGTTGAAGCCAGAAAGACCCCAGCTCCAGCACCTGCGATCGAAAATAATACAGAAATCTGAAGCGGAAAAAATTAAAAATATAAAAAAATATCGTGTCAGATTGAATTAAAAATATTTCTCCCGTCTTTAAATTTTTGGGCGGGAGTTTTTTGTGAGTTAATTAAAAATTTATGATAATTGACAAAATTAAAACGTGCTGTAAAATTTCGTACTAAGCATTGCGTTTAATACTTATTTTTTCAGTTAGTAAAAATTTTTTTGGAAGGGGTGCTCATTTTTTATGAGAAAGTTTTTAGCGTTGTTACTTGTAATTGCGATGTTGGCGGTTACTGCGAGTGCGTTTGCGACGGGTGTTGGACATAAAACCGTTAATTCGGATGGTTCTGAAAGTCAAGAAACTAGTAAGACAGAAGTGAAAAAAGGTGATCCCGTAGTTAAAACAGAGACTGTGACTGTTGTTAAGTTGACAATGGAAGCTGTGACAAAGATCGCTACTACGGTGAGTACTACGACCGTTTCAAGTATGGTTAAGGAGGCTTCCGCTGCTGCTACGGAGCTTGTTAGTGAGGCTGGTATAACACTCACGGACGCTCAGAAAACTCAGTTAACCAATCTTACAACAAGCACTAAGGAAACTTTAAATAAGTCTGGCACATTGGACAGGGTTGCTAAAATGATCAGTTCGACAATTACGACGACTATTGAGATTGTGGAGACTACCTCGATAGTGATGGAAGCTCGTACTGAATCTGCAGCTGAACAGATGGATTATGCCGCCACACTTCTCGCCTCTCTTGCCTTAAGTTCTGGAAAGTCTAAGTCTTCTCAAGTTCCTATTGCTATGCTTCCCACCATGACACCAGAAAAGAGCGGAGTTGCAATGATTCCTATGCCTTTATTTAAGGAAGAGAACTACGGAAAAAAAGTTAGAGGTAACACATTCCAGAAAGGCAGAACATATGGAGCTTCTAGCGTGTTGGCTGGATCGTTTGGTGTAGCTGCTGCGGATGATGCTGGAGATGGCGTTTTCTTGGATAGTATTGGAAATGAAACAGATACCGTACCTGGCACTGGTGGCGAAGCAATTCCTGGCTATCTTACTTTTGCGACTTACATGGAAGCAGGGGAGGAGTATGAACCTGTTATTTCAGTCTCAGAAGAAGATGTTGACGCAAGTTATCTTAATCCAGAAGAAGAAGAAGTTGAATATACAGAGATAGCAACTGAAGATTTTACGTTTGCGAGTGGAGATGCCTTCGACAATGATGTACCCACTAGAATTATAAGTGCTACAGGATATAGCAGGATACCTGGTGAAAAAATCCAAGATTATGATTTCTCTCCTGCGGAGTTTGGTTGTTTTAATAGTATTCTTCTTGGAGCTAAAGAGAAAAGTTGTGATGTTGCTAGAACGCTTGATTTACCGGCGATCAATGGTCTTACGGCTGGCACCTACATAGTTAAGGTATACTTTACAAAGCCTGGTGATAGTTTTACGCTTGATTCTTCTGATTCTTCTAAGAACAAATTCTGGGCTTATATGAATGGTTTTGAGAATACGGAAAGTCCCGAGACTGTGAATGCTTCTGCGAACGCGGCCGTTTCGTCTGTAAATGTAGTTCGTGAAACATCCTACGGAGGCAAGGTAGAGAATGTGAGTGCTTATGATGTGCTTAGTAATGTTGATACCGCTACATATCTTGTTATTAATACGGGTGAAGGCGACCTTAAACCGAGTATGGCAGCTGTTTATGATTATTCGGAAGGCGGTAACACCGATCCTGTAACTGCAAAAGGTCCCGGCAGTTCTTCAGGCGGATGTTCTGCGGGCTGGTCAGGATTAGGACTTTTATTATTAGCAGGGCTTGTCGCAAGAAAGAAATAATTTAACGTAAAATTTGTAATTTGATTTGATATTCTTCACCCCTTCCGGTTTGATCTCATGGAGGGGGTGTTTTTTTGTTTGTGACAGTGCGAAACTTAAAATTATTTGAAATCTGAACAATATAAAATTAAAAATAAAAATCCTCCAGAGCGTTTACCCTGAAGGAGCGTAAAATTTTTTTTGAGTTAGAATTATTTAAACAACGCTATTATTGCGACAATTGCGCCGGTAATCGTGAATAAAGTTCCGAAAATTGTTAAAGTATGAATCATTGTATCAAAACGATTTTCTAAACTGTCAAATTTATTTTCGAGATTTGAGACGCGCTTGTCTATTCCCATCAACATTAACGAGACATTTTCTCTAAACTCCGCGTTTTGAGCTTTGATCTCTGCTTTAAATGCTTCATTTGATGTTTCGATGCGCCGTATAGTTTCCTCAAATAAATCTTTTGTCACATAATTTTCAGACATAATTTATATATTCATCACCTTAAAAAAATTTTTAATTTACATTCAAATTATTAATTTCAGTTAAACATTCTCGTATTAATGCTTTTATTTCTTCACGGCTTAAAATGGGAGTTTGAATCCTTTTGTAAAATTCTATTATCACCGGCAGTAAAACTGTTGAAGCTAAAATTATTCCCATAAATGCTAAAGCCCAATATATTACCGTTTCTAAAACATCTACACGCGCGGTCAATATATCAACTTTACGGTCAACGCCATCAATTTTCTGATTCAGCTCATTACGAACGCCATCAATTTTCTGGTTTAGATCAGTGCGAACGCCTTCAATTTTCTGAGTCAATTCGTTATGAACATCGTCAATTTTCTGGTTTAGATCAGTGCGAACGCCTTCAATTTTCTGAGTCAATTCGTTATGAACGTCGTCAATTTTCTGGTTTAGTTCAGTGCGGACGCCATCAATTTTCTGAGTCAATTCGTTATGAACGCCATCAATTTTCTGATTTAGATCAGTGCGAACATCCTCAATTTTACGATCTAGCCTGTTAAAGCCCTCGTTAATTTGATTTTGTAATCTTTCAAAAAATACTTCCATCTTCGCATCGAAAACATCCCGGCGCACATATTCCGTTGAATTTAAATTTTCTTCGGCATAACCATAATTACAACACGCCAAAATTAAAAACGTAATGCAAAATAATAAATTTATTTTTTTCATGTTATTTCACCTCTGAAATTTATTTTATCTCAATCAATCAGCCAATAAAATTTAAAACTTAAAATTAATATCATGTCGTAAAATAAAATTAATTTTTTTCAGGAGGAATTTTTTATGAATAATAATTATTTATGTTTCGATGCCGGCACTCAAAGCGTTAAAGTCGCTGTATATAATTCAAATGGTGAACAAATCGCAGTTAATGTCAATCCTACAACCATAAATTACCCAAATGACGGATGGGCCGAAATGAATATTGACGAGTATTTTAATTTAGCGTTAAAAGGTATGAAAAGCTGCGCAGAACAGTTAAAAGCCAAAAATATAAATTTAAATTCGATTAAATCAATTATGGGCGATGGAATTATTTGCGGAATAGCAGGAATTAACGAAGAAGGACGCGCAATAACTCAATATATAAATTATTTGGATTCAAGAACCCAGAATGACGCTGAAAATTTAGCAAAACTCAATTTAAATATTTGGGCTGAAGAAACTGGAAACCCTGAACCGTTATGTTTATTCCCTGCACTTTTCGCGCGGTGGTTCTTGAAAAATTCTGAGCAGACTGGAAATATAAAAAAATTCGTTCACAACGCCCCGTATATTTTAATGCGACTCGCAAATTTAAAAGCTGAAGACGCGTTTATTGATTCTGGAGCAATGTCCGGCTGGGGTTTGGGTTATAACGTCATAAAAAAAATTTGGTCCGACGAGCAGTTAAATATTTTGGGAATTAATAAAAGTCTAATGCCGAAAATTTTAAACGCTTGGGACGTAATCGGAAATTTATCACGTGAAGCATCAGAATTTACAGGACTGCCCGAAGGTATTCCGATTTGTGCAGGCGCTGGCGACACTATGCAATCACTTTTAGCGTGCGGAGTATATTTGCCTGGTCATGCGGTTGATGTTGCTGGAACGTGTTCGATGTTTTGTATTTCGACTGATGGAATTATTCCGGGCTTAAGCAAAAAAGGTAATAATTTAATTTTCAATTCCGGCACTCTTCCTAACACTTATTTTTATTGGGGATTCGTGCGGACTGGCGGACTCGCTTTAAGATGGTTCAGGGATAATATTTGTAATCAGCCTGGCAACGATGATTATTATAAAATTTTGAGTGAGGGCGCAAAAAATATCCCTGCCGGTTCAAATGGTGTAAGATTTTTGCCGTATTTAACGGGCGGGCCGGATAATTTCAAAAATGTAAAAGGCTGCTTTATAAATATGAACATGAACACGGATCAATTTGTTTTATGGCGCAGTGTTCTCGAAGCAATCGCCGGCGAATATTCAGAAATTGCGGAACGTTGCAGAAATGCAGGGACTTCAGTTGACAAAATTATTATTACAGAAGGTGGCAGCAAGGATAATTTATGGAATCAAATTAAAGCCGATTTAATTCAGGCCGAAACAGTCACGCTCAAAACTGGCGGCGCACTCGCTTTAAATTCTTTGGTTGGGGCTTATGCTGTTGGAGATTTAAAGGACTTGCGCGAAGAAATTAATAAAAATTTAATTCAAACAGGCTCATTTATTCCAGGTGAGAAATTGAATTTACCGGAAATACCTTTTAAAGTTTAAGGAGTTTAAATTAATGTTAACACCGGAAGAAAAAATAAAAGAGCGATTCAGAAAAATTTCACCAGAGACACGGGAAGCAATAAAAAAATTAACGTTGATGAATAATGCTTTTATGAATTTGGTGCTTGAAAATAATACGGATTGCGCTGAAGAAATTTTGCGGGTGATTTTAAATAAAAATGATCTCGTCGTGAAAAAAGTTCAAACACAGCGAATGTTTCAGGGCTTCGATCGTTCGATATATTTGGATGTTTTAGCAGAAGACAGTAAAGGCGTGCTTTATAATATTGAAATTCAACGAGCAGATGAAGGAGCTAATCCGCGTCGTGCGAGGTTTCATACTGGTATGATAGATGTCCACAGTTTGAAAGCCGGGCAGGATTTTAATAAATTGCCTGAAGTTTATGTAATATTTATAACGCTTAACGATGTGCTTAAATTAAATCGGGCAATATACACGATTCATAAATATATCGATGGTAAATTAACGCCATTTGAGGACGGTTCACACTTGATATATATAAATTGTTCAGCGGAAGATGACGGCTCTGAAATTTGTAAATTAATTCATGATTTGCGTTGTAAAGAAGCTGGTGAGATGTATTTTCCACGTCTTGCGGCGCGAGTAAAATTTTTGAAGGAAGCAGAAGGAGGAGTGATTAACGTGGAAGATTATTTTGGGGAATTGCAGAAAAAGGCCATTGAAAAAGCTGTGGCAAAAGTTGAAAAAAAATTACAAGAAGCCGAAATTAAAGCCCAACGGGATAAAGAAAGCCTCGTATTTACTCTTATAAACATTGGTAAATTAACACTTGAAGAAATAGCTAAATGCTCCGGCCTCAGTTTGGAAAAAGTACAGATGCTCGCGAATACGCTTTAATTTAAGGTAATGGCATATCCGAAATATTCCGCGCATCAAATGGCGTTTGTTGATACACAAAATAATTTAACCAGTTCGAATATAATAAATTCGCACTAGAACGCCACGTACAAATAGGACTGCGCTTAATATCATCGTTCGGAAAATAATTACAGGGTATCTCAACCGCGAGACCCTGTTTTTTATCTCTGAAATATTCCTGCGCTAACGTGTCCGGATCATATTCCGAATGCCCAGTTATAAATAATTGCCGTCCGCCATCCGTTGAAATCGCATATACTCCAGCTTCATAACTTTCTGATAAAATTTTTAACGCCGGAACTTTTCGTATATCCCGCTTCATCACTGTCGCATGTCTCGAATGCGGCACCATAAAAATATCATCAGAACCACGAAATAAAATCGACCCTTTATGCGTCACTCTATGCTGAAATACTCCAAATAATTTTTTTGGTAAATGTATTTTTGGCACCCCATAATGATAATATAATCCCGCATTCGCTCCCCAACATATATGAAACGTGCTGTGCACATGTGATTTACTCCACTCCATTATTTCACATAACTCGCCCCAATATGTAACCTCTTCAAATGCTAAATGCTCAACTGGAGCACCCGTTATTATCATGCCGTCAAAATATTGATCGCGGACTTGTGAAAAATTTTTATAAAATGCCAACATGTGTTCAGCCGGAGTATTTTTCGGAACATGATCGCTAATCGCCATTAATTCAAGTTCAACCTGTAAAGGCGTATTCCCTAATAATCTCGCAAGCTGCGTCTCCGTCACAATTTTTACCGGCATCAAATTTAAAATTAAAATTCTCAACGGGCGAATATCTTGGCTTCTTGCACGCCCCTGCGTCATCACAAAAATATTTTCACGCTCTAAAATTTTAACTGCTGGTAAATCGCTTGGGATATTTATCGGCATTTTATTTTTTTTCTCTCTTTATTCTTTATTCTTATTCTTCCGGACGATATTTTAAAATCTGGTCAAAAACTTTGTGCACATTGCTCGCCAAAACTCTATAACCAGCTTTTTCACGCGTCATATAAATCGAATAATCCCTATAAAACGTTTGTGCCATCGCTATAGTCGATAGTCTCCTGTATTCTTTAATTTGTCCGTACGGTGTGCGCAATTTTAAATCTTCATCGCTATCCCATCTAAACGTTCCAAGCGCATAAGCTAAAGATTTTTCTTCACCGCCTAAAGGGAAAACAGGAATTAATAAAGAATTGTCGAGCCAGTCATATGTCCCTAAACCCTGACCAGGTATAAATATTACCGTCGGAATTCCGTACATTCTTACACGCGGGCCGTTAAACATTTCGATGTCATCAGCTGATAATTTTTCAAGCACGGCCGAATTTTTCGCGTAATCTATAGGCATATCATCAGGCTGACATAATAAAGTCTGATCACATCTCGCATTTTTCGCAGGAACTGCCATGTATTCGCGCTTCTTCGTAAGCATCTCACGTAATACACCGCGTTTCATTCCTGGCGTTAAGCTGCGGCAGTCTTCTTTTATTTTATCGGCGTTGCGTTTAATTTTGCGTTTATCGATTTGAGCATATAATATTTTTCGCCCTAAAACTTTCGTAAGCTCATGAATATTTTTAAATCTTTCAACTTCAAATGAAGGTAAAGGATTTTCTGAAGCAGTCTGAGCCGATGAAATTAAAATCATTACTGCGGATTCAGCATCATTATAATATTTTCTTTCGTTTGCTATTTGCTGCCTAAAACTTTCCGAGCCTTCGCGGTATTCTGGAACACGCATTAAATATTTCAGCATAGACATTAAATTTTTATCTAAAGCCGAAATACCCTGACGTAAATTAAATTGATTCGTATAACTTTCAGAAATTTTCAATAACATATTATCGCGGTCGGTCTGAACTTTTTCTAAATCTTCAGTTAACGTTTTAATTCTGCCTTCGAGATCGTCACCAATTGGAGATTTTAAAGGCTCTGCACCCATTATTAACGACCATTGATAAGAAATATAATCCGAAAACGTCATAACCGGGAAAATTCCGCCGTGAGCTTTTGAATTTAAAAATTTATCCGCGTCAAAATCCTTATTTATGTCAAGAACTCCGTTTAAATATCCGACATCTATAAATAGGCGTTCCTCTTCGTCAAAATTAATATTAGCCGGCATTTTTTCAAATTTAGCATCGAGAATCGCAAATAATATTTCCCAATAACACTCGGCCATGTCACGCCAAATTTTATGAGCTTTGGAGATTTCGTCTTTATCATCTGAAATTAATAATTTTTTATGCTTCGCGGACAGCTGAGATAAATTCCCAACTGCATCGCAAATTGCGTTATTATTTTGCCACCTGCTGAACAAATTTAAATCCTCCGTAAAATAAAATAAAACTAATTAATTTAAATCCTTTAATAATTCATCGCGTAATTTTGCAAGCCCGCTCGAAGCCACATCACGAATAATTTTAAAATTTACTCCTCTTGGAATTGAAACCTCTTGCGGATCAATTAAATAACCTTGAGTGCTGCCTCTCATATCATGAATTAAACCGGCTGCAGGATACACGACTAACGACGAGCCGACCACTACAAAAATATCAGCGCTTCTCACAAGTTCCGCAGCTTTTCCAATTAACGGCACTGCTTCCCCGAACCATACTATAAAAGGCCGTAATAATTCGCCGTCTGAATTTTTTTCACCGTATTTAACCCGTCTGTAGCCTATATCAAAATTTTTACTGGTATCATTTACGCTGCAAACTTTCGTTAATTCTCCGTGTAAATGCAAAACGCTCGAACTCCCTGCGCGCTCATGTAAATTTTCAACGTTCTGCGTAATAATTTTAACGTCAAAATATTTTTCGAGTTCAGCTAAAATTTTATGGCCTTCATTTGGTTGAGCTTTTTCGAGTTGTTCGCGCAAATCGTTATAAAATTCCGTAACAAGTTCAGGATTTCTGTACCAGCCTTCAATACTTGCTACATCTTCAACGTTATAATTTTCCCATAAGCCTCCAGCGTCACGAAATGTTTTAAATCCGCTTTCTGCGCTCATGCCTGCTCCAGTTAAAACGACGAGTCTTTTTTTATTCATGGTACGATCTCCCGTAAAAAATAAAAATAAAATATTGCGAAAATTTTTTAAATAATATCACATAAAAAAAAACGGCCTCAAAAATTTATTAAAACCGCATGAAAATAATTTATTTATTCATGATAAAATTTTTTAAAAATATAATAATTTATAAATTTATAATGGAGTGAATAATTTTGCATTTCAGAGAAAGTTTTATATTTTTGACCAGATTTGCAGGACATCCGAGCCAAATAGGAAGCGTTACGCCGAGTTCTAGATTTTTAGTGAAATGTATGCTCGATAAAGTTGACTGGGATAATACGAAATGTATTGCTGAATTAGGTGCTGGAACTGGAGTTTTTACGCGGGAAATCGTAAAGCGCGCTAAACCCGGTACTAAAATTTTAGTGTTCGAGCTTGATAGAAATTTGCGTAAAATGATCGCAGATGAAAATAAAAATTATTCTGGTTTAAAAATATTTCCTGATGCTCAAGAATTAAATAATATTATTCATGATGAAAATATTAACGAGCTTGATTTTATAATCTCCAGTCTGCCGTTTACTGTTTTGCAGCCTAAAGTCTCAATTAAAATATTTAACGCCATCCAAAAATCTTTAAAGCCGTCCGGGCATTTTATAGCTTATCAGTATTCATCTGTTATAAAAAGATACCTGAAAAAGAGATTTAAGAGTGTAAATACAAATTTTGTTTTATTAAATGTTCCGCCTGCATTTGTATATGACTGCTCTGAAGATGCCAGGAATTATTAAAAATTTCCAGAATGATCCGGCGTAAAATTTTGGGAAAACGTTCGCAACATGAATAAAGTTCAAAATAATAAAGAATGGCGGAAACGTAGAGATTCGAACTCTAGGAACATCACTGCTCAGACGCTCTCCAAGCGCCCGCCTTCGACCGCTCGGCCACGTTTCCATTTAAAACAATTTGGAATACTAACATAAAATTTTTAAGTTTGCAAGACTTCGCAGCAGAGTTTTACGCAAAAAAATCTCCTCCCAAAATTATTATAAACATAATCCAGGAGGAGAATAAATAAATAATATATAAAAATAAATATTAACGCTTCGAGTACTGTCTTTTTCCTCTCGCACCCTTCTGACCGAACTTTTTACGCTCGACCATTCTCGGATCTCTCGTTAATAATCCTTCCTTTTTCAATACCGGTCTTAAATCGGGATTCATTTTTATTAATGCGCGAGCTATTCCCATGCGAACCGCCCCAGCCTGCCCGGTTAATCCACCGCCGGAAGCGTTCACAAATACATCAATACGCCCTTCAACTCCTGCAGCTTTTAACGACTGCGAAACCTGATTTTGCCAAACTAATCTCGGAAAATATTCCTCAACTGAACGGTCGTTTATTCTAATATCTCCAGTCCCTGAACAAATGCGCACACGTGCTACTGAAGTTTTGCGGCGGCCCGTTCCCCAAATATATTTATCGTCCAATTTAAATTAACCTCCTAAATTTCAAGCGTTTCAGGCTGTTGAGCCTCGTGAGGATGTGATGCACCCGCGTAAACTTTTAATTTGCTGATATATTTGAGCCTGTTTCTCGGAAGCATTCCCTTTACAACATGTCTAAATAATTCTTCAGGTTTCGTCTTCACAAGTTCTCCCCACGGTCTGGCGCGATAGCCTCCCGGGTGTCCTGTATGATAATGCCAAAATGATTGGCTCGCTTTTTTGCCGGTCATCTTAATTTTTTCGGCGTTGATCACAATTACATAATCTCCCGTATCAACATGCGGAGTATATGTAGGCTTATTTTTGCCGGTTAAAATTCTCGATACTACTGCCGCCAAACGTCCAGCAGAACGCCCTTCAGCGTCTATTACATACCATTTGCGTTTTATTTCTCCCGGCTTCGCAAGGTATGAGCCATTAAACTTCATTGTAAAAAATTCCTCCTGATAACCTCATAAAAATAAAATTTCTTGTCTCAATATATTTAACTCACGGACGGGGGCTGTCCGAATTTCAAACGTTATAATATTATATTTCGCTTACTATTTCGTTTATTTTACACGAGTTAATTTATTATTTTCAAGCGTGCCGGGTAATCTTCCGCGTTTTGCTACGGGTTTCCCGTTCACTTCTTTTAAATCCATCGTCATATCCATCGGAATAGCATGAGCTATATAACTCCCAACGCCAAAAACATCAGCTCCAGCTTCAGATAATAATTTTATCCTCTCAGGGTTCAAACCTCCAGACACAACTATTTTAACGTAATTAAATCCCTCATGATCCAATCTGTAACGCAGTTCTCGAACTAAATCGGCCGTTACTCCTCCGCGCTCGCCAGGTGTGTCCAGTCTTACAGCGTTTAATTTTTTCCCCATTGCACGAGCCAAATTTAAAGCTTCTTCGCATTCATCGTGAAATGTGTCGACCAAAAACGTACGCCCTATATCTGCCGGTAAAACTTCGTCATATGCCTGCGCTAATTTCAGAGTATCGCCATTTATTAAAATTGCTGCGTGCGGAACTGTCCCGGAAGGTTCTTGACCGCATAATTTAGCACCAGTCACACAACTTGCACCGGCGCAACCTCCAATTTTAACGGCAACAGCTTCCATTACTGGCGCAACTGCAGGATGTAAATGCCTCGCCCCAAAACTTAAAACGGGTTTACCGCCAGCAGCTTCAACACATTCACGGGCAGCAGTAGCCCAAGCGCATGAACTCGATAACATTCCGAGTAAAATCGTTTCATAAATTCCAAATTCACCATAAGGTCCGCGAATCCTCATTAAAACTTCTTTAGGGTTAAATCTCGTGCCTTCTGGTACAGCTTCGATCTCGACTTTTGCATCGCTCAATAATTCTAAAACTTCACCCAATCCGGCAAATAATCCAGTTGTACGAGTAAAAATTTCTGCTGTAACTTGAGTGTTTAATAAATTTTGCGACCTCAAAACATCGCGAGTATTTATAAAATAAATATCGGTCGTTGCACCTGATTTAATTTCTTCGTGAGTTGCGCTCAAAAATCTTTTTGAATTTAATTTCAAATTCTTTACATCGTTGAGTGAATCTAACAAAATATTTTTTATCCGTTTAAGATTTCGCACGAATCATAAAATAATTTTCACGCTTGCAAGTTAAATTATTTTGGTCGCTCCTATTCTGTAAACGGATTTCCTCCTTTTTATGTTTATGGGTTATAAAAATTTTAAAAATTCCTAAATCCTAAATATTAAATATATTATTTCCGGAATGACATCAAAGTAAAATTTTAAATTAGCTTACGTAAACCAGCAAAAAAGATGTAAGCATGAAAACGGTCGCGAGCACTATCGTAATTTTTGTAAGTCCCGTAAATCTTTGCCACTGTCCTGCGTCTGGTTGAGTTCCTCCGCCGAAAACTCCGGAAAATCCTCCCTGCCGTCTCTGCTGAATTAAAACCGCTGCTGACATCAGTATTGCTACAATTAAATGTATACATGATAAAAACGTACTCATATATAAAAATTCCTCCCAAATAAAATTACACCAAATAAAATTACAGAATAATCCGAAATAACCAGAAAAGTATAATAAACTGAAATTGCTTTTACAAGTTGATTAAAATTTTTAAAAATTCGTGTACAATTCCTAAAGTAATAAAAAATTTTTCCGATAAAGTGAATTAGGACAGAATTAAAAAGGTGTCTTTATGTTTATTTGAGATGCCGTTAAAGTTTACCGCAACACTATAAAATTTAAGGAGGATGATTTAAATTACAAAAAAATTTGCGCTCGTGGGTGCTATAATCTCAAAAACCCACCCCATTTATTCAAAGGAGTGGAAATTTATTCAAGGAGGTTTTGTTTTATGAGAAAGCGCATTTTTAGTTTAATGCTGGTAGCGGGTCTTATTATGGCTCTCAGCATTCCTGCATTTGCAGCGAGTTCAAAAGCGAAGGCTGTAACATTTTCGCCTTCAAGCGGTGGAAAATTCAATGCAAAAGCTAATTCAGATGATGCATATGTGTTTACTGTAACAGCAAAAAATGCTGATTCGGCTCCCGATGTTACCATGAAGGATGCTGACACTTACGGAGTTACGTTTAGTGCTGGTGCTCCAAACGCAAGCGGAGATGCTGTAGTTACAATTAGAGTTGACAGTAAAACTACAACAAAATCCAGCGGAGCAGCGTTACAGATTTCAGCCTCGAACTCTGACGGAAAAACTGCAAAAGCCAAATACACCATTGTAATTACTGGAGATAATCCCAGTTTTGGTGAAGAGGGCTTTAGTTATCCTTCAAGTACTGACGTTTTCGTAATCGGTGAAGATGACAGCTATGAAGAAAGTTTTGAACTTGTATCAGGCGACGGCCCGTTAACTTACAAGGTTAAGAATCTTCCGAAGGGGCTTACTCTCACAAAATCAGAAGAAGACGAGAAGGTTTATACTATTTCCGGTACTCCTACAAAGGCCGGAGATTATAATGTTGAGCTTACTGTAACAAACGCCAATACCAAAGGAAAAGGCTCTCAGAAATTTACGATGCACGTGCTTCAAACGCCTGAGTATTCGGAAGAAGCGACAGAGCTTAAAGCCGCAACCGCCGGAAAGAAATACAGCCAGAAAGTTAAATTTACCGGTACAATTAGTAGCTATGACGTTCGGATTGAGCCGGATTCCAGAGACTCGGACGGCAATCAGGTTCATAATTTGAGCGTAAAAGTTGATACCAAGAAAAACGTTATTGAGATCACCGATAATAACGGATTTTACAGACTTCCAGACACCGACGACGGAAGCGCTTATGTATATGTAAGTATGTGTTATGAGTTGAACGGCGAAGAGTATTGCGCAGGCGAACTTGCTTATTCAATTCCTGTAAAAGCTGTTGCTCCGAAACTTAAGACCAAAACTCTTACAGCAGGAAAAGCTAACACGGCTTATGCTCCCGCAAAGATTGAGCTTTCAGCTGGTACATTACCGGTTCAGTTCGCTTTGTCAATCGCTGACAAGGATCAGACAAAATTCGGTATAACTGATATTTCTGAGCTTGGCCTCGAATTTGACGGCACATCAAGCGCGGATCAGGGTGTTGCGTTCGTGAAAATGAAGGAAGATTTAGAAGTGCTTCCGAATCTTTCTTTAACAAAGCTCCCGCTTCAAGTCGAAGTTTGGAACAGTGCCAACGAGGATAAGCATACCACCGGAAAACTCACGCTCAACATTACAGGTACAGATCCGAAATTTGCAGACACGAAGGATATAACCGGCAATCTTCTTGCAGGTGCAGCATTTACATCAGATGACGTTTATAAGGGCGGAGCTATCGAAGTTATAGGTTCACTTCCTCTCAGTCTCACATATAAGGGCAATAAAGAAGATGTAACTGTTACAACAAGCCAGGACGCAACAAACGGTGGCGGATACTTTGAGATCAGCGGAACTGCTCCTGAAAAAGCTGGCAAACAGTCCATTACTCTTACTGCTACGAACCCCGTAACAAAGAAGAAGGCTGCAAAGAAAGTTACAATTAATTTCTTAGTTGCTCCAGATATTGAGGAGACCGTCATTGATAAATTAAAGGATGTTACCATTGGTAAAGCATACAAAGCTAAATTAAAAGCGACCGGCTCAAAGACGATTGTATTCGTAGAGAGTCCAGACGTTGCAGGCGAAGACGAAGCTTATACGCCAGTGCTTAAAGATTTTGGTTTAACACTTGCTAAAGACGGTACAATTTCCGGAACTGTAAAAGCATACAGCCAGGATACAATTCCGTTTAGAGTTCAAGTTGAAAACAGTATCGGAAAAGTTTTAAAGGATATCGAGCTTGGAGTTGTTGCTCCAAAACCGAAACTCACCATTGACAAAGTGAAGGATGGAAGCATTGGAACTGCGTACGCTTTGAAGATGACTGCTGTCGGCGCATATGTTAATTGGAGCTTAGGTGATGGCGATGCCGACACACTTGCGAAGAGCGGACTTAAATTGAGTGCTGATGCTCCTGTAGTTCCTTCAACTAACGGAAATCAGGTGGCTTATATATCTGGTACTCCAACAGCTATAACGATGGCCAGCGACACCAAACAAGGTGCAGTAACAATTGAAGTAACTGCGACATCACCCGGCGGAACTGACGATAAGCCAAACGCAGCATCCAAGAAAATAAAAATTAACGTTCGCGACGTTTCTCCTACTTTGCCGAGCTTGCCGAAATTAACTATTTCAAGTAACGACAGTTCAGCAAATTACAAGTTCCATCTTACGAAGGGTACAGGTTCTTACAAGTGGACGCTCAAGGGCAAAAATGTAGATTTAAGCACAACGGAATTTGAATCAGTCTTAGCAAGTAGTGACGTGTCATTTAACGTAACATATGATAACAGCGAAAAGCCGAAGAACACATCAGGCACAATCACTGTAACCGGTGTAAATATCTATGATTCAAAATATAAGTTAAAAGGCACTATCAACGTTAGCGTTTATGCAAATGCCGCGACTGGTATGGCCTCCGAGCTTCCTGCCTGGTCGAACGCATTACCTGAAGCAACGTTTGATGTTGAGGGCGATGACGGATTTGACGGAGCTTTACCGTTTGAGATCGAGCTTGTTGAAGATGTCGAAAAAGAAAACGACGAAGCTGCAACAGAAGGCGAGATTAAATTCGGTGCTGCACGCGGAGCCGATGCTCTCACTGATGCACAGCGCAAAGCCCTTGAGGATGCTGGTTATGTAATCGCTGCGGTACTTCCTGAAATCACTGTAACAGCTGATGGTCAGTATGACATTCCTGTAACACTTGATGAAGCTGCACCGGTTGACGGCGAACTTGCATATTTTGCATTCCCAGTTGAACGCGAAAGCACAGACGATGAGATCGCAGACTTTGCAGACACTGAAGGCGCAGACATTACAACCGTTCCTGAAGCACGTGAGATCGTTGTGACTCCTTGGTTCAATACGGGCGTAACTTATGCTCCAGTAGTTGCCGTAAAAGTTGAAGCGACAGACGCAAAAGACAATGCTGACGATGCTAAAGCCGGAGACGTTGTAACGGAAGAAGCTCTCGAAAGCAAATAATAATTTAATTTGTAATTTAGATTTAATTCCCTGCTGGAGAAATCCGGCGGGGTTTTTTTATGGGCGTGCGTAAATATATAAAAAATATATAAAACATAAAAAAAATTTCCCCCAAGCGTTTAACTCAGGGGAATAAATTTAAATTAAAAAAGTTCTTAGCGTATCGGCTCCAATAATCCGTAATTCCCGTTTCTGCGTTTGTAAACCACGTTAATTTCACCCGTCTCAACATTCTGAAACATAAAAAACGAATGCCCAATTAATTCCATTTGCATAACCGCTTCAGTCGTATCCATTGGACGAACTTGAACCTGCTTAATTTTTCCAATTATCGGCTCTTCTGAAATTAATTCCTCCGGCTCTTCTCCAAAACTAAATTCGCCAGCTCCCATTTGTGCGCGGTCTTTCAAATATGAATTATATTTTTTAATTCTGCGTTCGAGATTCTTTAATGACTGGTCAAAAGCTGTTCTAGCCTCGTGAGCATTTTCCTCAGCGCGCAAAATTACACCGTTAGCGTTTGCAGTCGTCTCAACGTTAAAATTTCCTTTATGCTCCGTTACTACAATTTGACAGTTGAGAATTTTTCTAAAAAACTTTTCCATGCGAGAAATTTTTTTCTCCATGTATTCCCTTAATTTGCTGTCGATCTCTGTGCCTCGTTGTACAAATCTTATTTCCATGAGAATAGCACCTCCAGATTTATTTTAAAGATTATATTATATTTTTTTCGCTGCAAGTTCCAGAATTTTAATGACTAATTCCGAAGCCTTTTCCATAACCTGAACCGAAACAAATTCAAATCTGCCGTGATAATTATGTCCGCCTATAAAAATATTTGGTGTCGGAAGCCCCCGCCATGATAAAGCCGCGCCGTCTGTTCCGCCTCTCATTGGACGTATTACCGGATTAATATTTATTTCTTTCATTGCGTCCATTGCCAAATTTACAACCTGCATATTATCGCGTAATTTTTCGATCATGTTGTAATACTGGTCTTTTATTTCAAGCTCAAAACGTTCTGCGCCGTATTTATCGCCTAACCAGTTCACGCACTTTTCAATAAATTTTTTGCGGGCGTTAAATTTTTTCATGTCGTGATCGCGGATTATAAATCTTAAAATAGCGTTTTCGGTATCTCCGTTAAAGCTCAAGCAGTGATAATAACCCTCATATTTTTCTGTCGTTGCTGGGGTCTCATTCGCCGGCAATAAATTTAATAATTCATTTCCCATTGTTACGGCACTCAACATTAAATTTTTTGCGCTTCCCGGATGAACTGAACGACCATGAATTTTTATTACAGCACTGGCTGCGTTAAAATTTTCGTAACTTATTTCGCCAATGCTGCCACCGTCCAAAGTGTAAGCAAAATCAGCCCCAAATTTTTCAATATCGAGATGCCTCGCCAATTCGCTTACTTCTTCATCTGGAGTGAAAGCGATTTTAATTTCTCCGTGTTCAAATTCAGGGTGCGACAAAATCCAGTCTACAGCCCCCATAACTTCCGCCATGCCTGCTTTATCATCGCCGCCGAGCAATGTCGTGCCGTCCGTAACAACGAGATCATCACCGACATAATTTTTCATAAACGGGAAATCATTCGGCGATAAAATTATATTTAATTCCTGATTTAAAATTACATCTCCGCCGTCATAATTTTTTATAACTTTAGGTTTAACGTTTTTTCCAGATGCTTCCGTTGCTGTATCCATATGAGTTATAAAGCCTATAGCCGGAATTTTTTTATTTGAATTTGCCGGGATGGTTCCAATTACGTAAGCGTGTTCGGAAATATTTACGTTTTTTAGGCCGCGTTCTTCAAGCTCTTTCACCATTGCGCGAGCTAAATCCCATTGGCCGGGAGTACTCGGAACGGTGTCTGCGTCCTCTTTTGATTGAGTATCATAACTTACATATTTCAAGAAATGTTCAAGTGTTGTAAATTTGTACAAAATAAAATTTATTTTATTA
>ERZ842401.2236-NODE-2236-length-26168-cov-10.051354_pt1 | contig 26168 bp, 20 predicted proteins | sample MGYA00521270_ERZ842401 | MGnify/ENA primary metagenome ERZ842401 (study PRJEB31892, sample SAMEA3878208) | bioreactor metagenome | biome: Moose rumen | place: Sweden | collected 2011-10 | study: EMG produced TPA metagenomics assembly of the PRJEB12797 data set... | reverse complement strand
CCGCGACCCCAACCTTGGCAAGGTTGTGCTCTACCAACTGAGCTATTTCCGCATTGTCATGTCCCTTGCGGGAGCATCTCTCTCGAATGCGGATGCAAAGGTACAACTTTTTCGTGAACCGCCAAAACTTTTCCGCGTTTTTTTTCAAAAAAAGTGCAAATCAGTGTTTCGCCCATCTTTCATACAATAATGTGCTATTACGATGCTTCGCGCGCGCATATATAAATACGGTAAAACGTCACGTTAACCGACAAGGCACTTTGGTCGCTTTATATGCATTTTTTATTTTGTAGAAAAGATTTCCCCTACAAACCAGCTGGAAACTCTACGGCAATCTTGAATTGCGGGGCGAGTTTCTCTACGGACAGGACATCAAGGGAGGGGCTACGCTGTGGGACACCATCGGCAGGCGATACTACCAGGGACAGGAGCCGACATTTGAGCGCGTAGGCGGGCTCGACCTGATCAAGACGGGAAAAGACGAATATGAGTTGCGCTACTCACGGGGACTGCACATGTTCCGTTTCCGGAAGTCGGAGGTGCTGTTCAACCAGCACATCGCCATCATCCGCGACAAGCTGATAGTGAAGTCGGAAGGCTACCGCGTGTTCAACATCTTCGGATTCAGAAAAGACCAGATTCTAACCTGCGGTAAAAAGGAATACAGCGCCATTCCCGTATCATGGGACGGACGAATAGGCAGGTATCAGGAGCACCTGCCTCATGACTTCGACTACTATCCTGATCTGGAGCTGCTGCATCTGAAAGGGCTGTTCGGTGCTCCGATGCACCAACCAGCCATCGCAAAAGCAATCAGTCCATACGGCTGAAATAGTCGTCACAGCTGAAGCGGCGAAGCACTTCAAGTGTACCGTCAGTGTGAAGCATGCCGATGGCAGGATGGGTGATGCCATTGAACATCGTGGTCTTCACGGTGGTATAGTGGATCATGTCCTCGAAGATGACTTCTTCGCCCACCTGCAGTTCATGGTCGAACAGCCACTGTCCCATGAAGTCGCCCGATAGGCAGCTATTGCCACCAAGGCGATAGAGGTGAGCGGAGAGAGGCAAGTCCATCTCAACATGTCTGGCCCCACGAACCTCGGGATAATAAGGCATTTCCAGACAGTCGGGCATGTGACAGGTGAAGCTCACGTCGAGAATGGCCGTGCGGATGCCTTTGTCCTCCACAATATCGACTACATGAGAGACCAGCGGCCCTGTCTGCCAGGCGAAGGCACTGCCCGGCTCCAGAATGATTTGCAACCAGGGATAGCGCTCGTGCAGTCCTTTTAATATCCGAATGAGGCGTTCCACGTCGTAGTCCTTGCGCGTCATCAGGTGTCCGCCGCCCAAATTCAACCACTTCAGCTGCGGGAACCACCGACTGAACTTCCCCTCGATATGCACGAGTGTACGCTCCAGCACGTCAGCCCCGCTCTCGCAATGGCAATGGCAATGGAAGCCCTCAATGTCAGCAGGAAGAACTTCGGGCAGTTTATCGGCCGACACGCCGAAACGGGTGCCAGGGGCACAGGGGTTGTAGAGTAACGTCTCCACCTCTGAATATTCAGGATTGACGCGCAGGCCGATAGAGGCTTTGTCCCCCACCCTTGCATGATAGCGCTCGTATTGCGATAGCGAGTTGAATGTCAGGTGACTACTGCAGCTGACTATCTCGTCGATCTCGTCATCCGTATAGGCCGGTGAGAATGTGTGAGCCTTGGCTCCGAACTTCTCAACCGCCAAGCGCGCCTCAGCGAGCGAACTGGCCGTAGTGCTGCGGATATACTCGCGGAAGATAGGGAACGTCTTCCAGAGGGCAAAAGCCTTGAAGGCCAGGATGATTTCAACATCAGCCCGTTGCGCCACATCGGCAATCAGCGACAGGTTGCGGCGGAGCTTTTGTTCCTCAATAATATAAATAGGTGTAGACATCGTGTTGTTATTTTATGCTGTTCTCTATTTCAAAATCGTCGGCAAAGGTACAAATAACATTTCAAATATCATTCGCAACTTTTCCTTTTTCATGAAAAAATATCACTCCGCAGCATTCGGAGTAACACTACGGGACGTTCGGAGTTTTACTACGGGACGTTCGGAGTTTTACTACGGGACATTCGGAGTAATACTACGGGACATTCGGAGTATCACTACGGGACATTCGGAGAATTACTCCGAGACGCTCGGAGTTTTTCTCCCAAACACCAAGAAAATTTTGGGAGAAATAAGTATCTGAAAAACAAGCACATAGCAACGTGCTTGTTTTCCTCCTGTTTTTCAAAAAGAAACCTTAATAGACGCGAGGCCCGAAAATCATGGTGCCAATGCGCACCATTGTGGAACGATGCTGAACGGCCACAAGATAGTCGTCGCTCATACCCCAGGAACGTTCGCAGAAGGCAGCATCGTCAGGGAAATACTGTGCTTTCACCTCGTCGAAGAAGTCGGCAGCCTGCTGGAACTCTCGGGCTATCTGCGCCTCATCGTCGGTGTTCGAGGCCATCATCATCAAGCCGCAAATCTGCACATTCGACATCTGTCGCCACTCGCCGTCGGCCAGCAACTGCCGGCAGGCATCGAGCGTAAGGCCATATTTTGTGGCCTCTTCAGCGATGTGCAGTTCGAGCAGCACCTTGATGACCCTGCCCGTCTTGGCCGCCTGCTTCTGAATCTCGCGCAGCAATTTCAGGGAGTCGACGGCCTCGATCATCGAGATATAGGGAACGATATACTTCACTTTGTTCGTCTGCAGATGACCGATGAAATGCCACTCTATGTCCTTCGGCAGCGCCTCGTGCTTCTCGCGTATTTCCTGTTCGTGGCTCTCGCCGAACACACGCTGTCCTTCCTCGTAGGCCGCCATGATATAGTCGGCAGGATGGTACTTGCTGATAGCAACAAGGCGCACGCCAGCCGGCAGACTGTCGAGCGCCTTGTGCAGATTTTGCTTCACATTATACATAAGACACCAAGACTATAGTGCAATCAGTGACAAACGATGACTACCCTTCAAATTCGGGCTTGTCGTTCTGTTCCTTTTTCTTATACTCGAAGACATCCATGAGCGTAGTCTCTGCCACCGATGCGATGACATAGTCGATCATTGTGCCACCCATCACCTCGTCGATGTTCTTCACGGCACCATTCAGCGTTCCGGCCTGAACGAGATAGTTCACGCTGGAGCGCTTTTCTTTTTCCGTCTTCTCGTCGATGGTGATGAACTGCAGCTTCGTCTTGTACCAGCGGTCGGCATTGGCATCGTCGCTGAAGAAGATTTCCTTATAGGCCGCTTTCTTGATGTCGGCCACCTCGAACTCACCACTGATGAACGACGACATCTCTTCCATGATGCGCTGCTCGGCCTCGGTGAACGACAGGGCATCGACGGTATAGGTCTCACTCACTTTCTTCTGCATGCCGTCGTCCATTGTCTTCTCATATTTAATACGGCATTCAAACCAATTTGCTGTTCTGCTTCTCATTGTTATATTTATTTATGGTAATTGAATTATTCGTCTTCTTTGGTCGGCTTGTTAGGCTGCGAGCTGTTATACTCCAACTGCTTCTGCTTTTCGAAAGACAGCTTGTCAATAATCTCCATCGAAAGACGGGCAGCCGCATCGTCAGAGATACCAGCCTCCTCAGCCAGTTTGTTCTGCAGTTTCAGAAGTTCGTCGTACATCTCGTTATTGCTCGACATGAACTTCTTTTCGCTGGCATTCATGTTCTGATTGCTGTAGATCTTCGTCAGGATGCGGTCGGCTTCTTGCGTGAACTGCTTCTTGAAGATTTCTTCAGACTTCTGCATGTAGAGTTCCATCATCTTGCGCTGATTGACGGTGATGGTGTCAATCTCGCCCGAGTCGGCCAGCACTTCCATTTGGATGCTGTCGTCGTCGAGTTCCATCGTGAACGACCCGTCAACAAGTTCGTCCTGTTGTTCCTTGGGAGGAGCCTCTACAAATTCCACATCCTCGGCATTGGGCATCAGTTCGATATAGAGTCCCAGCAGACATAATACTACTGCCACAGCCCCCACGAAGCTGAAGAGCGAGCGTTTCAGCCCACGGTATTTCTGCAGGGCAGAACGCATCTCCTGTACAGAGGCATATCGCTTCTGCGGATCGCTCTGCGTGGCCTTACCTACCACCTGCTTATACTCATAAGGCATATCGCCCTGTTCGTACAGATGACGGATAAAACATCCCAGCGAGTAGATGTCGCTCTGCTCCGTCATGGGCTGACCTTCCCACACCTCAGGGGCTATGAAGTCTTTCCCATCGGCATAGATGGTCTGCAGCAGTTCCCTGCGCCCAAACGATGAAGCATGCAGCAACATCATAGGCATCTCGTCGCCCTTGCGAATCAGCAGGTTGTTTGGAGCAAAGCTGAGATGGAACACCGCCTGTTCGTGCATCTGAGCCAAGCCGTCAAACAGCTGCGACACAACGTTATCGACGAATCCCGACTTCGCCACGATGGCCGGATTCACATTAAGCAACTGGGCGAATGTCTGATAAGAGCCGGGCTCAAGTTCCAATTCCAACTTACCGTCTTCCAGTTCATTCAGCTCATAATGTAGCTGTTGTTTGATGCGAGAATGCTGATTAAGCCTGCAGTCATTCTGTAAAGACTCGCGAAACCCCATCTCGCCCAACAAGCGGTCGTCGATGGTCACCACGTCGCGGTATTTCCCTTCCACTTGCTTTTTGGAAATCACGCCAAACGGCATTGTGTCGTTTTGCGTCTTGGCGTTGAGCATTTCTTCGTAGGTCATCTTGGCACTATTTTTTCTTTTTGGATGGCAAAAGTACGAAATTATTCGTTAAATCAGCTTTTTTTTGTCATATTTTGCGTGCGATTACAATATTTTTTCCTAACTTTGCATCTTAGAAATCAGAAATCCTTGATTATTAATAATTATTTCATATATGAAAAAGAAAATTTTAATCCTTGACGACAAAGAGACCATTGCAAAGGTTCTCTCTATTTACCTGATGACTGACTACGACGTGCAATGGCTGCCAGACGGCTTGCAAGGTGTGAAATGGCTGCAGGCTGGCAATACGCCCGACCTGATCATTTCAGACATCCGCATGCCAGGCATGCGCGGCGACGACTTTTTGGAGTGGATCAAGCAGAACGAACTGTTCCGCCACATCCCCGTCATCATGCTTTCCAGTGAGGACTCAACCAGTGAGCGCATCCGTCTGCTGGAGATTGGTGCAGAAGACTATATCGTCAAGCCTTTCAACCCTATGGAGCTGAAAATCAGGGTGAAGAAGATTCTTCCACAGTAACCCTACCCCACTTTTTCTTTGACTATCATTACAAATTTGTGCATCCATGATTGGAGTTATTTATTTAGGAAATAACGCTCAAACAGAAGAACGCATGAAGTATCTTCCCGGCAGGCAGGTCAAGATGACCAAGACCTACAAGGAAGCAGCCAGTGCCTGCAACACAACCACTGGCGAGGAGCACTTCATTGTCTTCTACGAGAAGAATGTTCGCACTGAAGACATAACGGCCATCACCTATTTGCGGAAGAACTGCAAGAACATCTACATCATCCTGCTGACCAGCCGGATGAGCGAAGAGGAGCGCAAGACCTACCAGAAATGCGGCATCAACGACACACTGGATATCAACGTTTCGGTGACTGAATTGAACAAAAAGCTGCAATTCATCAGCGACCGCGAGAACATTCTCTTCGACAACAAGATGTCCAAGCAGAAGATACTGAAGTTCAAGATTCCCTTGTGGAAACGTTCCTTCGACATCATTGTTTCCATCTTGGCCATCATTGTGCTGTCACCCGTTCTGATTATCACCGCCATTGCCATCAAAATAGAAGATCCGAAAGGGCCTATCTTGTACAAGTCGAAGCGTGTGGGTACCAACTACTCCATCTTCGACTTCTTGAAGTTCCGCTCCATGTATAACGATGCCGACAAGCGTCTGAAGGAGCTGAGCAAGAGCAACAACCAGTATGCCGAGCACAAGGAGGAAGAGACCAAGACGGTGATCACCTCGCCCTTGGGACAAGAGGCCGAGCAGCAGATGTTCGATTTGGGCATGGAGTCGGAAATGATGATCAGTGACGACGAGGTGATGCTCGTAGGCGACGACTTCGTGGTGTCGGAAACCGACTTCAACAAGCAGAAGGAAGACGACATCAACAATGCGTTTGTGAAGATTGAGAACGACCCGCGCATCACGAAGGTGGGCCGTTTCATCCGCAAGACCAGCATTGACGAGCTGCCTCAGCTCTTCAACATCCTGAAAGGCGATATGTCGGTGGTAGGTAATCGTCCGCTTCCGCTCTATGAAGCCGAGAAACTGACTGCCGACAGCAGCATCGACCGCTTCATGGCACCGGCCGGCTTGACAGGCCTGTGGCAGGTGGAAGAGCGCGGAAAAGGCGGAGCCATGTCGGCCGAGGAGCGCAAGCAACTTGACATCCTTTATGGTCAGACATACAATTTCGCCCTTGACATGAAAATTATTTGGCGCACGCTTTTCGCCTTCATACAAGACGAAAACGTGTAAGACAAAGAAAAATACAATGATCAAACTTAGAAATTTACTATTTGCATCCATATTATCAGCCGGGGTGAGCCAAACGATGGCACAATCCACCTTGGACGACAGCGGTATCAGTGCCGGTTTCTTTGACTCGAGTTTCACCAAGGACATCAATTTCTCTGATTTCCACTTGCCCCCTCTGGCCGTTCTGTTCGAGAATGCCAAATCGAACCCCAATATTTTGGAGATGGCTAAGCTGCAGGAGATTGCGCAAGCCGATGTCACGAAACAGAAGAAGCACATTTTCTCCTACATCAACGGCCACGCCAGCTACAGCTATGGCAAAACCGACATGTGGGGCAACAACTCTTCCACCTATAACACCATGATCTACCAGTTCCAGGGCTCAGAACAGAGTTACTGGAATGTGGGTGTGAACTTGAGCGTGCCCCTGGAAGACATTCTTGACCTGGGACATTCCGTCAAGCGCAAGCGTCTGTTGGTGGAAGATGCCCAGTTGAAAAAAGATGCTGCCTACGATGAGCTGAAACTGCAGATTGCCACACTCTACATTCGCGTCACCAACAACTTGAATGCCCTGAAGACGGCCAGTGTGAGTGCCGCCATCTATCAGGGTGCCAACTCGCTGGAGGAAGAAGACTTCCACCAGGGTAACATGGCTATCGGTGACTATGCCTACAGCAGTCTGCGTGGACAGTCGGCTGTGAACAACTTCCAGAGTCTGCTGACCCAGATCACCACTGACATCGTCACTCTGGAAATCCTCTCGCACACGCCAATCCTGACCAACACCACGACTGAGATTACACTCGACAGCGGCATCCGCAAATCGCAGAAGCAGATTAAGAAAGAGAACAAGGCCGTTGAGAAGGAAATCAAGGAAGCTGCTGAAGAAGATGCCAAGAAAGAGAAGGCTTTCTGGAAATCAGAGCGTGCCAAAGAGAAGAAAGAAACCAAGAATCAAAACAAAAAATAACCTATAGGAAGAACAAATCACAATCGAAAAGTGACACATTATGGATATTTTTAGATATATAGTCAGATTCTTATATAAAATAAGGTGGTACTTAGTCATCCTGCCGATGATAGCACTCATTGTTGCTTGGTTCCTCACACGCAACCTGGAACGTGTCTATGATGCCAACACCACCATCTACACCGGCATGATTACCGGTTACAACCTTGAAGGCGGAACAGGTATTGCCGGCGGCAATGCCCAGGTCAACATTCTGAACCTGATTGAGATTATCCAGAGTGACAACACCATTCACGAGGTGGCACTGCGCCTATTTGCACGTTGCATGATGTACGGCAACCCCAAGAAGGACAACAACTACATCACAGCCGAGCACTTCCGCAATCTGGATGCCAGTGTGCCGGCAGAGGTGAAAGCCTTGATCAACCACAACAGTGAGAACGCTACATACGCCAACCTGCGAGCCTATGAAAAAGCATCGCGCGACAACTACCTGTTCAGCATTCTCAACGGTCACCAGTACTTCGGCATCGACAATATTTCAGCCAAGCTGAAAGTGATGCAGTTGGGACAGACCGACCTCATTGACATAGCCTACTCCACCAACGATCCGGGCATCTGCTACAACACGCTCGACATTCTGAACGATGTGTTCATGCGCCAATATCAGCAGTTGCGCTACGGCGAGACCAACAACGTCATCAAGTACTTCATGCGCGAGGTGGCCCGTTTGTACAAGGAGCTGACCATCATGGAGAACGACCTGATTCGCTATAACATGAAGCACGGCATCATCAACTACGGCGAACAGACCAAGCAGCTCACCGTGCTGGAGAACAACTTCCGCATGACGGGCAACCAGTTGGAGATGAACCGACTGACCACTCAGGCCCTGATAGCCTATCTGAAGAAGCAACTGGGCAACCGTGCACAGATCATCGAGTCGAACCAGGACTTCACCTCGCTGGTACGTGACATCTCACGCCTGCAGTCGCGCATCTCCAACCTGCGGCTGATGAGCAGCGAGAACGGCGGCATGGACTCAGAGGCACGCACCGAGCTGGCCAAGGCCGAACGACAGCTGCGCGATGCCACCGCCCAGGTGAAGGAGCTGACCAAGACCATCGAGAAGAACACCTATAATACCGACACCGGCGTAAAGGCCACTTCACTGATTGACCGTTGGCTGGAGCAGGTGCTGCTGTTGGAAAAGACGAAGGCCGAGATCAACGCTCAGGAAATCATGAAGCAGTATCTGGACCAGCAATATCACAAGTTCTCGCCCATCGGTGCCACCATCGACCGCAAGAACCGCCATATCACCTTCATCGAGGGTAACTATATGGAGATGCTGCGCGCCCTGAATGCTGCCCGTCTGCGCCAGCGCAACCTGCAGATGTCGACAGCTTCGCTGACCATTCTCAATCCGCCTGTATTCCCCTTGAACGCACAGTCGAGCAACCGCATGATGATTCTCTTGGGTGCCTTCATGCTGACCTTCGTGCTGACGGCCGTCTACTTCTTCATCATCGAACTGCTTGATCGCACCCTGCGTGACCGCATGCGCTCCGAGCGCATCACGAAGATACCCGTCATGGGCTGCTTCCCCAAGGAGAGCACACTGCGCTACCGCCGTTTCAACAAGACCATCAGCGACATGGCCCTGCGCCAACTCAGCAAAGCCCTGTTGCCCTTCTTCAAGGAAGGTCAGCAGAATGTGCTCAATCTGTTGTCGACCGATGCTGCCAACGGCAAGAGCTATCTGGCACAAGAGTTGGAGAACTACTGGCTCAGCATTGGCTTGCAGGTGCGCCGCCTGACCTACGACGAGGACTTCCTCTCAGAGGACAGCCGCTACATCATGGCCAAGGACGTGAAAGACCTGTGTCCCGACATTCAGCCCAACGAGATTGCCATCATCGAATATCCCAACCTGGACGACAATTCCATCTCGTCGTCCCTGCTGAACATGGGCACCGTGAACCTCATGGTGACACGCGCCAACCGCACGTGGAAGGATGTCGACCAGAAGGCTTTGAAGGAGTTGCAGTCGCGTCTTACAGATCAGAACACGCTCTACATGTATCTGACCGAGGCCAACCGCTATGCTGTCGAAGAGTTCGTGGGCCAGTTGCCGCCATACACCAAGTTCAACAACTTCGTCTATCGTCTGTCGCAACTTGGCTTGACCGCAACCGAAAACAGCCACGCACGCTAAACAATGCTTGTTTGCCAGGCAGTTCCATTGATGACTGAAGCATGAAATTAGCCTATAACAGCGTAAAGTCGAACTATACCGGAGGAAGAGTTGCCATACTCTTTCTCCTCTTCGCTTTGGCCATTTACGAGTTTATTCATGCTGGCTTCACTACTTTTGCCATCGTCTGCATTATACCCGTCATGGTGTTGGTGGCCATCATCGCCTTCAGCAGAGGAGTATTGGTTTTCTGGACGCTGTTAGTGGTCAACTACATCATTCAATGGCACAGTCTTCCACCACTGCCAGTTCCGACATCAATCCCCAACGAGATGCTGGAAATCTTGCTGATAGCGATGGCCGCGATAGACGTTAAGGATGCCAAGTTTGAACGCAGCGCCAACCTGATGATGTTTGCGCTGTTAGTTTGGGCAGCCTTCATCGCCTTGGAAGTGCTGAACGACTCTTGCGGCTTGGGCATTCAGGTAGGAGCATGGTTCACAGGTGCCCGAATGATGGCATTCCAGCTTCTCTATGCTCACCTGATCTTTATACTCTACATCAGAGACCCCAAGATGCTGATGAAATACCTCTACTTCTGGGGAGCCTTGGCCATCTTCGCAGCCTTTTGGGTGTGGAAGCAGCAGAAGTTCGGTCTTACCCCTGGTGAAAACGGCTTCCTGCAAGGACGCGGTCGCACCACCCATATCATCAACGGCGGTGCCACCATCCGTCTGTTCTCCATCTATGGTGACGCAGCGAACTTCGGCATCGGCACTGCAGCGACGGCAGTCGCCTTCCTCATCTTTGCCTTGACGGCGAAAGTCAGGAAGTACAAGATTTATTTTCTCATCGTAGGTCTAATAGCCACATGGGCGATGTTTCCGTCTGGCACCCGCACAGCCACGTTCTGTCTCTTTGCCGGCTTTGCTGTCTACGTCATTTTGTCTAAATCGGTGAAGATAGCCGTTCCTGTGGGCATAGGTTTTGCGCTTATCTATTTCATCTTGGCATTCACCACGATAGGTAACGGCAATGCCCAGATTCGCCGCATGCGCTCAGGTTTCAATAAAAATGATGCTTCAGCCAATCAACGTACCATCAACCAGGCTGTAATGAAGAAATACCTTGCTGATGCCCCTTGGGGCATTGGCCTCGGCATGGGTTACGAGAACGTACCTGCCAACAACAAATTCCGCAAGTTGGCTACCATCCCTCCCGATTCAGAATACGTATTCATTTGGATTCGAACTGGCTATGTAGGCATTATTTTGTTTGTCATTATCACGCTGGTCATTTTCTGTGGAGCCTCTTCTATTGTATTGTTCCGATTGCGAAGCCCATCGCTACGAGGCATTGGAGCCGGCTTAACGTGTGCCTTCGTCTCTATACAGTTAGGTGGCTACGCCAACCAGGCGCTGATGCAGTACCCCAACTGTTTGGTGTTCTATGGCGGAATCTCCATTGTTTTCATCTTACCGTTTATCGAAAACGAGTGGATCAAACACGAAGAGGAGCAATTGGCCATCGAGGCAGAAAAGAAACGCATCAAGGAAGAAAAGAAACGCGCCAAGCGTGTATAATGAAAACGAGGAGTTGACATGCAGAACGAGTGCAGACTTTCCATCATCACCGTCAACTACAACGGACAGGAAGACACCTGTGCGCTACTCTCCACCATACCCTCTGACCGCGATATTGAGATTATTGTTGTAGACAACGGTTCGCACGTTGACGAGACACAGACCATTGCCCAGCGTTTTCCCCACGTCATCACTATCCGCAGCGAGCAAAATCTGGGCTTTGCCGGGGGTAACAACCTTGGCATTAAGGCATCGCACGGCAAGTACCTGTTCTTCATCAATAACGACACTGAGTTTCGCGGTGAGTGGATGGTCGACCGTCTTATGCAACGTTTAGACGAACATGCTGAAACGGCCATTGTCTGCCCGAAAATTCGTTTTGCCTGGGGTACAAGTCCCATTCAGTTTGCAGGTTTCACCCCACTTTCGTCTGTCACCCTTCGCAATCAAGGCATCGGCTATGGCGAGGAAGACCACGGGCAGCACGACACGCCCCACCCTACGCCATACGCTCACGGTGCCGCCATGTTGGTTAGCCGCGAGGCCATCAAACGTATTGGAGTCATGCCAGAGTGCTACTTTCTCTACTACGAGGAAGTCGACTGGTCGATTATGATGACCCAAGCTGGTTACGACATCTGGTACGATCCGTCATGTACAATCTACCACAAAGAGAGTCGATCAACTGGTATTGACAGTCCTCTGAAGTGCTACTATCTGACACGTAACCGTTTTCTGTTGGCTAAGCGTAATATTGGGTTCCCTACACGTTTGTGTACCTATTTTTACCTGATTACAATTGTCCTCATTCGCGATATTCTAAAACATTTGCTCAAGAGACGCTGGCAACAAGCACAGTCAGCCCTGACGGGTGTCGCCGATTTCTGTCGCGGTCGAATAGGGAAACGCCAGGTTGAAAACTGAATTGTCCAAACACAATTAATTGCACTAAAAGAAATGCCATATAGCCTTAAAGAATTTATTCCACAACTGAAAGATCTGTCGACCTTTCGTTCTGAGCTCATGGGGTGGTCCATCCTGTGGATTATGGCACTTCACTTCCGTTTCATCACCCTCAAGCCCTTAGGGTTCATCGCCCAGTATGGTTTCTCAGGTGTTGAGATTTTTATGTTTGTCTCAGGGTTAGGCCTTTACTATTCGCTTCGTAAGAACGACCACCTCACCACGTTCTACCGCAAGCGCCTGCTACGCATCTTTCCCACCTACTATCTTATCGGTATCTTTGCCAGCCTACTGCTCTTCCACGACGGTCTGCTTACCTACTTTTATCGCTACTCCACGATAGGATTCTGGACAAACGGCCCCTACTTCGAATGGTACATCCCGTCGATTGTGGTGCTCTATCTGGCAGCCCCATTTCTAAAGAAGTGGCTCGACTCCCGCCTGTCGCCCCTGTTGGCCTTCATTCTGACAGGTATAATGGTCACCGCTTTTTTCCTGGCTCAACTCCAAGTGCTCGACCGTGCCCACTTTTTCCTGTTCTATCGCATACCAGCATTTGTTGCAGGCATGTTCTGTGCCAAGCAGTTATACGAAGGAAAAGAAGCCTCTGCAACCGTTAAAGCCATCTACATAGGAATCACACTCGTAGGCATTGCGGTCTTCTGCCTGTGTTTTCCGTTACATCACGCCGTCTACGAGTTCAAGTACTACGCTCTTTTTTTCCTGATGCCTGTGTTTATTGCCTTTTTCTGCCTACTGAGCAAGCTTTCATCCGCAGTGGCGCGAGTCATTAGTGCCATAGGCAATGCAAGTCTTGAAATCTACCTCATACAATGCCTTTTCTTTACGGCTATCGTCAATGGACAATTGATTATCCCAGACATCTGGCACGATGCCGTCACTTTTATCCTCATAGCCAGTTGTTCAGCAACAGGAATCTTGCTGCACAAGTTGCTGAACCGCAGATGAACACCTTCAACTACTACTTACTTATCTTGAGCAATATACGAAGCTATACAGGAGTCAAGTAAGTGGTAGCCCTTTGCGTTCAGGTGTATCTCATCGGAAAGATACAGGTTGCGAGGGTCTTGATAGCCGTCAGCATTCCATGCATCTTTAGGTATATACACCACATGCCCCATAAGCCCTTGGGCAACGAGCATCGACCGCAATGCCTCGCTATATTCCGTCACCGAGTACATTGTGCAGTGGGTTAGCCACGACCGCAAGCAATCCACCAGATAGTCGTTCAACGGCTTGCCGCCATAAAGACCACGAATATTCACATCCGGCATTTCGACAACCACAGGTTTGATGCCATTCTCCAAAAGCCACGCTATGATAAGTCTGTAATTCTCAATGTAATAGTGGGACCCCAGACACGCTGCAGCGTCGTTAATGCCAGCCATGACGATGCAGTAGTGAGGAGCGGATTCTATCAGAGGCTGTGTACAATAGCCAGCAGCCATCTCATCGGGTGTACAAAGACTACTGAACATGAACCTATAGACATCCTTACTCTTAGCCCCTCCTCGTCCTTTCGACACGAAATGAACAGGCTCTTGCATGCTTTCAGTCAGCAGATGCGTCATCAACGTGTCATAACCGAGTTCAGCATGCAATCCAGCCCAGCTATCGCCTATCATCACCACGCGCAATGCTGCAGTGTCAAGTTGATAAACACACGCACTGTCATTTCCATTTCTATCAACCGCCACCATGTATGGTTCACCTCTTTCTGCTGGTGACAGCAAGTTCTTCCACCGTTGGTGCAACAACTGTCCGCCCCATGCGACGACAACAATTAGCCCCCCTAACACACAGGCTATGCCCAACACGATTTTCTTCATTCTTTTATTCATTTTCAGCGCAAAAATACAAAATTATATTTGTTTCCTTTGCCTATTATGAATAAAATTACTATTTTTGCAAGCAATAAGGCAACAATCATGTAGCCATAAATGCGCATATTATGAAATTCTGGTGGATTCTATACGTTTTCGACGGTCTGCTCTTTCTGGCATCAGCAGTCACCGTGCTCTACATTCTCTTCTTTGCCACTGCGGCCAAGTTCCACCGCCATGCCGAAGTGCCCAGGGCAAAGCGGCAGAACCGTTTCATCGTACTCATACCTGCCTACAAGAAAGACGATGTAGTCCTGCAGACGGTGAACTCCGTTCTTGGGCAGAGCTATCCGCAGCGCCTGTTCGACATTGTCGTTGTCTCTGACCACCAGCAGGAGATGACCAACATGCGACTGGCCCAGCTGCCCGTCACCCTGCTGACCCCCGACTTCGACGAGAGCTCGAAGGCCAAGTCGATGCAGTTCGCCATTCTCAACCTGCCACAGTTCAAAATTTACGATGCCATCCTCATACTCGATGCCGACAACCTGATAGAGCCTGAGTTCCTGGAGCAAGCCAACGATGCCTTTGAGTCTGCAGGCACCAAGGCCATTCAGATGCACCGTCTGTCGCGCAACCGCGACACCGCAGTATCCCGTCTGGACAGTGTTTTCGAAGAAATCAACAATGCTGTCTTCCGCAGCGGCCACAACGCGATGGGCCTCTCGGCAGCCCTCAACGGCTCAGGCATGATCTATGACTACGAGTGGTTCAAGGAACACATCATGCGCGTGCGTACTGCAGGCGAAGACAAGGAACTGGAGGCCATGTTGCTCCATGAGGGCATCTTTATCGACTATTTCAGTGACCTTCACATCTACGATGAGAAGACTCGCCACGTCAAGACCTTCAACCTGCAGCGAGGCCGTTGGGTGGCCACCCAGTTGCATGCCCTTGTGGGCAACGTGCGCTTTTTGCCATGGTCGCTGCTGAACAGCCACTACGACTTTGCCGACAAGATTTTTCAATGGATGTTCCCACCGCGCACCATCCTCATGGGCATCATCATGGTCATGAGCATCGTCCTGCCATTCATCTATTTCACGCTCGCCATCAAGTGGTGGGTCATCGGAGCCCTGCTGATGTTTGCCTATTCACTGGCAACGCCCGACTATCTCGTCGACAAGCACTGGGACCGCGACTTCCTGCTGGCCCCCATCCTCAGTCTGCTGGCGCTGTTCAACATTCTGCGCGTGGCCGTCATCGAAGCCAACAGTCGTCTGGGTCTCGTCAAGCACATCACCCGTCGCATCATCTCAACCGTTCGTTCCTGATGGTTCTTCAAATCCTCCATATTGCCGACATTCTGCTGTGGATTGTCCCTGCAGGTTCGGTGGCCTATGTGGCATTCTTCGCCTTCGTCTCCCTGCTGCGCAACCGGCAGCAGCACAGCCAGCCATCGGCATCGGCATTCACCGAGAGCCCCACCCGTTTCATGGTGCTCTTCCCTGCCTATCACGAAGATACCGTCATACGCCGCTCCGTCAGTGCTTTCCTCCGTCAGGACTACTCTGCCGACCACTATCAGCTCATGGTCATCTCCGACCACATGCAGGCCGATACCAACGAGTGGCTTGCAAGCCAGCCACTCACCCTCCTGCAGCCAGTGTTCGAGAAGAGTTCGAAAGCCAAGGCTCTGCAGTATGCCGTGGAGAGAGTGGAGAATGGAGAGAGGAGAGAGGAGAGAGAAAAGTGGAGAATTGTCATTCTTGATGCTGACAATATTGTGGAGAGCGACTTCCTGAGCCGTCTTGACTGCTGCTGTCGGCAAGGTCATCGGGCCATACAGTGCCATCGCACAGCCAAGAATGCCGACAACGACATCGCCGCCCTCGACGGTCTCAGCGAAGAGATCAACAACACCATTTTCCGTCGCGCCCACAACCGCGTGGGACTCTCATCGGCCCTCATCGGCTCAGGCATGTGCTTCAGCTACCAGTGGTTTGCCACCCACGTAGACCGCCTCTCCACAGCTGTTGAAGACCGTGAGCTCGAAGCCTTGCTGCTACGCGAGAAGATACATATCCACTATGCCGAAGACATTCGCGTCATGGACGAGAAAGTGGCCTCGAAAGACAATTTCCAGCGACAGCGCCTGCGCTGGATGACGGGGCAGGTACAGGCGCTCTTCTCCATGCTTCCCTATCTGCCCACTGCTATCCGCACTTGCAACATCGACTATATCGACAAGACCCTGCAACAGGCCCTGTTGCCGCGCAGCATCCTGCTCATCGTGCTACCCTTCATGGCCCTGGTGCTCACGCTTCTGCACTGGCCCTGGAGTTTGAAGTGGTGGGGGCTTTTCCTTCTTCTCTGTCTGTCGCTGCTCATCGCCACACCCCGTCAGCTACGCACTCGCGCCCTGTTCGGCAAGGCCTTTGCCCTACCCTCACTGGCCTGGCGCATGACGAAGAACCTTGCCCACATCGACAAGCGCGACACCACCTTCCACCACACCGACCACAGAAAATAATAGCTATTATTAAAAGGATTTTAGCTATAATTCGAAAAATTATAGCTAAAATCCGAAATGAGAAATCACGAAATTACAGAGCTTACTTCATGAACTTGCAGCTGACGCGCGTCTGCTGGTCGTCGGTGGCACGGGCCACATAGAAGCCTTGAGGCAGATGGGCCACGCTGAGACGGGCCACGCCACCCACGAACTGCACATGGACACGATCAACCAGACGACCGTCGGGCGTGTAGATATCCACATCGGCAGAGGCAGCATCCTCGCTCTTGACAAGCAACTGCTGGGCTCCATAACGAATGCGGAAGCCATTGGCCGAAGCGATGAGCGTCTTGCTGATGCCAGTGGTCACGTCGCGCAGATGGTTCTGGTCGGTGAGGACCACATAGCTGGTGAGCTGGTTGGGGGCCTCGATGGTGGCCAGGCTGAGTTCGTAGACATCGGCAGCGCCGTCAGGATAGCGGCCAATGGTGGTGTTGGCATCGTGGGCATCGTAGTAGAGCTGGTCGGTCCAACTCTTGTCGGCAGCCGTCAAGGCAAGCACCCCACCCTCGCCACTGATCTTGAACGAGGCATGCAGGGCCTGGTCGGTAGTGGCCAGCTTGTCGCACCACACCAGCAGGAAGCCATGAGCCGGAATGACAGTGTTGGCACGAGTGGTCTCCTTCGATATCTTGTACTTCTCAGGCTTGCTGAGGTTGTCTGTGAGATACATGCCTTCCACGTCAATGGGCTCGTCGGTGGTGTTGTAAAGCTCAATCCAGTCGTTCTTCTTGCCATACTCGTTGATGAGACTGCTGTTGGAGCCGCTCACCTCGTTGATGCGCACGGGATTGATGCCCTGCTGCTGGCGCTCCTGTGCGGTGAGTGGGCGATAGCTGGCCGTGAACTGCAGGTTGTCGCCTGCAGGCAGACTGATCTCGGCATCGGTAGAATAGAACTGGTCGGCAGAGGTAGAGACATTGCGCAGCGAGGCTTCCCAGAGAATATCGGTAGACGAAGCTGAGTTGTTGTGCACCTCGACGGCAATGACGTTAGTGCCCTTCTTGAACAGGCTGACGGGCAGCTGCAGCGAGCCGCTATTGGGATTGTCGTGGGCATAGGTGGTAGCATAGGTGCTATAGGTAACAGTGCCCGACGGCATGTTGTAGCGGCCAGCCTCAGTGCCATTGACGTAGATGACGAGTCCGTCGTCAATGATGTAGTCGAGCCACATCTCGTCGCTGGCCGAAGGAGCCTGCGAGAGGTTTACGGTGGTGCGGAAATAGAAGGTGCTGTTGCTGCCCGAACGGTAGCTCACCTGGGTATTGGCGGCTACATTGGGGTTGTTGTAGCCGATGGGGGCCTGTCCCTGCTTCCACGAAGAAGCGTTGTAGCCGGCAGCCTGCCAGCTGGTGCCGTCGAGCGAGCCCTGGTCGTAGTAGCTCCAGGTGGTGCCCTTGCTCTTCAGTTCAACACCGCCGCTGACGGGGGCCTTCCATCCTTGGAAGGCATAGCCTGCAGGAGCCACGGCCTTAAGCATAGCCGGACGGAACAGATAGCCCTTGAACTGGCCCGTAGGCACGCGCATGCCATTGATGAGCAGCTGTGCGCCCTCGGCATCGCTGCTCAGGGTGACGGCCTGCATGTCGGTACTATAGAGGTCGAACTGAGAGTAGTTCTTCAGGGCGTTGACCAGATTATAGTTGCGCGAGGTGCTGAGGTTGCTGCGCAAGTTGTTGGCGGTGTTGCTCAGATAGCCCTGCATACCTTCGAGGGTCATGGCATCCTGCACGCGACTCTGCAGGTCGTTTATGATCTGCGTGGCGCGCTCAGCCTCGAACACGCTGCCACCCATCATGCAGAAAGCATCGATGAAACGGCGGCGGAAGTCGCTGTTCTGCAGCATGTTCTTGAAGAGGGTGACAAAGCGTATATGGTCGGTGATGCGGCCCAGCGACGTGGGATAGAGCTGGTCGAAGGTGTAGGTTTCCTTATTCATAAAGGTATTGAACGGATTGTTCGTGGCGAAGGTGCCGTCGAGGTCGAAGAGCACGAAGCGGAACTTACCGCCGTCGCGCAGGCGGAAAGCCTTCACGTTGTTCTGCGGCCAGTCGGTACCGCCCAGATACATCTCGATAGCCATGTAGTTGACGTAGCTGTCAATGTCGAGCAGACGGCAGATCTCAGCATAGGTCTCGCTGTTGGCGGCATCGGGCGAGAGCACGTCGACGAGCTCCAGAAAAGCTTCGTCGGTGCCGCACTTCTGCACGTAGCCTGAGTCGGGCGACATCTCCCACTGGTCGATCTCGTCGTCATCCCATCCGTAGTTGGCATAGACATAATGCTTGTTGTTGGGTTCGCGGATGTTAAGCACGCCGATATACTGACCGTTGATGAACTCATGGACGGGCTGGTAGCTCTGGCAGTCCATGTTCAGGCCCGATGACGACACGATGGTCTGCAGGGCTGGGTCCTTGAAACGGGCATTGTTGTCGTTGCCGCCATTGCGAATCTGCAGCGTGCGGTTGCGAATGTAAGGCTTCTGCGTAAAGAAGGGGTAAGGCAGGTTCTTGTCGCCGCCCAGCTCCTTGTTACCCTTCAGCTTGAAAGAATGGGGCAGCCATGCACGGCTCCATCCGCCGCACATCTCAAGGTTCACATCCTGGTTGAGCTGCATGTCGCCGTCGGCATCCAGATAGGAGAAGTTCACGGGGCGCTCCCAGTTCATGTTCCAGTTGCAGTTAGAGCTCTGTCCGTTGCCAGGCCGGCCATTAGGACCTCTCTGGAACACACCAATCTCGGTGTCGTAGAAGAAGCGGTTGTCGCCCACCACGGAGACCACGGGCAGCGTGTAGTTTTGGTCGCGCAGGATATAGGAGCGCGTGGTGACAGCCGACGGCAGACGGCCCTCGGCAAAGAGGCGCAGGCGCAAGTTGGTAGTCTCGCTGATTTGGAAGATGCCGTCAATAGAGGTTGCGCCATTCTCCAGCGTAGGCAGTGTGGTGTCGAGCGTGTAGCGCAGCGTGGTGCCTGCAGGGATGGTGACGGTGACCGTGAAGGGACCGTCGAAGAAGCGCGAGGGCTGGTCGACGAGCGGTGCACTGAGCTGCGACAGAGCAAAGGTGCTCTGGTTGTTAGAGGCACCGGGCGTGGGCGTGGCTGTGTTGCCCCACGTCTCGCCGCCATCGGTGGTGCGGGCATAGCTGACGCGCTCCATAGAGGCAGGGAAGTAGACACTGGAGAGCAGTGTGCCGTCGGCATCGCTCAGATGGAGGAAGCCGCCGTCTACATCGAGCTTGAAGGGTGCATTCTCGGCTGCAATATCGTTGCTGTCGAACCAGATGATCTGATAGCCCTTGGCAGGCAGCGTGCCATACGACAGCGGCAACGTCCACTTCTTCAGGTCGAGGGCATCGTCGCTCAGATGGAGACCGGCCAACGTGACGGCCTTATCGGTGGGGTTGTAGAGTTCCATCCAACCGTCGTAGTTGAAAGCCGGGCTCAGGAACTCGTCGACATTCGAAGCCATGATTTCGTTAATGACCAAAGCATTGGGGTCTATCTTCTCGCGCACGACAGTGACGGTGACGCTACGTGAGATGTTCGAGCCGTCAGTAGTGGTGGCGGTGATCTGGGCCGTGCCAGGGGCAACTGCCGTCACCAAGCCATTATCGTCGACGGTAGCCACAGCAGTATTGCTGGAAGTCCAGCTGAGTTTGCTGACAAGAGCGTTGGCAGGCACGATGACGGCACCCACCTGCACGGTCTCGGCCACCTGCAACAGACTCTGCGAAAGCGACAGCTGCAGATCGGTGACGGTGACGAACGAACCGTTGAACTCCAGTTTAAAATTGGTGAAGATGCACCAGTTGTGCAAGGTATAAACATTGTTGACAATACCAATCTCCACATCGGCATGATCAGCCGTCACGTCGAACTCAACCGACACAGGATAGCCTCCCTCGGCAAACGACTGGGCAGCCGTCTCCATCGTGTTGGGGAAGAAATGATCGCCATAGTAGGTCCAGTCGTTGTAACTCTCGGGCCAGTTGGGGCTCACATAGTCGAAATAGCCAGGGAGCACCGACTCCTGCTCGCCTGCAAACAAGCGTGCAAAAGCATCGGGTTGGTTGTTCAGGAACTGCTGATAAGAGGGATCGGGGTCGCCATAGCGGTGGTAGCCCTGCGCACTGAGGCGATAATGGCCTTTAGGCAGCTGGGCGAGTGTCTGCGATGCACTGAAATAGCCGTTGTTCCAGAACTCCATGCTACCAGCACGCACCGTACAACTGCCGTTGACCGTCCAACCGTCGGTAGAGCTATCTTGGGCAAAACTGGGGTTGGTAATATAGTTGTCGGTCAGATCGATCCACTGGCGCGTATCAGGATTGGAAGATGCCTTGACGGTAATCTTTACACTCTTCGAAATCTCGCTGCCGTCAGTAGTGCTGACGGTCAGCGTTGATTGACCTTCACCACGGGCAACGATGCTGCCGTCGGCACCTGCCGTGAAGACGAAGGGGTCGCTAGACTCCCACTTCAGCGTAGGCACTGTAGCATTTGAAGGCTTAACAGTAGCAGTGGCGGTGATGCGGTCGCCCACGGTCAGCGTGGTTTGAGGCACACTCAGCGTCAGCGAACTGACCAGTACATTGGTAAACTCACCTTCGTACTCCAGCTTGAAGTTGTCGAACATGCACCAGTTGGCATCTAAGTAGTTCTCGTTCTTGATACCTATTTGAACAGTGCCCTCGGCCTCGAACTCCAGAGTGTTCACATAGCCTTCATTGGTGAATGCCACGTTGCCCGATGACATACCGTTAGGATAATAGGGCTGACTGCCAGTAGGACTCCAACAAGAGCGCTGCTCGTTCCGCGTGAAAGAATAGTCGTAGATGCTGTGGAGAGCCTGCTCGGCATTGCCAGCATAGAGCACGGCAGTGAGCTGTTCGCTCTGGTCCTGATGGGCAGGATAGGCCACGTCGTTGCTTCCAGCACGATAATAACCCTGCACCGTAAGGCGGTACTTACCCTTTGGCAGGCCCTGCAGCACCTGATAAATATCGAAAGTGCCGTTGAACACCTCCATGCACTCATAGTTTACATCGTTACCTGAAGCATACACATTGCGCGTCCACTCAGCATTGCTATTGCCGTCGAAACTCGGGTTCTTCAGGAAGTAGCTGGTCACGTCGGTCCACTCGGCCCGTAGCCCTGCCGAAACGCACAACAAAGCCCAAAGAACCAATAACTTAGTCTTAATCATGTCTAAATTTAGTAAAGTTAGTAATATTCTGCCGACAAAGGTAAGAAATAATATTGAACGCGCGTCTTTTTTACACCCAAATTTTATTGTTTTTAGTTTTTTCACAAAAATATTTGCGCAATCAAGAAAAAGTTCGTAACTTTGCAGTCCAAATTTAGTATAAACATCAATTTTAAAACTGAAATGAAAAAAGGTATTCATCCCGAAAACTATCGCCCCGTCGTGTTCAAGGACATGTCCAACGGCGATATGTTCCTTACGAAGTCTACCGCTAAAACAAATGACACCGTAGAGTTCGAAGGCGAAACTTACCCCGTGGTAAAAGTAGAAATCTCTAGCAGCTCGCACCCCTTCTATACGGGTAAGAGCAAACTCGTCGACACCGCTGGTCGCGTCGATAAGTTCATGAGCCGCTACGGTAAGGCTTCGAAGAAGTAAGAGATTAGATACTTACGCTTAATCATAAAGGTGCGTTCAGGGTAGTTGCATATGCCTTGGCCGCACCTTTTCGCAAAAAGAGACACACTGAAAAACCTATGAAACTATTTAGACTTTTCTTTAGCTTCGTTATCGCCTCGACATTTTTCATGGCATGCGGCGACGACGAGAACGACTACAACCTGGGAGAGAAGACGACTCCACAGCCTCCAGGAATAGCAGGCAGCGGCAACAGTAACACAGGCACCCCCACCAACAACAGTGCCGACGTGGAAGCGGCCATCAAACGCCTGGAATTTCCCAAGACCAGCAGCAAGAACGGCAGCTTTGTCATAGTGCATAACGCCCTGCTGAACTCCAAGACAAAGGAACGGGGCGTGAACTACTGTGTGGAGTGGGATCCCGTGATACACGCACAGCGCTGGTGCTGCTATCAGATGTATGGCAAGATGGTAGGCGGAGTGATGCGGGGAACGAATGCCAAGAACACCGAGCGTTATTATGCCGACAATGACGGTAGCGGCTCAATTTACTGCCAATATCCCAACGACACCTGCGTTGCAGAGAAATACCGGTTCACACGCGATCCCTTCAAGGGCTCTGGCTACTACCACGGACACATCTGCCCATCGGCCGACCGTCTGGGCTCGGATGAAGCCAACTATCAGACTTTCTTTCTGACAAACATGATGCCACAGCTGAAAGGCTTCAATGCCGGCATCTGGGCCACAATGGAAGGAAAGGTGCGCGACTGGTCGAAAAAGTTCGATACGCTCTACGTCTGCAAAGGCGGCACCATCGACCAAGATAAATATATTGTGAAATACTTGGGCAGTGGCAACAACAAGATTCCTGTTCCCAAATATTTCTTCATGGCGCTGCTGGGCAAGAACGCACAGGGCTATATGGGCATGGGGTTCTGGGTGGAAGGTACCACTGACAAGAACAACAGCCTGGGCAACTATGTGGTGAACATTAGGGAGATAGAGAAAAATACCGGCATCGACCTGTTCTGCAATCTGCCCGACGACATAGAGGAATGGGTGGAGACACTGCCGGTAACAACCATCAAGGCCACATGGACCATCAATTAGGCAAGCAAGAAAGAAAAATACTTTACATAAACAAACCAACAAAAAAATGAGAACCATTTATGATTTCACTGTCAAAGACAGAAAAGGAAAGGACGTTTCACTCCGTGAGTATGCCAACGAGGTTGTGCTGATTGTCAACACAGCCACGAAGTGCGGCTTCACCCCTCAATATGACGAGCTGGAGAAGCTTTATGAGAAGTTTCGCTCGCAGGAGTTCACCATACTCGATTTCCCCTGCAACCAGTTCGGACAGCAGGCTCCTGGCACCGACGAGAGCATCCACGAGTTCTGCAAGCTGAACTTCGGTACAGAGTTCCCCCAGTTCAAGAAGGTGAAGGTGAACGGTGAGGATGCCGACCCCCTGTTCAAGTTTCTGCAGGAACAGAAGGGCTTTGCCGGCTGGGACATGGAGCACCCTATCGCCCACATTCTGGATGACATGCTCTCCAAGGAAGATCCTAACTACAAGGAGAAGCACGACATCAAATGGAACTTCACCAAGTTCCTCATCAACAAAAAAGGCCAGGTGGTTGCCCGCTTTGAACCGACGACCAGCATTGCCGTTATTGAAGAACAAATCAAGGCAGAACTCAATAAATAAATGGAAAAGACCAAATGTCTAATCATAGGCAGTGGGCCTGCGGGCTACACTGCCGCTATCTATGCCAGCCGCGCCAACCTGCACCCCATAGAATATAGCGGCATGCAGCCCGGCGGACAGCTGACGCAGACCACTGAAGTGGAGAACTTCCCCGGCTATCCCCAGGGCGTGGACGGCAACCAGATGATGATGGACCTGCGCGAACAGGCAGAGCGCTTCGGTGCCGACATCCGCGATGGCAGCATTACTAAAGTTGACTTCTCACAGCGCCCTTACAAACTATGGGACGAAGACGGCAGAGAGATTGAGGCAGAAACGGTCATCATAGCCACAGGAGCCTCAGCCAAATACCTCGGACTGGACGACGAGCGCAAATATAACGGACAGGGTGTCTCTGCCTGTGCTACCTGCGACGGGTTCTTCTACCGCAAGAAGACCGTTGCCGTGGTGGGTGGTGGTGACACAGCCTGCGAGGATGCCCTTTACCTGGCCGGACTGGCCAAGAAGGTGTACATCATCGTGCGCAAGCCATTCCTCCGCGCCTCTAAAGTCATGCAGCAGCGCGTCATGGAGCGCGAGAACATTGAAATCCTGTTTGAGCATAACACACTGGGACTCTTTGGCGAGAACGGAGTGGAAGGTGCACACCTTGTTAAGCGCAAGGGTGAACCCGATGAGCAGTTAGTAGACATCCAGATCGACGGATTTTTCCTCGCCATTGGCCACAAGCCGAACACCGACATCTTCCGCGAATGGCTCGACGTTGACGAAGTGGGCTACCTGAAAAAGATTGACGGTACACCTCGCACAAAACTGCCCGGCATCTTTGTCGCTGGCGACTGTGCCGACCCCGTCTACCGTCAGGCCATCAGCGCTGCAGGAACCGGCTGTCAGGCCGCCATTGAGGCTGAGCGCTTCCTATTGGCGCAATAAATTCACGACATAGGAACGCTTATCTGGCAAAGGATTATTTTTTTAGACATAGGGACATAGGAACATATTTTATCCTCCTTGTCCCTATGTCTCTTTTTATGTCTCTCATGTCTGTTATATGTCCCCACGTCTTTTATCTCCCTCTATCTACTCTATGTCCCTATGTTCCTATGTCTACTTAATAGCCCCCTGCATGCTCTATGTCCCTATGTTCCTATGTCTAAAAAAAAATGAAGTAATCGAGTAGGAGGTAAACACTTATCGTAGGTGTTTATCTCCTACTTTCGTGTTTACCGACCTCTCACACCACCGCACGTGCCGTTCGGCATACGGCGGTTCCTACTTTGGATGCCATTCGAGGTATGAATCCAACAGGCATGGGTAGCCCTTCAATTTCAGGTTGGCATTGGAGATGGCAGTATGCAGTATTGGGCTGTCTGCTACACGCCAATATCCCAGACGGGTGTTGCCCCACATGTAGGCTTGGTGCTTACCAATACCACATTTGATAAGGTTCGCCACCTTCGTCTTGGGTTTCTTCCATGCTTTCCATATACACATGCGGATACGGCGGCGAAGCCACTCGTCAGTTTCTTCAAGGAAGCGTTTCATATTGGCAAGGTGGTAGTACCCTACCCAACCGCGTACATACTCGGCAAGCTTCTGCTTCCTCCAGTCATAGCCCCAACCGTTGCTCCGACGGGTCAGCTCTTTCAGCCTTGACTTCATCTTTGCCTTTGACTTGGGGTGTACCATGAGTTGGCACTTGCCACTCTGTACGTAGAAGGAGTAACCAAGGTACTTCACACCTCTGACATATGAAACTACGGTCTTTTCCTTGTTCACCTTGAGGTGGAGCTTCTTCTCGATAAACTCGGTTATCGAGTCACGCACCCGCTCTGCTGCCCGCTTGGACTTGCAGAATATCATCGCATCGTCGGCGTATCGCACAAAAGGATGTCCTCGGCGTTCGAGTTCCTTGTCCAATTCATTGAGCATGATGTTACTCAACAACGGACTTAGCGGACCTCCCTGCGGAGTGCCCTCCTCGCTCGCCTCAAACAGACCGTGATTGACGACACCGCTGCGAAGATACTTGTGTATAAGGCTGACCACACGGCCGTCCTTTATCGTGCGGCTCAGTATCTCTATGAGGCGGCTGTGGCACACCGTGTCGAAGAAGCGTTCAAGGTCGAGGTCGACTAC
>ERZ842401.2234-NODE-2234-length-26175-cov-5.170482_pt1 | contig 26175 bp, 23 predicted proteins | sample MGYA00521270_ERZ842401 | MGnify/ENA primary metagenome ERZ842401 (study PRJEB31892, sample SAMEA3878208) | bioreactor metagenome | biome: Moose rumen | place: Sweden | collected 2011-10 | study: EMG produced TPA metagenomics assembly of the PRJEB12797 data set... | reverse complement strand
AAACAGCGTGTAGCACGCGAGCGTGCGGTTTTGAAAGACGAAACTCGACTGAAAGCTATTTTTTTAGGGTAAACATCATTTTTAATTCCGAAATTTTATAATGCGTTTACCCTGAGTTTCAATTACACTCCAATTGAAAAAAACGTGCAAAAACGCTATTCTTCTAGTCAGAGAGGAGATTTCAAAATGTTAAGACTTATCAACACAATGGAAGATTTGGCCACGCTGAACGAGCAGATTTCCAAGTACCGTGAGTACGAGGAATCCCACGGTTTTACGAATCAGGTTTTTGTAAACAAGATAAAAATGATGGAACGAAAGCGCAATTCCCTGCGGCAAACGCTTCAGGTTCTGTCAAACGCATATTAATTGCTTTTCTTTAAAAGAAAGAAGCGGTGTCGTCCTGCAAAACGCAAGGGCGCACCGCTTTTTTTTTATGCCAGCCTCCAAAGGAGCCACGCTATTCACGCACGATGACGTTGTACAGCCTGTCCAAATCCTGCCGGCTGAAATAGTCAATCTGAATCGTTCCCTTGTCAATTGAACCTTTCAGCACGACTTTAGTTCCGAATATTTCTATAAATTTCTGCTCAATTTCTGCAACATCAGGATCCTTTTTCTCTGTTTTTTTCTTTTTGGTCTTGTCGCCAGCAGCGCGCCCGCCGTTGTTAAAATCCTTTGCCATTTCCTCGGCTTGACGAACGTTCAGCCCGCTGCCCACGATTTTTCCGAACATCACGCGCTGGTCGCTCGGATTTGTAACCGAAAGCAACGCCCTTGCGTGTCCTGCAGAAATCTGACCGTCAATAAGCGACTTCTGCATGTCCTCCGGGAGCTTTAACAGACGGAGCGAATTGGTAACGGTCGTGCGGTTCTTGCCAACGCGCTGCGCCACCTCCTCGTGCTTCAGGTCGCCCATCTGCATAAGATTGTAGTACGCCATCGCCTCATCAATGGGGTTCAGGTCGGCACGCTGAATGTTTTCAATCAGCGCCACCTCAAGCTTCTTAATCTCGTCGTATTTGCGAATTTGCACCGGAACCTTGGTAAGCCCCGCCATTTTTGCGGCTCGGGTACGGCGTTCTCCCGCGATGATATAAAAATTGTCGCCGTCTGCCTTTTCAATGATAATCGGCTGAACTATGCCATGCTCCTTTATGGAATCACACAGTTCCTCAAGCGCCTTGGAATCAAATTCTGTTCGCGGCTGCTTTGGATTAGGAATAAGCAGCGCCGGATCAACCCACAGACCGCCGTTCTCGTCAACCTCTATGCCGTCGGGAATGTTCGACGGGCGCGCAACAGCCCCAAATGCAGAAGTGTTACCCGCATCCGTTGCGGCAGAAGCACCGCCCGCAGATGCCGCCGCTTGTGTGCGTGCTGAAAGCCCTTGTGTCGATTCTGCAATTTCCTCGCGGGCAGCAGAAGAGCCGCCCATAAGCGCATCAAGACCGCGGCCTAAGCCCAGTCCGCCTAATCCACCTTTTTTAGCCACGGTTTATAATCTCCTCTGCGAGCTTTGCATAGCTTTTTGCGCCCGCACACTGAGGATCATAATTACAAATCGGAAGCCCGCGCGAGGGCGCTTCAGAAAGGCGCACATTGCGCGGAATAATCGTATTGTAAACAACGTCCTTAAAATACGTCTTTACCTGCATCACAACGTCCTGCGCAAGCCGGGTTCGTGCGTCATACATTGTAAAGAAAATGCCACCAATAACCAGCTTTGGATTGATGCTCTGCTGAACTTTGTTCACGGATTTCAGAAGAAGCGTAATTCCCTCAAGCGCAAAATACTCACACTGCATAGGAACAAGAACGGAGTCCGCAGCCGCAAGTCCGTTCAACGTAAGCAAGCCCAAGGAAGGCGGACAGTCAATCAGAATATAGTCATACACGGATTTTAGCGGATCAAGCACATTCTTCAAGAAGAATTCGCGGTTTTCCTGCTCAACAAGCTCAATCGCCGCACCGGACAAATCAATTGACGCACTTATCGCATCAAGCCCGCTCACGCACGTATGCTTAATTGCCTGCTCTGCCGTAACCTGTCCCGCAATCAATTCATAAATCGTCGGCTTGTCCTGAGAAACGCCGACACCGCTGGACATATTTCCCTGAGAGTCGAAGTCAACCAAAAGAACTTTTTTACCGGAAAGCGCAATATACGCTCCGATATTGATACACGAAGTAGTCTTTCCGACACCACCTTTCTGGTTAACAAATACGATACATTTACCCATACTTTTCAGTATATCAATTTTTTTTTGTTTGGTATACTCTGAAATCAACATGATTATTTCCGTAACCCTCTCAAAACCTGTAAAAAACGTTGAACAAATTCTAGGGCGCGCCTATCAGCGGATAAAAATTCGCGCGGCAAACAACGCAAGCGCCCAAAATGCATATTTTGCGGAACTTTTTACCGAAAAGCAGGCATTCCATGAACAAAAAACAGCAGACGAACTGAACGAATTCATAGAACGGCACGCGGGAACGACATTCAAAAACTGCATCATCCGCACAGAAAGCGACGAAACCACCATTCTTGCCAACAAAAAAGGAAAAATCACCCGGCTTGTAAAAAAACTGGACGCTTCCACATACAGTGCGGCATCCGAAGCTGCTTCCTGCGAGCAAAAGGACGGCGCACAAAAAAGAAACGACCTCGGCGCACCCGCACACAAGGGAACCGCGCTCCGCCAGCTTGCCCCCGGAACCGCCGGGCAGAACCGTAAAAAAAATTACCTCATTCCCGAAGGAACCGCAGTTCCCTTCCTTGTCCTGCTGGGCGTAATGACAAGCGACGGCAAAGTCATAAGCGCAAAATACGACAAATTCCGCCAGATAAACCGCTTTCTTGAATTCATAAATGATGTTCTGCCCGCCGTTACCGCAAAAACAAACGGACGCCCCCTCCGCATCGCAGACTTTGGCTGCGGCAAGTCATATCTGACGTTTGCCGTGCATTATTTTCTTACGCAGATAAAAAAACTTGACGTTGAGATAATCGGACTCGACCTAAAAAAGGACGTAATTGACTACTGCAACCGCATCACTCGAGAACTGAACTTGAGCGGTCTTCGCTTTGACACCGGCAACATTGACGGCTACGCATACAACCACGCACCCGATATAGTGATTACCCTGCACGCCTGCGACACCGCCACAGACTTTGCGCTTGATTACGCCGTAAAGCACGGCTGCAAGGCAATCCTAAGCGTGCCGTGCTGCCAGCACGAACTTAACGCTCAGCTCAGCCGTAAAGACGCGCCCGCCGAATTCCAGACCATCCTGCGGCACGGCATCATACGCGAACGCTTTTCCGCGCTGCTGACCGACGCGCTGCGCGCCGACTATCTGGAAAGCGCCGGATACGCCGTCCAGCTGCTGGAGTTCATAGACATTGAGCATACGCCAAAAAACATTCTTATCCGCGCCGTAAAAAAAAGCAGTGGCTCCAGGCAAAGTCCGCCGACCGCCCACCAAAGCGAAACTCAAAGCGCAGACGCAGTTACCCGCGCGCTGGGACTTACACCCACGCTCTCAACCCTGCTCAAATGACCGGTCCACGACGCAAGCCGCATGACGGTCAAAAGCTCAACGCCAAAATCATTGACCGTTAAAACAAAAAAGGATTCCGTTGAGGAATCCTTTAGCATCTCCTAGCAGAATTGAACTGCTGTTGTCGGGATGAAAACCCGATGTCCTAACCACTAGACGAAGGAGACAAAATGTAGTGTATTTATACTATTTTACGGCACTAATGTCAATAGCAGAATCCGTTTTTGCCATAAAATACACTGTGAAAAATAAAAAAAAATCGTCCGCAACGTGCAAAAACACACCTTCCTTCATCCACCCACATGCATCGCCGTTAAAAGAAAAAGCCTGACCGGTAAAAGAATGGGAAAACGGTCAGGCTTAAATAAGGAGGACTGTTTTAGCGGTCGAAACGTCGGTTGCCCAAGAAAGCAACGGATATTCCGGTCATCGGGCGCGCAGAAGTGTCATAGTATGAAAGCACTTCCTCGGCAAAGAGCTTCTCAAGTTTTTCCTGATAAGCCTTGATTTTGCCAACGTAGTTCAACGTGGACTGCGGCGTATTGTCGGCGCGCACTTTATTTGTTCCCGCATTGTACATGGCAAGTGCGGCAACCTCGTTTCCGGCAACGTTCATGCAGAAGCGCAGATGCGACATTCCGTATTTTGCGCTTACCACAGGATTGAAGAAATCCTCTTCCTTCAGCTGCGGGAACGATTTATTGTTCAGCTGGAACAAACCACGGTCTATAGACGCATTGCGGTTGCGGTTCACAGCATTCACATCATAACGGCTTTCGGTATATGCAAGGGCAAACGCAAGGGAAAGAGGAATGTCATTCTTTTCCGCCTCCTCAAGAATTGCCATTGCCGTCTCGCGGTTTCCGGTAACATGAAGGTAGAACCATTCAACCGCCGTTCTTGACGTTGGCTGACGATACAGCGCCAAGCCAGCGTCGCCATTCGTCGCCTTTTTTGAATTGAATCCGGCTTCTTCTATAAGAATATTAAAGTCTGCAATTACTTCGTTTTCAGTTTCAGAAGTTGCTTTTACAACGGGAACAGCAGAAACCTCTTCTTTTACAGGCAGAATGTTTCCGACAACCAAGGTAACCACAAGTATCAGGCTGCAAAAAATAAGTGAGTTACGGCATGAGTTTCGGAATCCAGTGTTTTCCGAGTCGTTCATTTTCTAACTCCTCTTTTTTTTATCTCGTCCGTTCGTCTTCAAGAAAACTATGACACAAGAAAAGATTTGAATCAAGAGAAATTCAAACTTTTTTTGCGAAATTTTTCATATTTTTTTGAAAACGTTTGAACATTTCGCATTTGTTACATTTTTCTGCAAAACAACTATTTTTCCGCGCCTAATACAGAACAAGCTCTGTTGCCGCAGACGAAAGCGGCACACCGGTCGCGGCAACCGCATTTTTTTGCGCAAAATACACATAATGAGAGTGCTTTACGTTCATTTCGTTGATGAACCACTGCGTGTAGCTGTTCGCGCCAAAATCCGTGTCCTTTGCCAAAAGTTCCGGGGCAATTGCAAAGCCAAGGACGCTGGTACAGTCCTTTATGCGGCGCGCAGCGTGAACCATTGCCGCAATAAACGATTCCGCTTCGTCCGCATCCTCAAGCGCCTTTGCCACCGCAGGAACGACCGCGCAGAACGCACCGGATTCCTCGCATTTTTTTAGAAACTCGCGCAGGGCGGCAAGATATTCCTCGTTATAACCGCCTTCCGAAAATTCAACGTCGCGCCAGGCAACGGTTACCAAACAAAACGCGTCCTTTGCAGGAACAGCCGCGGCAGAGCATTCCGCGCCACTCACAACAACAGGATTCTCAAGCGGAATTTCAGCACCGTCCGAAATCTTAAAAAGGCGGTTCTGCTGAACCTTTACAATCGGGTCAAATTTCATGTTTTCCTCTTTTACAGTTTGTATGATAGTACAAAAAAAAAGGGCTTTATGCACTACGTACACAAAGCCCCGCAAGGAGATTTTTATGAATGAAAACACAAAATTCTATTCAGTAAGGATTCTGATAACCTCAACCTTATCCTGAGTATTCAGAATCTGCTGGCGCTTGTCGGCACTCTTGAACAGAAGGCTTACTTCAGCAAGGAACTGAAGGTGCGGTCCCGTCTTGTTTACCGGCGACAAGGTCATAATAAAGATGCGGCATGGCTCCTGATCCAAAGAATCAAAGTCCACCGGAGTATCAGAAATGCCGATACAAGCAACAAGATCGCTTACAGCATCTGTCTTTCCGTGCGGAATTGCAATTCCGTGCTTCATGCCTGTTGACATCTTGCGTTCGCGGTCAAGTACGACTTCGCGTGCATTCGCTTTATCTGTAACTTTTCCGGCTTTTACCAGAATGTCAATCATTTCGTCAATAATTTCTTCTTTTGTAGTTCCCTTCAAGTGAAGGTTTACAGTATCGGTTGTTAATACAGTTCTCAAATCCATATTTTTAGTTTATTTACACTATGAAATTATGTCAAGAAAATTCAGTTTGTTTGAACGCAAATTTTCTGTCCCTTGGAATCGCCGGACACTGCATTCACGGCGTTTTCACGGGAAGCGTGATGTGCTATAATCGGAGCATGACAGTTGTAGAAAAATTCAGAAGCGACACCATCAGAACCATAAAGCACGAGCGTGCGGACAACAACGGCCGCTACGACGCGGAGCGGGCATGCAACGCCGTTCAGAATTTGTTTGAGCGCACCGCCGCCGCCCCAGGAAACTTAGCCCGTGCCATCGCCTTTTACTGGCGCGACGAATACATTGACCACTCCCCTGATGCACAGAACGAGCCAACCGAAGAGCATATAGACAAGCTGTGCGCCTTTCTTTCTTTTATAACTGATTCCGACGAAGACGAGGAAATTCTTTCTGTGGGCGACCTTCAGGAGCTTTCCGATGCAATTGACGATGAGGCCGAGACAATGCCGCTTGAGCAGCTTCAGACCCTGATGTCAAAACTAGTGGAGCGTGGCGCGCTTTAATTCCTGTTTTATGTGCAAAGAATTATATGCTTCCTGTAACCAATGTCCTCGAAAATGCAATGCGAACCGAACCCAAGGCAAAAGCGGCTTCTGCGGCGAAACAGACGAAGTGCGCATTGCGCTTGCATGCCTGCACTTTGGCGAAGAACCGCTGATAACCGTACACGGCGGAAGCGGAACGATTTTCCTTACTGGATGCACGTTGCGTTGCGCATTCTGCCAGAACTACCAGATTTCTCAGAACGGCATGGGAAAAGCCGTGTCGTCCGCGGAATTTTCAGAGATTTGCCTGCGCCTGCAGAACGCCGGCGCAGAAAACATAAATCTTGTTACCGGAAGCCACGCAATTCCGCGCCTTGCAGAATACATTGCCGCCGCACAAAAAGCCGGCTGCACCATCCCCTTCTGCTGGAACAGTTCTGCATACGAACGCCCTGAACTTCTGGAGCTTTTAAAGCCATACGTAAAAATCTGGCTTCCAGACCTCAAGACCCTGGACTCCACGCTGAGCAAAACGCTTTTTGATGCGGCGGACTACCCACAGGCGGCAACAACGGCAATCGACTGGATGATAAAAAATTTCCCCATGCAGCTTGAAGACAGCCCCGCCCTGCACGACTACACAAACGGCGAAGGCGAGCATTTTTGCAAGGGAACGATTAAGGAAAAAATGACCCAAGGCGTCATCGTGCGACATCTTTTTTTGCCGGGAAAATTCATGCAGACCGCCGACACGCTTGACTGGCTCAAGGAACACGCAGACGGCAAAGCCTGCATCTCGCTCATGAACCAATACACGCCCGTTCCCTTTGCAGAAGAAGAGAACCGCAACAAAAAGCGCCGGGATGCGCTGAGCGCCATAGAAAACCGCCTTGTGAGCTCCCAGGAAGACATGGATTTGCAGGATTTAATAGAAGCATATGATTTTGACTTCCTGTTCTATCAGGAGCTTAGCGACGACACCAGCTGGCTCCCGGATTTTAGCCGGGCGCAGCCGTTCAGTAACAAACTTTCAACGGTGCTGTGGCACTGGAACCACGGCTTTTTGAACTGAACGAACGATACCCCGCCACAAACGTCGGGGCATGCAAGCCTCTGCACGAATGAAAAACACATTCTCTTTTTCTCTTTTTTTTGCTTGCGTTATATACCATTCGGTATATAATAAAGCCGTGGAGCAGAATTCTAACAAGGAAAACATTCTCAACGTCGCATGCAGGCTTTTTGCATTCCGTGGGTACGATTCCGTTGGCGTTCAGGAGATTGCGGACGAGGCAGGAATAACAAAGCCTACCCTGTACTATTATTTTGGCTCAAAAGCGGGGCTGATTCAGACGCTGATTACAGAAAAGGGCGGCCTTTTAATGGAACGGCTTTCTGCGGCGTGCGAGTACCGTCATTCATTCCTTGACTCCATCACAAAAATCATCCAAGCAGAAATTGCCTTTGCGCATGAAAACCCGGACTACTTCAGGCTGCATATACTGCTTTTAAATGCGCCGGGCGGGTCAGAAAGCAATGCGCTTTACACGCCAATCCGCAAGGAAATTCATTCGCTTTTTTTGGATTTTTTTTCAAAGTCCACGGCGGAATTCGGAAACATGAAGGGCAAGGAAGAATTCTACAGCATTCTGTTTCGCAATAATCTGGTTTCAATAGCAGCAACAGTTCTTTCGGGATTTCTGAAGGATGATGAAGAGACTATTGGAAAAATTGCACATTCATTTGTATATGGAGTTGCAAGTTGAATTCGTAAGGAGGCACGGCGAATTTTTTACCAATTTAAAAAAGCCGTGGTATAATAATAAGGTATGAATACACTTGAAAAAGCAATCGGTACTTCCATTCCATTGGGAGCCATTTACACGAACAAAAAAGACGGCACCGTTATTGGTGAATATACAGATTTGCCGGAATTCGCAAAATTCTGCAAGAAGGCGGGCTTCACGCTGCTTCAGCTTTTGCCGGTAAACGACACAGGAACTCAGTCTTCGCCATATAGCGGGCTCAGCGCATTCGCCCTGCACCCCATCTACATTGACATAAAGGCTCTTCCAGGATTTTCTGAGCTTTACAAATCCGATGCCGGATTTAAAAAAGAATATGACAAGATGATAAAGGACTTCCCTTACAGTCAGGCCGGTCGCTACAAGTATCAGGGAATTCTTGATGCAAAAACTTCTTTGCTTAGAAAGCTCTATGAATCAACCGCCATTGCAAAAAATGCAGTGGCAGACGAGACTCTTGAAAAATGGATTAAGAAAAATCCGTGGATTCTAAGCTACGCCGTATATAAGAACCTCAAGGTAAAATACAATCAGGCTTCCTGGAAAGAATGGAAAAAAGAAGACCAGCTTTTGCCTGCAAAAGAAATAAAAGCCCGCTGGAACGACAAAAAACTTGCGAAAGACCATCTTTTCTTTGCCTGGTGCCAGATGGTTGCCGGCGAGCAGTTCAAGAAGGCGACGGATGCCGTAAAAAAAGCCGGAATCATCCTCAAGGGCGACATGCCGATTCTTATGAACGAAGACAGCTGCGACGCTTGGAGCGAACCGGACATTTTCAACCACAACCTTCGTGCCGGATCCCCTGTTGACGGCGAGAATCCTACAGGTCAGAACTGGGGCTTCCCAACCTACGACTGGGAAAACCTCAAGGCACGCAAATACGACTGGTGGATCAACCGCCTTAAAGTTGCCGAACAGTTCTACGGCGCATACCGCCTTGACCATATCCTTGGATTCTTCCGCATCTGGGCTATTCCTGCACGTGACACTACCGCAGTTCTTGGTCACACGGTGCCTTACGTGCCAATGCACCGCAACGACCTGCACAACATTGGTTTTGACGACGGACGAATCCGTTGGCTCAGCCAGCCTCACGTTCCTACAGGTCTTATTGAAGACATCACATGGAACCATCAGACGGCAACGGCAATCCTTTCCAAATTCATGGACAGAATCGGAAACGAAGAGCTATGGCTTTTTAAGAAGACCGTAACCGGCGACAAGGATTTTTACGAATCAGACTTGAGCGCATTCTGTGAGGGAGATGCCGCGCAGCGCTGCAAAGATGCATTGAGCCGCGCATGGCAGAACCGCTGCCTCATTGAAATCACGCCGGACAATTTCCTTCCTGTATGGACATACTACAACTCAGATTCATGGAAGTCGCTTAATGACGGCGAAAAAAACAATCTGAAAAACCTCATCGACGGAAAAGAATGGGAACAGAACAAGCTGTGGGAAACCCAGTCAGACGAAATTCTTTCCACTCTTACAAATTCCGTTAAGATGGTTCCTTGTGGAGAAGACCTTGGTGCAGAACTTCCGTGCCTTCCTCACGTTATGGAAAAGAATGGAATCCTGGGGCTGCGCGTAAACCGCTGGTGCCGCCGCTGGAAGGAAAGCGGAATGCCTTATGTTCCGCTTAACGAGATAACATATCTTTCTGTAACTACGACTTCTGTTCACGACTCAACGACTGTCCGCCAGTGGTGGCAGGAAGACCGTGGCGGAGCAAGCCTTTTCGTTCATACGAATCCTTGGGCATTTGGCGTTGACGGCTTTGATCAGGGAAGAATCAACGAAATTGCGAACGCACCGTTCACTCCGGAGATTGCAGAAGGCTACCTTAAGGGCGTTGCCGCCGCAAACAGCGTATGGATTATCAATCCGTTGCAGGACTATATGGCAATGGAAAAGAAATACTGGCTTGCAGATTCAAATGCAGAGCGCGTGAACGTTCCTGGAAGTGTAAACGACTTCAACTGGACGTACCGAATGCCGGTAACCGTAGAAGAACTTGAAGCCGACGAAACTCTGATTGCAAAAATCAAAGGTGTAGTTGGACTGCATAAATAAATACAGGTCATTGAGCCTGTCGAACCGAATGTCGCCGACGGCTAAAGACCAAAAAGGATGGATAATATGAATATTTCTTACAACGAATTTCATGTAGGACGAAAAATCCGCGAGCTCTGTAAATTTGATGAGCAGCTGTTTGCTTCAAGCGGAAATGTAATCCTTGCAAATATGCCGGCTGTGCGCAAATTTGCAGAAAAACTGAACAAGTATTTTGATTCAATCAACCAGCACGAGAAGCGTGTTTCTGCGGCATCTTTGAATGCGATGGGTCTTATAGATGAAATCTTCCATTATGTATGTATGATGTACCGCCGCGACAAAAATGCCGACGCATTCAAAACGGTGCTTGCAGAGCTGGACAACGCATACACAAAGGAAGCCGTAGACAAGCTGCTGCTTGACTTTAGCGCGGAATTCCCGCCGACAGAGGTATATCAGGGAAAACTGAGCGCCGAAGAATATCTTGCAAAGGATGCGCTGGACGCAGGAACGCAAAAAATGCGCTCAAACCGCGAGCAGACACTGGAAGAGCTTATCCTTCTGCACCTTGCAAACGAAAACCCTGCATTCAAGCCGTTTGCCGTTCTTTTTAACGACACAGAGCTTTCAAAGAATCCTCTGTACGAAAAATCATGGGCAACGATTCAAAAAACATTCCAGGGACTTCCTGTATTCGGTCCGTTCAATCACGACCTTATAAACATGCTGCGAGAGCCGGTTGTGTTCAGCCCGAACAGCCTTAAGGGACAGTTGGACTATATCCGCCAGTATTGGGCAGACCTGCTTGGTGAATTCCTCAAGCGCCTTCTTATGGGCTTGGACAGCATCACCGAGGAAGAAAAGATGGCATGGCACCCGACGAACGGCGGCGACGTAAGCATGGAAGCCTACAACTACGACAACCTTATGAAGGAATACGAACGGTTCAGTCCTGACCGGGAATGGATGCCTTGCGTTATCCTCATGGCAAAGACCGTGCTCGTTTGGCTCGACCAGCTTACAAAAAAATACAACCGTTCCATCACACGCCTTGACCAGATTCCTGATGAGGAGCTGGACACCCTTCGCGACGAAGGTTTTACTGGCTTGTGGCTCATCGGTTTGTGGAGCCGCTCTAATGCTTCAAAACGAATCAAGCAGCTGTGCGGTAACCCGGAAGCTGCGGCTTCGGCATATTCACTTTACGACTACAACATTGCAGAAAATATCGGCGGTTGGGATGCACTCTCAAATCTCCGCACACGCCTTTGGCAGCGCGGAATCCGACTCGCCTCAGACATGGTACCGAACCACACGGGTATGGACAGCCAGTGGGTTGTAAACCGCCCGGAGCTTTTTGTTCAGCGCCGAGACCCGCCAAGCTCAAGCTACACATTCAACGGCGAAAACCTTTCATGGGATCCAAATGTAGGTGTATGGCTAGAAGACCACTACTACAACCATTCAGACTGTTCCGTAGTATTCAAGCGCGTAGACTTCCGTAACGGAGACACACGCTACATCTACCACGGAAACGACGGTACAGGTATGCCTTGGAACGACACAGCTCAGATTGACTTCTTGAACCCAGAAGCCCGCGAAGCCGTTATGCAGGATATCCTTCATGTAGCACGGAACTTCCCAATCATCCGCTTTGATGCGGCAATGGTATTGGCTAAAAAATCTATCCGCCGCCTTTGGTACCCAGAGCCAGGACACGGAGGAGACATCTATTCTCGCTCTGAATCTGCCCTTACAAATCAGGAATTTGAAGCTCGTATTCCAAATGAATTTTGGCGCGAAGTTGTTGACCGAGTTGCAAAAGAAGTTCCGGACACCCTTTTACTTGCAGAAGCTTTCTGGATGATGGAAGGCTACTTTGTCCGCACATTGGGTATGCACCGCGTTTACAACTCAGCATTCATGAACATGCTCAAGAAGGAAGAAAACCAGAAGTACCGCGATTCCGTAAAGAATACAATCAAGTTTGACCCGCAAATCTTGAAGCGCTATGTAAACTTCATGAACAATCCTGATGAAGACACGGCAGTCGCTCAGTTCGGAAAGGACGACAAATACTTTGGTGTTTGTACTCTCATGATTACAATGCCTGGTCTTCCAATGTTCGGCCACGGTCAGATTGAAGGATTTGAAGAAAAGTACGGTATGGAATTCACAAAGGCATACCGCAACGAAACTCCGGACCAGAACCTTATCAACCGCCACTGGCACGATATCTTCCCTCTTATGAAAAAGCGATACGTGTTTGCCAATGTTGAGAACTTCCTTTTCTATGACGTATGGGATAACGGTCATGTAAATGAAAACATTTTTGCCTATTCAAACAGCGCCGGAAACGAATACTCGGTTGTTTTCTACAACAACAAGTATGAGCGGGCACAGGGTTGGATTAAGCAGTCATGTGAATATGCAGTAAAAGTTGGCGAAGGTGACGAAAAGCATGTTGAGATGCGCTCAAAGTCAATAAGCGAAGGTCTGAACCTGCACGCAGAAGACAACAAGTTCGTTATTTTCCGTGAGCACAGAAGCGGACTTTGGTTCGTACGCCGTAGCCGGGAAATCTGCGAGCGCGGTATGTACATCGGCTTGAACGGATTTGAATATCAGGTTTACATGGACATTCATGAAGTTGCTGACGGTGCTGACCACAAGTACCAGATTCTCTGCGACACATTGCAGGGACGCGGCTGCTACGACCTTGAGGTTGAATGGCAGGAAATTTGCTACCGAGAGCTTTACCTTCCGCTTGCAACATATGCAAACGCCGTGCTTCCGGCAGTTCACGGAATCCTGCGCCCAGCAACAGGCAAGCCGACCACCGCTTCAATCAAAAAGCAGCTTAAGGAAGTCGTTGACTCAACGGCAGCGGCAGCAACCGCATTCTATGAGACGGCAAACCGCTTTGCAGGCAGCGTAAAGCTTTCTGAACCGTCAAAGCAGCACAAGAATTTTGCAAAGCTTGCAGAATACATCCTTACGCTTGCAGCAGGAACAAAGGCAAAACCGACTGCAGACATCACAGCGGCGCTCAAAAAGGCAAAAACTCGAGATGCATATCTTGAAACGCTCTTTGGAACTGACACAAACCTTGCGGAGCAGCTTGTTTGCGTGGCAATGGTAAAAGAATATGCAGAAGCAGGTCTTGCAGAAACTTGGGCATTCGCGCGTAAGTTCACGGAATTCCTCAACTCCAATGGAATCAACTTGGGCGACAGCTACAACAACATCAATCGCCTGCTCGTGCTTGCAAAGAGCGCAAAGGCAGAGTCATTCGCCAAGGACGAAAAGAAAGCCCTGTACGAGCTCACATCGCTTCTTTGCGAAAGCCCATATGCGCGCGCACTTACCGGCGCAAACAGCTTTAATGGTGTGGTTTGGTTCAACAAGGAAACCTCTGACTGGACCCTTGCACACGCCTTTGCACTTGCATTGCTTGATGACAAAAACGAGGCAGAAACGCTTGCGGCATTCCAAGATGTGGTTAAGGCAAAGGACAAGGCTGAATACAAATGTGAGGAATGGGTAAAACCGTTCGCACCAAAGGTTGCAAAAAAAGCAGCAGCAGGCTCAAATGCCAAAAAGACAGCTTCTACACGCTCAACCACCGCTGGCAAAAAGTCAACCGCTGAAAAAGCAACCAGCAAAAAGCCGGCCGCTAAGAAAGCGAAGAAATAATCTTTCTTAATTCTTCAACGGTCTTGATTTTTGGAATCCCTGCGCCAAACGGTTGCAGGGATTTTTTTATGCTTTCCGGCATTTCGGGCGTTTCGCCCACCGTGCGCCGCACGAATTCCGCAGAAAGCGAAGGATGGTCACGCTCAATAAGCACGGTAGCCGCCTCGTCACCACGATCCGCGCCGCCGCTTTTTGCCGCCGCATACGCTCTCGCCGTGTGCATGTCTGCATACAAGCCGTACTTAACGAACAGTTCCTTTGCGGCAGCCTCAACCTGCTTTTCTGTTACGGGAACAGGAAAAATAAAATGGCGCATCATCAGCTGGTTCGTGCTGAAAATATCCTCAAGGCGCTCCAGATTGGAAGCCTGTGATGGGTCGGCAGAATCACGCTCTCCGAGCGGAACTAAAGAATCCAGAATGAGCGGATTTCCTACGGAATCAACGGCAAGCGCCTGCTTTGCGGGAATAACAAAGCCGTTCAATGGCAGCGCAAACTGCCATGCGTACAGCCCCGCAACAACATTGCTGTAATTGCCCGCGGCAAGCGCATAGATTATATCGCTGTGAACCTTATTTTTTATGCGCGAAAAAGCAAATGGATAGAAGAACGCCTGCGGCAAAAGCCGCCCTATGTTCACCGTGTTGGCAAGCGTAAGGCAGTTGGCGCGCACAAAAGCCGAATCCTTAAAAACGGAGCGCACAAGCGCATTGCAGTCGTCAGCAGTACCTTCCACCTCAATCGGATAGATGTTTCCGCCGTTCCAGACCAAATCGCTTTCTTCAAGTCCGCGCACCGTACCAGCAGGATACACGATTACCGCCTTTATATTCTTCTTTCCGCGCATTGCAACGGCAAGGCTCGCTCCCAGTTCTCCTGTGGACATATCAAGAAAAACTGCATGACCGCCCTTCAGCTGAAGCGTTGTTTCCAAAAAAGACACAAGGTAGGAAATTCCAAAATCACGGTGGAGTCCAGTCGGTCCATGCGTCAGCTCAAGCAAAAAAAGCTTTTCATCAAGCTGCTTTATTTCGGGCGAAAAAGGAAACGCCCGCGTAACTATAGTCTCACAAATAATCGGAGAAAATTCGTCCTTTATAAAAGCGGAAGTAAGAGAACCTGCAATTGAATTGAAAGACGTGTCTTCGTCAGTATACAGAAGCCATCGGCGTAAATCTTCGGTCTCACATGGAATATACATTCCGCCGTCTTCGGGAAGACATTCCAACACTGCCTGCGTAATCCCCACGGACAAAGATTTGTTGCGTGTGCTTGTAAATTTCATAGTCCGCAAAGTATAACACATTCGCGCCGCAAGTTTCTATAGCGGCAAAATAGGTTTTTGTGCATAATAGGAATATGAATAAAGAAATTTCTCCTGCGCAGAATATCATTGAAAACGTCTGCAAGATAAAAAAAGATGAGAAAGTGCTGATTATCGCAAACCCAAGCACAGCAAGCATAGCACAAAGACTGTACGAGGCGGCAAATGACGCGGGCGCGCGCACATCGCTCATCTATCAGAACGCAAAAACTTCGTTTGATAATGCGGAAAACACAGTTCTGGCGGCAATCGCCTCAAATCCTGACGTATGCTTTTCCATTTCAGAAATAAAGCTGGGCAAAGACCCCGTGGGAACTGCAACCCCCTACATCACAAAAAGCGGCGAAACCTTTACGCACATCTTTGACTTTTTGCTTGAGGGCAAAAAATCGATGCGCGGCGTATGGACGCCCGGCTTAACGGAAGACATGTTCAACCGCACGGTAAACATTGACTACGAGCTACTGGGCAAAAACTGCCGCCGTCTGTGCGAACTCTTCAAAAACGTGGTAAGCGTGCAGGTAACGGCTCCCGGCGGCACGAACATTACTGTTCCCGTATTTGAGCGCGACCTTTTATGCGATGACGGCGACTTTTCAAAGCCAGGAAGCGGCGGAAACATTCCGGCGGGAGAAGTGTTCATAAGCCCGCTGGTAGGAAAAAGCGAGGGCATTATCGTATACGACGGCTCCATGACGTTCAGCGACGGAGATTCAATATTGAGCACACCAATTACCTGCCGCGTAGAGCACGGCTTTGTCAGCGACATAACCGGCGGCGCGGAAGCAAAACGGCTTTTAAAAACCATAACGGAAGCCGAAGAACGCTCGCTTGCGTACGAGGCTTCGGGCAAGCTGCCGCTTGGTCAGGGGCAAGTGTACCGCAGGAACGCGCGCAACATAGGCGAGCTGGGAATTGGCTTGAATCCCGCGGCGCAAATAACCGGCAACATGCTTGAGGACGAAAAGGCATTCACCACCTGCCATTTTGCCATCGGCGAAAACTACGACAACGACGCGCCAAGCCTTATTCACTTGGACGGCATTGTGCGTAAGCCGACCATCACGCTTACCTACGACGACGGCTCCACAAAGACAATCCTGTCTGACGGGAATCTGACGATTTAGGCAAGTTCCAGGCTTTTTTACCTTCCGCACGAGCTTCGGTACCCATCTGCATAGCGCAGCATTAAACCTTGACGGCGTTTCTGCCGATACTCTAAGCGGAAGGTTATTCATGAAAAAACCAATTGCGCTCATAATAGATTTTCTTATACTGCTTGGAGCGGGGCTTGCCACCGGACTTTTTATCTACACGCAGTATTTTAACTCAATCAGCCTTGTTGCAGGCAGAAGCTCGCAGTTTTCTTCAGAAATCATCATCTATGGAATTTTTGAGACGCTTCCCATCATCTTTGCGCTTATTCCCATGGGAATCATGTTCTACGTCATACGGCACCGCAAAAATCCCCGCGCAAGTTTTGCAACGTTCAGCATTCTGTGCGTGCTTTTGTGGTTTTTGCTCTTTCCTATGTCGCTAATATTCCGCGCCAATGTCTACAAAACAATCACGTCAATAGAAGCCCTTGAGGAAAAACAGAATTTGAGCGGCGGGTATTTTCGCAACATAAACAACGTAACCTACTATTTTATAGAGGACGAACGCAACGATACGGCAAACGTGCTGAACCTGTACGACAAGTCGAATCCCAATGCGTACGCAACCAACGAGCAAATCTATCTTTTTGACAAATACAAATCCTCGGTCTCAAGCGAAAAATTCCACGACCCAATCGTAAAGGATTCCATGATTGATTTTCCGTTCCACATCACGGACATATTCAATTCGTTCCGGCTGCGCGCCATTTCTGCATGGAGCAACGGCATTCTTGCATGGCTTTGCTTTTGTTCGGTCGGTCTTACGCTGTGCAGTCTGTATGCGCTCATCCGCCTAAGCTCGTGGAAGCTCATCAATTCCGTGTGGATTCTGCTTGGCACGCTCATCATCTTATGGTTCAACTATTTTTATTTTCTTCCGGTAAGCAGCTTCTGGCGGCAGACGGTTACGGAATTCTTCTATTCGCCCGGAAAAATCAACTTTTTTACCCGGAACAACATAGAACTTCCTCTTTTGATTATAAACTGCGCTTTTGGCGTCGCATTTACGGCAATCGGCATAGTAACCGGCGCCACGATGAGACACAAACAGTAGGAGAGAAAAATGAAAATCAAGCAGATTCACATCGTTTCACTCAGTTTTATTGTTTTTTGTTTTCTTCTGTGCCTTGCCTACAGCCTGACGCTGCTTCCGCTTCCGGTTCTTATTGCCTCTACAGAACGAAAATATCGGCTGCTCTGCTGCGCGTCAAATTTCATCATCATTCTGCCCGCCGTTTTTTTTACGAGTGCGCTTATTGGCTGGGCAATTGATTTTGGCGCTCATCCAGAAAACAGCCGGCTCCGCTTTTCTGCGGCAATGTTCGGTCGGCTCCGCACCGTTTTTATAAATGCGCTTATTTTTGTGGCGATGCTTACGTTCGCTCAGGAACTTGTTCGCCCGCGCATAGAGACTGCAAAAAAATCTCTTGAGGAACTTCCGCCGCTCATGGCTGAATATCAGGCTTCCGCAGTAAACGCCTTTGCAAACCAGCGCTTTGAGGAAGCGTTTAAATATGCGCGGCTTGCTTCTGCAATTGAGCCTGACAACCCAGAAAACAAGCTGCTTCTATACAAAACGGAAGCGCAGGTAAACGAAACGAACACGATGACGCATTCCATTGTGCAGACGATGAACGTGCTTACCTTTGGCGACAGTTCCTTTGGCATTCCCAAAGAAAAAACGCCCGTTCCGCTAGAGCCGTTTGAGTCGTTCAAACTGTTCCAGACGGCTCAAAAATGCTATGCAGAGGAAGACTGGTTTGGTGCGCATTATTATTCGCAGTCGGCATTAAAAAGCGCAAACGAAAAGGACGTGAACATTACGGAATACAAGCTGCTTGCCGCCGACGCATGGAACAAGCTGAACCAAGCGCGCGGATACACAAAAAACAGCGAGCAGAACATTTTTGAAAAAAAATACGAAGGCTACGTGGCGCTTATAAACGGCGACATTCTTCGCGCCTACTACATTTTTAACACGCTGTCACACCAGTCCAAGGTTTTGAGCATGGATTCAGACGTGGAGCGCTATCTTAAAATCTCCAAAACCGCGCTTGAAAACCAGTATTTTTACAATGATGAGACGTTCAACCTCAAGGGCTTTGAGACGGCGAACAACGTATATTTTAAAGTGCAGAATCCGCTGAACGGAACGACCGATGTGTTCTACATAAAGGGCGTTACGTCCACCGGCAAAGCCGCCAACATGATTCAGTATCTGCGTGGGCTGACGGCAATCCATCTTTCGCCGGAAGGGGAATACCTTTCGGGAATCTACGTGCCGTACGCAAAAATGAAAAACATTGAGACGCGATTTCTTGACGAAGAGACGCGTGCGGCATTCGCGCTGGACAAAAGCGTGCGCACCATTCCCTATATCCAGCTGAATTCAATCGACCGGAATCTTGAGGGGTTTTTCTACCGCCCGGTAAACATCGGCGGTTCCGAAGAAAATTCCTACGGCGGCTACATGATTCTACCGATTCCGTATTCCGACTTTAACTACATAAAGGAAGCGTCCAAGGGTGCGTCCGCAATGCAGCTTGCCTCGCTCCTGAGCTTTTATGAAAAAGCAGAAAAATACGGCTTTTCTGGCGAGATTTTCTGCCATTCTCTGATGAACCGGCTTCTTTCGCCTCTGTACACGCTGATTGTATTCGTCGCGCTTGCCCTTACCGCATGGAACTGCCGCATGAACGAGAACGCAATCTTTAAATTCCATTGGATTTACATTTTTCCGTTGCTGAGCGTGCTGTTCGTGCTGTTCAAGCTTACGATGGACAGTCTTTTCCGCCTGATAAACTTAAGCATTCTGGGTTATTGCGGAACGGAATATTCGCTTGTTGCGGCGCTGGCTCTGTACACGCTGTTCCTGTTTATGACGAGCCTGGCATTCCTTTCAAAAAACAACAGCGGAGACTGGTAGATGAACGCGCAGACGGAGGACAAACGGAACAAAAGTGCCGTGGCGCGTTTATTGGGCGTGCTTCGCGTCCTGCGCCCGCTTGATGCGCTTATTTTGTGCGCCTGCATTTTTTTTGGAATCCTGTTCATCCGCCGCGGACTTACCGTGCAGGGCGACAGAATCATTGTGGAAGCCGACGGAACCAGCTACGAATATTCCCTGCAAAAGGACGGCACATACCACGTGCAGGGCGCGCTTGGCGACACCATTTTTGAGGTAAAAAACGGTGCCGTTCACATCATAGATTCGCCCTGCCAAAACAAGTTGTGCGTGCATCAGGGCTGGTCGTCGCCGTTAGTGTGCCTTCCGAACAAGGTTATCATAACAATAGAAAATTACGGAGATTTTGATGCCGTTTCAGAATGAAGAAAAACAGCGCGTCGCCTATTTATGCGCGCTCACCTTGCTTTTTTCCTACGCCGAAATGCTGCTTCCGCGGGTCGTGCCGTTTTTTCGTCTGGGGCTGGCAAACACCGTCATCCTGCTTGCACTGAACATGAGAGTCGCGCCATTCCTGCTGCTTACCGTCATAAAGGCGGTTGCGGCAAGCCTTATGGCGGGAACGCTCTTTTCGCCATTCCTGCTTATCTCGCTGGCGCAATCAAGCGCAAGCGGAATCGTCATGTACGCGCTTTTTTACGCAAACAGGCAATGCAAAGGAAAGCTTTTGAGCGTCTACGGAATTTCGGCGGCGGGTTCTGCGCTCAGCGCCATCGTACAGATTGCACTGAGCAGCCTATACCTTGGAAGCGGAACGCAGGCGCTGCTTGGTCCCATGCTGCTTTTTAACACGACAAGCGGAATTCTTACGGCGTTCCTAAGCACATCGCTCTGCATTCCGCAAAAAACGCCATTGCTTTTGCAGGAAAGCGAAAAACCCGCGGCTGACGGCAAAGATTGGGAAGCAGCCCCCAGAACGCGTGCTAGTCGTCCGCATAAAACGATAGTTGCGGCGCTCGCCGTTCTTTTATTTGCTGCCGCCGTTTTTTTTATAAAGCCTATTCCCGCACTGTGCGCGGCGCTTTTTCTTTCTTTGCTCGCGCAAAAAATAATCGGCCGAAGAATCATGTTTTTGCCGCATCTTTCGCTATGGCTGTTCGTCATAATCTCAAGTCTGCTGGTTCCCGGCGGCAAAGTACTTTTTTCTGTATGGAATTTTTCGATAACGCAGGACGCGCTGCTGGCGGGAATTCAAAAAGCGCTGCGGCTTTCATGCGTAAGCGCGCTCAGTCAGTGCGCGGCAGGGCTAAAGCCTTCGGAGCAGAGTCTTGTGGGCTCCGCGCTTGGCTATTACCGAGGACTGAGCCGCGTCTTTTGCGCAACCAGCGGAACCGTCCTCAAAAAAACGCGTGCCGCCCTGAGCGCCACGGAACTGTAGCGCTAGCGTTCAACAACCACCACGTCGGCAAACGGTGCAAGCACACGAAGCATTCCTGTAAGTCCTGACGTGTATAAAAATCGTCCATCCTTTGTTATAAACACCGCGTCAAATTGCTCGCCGTTCTTATTGCTCCGCCAAAAGTCGCAGGCTTTTTTGCTGCCCATAACAAAAAGCGCCGTGCTCAGCGCATCACCATATACACCGCGGGAAGTAACCACGGTAACGCTGGTCAAATCGTTTTCTACCGGGCGACCGGTCGTTCCGTCAAAAATGTGGATATAGTTTTTTCCGTCATCAGCAGTAAAAAAACGCTCGTAGCCGCCGCTTGTGATGACCGCGGAATCTCGCACACGTAGCGCCGCCACAGCAGAACCGCCGTCAGGATTTTTTATTCCGATTGTCCAATCTGAGCCGTCCGGTTTTGCGCCAAGCACCTGAACATTCCCGCCCAAATCAAGCAATGCAGACTGAATTCCGTTAGCGCGCAAAACGGAAAGCGCTTCGTCACCCGCAAACCCCTTGCCAATCGCACCAAAATCAAGCTGTATGCCGGGCGCACAATAAATGCCAAAGCCGCCCTGCTCCAATGCCCGCACACGGATTTTATTGTAGTCTATGGTCTGCAAAAGTCCACTCAACTCCTCATCAGAAGGAACACGGTAGTTGCCGGTGGTAAAGCCCCACGCCCTTGTTACCGCAAAAAGAGCAGGATTCAGTGCGCCGCCAGTTTGCTCCGCCATAAAAAGCGCATATTCCGCAAGATGCGCCGTCTCTTCATGAACGGCAAAAAAAACGTCTGTTGCGCCGTCAGCGTTTTCTTCATTCTTCTGCCGCAGGCTGCGCTCATTCAGCATAAAAATATCACTGTTTTCGTCCGTCGTAGAAAGATAGGATTCCAACGTCTTTACGCGCGCCTTAACAGCCGCATTCGCCCGCGCTGCACCGCGCCCATACACTTGAACCGTCATGAACGTGTTCATCGCCTCAAAGGAGCTTATATCCCGCGTCGCCCCACAGGAAACCGTCAGAATACATGCAAAAAACAGGCTCAGCGCCATGCAAAACAATTTTTTCATGTCAGAAGTATGCTTTATTTTACAGTTTATGGGAACAGAATTTTTTTTCATTGTTGAAAAAGATTCTCAATTACTTCATTGGATTTTTCCCACGGTTTTACTATGTTTAAACCGCTGATTTTTTTCGGCACATTTCAAAAAAAAGGAGCTTTTATGAAAAAAGTAATTCTTAAATACTGGGGGGGGGCATTGATTACCCTCGCTCTTTCACTCGGCTTCGTAAGCTGCACAAGCGACAGCGACGATGATGATCCAGCATACGTGTATGCGTTGCTGAACGTTCCATTTGAAAAATTCTTTGCAAATGAAACGACGGGCGGAGATTTTGACGCTTATACTTCTGCAACTCAGAAGGCTGCAAACGGAGCCATGAGCTACGGAACATATTACAAGGAAGGCGAAACCCTTGCAGATTCAGTTACACAGGGTATCATCACACCTGTAAAAATTACAAAATCTGCATTGGAATCTTTGGGCGGAACTGAGGTTACCGACGAATCACCTTCATTCGATATTACAATTACAGGAAGAGGTGCAAGCACAATCCGCTACAGCGGAAAGCAGAACCTTTTTAAAAGCGCTGACTACAGCTACTACATTCTTTCTGAAGAACCTGCGTACTATAAGGAAGCAAGCGTAAGCGGAAGCACAGTTACATTCGGAAAAATCAAGGGTGAGGCAACAAATATCGGCACCATTTATGTAACTCAGAAAGCCGGAGAGCAGCACCACGACTTTTCTCCATGCATCGGCTTGTACACTGCTCAAGGAACAGTGGAAGAAAACGCAATAAGCATTACCGTTAAAACATTGGAGGCTTTTGAGGGCGGAGACACCGCACAAACAGTTACAACAGCCGAAGACGGAACAGAAACCCTTGAAGACAAAGTTCTTGGTGAGCTTAAGGCAATCATTGCAACCGACTTAGACGGAAATGAATACGGGCTTACTACCCTTTCAAACTTCTTCTGGGGCAAAAAACAGCTTGGATTCAAGGCACCTGCATCAGAGGACGCAGAAAAGAACTACTACCCTCAGCACGCCTTGGTCGGAAAAACCGTTACAAAGCTCACCTTTGTTACAGAAGGCGGCATTTACTACTCAGAAAGCCTCATAAGTGGAACAGCCGTTACCGACAGCGAAACAAAGGTCGTTACATTCACACCAAATGCAGACACAACATTTGTCATTGAGAACATACAGGCTCAGTAATTAAAAAAAGCGCGGATTGCGTCCTGCATTGCCGGCTCGCCCCCACGTATAAGCGGAGCAATAAAGGGGCGGGCGGCAATGCATTTTTTTACGCCAAGCGTAAGCGCCGCCTGAACGTCCCGCGTTTTTCTGATGCCGCCGTCAACCCATAGCTCGCCGCACACGTCGGTAAGACGCGCACTGTTTGCGGCAAGAAATTCTGCGGTGCTGCATTCGGCAGTCTCAACACGCCCGCCGTGGTTTGACACAACAATAATGTCCGGCAAAACGCGGCGGCACAGCTCAATGTCATCGGGAGTAAACACGCCTTTTATTATAAGCGGAAGCCCGCTCTTATGGCGGAATTCACTTAACTGCGCCTCGGTCTTGCGCTCCAAGCTCACCTGATTCCGCATTGTAACGATATTATACGCGTCAATATCCATTCCAACGGCAACAGCCGCGCCGCGCACCCATTCCAAGCGCTCAAAAAGCTTTTCGTCAGGATATGGCTTTAAAAAAAAGTACGCCGACGCGTTAAGTTCCCTTACCGCAGAAAGTCCCAGCATGAGCTTTTCGTCAGGAGCGCCGTCGCCAACGCACAGTGCAATTCCTTCCTTTTTTGCCGCAGAAAAATACGGTAAATAAAAATCTGCCTCGTTTGCATAGCCAATATTCTGTACCGCACCAGTTACCGGCGCAATGCCCAAATGCTCAGGCAGCACAGGCACATCGTCCGCAGGGAGCGCGTCCCAGGCGGCGCAGTTCAGCAAAAAATTACGGCTCTGCCACACGCCGCCCATGCCCGGAAGCTGACCAATGCAACCACGCCCCAGACACTGCGCGCACGCACGGCATTTGAATTCAGAATCAGTCGCCAAAGCAAAGTCCAACCGCGCGTCCCTGCGCAATAAGCGGGTCATCAACAGGAATGTTCCGCACCTTGCCAGCACAGGTGTCAAGCGGAACGCCGACAATCTTATTGTCCTTCATGGCAACCAGCTGACCAAATTCACCACGGGCAAGCATGTCTGCCGCCGCTGCACCAAACTGCGTTGCAAGCACGCGGTCATACGGACTTGGCGTTCCACCGCGCTGCAAATAGCCCAGCACCGTAACGCGGCTTTCAAGCCCGGTGGCTTCCTCAAGCTCCTTGGCAACACGATAGCCGATTGACTGCGGCATGCTAGCCCGCGCCTTCTTAAATTCCTTTTTGCTCAACTTCGCTTCTTCGGTAGAAAGCGCGCCCTCGGCAACAACCACAATGGAAAATTCCTTGCCGGCATCACGGCGGGCAAGCACATTCTTTGCCACCTTTTTAATGTCATACGGAATTTCAGGAAGCAGGCACACATCACCGCCGCCCGCAATTGCAGAATACAAGCCCAGCCAGCCAGCCTTATGCCCCATCACCTCAACGACCATGACGCGGCTGTGGCTGTGCGCCGTGGTGTGAATGCGGTCTATTGCCTCCGTGGCAACGTCAACCGCCGTATGAAAGCCAAACGTTACATCTGTTCCTACAATATCGTTATCAATCGTCTTTGGAAGCCCTATGACGTTCAGTCCTTCCTGTGCAAGCAGGCTGCCCGTTGTGTTCGTGCCGTTTCCGCCAAGCACAACAAGCGCGTCCAACTTCCATTTCTTGTAATTCTTTTTTATCGCCTCAATCGGAAGCAGTCCTGTGTCCGGGTTTGGTTCCGGATTCTTGAACGGCTTTTCTCGCGAAGTTCCCAAAAAAGTTCCCCCCCGCGTAATAATTCCCGAAATCATCTCCGGCGTAATCTGAATGCAGTCGCCGTTTATAAGTCCGCGGTAACCGTTTCGTATGCCGATAACCTTCATGCCGTAGTTGTTGATTGCAGAACGACACACACCGCGAATTGCCGCATTAAGCCCCGGAGCATCGCCTCCGGAAGTCAAAATACCGATTGTTTTTACTGCTGTCTTTTTCATACCTGCAATTATACTCTCAAATGTCATAAATAAGAACAAAAATTTTTACGAATCGGCATTTTAAGTATATAATAGTAGAAGGTCGTTGATATGTCTGTCTCACAAGTTTTAAACAACATCTCGGATTCTTTCTTTGCAAATGAGCATGATAAAATCATGTATTTTTCCATGCCAAAAGAGCTTATGTACAACCTTCCTGACGAAATTACCCGCAGAACGCACATAATCGATCTTGCCACGGAATTCAATCCTCTCGCTCCGTTCTGCGACATCCTTTTGCACTGCAAGCCCACAAAGGAAGCCATTCACCAGCACGCATATTCCGTTCAAGAGCCAACGCTGCAATCTTTTTTTGCAAACGGAATTGCAGACGAGCGCTACGACCTTATCATCTGCAATGAGATTGACTATGAAAAGCACCGAATGCAAGCCACTCTGCTTGAGCTTATGCGCCAGTTCTGCACGGAATATTTTCTTATTCTGAACGCGCATCTTATGTCCAAGGGCGCAATTGAATTTTTGAGCAAGTTGGTTTGCACCGAATTTCCGGGAAAAATCATTTTTTGCTTTGACAGCGAACGCATTGAAACCGCGGAATCTTTTTTGGACAATTTTTATCAGACCATCGAAAACCACAAGAATTTCTTTGACATAACGGAATACGAAGCCGGCGAGCCGCATTCCCACGAGCAAAAGGACGTGCCACCGCTTACGTTTGACACAATTTTTCGCCCGCTGCACAACTGCCGCCTTATGGTAACGCCCACACAAGGCGTCTCCTTGTGCCGTCGTTTTGAACCGCTGCTTCAGAGCATTCCATTGACCAAGGACGAGCTGCATCGCATTTATTTTGAAATCGCGCTTCTCTACTATTATTCCCACAACTACGACAATGTTCCCTACTATTTAGACAAAATAACCCGCGAGCAGAACGACGACGAGCTGACCATTCTTTCGCTCATCTGCTATTTATATTAAGCCCCTTGTCAAGACAAAAATTTTATAAAAACTCGGATTTAAGCTGC
>ERZ842401.2233-NODE-2233-length-26178-cov-4.593385_pt1 | contig 26178 bp, 22 predicted proteins | sample MGYA00521270_ERZ842401 | MGnify/ENA primary metagenome ERZ842401 (study PRJEB31892, sample SAMEA3878208) | bioreactor metagenome | biome: Moose rumen | place: Sweden | collected 2011-10 | study: EMG produced TPA metagenomics assembly of the PRJEB12797 data set... | reverse complement strand
GGCGGGCTCGCTGACGATCCCTCCGTGTTCCCCTTTGCCTATCGGGACCTGGAGCCTGTTTCCGTGGAGGAGCTGGAGGGCGGCGTGCTCTACGACTTCGGCGTGGAGTCCTTCGGCCCGGTGACCGTCACCCGGACTCGGGAGATGGGGGAGATCGGCATCTTCTACGGGGAGTCCCGGGAAGAAGCGTTAGACACAGAATATACGCTGATTCGAGAAAGGATCCCTGCCGGAGAGGGGAAGCACGTATTCCCGGCCAGGGCCTTCCGGTACATCTTCCTTACCGCGGAGCAGGGCAAGCCCCACCTGGCCGCCCAGCTGGAGTACCTTCCTCTGGAGGACAAGGCCTCCTTCACCTGCGACGACGAACAGCTGGGGAAGATCTGGGAGATCTGTGCCCGGGCTTTTCACCTCAATTCCCGGGAGTTCTTCCTGGACGGCGTCAAGCGGGACCGGTGGGTCTGGTCCGGGGACGCCTACCAGTCCTACATGATCGACCGGTATCTCTACATGGAGCCCCAGATCATCAAGCGGACCATCCGGGCCCTGCTGGATAAGCCTCCCTACAAGCGGCACATCAACACCATCAACGACTACTCCGCCTACATGTTCCTGGGAGTGCAGGAGTATTACTACGCCACCGGAGACCAGGCCTTTGTAGCCTCCGTCTGGGAGCAGCTCAAAGCGCTGTACGCCTTCATCGTGGAGCGCCTGGACCAGGAGACCGGCTATGTGGTGGCCCGCCCCGGGGACTGGGTCTTCATCGACTGGCATGAGTTTGACCGGGAAGGCCCCCTCTGTGCGGAGCAGATCCTGCTGCATGAGGTGTACCGGGCCATGGAGAGCCTGGCCGCCCTCATGGGGGAGACCGGCGACTACGCCGCCCGTGCCGCAGCTTTGAAGGAGCGGATCCTCCGGGACTACTGGGACGGGGAGCAGGGGGCCTTGATCGACAGCTTTGCCTCCGGCAGGCGGAAGGTGACCCGCCACGCCAATATCTTTGCCGTCCTCTACGATTTTGTGGAGCCGGCCAGGCAGGAGGAGATTTTGCAAAAGGTCCTGCTGAACGAAACGATCCCGGAGATCACCACGCCCTATTTCAAGCTCTTCGAGCTGATGGCCGTGGCCAAGCTGGGCCGCATGGATCTGGTGCAGGACTACATCGACGACTACTGGGGCGGCATGCTGGCTAACGGCGCCACCAGCGCCTGGGAGGAGTACATTCCTTCCCGCCAGGGCATCGAGCACTACGAGATGTACGGAGACAAGTACGGCTGCTCCCTGTGCCACGCTTGGGGCAGCGGGCCCATCCTGCTGCTGGGGCGGTACTGCGCCGGGGTGCGCCCCACCTCGGTAGGCACGGCGACCTTCGAGGTGGCGCCCCATCCGGGCCGGTATGCCCACTTTGAGGCCGTGGTGCCCATCGGGGCGGGCACGGTGAAGGTGTGCTATACCCCGGAGCGGATCACCGTGGAGACCGACGTGTCCGGCGGTGTGCTGCGTTTCGCCGGCCGGGAAGAGCCCATCCCGGTAGGGAAGCCCCTGGAGCTTGCCCTTCAGTAGGGCAGAGCTCGGCAGCCAGCTAGTCATAACAGCAGACCAAAACAGCGACCCGGCTCCTGTGAGCCGGGTCGTGATCGTTTCTCTGGGGAAGCAGAAAAGTCCGCCCTTTATCTCGGTGCCTTCAGCTTGTCGCCAACCACCCAGTAATCACAGACGCCGTCGCCATTGGCGATGGTGTGCTCCCGGTACAGCTTCCCGTGCTGCAGCCGGAACATCACCTCGTCCGTGGAGCACAGGGCCGGCATCAGCTCCGAGATCCCTTCCCTCTGGCAGAACTCGCAGATGGGGCAGCGGGTGAAGTAGTAGAAGCTGCCGTCCTGATGACGGGACCCATCGAAGCTGACGTTCCAGTTGACGGGATACTCCTGGCCATGGACGGCAAACCAAGCCTCATACTTGCGCATGTCCTGCTCCCACTTTTTCGGCTTCCTGTTCAGGTCGGTCAAGCCGAAGAAGGTGCGCAGCAGCCTGCTCTCCAGCACGTCGGTCATCACCAGCGCCATGTCCTCCGGGGAGATCTTCTTTCCGCTGCCCAGCCAGGCCGCCGCGAAGACGTAGGCAAAATAGGCGTTCATCGCCATGGGGTTTCCGGGGCCCAGATCATCCGCCCGGGAGAGCAGCCCCTTGTATTCGGCCTTGCCCCGCCGGATCGCCTGATCGGCCAGCTCAGGATCAAACCGTCTGGCAATGCTCTTCTTGATCAAGGGCGCAAACAACGTCCAATAGATGCCAACGTATTTCATCTTTTCACGTCTCCTTTGTCGGATCCTCCGAGCTGTCGAAGCCAAGGAGGAACAGTGCCGGGCCTGCCGTTAGGAGTCCCTAACCAGCGCTCGAAAAGAAACGCCCATCACACGGCTGTCCATCGTAGCCTCCCTGTAGGATGGGCGATCCCTCATTGCTGACCATTATACCGTACCCCAGCGCTTTTTTCAAGGCAGTGCCAGGGAGTTTCTTTTCAACGGATCCTCGGAGGAAGCGCCCTGCCGCCTCCTGGATGGACGATCGCCCGCTTCCGGCTATCCCGCCTGCTCCGGCAGGATCTTCCTCGCCGCGTACTTCGTGAAAAAGCTGATGAAGGGCCCCAGCCCCAGGGCGCAGACCAAGGTCCCCGGCCCGATCAGCCCGCCCAGCAGGAAGGCCGCCGCCACACACACGGAATCCGTGAAGATGCGGCACCAGAAGTAGGGGACAGGGGTGCGGTGTGAGAGGATGATGGACAGCGAATCATAGGGCGAGATGCCCATGTCGGCGGTCTGGTACAGAGCGCAGGAGAAGCTGAGCACCAGCACCCCCACCGCCATGACGGCCAGCTTTATCGGCCAGGTCTGGGGGGACCCGAAGGCCGCCACCATCTGCTTCTCAAAAAAGGAGGCCACCGGGCCCACCAGGAACCAGTTGACGAAGGTGCCCAGGCCAATGAGCTTGCGCCCCAAGGCCAGCTCCGCCAGAAAGTAGATGGCGTTCACCACGATCAGCACCAGAGAGAAGTCCACGGCGATCCGGTCCCCGATGGCGATGACCAGGGCAGTGGAGGGGTCGTTTCCGGTGAGGGACAGCTTGAACAACCCTATTCCCAGCCCCATGATGCCGTTGGCCAGCAGCATGACAATGAGCCGGCGGGCGAAGCCCTTCTCGCCTGCGTGGAATGCCCGGGCGATTTTATCTGAAATCGTGTTCATGGGGTCGCACCTCCTCCTAGAGAATAAGTCTATTGTATCATGCAAGGCGCCAAAAGTACAGTGCCGTTCAGTCATATGGGAAGCCTCTCGGCCACATGCGAGGACTGGATCTTACCAGCCTTCTGATAATCAAGCTGCGCGGCGCAGGCATTCGCATCGTCTATAAACTGGTGAAAGCAGGATCACAAATGCTTATCATCGTTGTCGGTGTGCGTGAGGATGAAGAAGTGTATGAGCTCGCTTATTCCCGGAGGGGAAAGCACCATCTGTGATCCAAGCCTGTCTGAGCCTTTCCGTAGGATCGACCTGAGGCGTCGGCGATTTAGACAACCGCTTCAGCAGAAATAACAGGAAGGCTTGAGCGAACGCTGTCTGTGTGGTATCATAAGCGGGTCAAAATCATCCAAGAAGGAGAATGAACATGGAACTACTATTCATCGCGTTCCCGATCCTGGTGCTGGTGGTCGCCCTGGTGTGCGTGAACATCCGGGTGGTGCCCCAGACGGAGGAATTTGTCATCGAGCGGCTGGGGTCCTTCCACTGCGTGTGGCAGGCGGGCATCCACGTAAAGGCCCCCCTTATCGACCGGGTGGTGCGCCGGGTCTCCACCAAGGAGCAGGTGCTGGATTTCCCACCTCAGCCGGTGATCACCAAGGATAACGTCACCATGCAGATCGACTCGGTGGTCTTCATGCGGGTGGTGGACAGCAAGAGCTTCACCTACGGCATCAGCGACCCCATGCTGGGCGTGGGCAATCTCTCCGCCACCACCCTGCGCAACATCGTAGGCTCCATGAACTTTGACGAGAGCCTGACCAGCCGGGACGTGATCAACGCCCAGATGACCCAGATCCTGGACGAGGCCACCGACCCCTGGGGCATCAAGGTGACCCGGGTGGAGGTGAAGAACATCGAGCCTCCCAAGGAGATCCAGGGCATCATGACCAAGCAGATGCGGGCCGAGCGGGAAAAGCGCCAGGCCATCCTGGAGGCCGAGGCCCACAAGGAAAGTGTCATGAAGCGGGCCGAAGGCGACAAGCAGGCCAAGATCCTGGCGGCGGAGGCCGAGCGGGACGCCCAGATCGCCCTGGCGGAAGGCCGGGCCCGGAGCATCGAGCTGGTGTATCAGGCCCAGGCGGAAGGTCTGCGGGCCCTGACCCAGGCAGACCCCAGCGAGAAGGTGTTGCGGCTCAAGGGCTATGAGTCTCTGGAGCGGGTGGCCGACGGCAACTCCACCAAGATCTTCATGCCCACGGACCTGGCCAGCGCCATCTCCGCTCTGGGGGTGGCCGGGGAGGCCCTGGGGCTCAAAGACGCCGTCCCGGCCAAGAAGCAGGCCGCCCGAAAGCCCGACCCCGTGGACGAGTGCCTGCACGAGGGCAGCTCTCCCATCTCGGTAGAGGCCGCCCTGCAGGGAGCCGCCGTCCAGCAGCGGCTGGAGACCCAGGGCCATCCGGTGCACTCCGACGTGAAGCAGGAGGCCATCGACCGCAGCCGGGAGAGCGTGATCGCTCCGGGGACGGCGCCGGCCGACGACACCGACGGGGCTCTGTAAGTTCTTGCCCGCATGGGTGTGGCCCCTCGTTCGGCAGAGGGCTTTACTCTGGTCACAAACAATGGGAGAGAATTTGAACGTGTCCCGGATCTGAAAATTGAAAACTGGGCGGAGCAGCACCCGCCAACAAATCGGCAAGGCCCGTTTCATGGGGGCCTTGCCGGTTTTTGTGTCTCACGGGGAGACGCATTTTGTCGAAATGCTGGTCGATCCTGCGCCATTGCCCCCGCAAGCCTGCCCTGTTTCAGCGGTCACGGTACACCACGAGGGCAGTCTGGCACCATCCCATACAACCGGCCTGCCCTCAAATCAAGGGGCCTCTCTTGCTTCCCGGCGTTGTTTTTGGTACTATGGTGGAGAAAGCCATGCCCGTGAAGCCAAAAGACTGGGAGCGGGGAACAGGAGGCTTCTATGCACTTTGTGAATGCCAAGTCGCTGCTGACCCGCAGCAACGGGATGAATCTCTATCAGGGCTGCACCCACGGCTGCGTGTACTGCGACAGCCGCGCCGCCGGTAAGGGTCGAGGAGCAATTCGAGGCTGTGCTGGCGGACGGGGCCGTCAGCCGGGCCCTGGGCATCCAGGCGGGCGGCCCAGTGATGAAGCGCACCCGCACCGGCTTTGACCGGGAAGGAAGGACCTTGGAATACACCGTCGGCTGGTACGACGGCAGCAGATACAGCACCACTATTATTACCGAAGCTCGGGAGGAGGAGCAATGATGACACTGCACGAGACGGCACAGAAACTGTTCAAAAGTGAGAAGCCCTTCGCCATCACCATGTGGGAGTTTTCCTGGATCGAGCGGCGGTGGCCCGGGGCCGGGTATGAGGACTGGGACCAGGCCCTGGAGGAGCTCACGGACCGGGGATACGACGCGGTGCGCATCGACGCCTTCCCCCACCTGGTGGCCAAGGATATCGACAAGGAGTGGACCCTGGAGCCCGTGTGGAATCTCCAGACCTGGGGCGCGCCCGCCGTCACCCGCATTTGCCTGAAAGACGACTTGAGGGAATTCTTGAAAGCCTGCCGGCGGCACCGGGTGCGGGTGGGGCTGTCCACCTGGTTTCGACAGGACGTGGACCATACGGAGATGGAGATCCACACCCCGGAGGACCATGCCCGGATCTGGGTGAAGACGTTGGATCATATCAAGGAATGGGGAGAACTGGACAACATCCTCTACGTGGACCTGTGCAACGAGTGGCCCTTGTCCGTGTGGGCGCCCTTTTTCCGGCGGGACGTGGCCCTGGAGAGCGAGGAGAGCGTGGCCTGGATGAAGGCGGCGGTCGCCGAGTTCAAGAAGTATTATCCGAAGGTGCCGGTGACCTTCTCCTTCACGGGAGATTATGTCAACTGCAGAGACATGGACGTGAGCTATCTGGATTTCCTGGAGCCTCACATCTGGATGCCCAGCGTCACGAAATTCTACGAGACCGTGGGCTACAACTACGAGCGGTTTGACGATGTCGGCTACACCAACCTGGCCCTGAGAGGGGAGGCGGAGTACCGCTCCAAAAAGGAGTACTACGACCAGGCCCTGGTGGAGGGCATTCAGCGGCTGGGAGAGTGGGCACGGGCCACCGGCAAGCCCTTGGTGACCACGGAGTGCTGGTCCATCGTGGACTACAAGGACTGGCCCCTGCTGAACTGGGGGTGGATCCTGGACCTGAACAGGCTGGGGGTGGAGACCGCCGCCGCCACCGGCTGCTGGGCCGGCATGGCTACCAGCAACTTCTGCGGGCCCCAGTTCGTGGGGATGTGGCGGGAGAAGCGCTGGCACAAGGAGCTGACCGACCGCATCAAAAACAGCAATATGATCTGAGGTGACGAGATGGAGATCGAGAAACGCACGGCCCGGGTGGAGCCGGTGAAGGATCGGCCTTTCTTCCCGCCGGAATGATATACCCTGTAACAGGGGGGAGGGATCCCTCATGGAATTCAGAAAAATTCCTGAGCAGTTTGATAAGTTCAGGCCGAGATAGGAGCATCGATCATGTATCTGAAAGCTGAAAAAAGCGGGGTCACCTGCGGCGGAAAGCCTGTTTTGCTGCGAGGGATGGGCCTGGGAAACTGGTTTCTCCCGGAAGGCTATATGTGGCTGTTCGGCAGCAAATGCGACCGCCCCCGGCGCATGGAGCAGCTGGTGGCAGAGCTTTGCGGTGAAGAGTATGCCGAGACCTTCTGGGAGCGGTTTCGCTCCGCCTTTATCACCGAGGGGGACGTCGCCTTTATCAAGGAGTCCGGCCTGAACAGCGTGCGGCTGGCCATGAACGCCCGGAATCTCTTCTGGTTTGACGCCGACCTGCAGGCCCACTTCCAGCCCAGGATGCTGGCCCACCTGGAAAATCTGCTGGGCTGGTGCAGGAAGGTTGGGATCTGGCTGATTTTGGACATGCACGGCGCCCCCGGCGGCCAGACTGGCACCAACATCGACGACAGCCCCCACGACCGCCCGGAGCTGTTTGAAAACCCGGCCTATCAGGAAATGCTGGTGCGCTGCTGGCAGCTGCTGGCGGAGCGTTACAAGGACGAGCCTGCCATCGGCGGGTACGACCTGCTCAACGAGCCCCTGCCGGACTGGAACCGGCACCTCTGGCCGGAGCTGGTGCCGCTGTACCGCCGGCTGATCAACGCCATCCGAGAGATCGATTCCAACCACATGATCATTTTAGAGGGCGCTCACTGGGACACGGAGTTCTCCATGTTTGAGGAGCTGAAGCCCGGCGAGCTGGGGGAGAATCTCCTGCTGGAAATCCACAAATACTGGAACAGCCCGGACGAGGAAAGCCTGGCGGACCTGCGCTGCCTCGCGGCAAAGCTGGAAATGCCCCTGTGGATGGGGGAGGGCGGCGAGAACACTCTGGATTGGTACACCACCGCCTTTCCCATGTACGAGCGCCTGGGCATCGGCTGGAGCTTCTGGTCCTACAAGAAGATGGCCACCGACAACTCCCCGGTGACCTTTGCGAAGCCTGCGGGCTGGGATCGTCTGCTGACCTATCTGGACGGCGGCCCCAAGCCGGACCGGGAGGAGGCGGTCGCCCTTTTTGACGCCTATCTGGCCAGCGTCGCCGCGCCGGTATACAACGAAGACGTGATCCGAGCCCTGCTGCGCAAAGCGCCGCTGACGGTCCCGGCCATCGCCTTTGACGCCGAGGAGATCCACAGCTCCTGCGGGTCCGGAGCCGACTTCCGCCGGACCAGCCAGGCCACCATCCGTTTCAAGGACGGGCATGAGGGCGAGATCAACTGGTCCACCTTCGGCGGCTCTCAGCCTAACGGGGGAGAACTGGCGGTGGAGCTGAGCGCCGGAGACGCCCTGGGCTTCCGGGTCGAGGGCAGCGCCCGGGCGGAAGCTGTGTACAGCGGCGACGGTGACGTGAACATCCAATCCGGCAATGATGGTCTGGTCTGGGCTCGCTGTATCCGGGGCACGGTGCTGCTGGAGCGGGTGGATCTCAATGGGGAATAGATCCAGAAAAAAGCCCTGTTAGAAGAATTGTCCAACCGGTGGGGCGGAGCTGATAGGAGAAACCTTTGCCACGTGCGGAGGGTGCGGCGGCCCGCTGCCAGATGATGATCAGGATAAGGAAACTCCCCGGAAGTCCATTCCGGGGAGTTCTCTTGCCTCTGCTTAGGCTCTCAGGAGATCAGGCGTTGAACAGCCAGGCCACGGACTGGGGGTCCATCCGGACCATGACCCAGCCCAGGGGCTGGTAGGCCACGTGGCCGTCGTTCCACACCCGCAGCTCCACGGTGAGGCCGTCCTCCAGGTGGAGGCGCAGGTGCACCTGCTGTCGTTCCGGGTCGCCGTAAATGTCCGGGTCGGTGTCCCAGGTGTTCTCAAACCCCGCCTGGAACAGGCCGTTCAGGAAGGGGGAGAAGGGGACCTGCTCCAGGTCCAGGGGGGTCCATACGTCCAGCCCGTTGTCCCAATCCTCATGGCGCTCCACTTCCAGGGAGGTCACATGCCCCCAAAGGTTCAGCCGCTCCTCCCCAAAGAGATTCTCGCCGTTATACAGGGTGAGGCCGTTGAGATTCTCCAGGAACTCTACGCAGTACAAGGGCTCCTCGCCGCCCTCATAGTTGGTGACGATGGCCAGCCGGAAGCCGGGGTCGTAGCCCTGCACGGTGTAGAGCTCCCCCTCGTAGGTGGAGGCCAGCTCCAGCTGCTGCCACTTATTCTCCGGGTCTGTCACGTGGGAGAAGCAGTCCACGATGGGCAGGGTCCTGCCCAGGTGCTCTCCCAGCAGGGTCTCCTGCAGGCGCTTTGCCTCCTCGTTCCAGTAGACCTCTCCCTGGGTGTAGACCGCCCCGTTGTGCACCACCATGCCCACCATGTCCATGGCAGCGCCCTCTTTGGGGGCCTCCAGCTCCATAGCCGGCAGCTGTACCGGCTCCTTCACCGCCGAAGGATCCCATGCCTTGGAGATGTCTTGCAGCCCGGCAGTACCGGTCCCGGTGCTCTCTCCCGTCTCGTCGCTCGCGGACGCGGACTCCATAGTTCCCCCGCTGTACCCGGCAGGGTCCCCGTCCCGATCGCTGCCGCCGTTGTCGGTGTGGGTGGCACTTCGTGCATTCTCTGAAATCTCCTGGACTTTCTCCTGGGGCAGATATCCTCCTGCCGGGCCGCTTGCCACAATATCCGGCATATACAACTGCGGCACCCAGATCAGTGTATAGACAAACAGGCCTGCCAGCACCGCTCCGATCGTGACCGGGATTCCCCAGGCCAGACGCTTTCTCTTTTTGTTCAGTTCTTGATCTCTCCGCTGCAGCACCAGATTCGTCATGGTCTCAGCACTCTTCATCATGCGAAAATCCCTCCTGTTCCAAGATCTGCTTCAGGGCCTGCCGGGCCCGGTAGATCAGGGTCTCCCCGGCGTGGGCGCTCTTGCCCATGACCCAGGCGGCGTCCTTCACGGCAAAGCCCTCAAAGTACACCAGCCACAGGATCTGCCGGTACTCCTTCTTCAGCTGCCCCATGGCCCGGTGGACCGCGATCTTCCGCTCCTCCCGGAGATAGTCGGCTTCCAGGCCGGCCTGGTCGGCGGTCAGCTCCCGCAGCTCCTCCAGGGAAAGCTCCGGCCGCCGCCGGGTGCGCCGCAGCCAGTCGATGGCCTGGTGCCGGCCCATGGCGTACAGCCAGGTGCGAAAGCTGGCCCCGCCCCGGTCCGGAGGCTTCTTTACCGCCAGCTTCACAAAGGTGTCCTCGGTCAGGTCCTCCGCCGTATGGATGTTGCGCACGATGCTGTTCAGGTACAGGATCAGCCCGTCCTTATAGTCCCGGACCAGCTCCGCCATGCCCTGATCGTCTCCTTCGAGGTACCGCCGGTAGCTTTCCGAGCCTCTTTCCGCCACGGCAAGCCCTCCTTCCCGCATTGAATTGGAATTCCTTTTCACCAGTATACACGATCCTCAAAGAAAAAGCTCACAGTATCCCAAGACAGAGCGGTTGGCCACCCGTGAGGGCGGGGTGTTCTTTGATTCCTGAAGCCGGGGAACAATAGGCTGCCCTGGGTTTTCTCTCAGAGCACAGGATATGAAAAAACCGCGCTGCTGCGCGGCTTTTGTCATTCTATGAGGCTTTGGTTCAGGCGTTCAACGCCCTGAGGATCTCCGGCAGCAGGGCGTCCACCTGGTCATTTCCCAGCTGGCAGGTGCCGGCGTTGTGGTGGCCGCCGCCGCCGTACTTCAGGCACAGCTCGCCGATATCTACCTGGGATGCCTTGTTCACAATGGACTTGCCAATCATGACGGCGGTGTTTTGCTTCTGGAAGCCCCAGGCCACGTGCACGGAAATCTGAGCCTCGGGATACAGGGCGTAGATCATGAAGCGGTTGCCTGCGTGGATGATCTCCTCCTGGCGCAGGTCCAGCACCACCACCTTGCCTTCCACCCGGGCGATGCGCAGCAGCTGTGCCTTGAACAGCTCTGCCTGCTCAAAGTAGAGGTCTACCCGCTCCTTTACGTCGGGCAGTTCCAAAATCTCGTCGATGGTGTGGTCCATACAGTAGTCGATGAGCTTCATCATCAGCTCGTAGTTGGAAATGCGGAAGTTCCGGAAGCGGCCCAGGCCGGTGCGGGGGTCCATCAAGTAATGGAGGAGCACCCAGCTCTTAGGGTTCAAAATCTCCTCCAGGGAGAAGTCGGCACTGTCGCCCTTGTCCACAGCGGCCATCATCTCCTCCGAGATCCCGGGGAGAGCCTCTTTGCCGCCGTAATAATCGTATACCACCCGGGCCGCGCTGCGGGCGGTGGGGTCGATGATCAGCTTTCCGCCGGTCTCCACGGCCTTGAGCCGGTCCACCTCTGATTCATGGTGATCGAACGCCAGCTCCACCCGGGGGTCATAGGGCAGGTTGGTGGTGATGTCGTTCTTGGACAGCTCCACCTTGCCGTCCTGCACATCCTTTGGATGGACGAACTTGATCTCTTCGATGAGCCCCAGTTCCCGGAGCATCATCGCGCAGACCAGACCGTCAAAATCACTTCTGGTTACCAGACGTTTCGTTTCCATATCGGTGCCTCCCTTGCACTGTTTGCCTTGGGGCACGCCCTAGGCCGCCGCGGCGGCGGGGCGCCAAATCCCCTGGGGGATTATACCACGAATCCGGGGGATTTTCAACACGGCAGAAGGTGGAATTTGAGGCCGACTTCTTTTCCTGTATTTTTCAAGAACGAAATGCAGTCGTAATGGCATTGTCTCCCACCGGCGGACCGAGCTGCAGGGGGGCAGTGTCTTTTTCTGCGGCCGCGGCGTTTTTTGTCTTGATATTGCGCTTCTCCTGTGGTAAGATAGAAGATGATATAACGAAACTTAAAGGAGGAGCGTTATGGATATCCTGAATGCACGCCAGGAGCTGAAGACCAGATCCATCTACGACCTGCCCCTGCGGGTGACCTTCTACGCCCGGGTCTCCAGCGAGAGCGACGAGCAGCTCAATTCCCTGGGGAATCAGGTCAGCTACTATACGGATTTTATCAGCAAGACCCCGGCCTGGACCTACGTGGAGGGGTACATCGACGAGGGCCTTTCCGCGGCCACCACGAAGAAGCGGGAAAACTTCAACCGCATGGTGGAGGACGGGAAGGACGGGAAGTTCGACCTGATCATCACCAAGGAGATCTCCCGCTTCGCCCGCAATACCCTGGACTCTATCCAGTTCACCCGGGATCTTCTGGCCGCAGGGGTGGGGGTGTTCTTTCAGAACGATAACATCAACACCCTGGACGAGGACAGCGAGCTGCGGCTGACCATTATGGCCAGCATGGCCCAGGACGAGCTGCGCAAGCTGAGCAGCCGGGTGAAGTTCGGCCACGCCCAGGCCATCAAGAAAAGCGTGGTGCTGGGGAACAGCCGGATCTTCGGCTACCGGAAGGACGGCGGGAAGCTGGTCATCGACGAGGAGCAGGCCCCCATGGTGAAGGAGCTCTTCACCCTGTACGCCACCGGCGAGTACAGCATGAAGGAGATCGAGGCCCTCTTCTGGGAGCGGGGATACCGCAACCACAACGGCAACCGCATCGCCCACACCACCATGTCCGGGGTCATCTCCAATCCCAAGTACAAGGGGTATTACGTGGGCAACAAGGTGAAGGTCATCGACCTGTTCACCAAGAAGCAGAAGTTCCTGCCTCCCGAGGAGTGGGTGATGTTCAAGGACGAGACCGGGGAGATCGTGCCGGCTATCGTCAGCGAAGAGCTTTGGGACCAGGCCAACGCGGTGCTGAAAAAGCGCAGCGACGACGTGAAGAACCGCCAGGGCATCTGCAATCACGCCAACCTGCTGACCGGTAAGCTCTACTGCACCCACTGCGGCATGCCCTACTACCGCCGGGACTCCCGGGACAAGACCGGCCAGAAGAACAGCAAGTGGGTCTGCTCCGGGAAGATCAAGAACGGGGCCGATTCCTGCCCCTCCTTCGCGGTCTACGAGGAGGAGATCAAGCCCCTGCTGCTGGAGGTCCTGCAGGAGACGGCGGTCAACGCCGACTCCATCATCGACGAGTACGTGCAGATGTACAAGTCCATGAACAAGGGCGGGGAGCTGACTAAGCGCATGCACGCGGCGGAGCGGAGGATCGACACCGAGGGCAGGAAGAAGCAGAAGCTGCTGGAGTATAACGTTCTGGGGACCCTGACGGATCAGGACTTCAAGCGGATGAACGACGAGTGCAACGAGAACATCCTGGCGGCGGAGAAGGAGCTGGCGGAGCTGACCCGGCAGCGGGACAACGCCGCCGAGTTCAAAAAGCACATCGACACCATGCGCCGGGTGCTGGTGAAGGCCGCCGAGGACGCCACCGACGGGGTGATCAACCACCTGTTCGTGGACAAGTACATCGACAAGATCTTCGCCACTCCCCAGGAGGATGGATCCCTGAAATTGGAGATCAAGATCTTCACCGGGGAGAGCACGGAGAAGTTCCTGTCGAAGATCCGTTCTCGCAAAAAAGTTCGTACGGGCTCCACGTTTAAGAAGATGATCGAGTCCTACGAGACCAGCATGAAGTAAGCATCGTCTTCGACGGAAGGACCCTCTGCCCACCCGGGCAGGGGGTCTTTCTGCATGGGGCTCTCTTGCGCTGAGCCGTATAGGTGTGGTATATTTAAAAAAATCAGGAAAGGGGAGAGGGCCGTGGAGCTGCTGGACCACCTGAACGCCGCCCAGCGGGAGGCCGTGACCGCCACTGAGGGCTTTATCCGGGTCATCGCCGGGGCGGGCTCGGGGAAGACCCGGGCGCTGACCCATCGCTTCGCCTATCTGGTCAACGAGGTGGGCATCCTCCCCGGGAATATCCTGTGCGTTACCTTCACCAATAAGGCCGCCAACGAGATGCGCCAGCGCATCCACGCCCTCACCGGGGACAACGACACCGGCTACGTGTGCACCTTCCACAGCTTCTGTGTCAGCGTCCTCCAGGAGGACAGCCACGCCGTGGGCTACCCCAAGAGCTTTCTGGTGCTGGATAATTCCGATATCAACGACATGCTCCAGCTCATCTACGACGAACGGGGCCTGACCCTCCGGGACATGACCTTCGCCCGGGCCCGGGATATGATCGAGGTCCTCAAGTGCATCGAGCGGCCGGACTACTACCTGGACCTGATCCAAATGAGCCTGGAGGCTCTGCATCAGAAGTACCTGCAGGCCTCCACCCCCAAGGACATCATCTTCTACGGCTACCTGTACCAGGAGAAGAAATGCTTCGGGCTGGACTATAACGACCTGATCAAGCTGACCCTGTACATCTTCTCCCAGGAGCAGGCCATCAAGGAGAAGTGGCAGCAGCGGCTGGAGTACATCATGATCGACGAGTTCCAGGATATCGACGCCCTGCAGTACCGGCTGATGGAGGCGCTCTGCGGGTACCACAAGAACCTGTTCATCGTGGGGGACCCGGACCAGACGGTGTACACCTGGCGGGGGGCGGACGTGAAGTTCCTGCTGGAGTTCGATCAGGCTTTCCCCAACGTGAAGACCATTATGATGATGGAGAACTACCGCTCCACCCCCCAGATCCTCCGGGCGGCCAACTCCCTGATCGAGAAGAACAGCCACCGCATGAAGAAGGACCTGCTGGCCACTCTGCCGGACGGCCCCACGGTGCTGTGCCACCACGGGGAGACGGACCTTGCCGAGGCCCAGTGGATGGTGGGCCAGATGCTGGACCTCCACGAGCAGGGAGTGCCCTATAAGCAAATGGCCGTGCTCTACCGGGCCCACTATCTCTCCCGCACGCTGGAGGACGCCCTCCTGGCGGCCAAGGTGCCCTATGCCATTTACAGCGGCACCCAGTTCTTCAACCGGCAGGAGATCAAGGACGCCCTGAGCTACCTGCGGATGATCGCCCTGCGGGACGACCTGTCCTTCCGGCGGGTGCGCAACACCCCCAAGCGGAATCTGGGCAAGCGCCGCATGGCTTTTCTGGAGGAGTATGCCATCGCCCACGGGTGCAGCCTGTATAAGGCCCTTACTGACACCCTGGAGGACGAGCTCTTCCGGGGCACCCAGGCGGAGGCGTTCGTCCGGCTGATCGAGGACTTCTCCCAGCGGGCCCAGGGGAAGACGGTCTCCCAGGTGCTGGCGGAGATCCTGGACGAGAGCGGCTACGAGGCCATGCTCCGCACGGAGGGCAGCCAGGAGCGCCTGGACAACCTGGCGGAGCTGAAGCAGTCCGTGTACGAGTATGAGATGTCCTGCGGAGAGGAGGCCGGGCTGGAGCACTACCTGGCCCACGTGGCCCTGTTCACCAACAGCGACGCAGAGGGTCCCGGGGACAAGGTGAAGCTCATGACCGTCCACGCCGCCAAGGGGCTGGAGTTCCCCTATGTGTTCCTGTGCGGCATGAACGAGGGGGTGTTCCCCTCCAAGCGGACCAACACCCTGCCCAAGATGGAGGAGGAGCGGCGGCTGGCCTTCGTGGCCATGACCCGCGCCCAGCGCCGGCTGTACCTCAGTGAGGCGGAGGGCCGCAATCTGGACGGCTCCCCGAAATATCCCTCCCGCTTCGTGCTGGATATCGATCCCGCTCTGCTGGAGCTCACCCACCCGCCCAAGGACGGGCTGATCGAGGAGGCCCGCAGCTACATCCAGGTCAGCGAAAAGTACCTGCCCCAGGAGCTGACCGCCCTGGCCGTAGGCCAGCGGGTGCGGCACTTCGCCTTCGGGGAGGGCACCGTGGTGGGCATCGACACGGAGAAGGGCGCCCATCTGATCCAGTTCGACGGTATGCGCACGCCCCGGTCCATCTCCTTCAAGGTACAGCTGGAGCTGCCGGACACCCGTTGACAGCGCCGGAAAATCCTGCTAGAATACCAGCGTATGAGGGAGTAGCTTGCGCGCTGGCGGCGCGTGACATCTTTCGTCAGGACGGGATGGATATCCCCGGAAGATGACTGAAAAAGCGAGACTTTTACCAGCGGCCAAGCACCGGGGGAAGTCTCGCTTTTCTTCGTTTTGGGCCGACGAAAAATCAAAGGAGTGCGTGAAGTATGTGGGTCCCGGTTCTGTTGTTTCTGTTTGGGTTGGTGCTGCTGATCAAGGGCGGCGATTGGTTCGTGGAGGGCGCGGTGGCAGTGGCTCACCGGTTCCACCTGCCGGAGCTGCTTATCGGCGCCACGGTGGTGTCCATCGGCACCACCCTGCCCGAGGTGATGGTCTCCGCCCAGGCGGCCTTCCAGCATAACAGCGGCATTTCCTACGGCAACGCCATCGGCTCCATCATCTGCAACACCAGCCTGATCGCCGCCCTGACTGTGGCCATCCGGCCCGGCGCCGTGAAGCGCAAGACCTTGGGACTGCCCGTGGCGGCGTTCTTCCTCGCCGCCGGGATCTACGCGGTGATCGCCTATACCACGGGGCAGTTCCAGCGCTGGCAGGGCGTTCTGCTGCTGGGAATGTTCGTGGTGTACATGGTGCTCACCGTGCGCAGCATGAAGAAAAACCCCGACGCCGTGGACCCGGAGGAAGAGCCCGAGGAGCCCGGCAAGGAGCGCCCCCTCTGGCTGGAGCTGGTCCTGCTGGCGGTGGGCACCGTGGCCATCGCCGTGGGGGCCAATCTCCTGGTGAACAACGGCACGTTGATCGCCCAGGCCCTGGGCGTCCCGGATTCCGTCATCGGCCTGACCATGGTGGCCCTGGGCACCTCCCTGCCGGAGCTGGTCACCGCCATCACCTCGCTGGTCAAGGGCCACAGCGCCCTGAGCCTGGGGAATATCATCGGCGCCAATCTGTTCAATCTGGTGCTGGTGTCCGGCACGGCCATCACCATCTCGCCCTTCGCCGTGCCCGCGGAGAAGACTCTGGCCGGGATGAACGCCTCCTTCCTGGTGGACATGCCCCTGATGATCGGCGTCATGGCTCTGCTGTGCGTGCCGGCGCTGATCAAGGGCAAGCTCTCCCGGTGGCAGGGCATTCTGCTGCTGTGCATCTACGCGGGGTTCACCGCGTTTCAATTCTTCCTGTAAAGGAGGGTTTCTATGCTGGGCCGAGACTATGACCCCGACCGGAAAGCCGTCATCAACCCGGAGGAGCTTTACGGTCCCACCCCGGGCTTTCCGGCACTGTGCATCGGGCTGTTCTCCAAGGCCATGGTGGACGAACTGGCGGAGCGCTACGCCGTGGAGGTCCTGTGCCAGGCGGAGTTCTGCACCGGGAATGTGCCCGTGTACCGGGTGCGCAAGGGGGACCTGGAAGCCGCCCTGTTCCTGCCCCACGTGGGAGCGCCTGCCGCGGTGGGCTTTCTTGAGGACCTGTGGCCCCGGGGCGGGAAGTATTTCGTCTTTGCCGGCAGCGCCGGGGGCCTTCGCCGGGAGCTGACCGACGGGCACATCGTAGTGCCAACGGCGGCGGTCCGGGACGAGGGCACCTCCTATCACTACCTGCCTCCGGCGGAGGAGATCCAGCTCGACCCGGCCTGCGTGGCCGCCTGCACCGAGGCTCTGGAAGCCCTGGGCCTGCCCTATGTGACGGGCAAGACCTGGACCACCGACGGCTTCTTCCGGGAGACCCGGGGCCTGGTGGAAAAGCGGAAGGCCCAAGGCTGCCTCACCGTGGAGATGGAGTGCGCCGCCCTGGCGGCGGTGGCCCAGTTCCGGGGAGTGAAGTTCGCCCAGTTTTTGGTGACGGCGGACAACCTGGACGCCCCGGAGTGGGACGCCCGTACTCTGGAGGAAGGCCGCTGGGCGCACAGCCTGGCGGAGAAGTGCTTTGCCGCGGCCCTGGAAACAGGCCTGCGCATGAAAAACAAGGGAGGACGATGACCATGGAAAACAACGAACAGCTGCTGCAGATCATGCAGGAGATGGGCCGGCGGGACAAGGCCGACAAGCTGGAGCGCTACCGCCGGCTGAACAAGCTGGCGCGCCCGGGGCAGATCCTGTTCGCCGGATCCAGCCTGATGGAGCAGTTTCCCATCTACGAGCTGCTGCTGGACCGCCAGCTGCCCTACACCATCTACAACCGGGGCGTGGGAGGCTTCACCACCGCGGAGTTCCGGGAGGCCCTGGAGGTCTGCGTCTTTGAGCTGCAGCCCCGGCACATCTTCCTGAACATCGGCACCAACGACCTGAACACCCCGGAGGTCTCCCTGGAGGAGCTCATGGCCCGGTACGAGGACATCCTCACCCAGATCAGGACCCGCCTGCCCCAGACGGGGATCACTCTCATGGCCTACTACCCCATGAACGAGGAGGTGGCCGGGGCCAGCCCCTGGATGGCCGGCATCCTGAACACCCGCAACAACGCCTGCATCGGGGAGGCCAACCGCCTGGTGGCCGCCCTGGCGGAGAAGCTGGGCCTGGGCTTCATTGACTGCAACGCCCCCATCACCGATGATAAGGGCAACATGAAGGCGGAGTACACCATCGAGGGCATGCACATGTACGGCAACGGCTACGCCCAGGTGCTGGACGTGCTCCTGCCCCTGCTGGAAAAGCTGGCCTGAGAAACGGCAAGGACCCGGTTGCCCGGGTCCTTTTTCTGTTACCGGTAGTCCTCCAGGATCTGCCGGGCCTCTGCCAGGCTTTTGGCCGGGATGCCCTCTTCCAGCAGCTGCCGGTCAGCTTCCGGCAGGGCCTCCAGGTCCAGGGGAAGCGTGCGCAGGGGCGTGTCTTCTCCCGCCCGGAACACGGCAATGCCGTCCGCGGCCGCCCGCACCACGTAGCCGGTCGGGGACGGGGAGGGAGCGGCCTCCGTCACGAAGGAAGCCGCCGCGGCCCGTTCTCCCACAGAGCCTGTGGGGGTTTCTTGACTTGTGGCGGGGATTGAGCTATAATCATCTTTATAGGTCTTGCGGGCAGCGGTCTGCTGCAGGGCCAGGGCAGGTTTCAACAGCATGGCCCCGGCACATACTAGGACCAGCAGCCCCACGGCGAAAAAGGAGATCAAAACGGACAGGGACGTCGTTCGTTTCATGGAAGCTCACCTCGGAGCTAGGATGGCCGGTTTTTCCGGCGTTTATGCTCCCGGGCGCCCTGAAGGAGGACTACCATGCGGGAAGATATGAACAAATATAATACCACCTATATCAGCGTCCCCTCCCAGCGCACGGAAGGGGAGACGGCCAAGGCTGCCGGCGCCACCGCCAAGACCATGGGCGGCATGCTCTGGAAACTGATCAAGACCGTGCTGGTCATCGGGGTCATCGTGGGCGGGCTGGTGCTCTTCGCGGCGGCCAGCATCATTCTGAGCTTCCGCAACACCGAGCCCCCGGATATCTCCGCCATGAAGCTGAACTACTCCAGCTTCGTGTACACCATGGACGAAGCCACCGGGCAGGAAAAGGAATATATGACCATCCACTCCAGCGAGAACCGGGTGTGGGTGGAGCTTTCCGAGATCCCGGACTATATGAAGACCGCTCAGATCGCCATCGAGGACCACCGCTTCATGGAGCACCATGGGGTGGACTGGACCGGCACCCTGGGCGCCGTGTACCGCCTGGTGGGCGGGGGAGAGGGCCGTGGCGGCTCCACCCTGACCCAGCAGCTCATCAAGAATATCACCGAGCAGAATCAGGTCAGCATCCTGCGAAAGGTGCGGGAGATCTTCACCGCCCTGAATCTGGAGGGCGGCTACACCGATAACGACGGCGTCTACCACCACGGCTACAGCAAGGACGAGATCCTCCAGGCCTACCTGAACGTGGTGAACTACGGCGGCACCTGCCAGGGCGTGCAGGCCGCGGCCAATTACTATTTCGATAAGGACATCAGCCAATGCACGCTGGCGGAGTGCGCCCTGATCGCGGGCATCACTCAAAACCCCTACCAGTACAACCCCACCATCTTCCCGGAGGACTCCATCGAGCGGGCGGAGGTGGTGCTGGACCGCATGTGGGAGCTCTCCCAGGAAGGGGAGCTGGTCTCCAGCCTGACCCGACCCATCACCCGGCAGGAGTATACCGACGCCAAGGCCGAGCTGGCCGCCATGACGGCGGAGACCTTTATCGGGGCGGACCTGGAAGAGGAGGACATGGACGCCAACCAGGACGAGGCCCTGTGGGACGACTATATGGACACCATGTTCGAGGATATCATCGAGGACCTGATGGCCAAGTACGGCTACTCCTATGAGCGCGCCGAGGCCACCATGTACAACGCCGGCTATCACATCGTCAGCGCGGTGGACCCGGCGTTCCAGAAGGACATCACGAACATCTTCCACAACGGGACCGTGCGCCTGCCGGCGGACCAGGCCGTTGAGCTGGCCTACTATATGATGGACCCCTACACCGGCAAGGTCATGGCCATCGTGGGCCGGCGGGGAGAGCGCCACGGCATCCGCATCAGCAACTACGCCACGGGCATCGGCGTGCTGGGCCGCCAGAGCGGCTCCTCCATCAAGCCGCTGAGCGCCTATTCCGTGGGCTTCAATGAGGACCTGATCACCTACGGCTCCGTGCTGAAGGACGAGCCCATCCCCCATTACTTCGGGGAGGACGACGACAGCGAGGGCCCCCAGAACTTCTCCCTCCAGTACGAGGGCGTCATGAACGTGGACCGGGCCATTGAGCAGAGCCAGAACGCCCCGGCGGCCTGGCTGTGCAAGCAGGTGACCCCCGAGGCCTGCTATGACTGGCTCACCAACTCCCTGCAGTTCACCAGCCTGACGGAGGACGACTCCCACAGCATCTCCGCCATGGCCCTGGGCGGCCAGTCCTACGGCGTGTACCTGGACGAGATGGTGGCCGGGTATCAGATCTTCGCCAACGGCGGCATCTATCATAAGCCCATCACCTACTGGTACGTGAAGGATCACGACGGCAACGTCATCCTGGACAACCGCCCCGAGGCCAATCCCGGGGAGCAGGTCATGAGCCGGGAAAACGCCACCATCATGAACAAGCTCCTCCAGCGGCCCATCCATGGGGCCTGGGGCACCGCCACCTCCTGGTTTGACACCTACCCCGTGGAGATGTACGGCAAGACCGGCACCTCCGAGGATATGTACGACCTGTGGTTCATCGCCGCCACCCCCTTCTGTGTGGCGGGCATCTGGAACGGCTACACCTACAACGAAGAGCTCACTGATACGGGCATCCACAAGGACACTTGGAAAGACGTGATGGACTACGTGCTGGAGCACTATTCCTTCCCGGACAAGCAGTGGGTGCTCAGCGAGAGCGTGAGCCAGCACGTCTTCTGCCGGGACAGCGGCAAGCTGGCCGGGCCCAACTGCTTCTCCACCGACGTGGGCTGGTTTGACGACGACAAGCTCCCCGGCACCTGCAACGGCGGCACCGATCACGTGACCGGTAAGAACAAGGCCACCACGGCGCCCTCCATCCTGCCCTCGGCGGCCCCCACGGCGGCGCCTTCCATGGCCCCGTCCATGGCGCCTTCCGAGGCTCCTTCGGCAGTGCCCTCCGCGGCGCCCTCGCAGGCGCCCTCGGCAGCGCCCACCGGCGTTCCCATCGATGATCCTACCCCGACGCCTACCGGAGTGCCTATCGACGAGCCGACTCAGGAGCCCACCGACGAGCCGACGGACCCGCCCACCTTTGAGCCGGACGTGCCCACCCCGCCGCCGGAGGAAAGCAGCTCCTCCGAGCCGGACGACGAGACCATCATATTCTGACCGCTGCCAAGAGAAATGGGAAAAAGGAGGAAGATCCATGGCTGATATCGCAGTATTGGGCCACGGTACCGTGGGCTCCGGGGTGCTGGAGGTCCTCACCCAGCACGCCGACAGCATCGCCGGCCGGGCCAAGGAGGAGATCCGGGTCAAAAAGATCCTGGACCTGCGGGAGTTCCCCGGCCTGCCCTACAGCGACCGCTTCACCAAGAACTTCGACGAGATCCTGAACGACCCGGACATCCGCATCGTGGTGGAGGTCCTGGGGGGCCTGCACCCGGCTTACGATTACGTGAAGGCCTGCCTGGAGAACGGCAAGAGCGTGGTCACCTCCAACAAGGAGCTGGTGGCCAGCAAGGGAGCGGAGCTGCTGGCCATCGCCCAGCAGAACAACCTGAACTTCCTCTTCGAGGCCAGCGTGGGGGGCGGCATCCCCATCATCCGGCCCATCAGCCAGTGCCTGGCCGCCAACGAGGTCCGGGAGATCGCCGGCATCCTCAACGGTACCACCAACTTTATCCTGACGAAAATGATCCGGGAGCATATGGGCTTTGAGGAAGCCCTGGCCCTGGCCCAGTCTCTGGGCTACGCGGAGCGGGACCCCGCCGCCGACGTGGAGGGGGACGACGCCTGCCGGAAGATCTGCATCCTGGCTTCCCTGGCCTTCGGCACCCATGTGTACCCGGACAGCGTACATACCGAGGGCATCAGCAGGGTCACCCTCAGCGACGTGGGCTACGCCGACGCCTGGGGCGGAGTCATCAAGCTCATTGGGGACGTGAAGGTCCTGGAGAACGGCCAGATCCGCATCCTGGTGGCGCCCATGTTCATCCACCGGGAGAACCAGCTGGCCAACGTGGACGACGTGTTCAACGGCATCATGGTCCGGGGAGACTCCACCGGGGACGTGGTGTTCTACGGCAAGGGGGCGGGGAAGCTCCCCACCGCCAGCGCCGTGGTGGCGGACGTCATCGACTGTGTGAAGCATTTCAAGGCCCGGAAGTACCTGTTCTGGGAGGACGCCAAGGAAAACTACGTGGCCCCCTACGAGGACGTGGCCGAGTCCGTGTTCCTCCGGGTGCGGGGCGACCGGGACTCCGACGTGACCTTCCACAAGGCGGAGCGGGTGTTCCCCGACCTGGAGCGGGTCATCCGCAAGGACGAGGAGGACGGCGAGATCGGCTTCGTGCTCCAGGACGTGACGGAGCGCCAGCTCACCGGGGAGATCGTCCCCCTGTTGGAGAAGGCGGGCCTTACCGTGGAGAATCGCATCCGCATCGCGGATTTTGACCAGGACGAGCTGTGAGGAGGGGAGAGCTATGATCCGTATCGACGTACCGGCCACCAGCGCCAATCTGGGCTCGGGGTTTGATTCCCTGGGCATCGCCCTGACCATGAAAAACCGGGTGTGGATGGAGGAATCCGACACCATCGACATCTCCACCACCGACGGCAGCGTGGTGCCCATGGACGAGAGCAACCTGATCTTCTGGGCGGCCAAGCACCTGTATGAGGTCTGCGGCAAGAAGCTGCCCGGCCTGAAGATCGTGGAGGAGAACAACATCCCCCTGGCCCGGGGCCTGGGGAGCAGCTCTGCCTGCATCGTGGCTGGCATTCTGGGGGCCAACCGCTTCATGGGCAACCCCCTGAGCCAGACGGATATGATCAACCTGGCGGCCAAGATCGAAGGCCACCCGGACAACACCAGCCCCTGCCTGGCAGGAGGCCTGGTAGCCGCCGCCATGGAGGGCGAGCGGGTATACAGCGTCAGCGTGCCGGTGAGCGAGAAGATCCGCTTTGCGGTGATGATCCCGCCCTTCGAGCTGAAGACGGAGAAGGCCCGGGCAGCCCTGCCCAAGGAGTATACCCGGGAGGACGCGGTGTATAATCTCTCCCGGTCCGCCCTGATGACGGCGTCCCTGTTTTCCGGGGAGCTGCATAATCTGAGAGTGGCGGTGCAGGACCGGATCCATCAGCCCTACCGCTCCTCTCTCATTGAGAACTACGACAACGTTTTTCGCATGAGCTACGAGCTGGGCTCCCTGGGGACCTACGTCAGCGGGGCCGGGCCCACCATCATCGCCATGGTGGACGCCGACAGCGCCTGGACCTACGGGGAGAACCTGAAAGCCCACCTGGCGGAGAAGAACATCGCCGGCTGGCGGGTGGAGATCCTCTCCGCGGACCCCGACGGCGCCCAGATCGTGATCGAATAAGGAACGTGGAAAGGAAAGCAAAATCTCACCAGAAGAAGGGAAGCAAGGACCTATGGCACTGATCGTCCAGAAGTTCGGCGGCTCCTCCGTCCGGGACGCCGAACGCCTCAACAACGTGGCGGATATCGTGACCTCTGCCTACAAAGAGGGCAACGATGTGGTGGTAGTGGTCTCCGCCCAGGGAGACACCACCGACGACTTGATCGACAAGGCGGCGGAGATCAACGAAAAGCCCTCCAAGCGGGAGATGGACCAGCTCCTCTCCGCCGGAGAGCAGATCTCCGCCTCCCTGCTGGCCATGGCCATCGAGCGCATGGGGTACCCGGTGGTGTCCCTGCTGGGGTGGCAGGCCGGCTTCAGCACCACCTCCGACTACGGCAACGCCCGCATCAAAAAGGTGGACGCCTCCCGCATCCGCAAGGAGCTGGATAAGCGCCGCATCGTGGTGGTCACCGGCTTCCAGGGCATCAACCGCTACGGGGACATGACCACCCTGGGCCGGGGCGGCTCGGACACCAGCGCGGTGGCCATCGCCGCCACCATGCACGCGGACCTGTGCCAGATCTTCACCGACGTGGACGGCGTGTACACCGCCGACCCCCGGAAGATCCCCGGGGCCGTGAAGCTGGACAGCATCTCCTACGACGAGATGCTGGAGCTGGCCACCCTGGGCGCCCAGGTGCTCCACAACCGTTCCGTGGAAATGGCCAAGAAGTACAATATTGAACTGGAGGTCCTGTCCTCGCTGACCCGGGAGAAGGGCACCATCGTAAAGGAGAAGACTAAAGTGGAAAAAATGCTTATCAGCGGCGTAGCCAAGGACGACAACATTGCCCGTATCTCCATTATCGGCGTGCCCGACCGGCCCGGCCTGGCCTTCAAGATCTTCTCGAAGCTGGCCGGCAAGAACATCAACGTGGATATCATCCTGCAGTCCATCGGCCGCAACGGCACCAAGGACATCAGCTTCACCGTGGAGGCCAAGCAGCTGGAGGACGCCCTGAACCTGCTGACTCCCTCCGTGGAGAACTGGGGGGCCTCCCAGATCGTCTCCGACGACAACGTGACCAAGGTGTCCATCGTGGGCGCCGGCATGGAGACCCACCCCGGCGTGGCCGCGGATATGTTCGAGGCCCTGTACAGCCACGGCATCAATATCCGGATGATCTCCACCAGCGAGATCAAGATCAGCGTGCTCATTGACAAGGCCGAGGGCGACCGGGCCGTGGAGGCTATCCACGAGAAGTTCTTCGACCGGGTCGATTGATTTGTTATTCTTTCCAGCATAAAACCACCCCCGAGAGCCATCCTAGCTTTCGGGGGTGATCTCATGTATCCGTATAATATCGGCGGCTTTCCCCGGATGGACCCCATCGGACCCAACATGGGGATGTTCCCCCGGCTGGACCCCGACCAGCAGGAGCTGCCCGAGGAAGTGCGCCAGGCCCTGGAAAACCGGGGAGACGCCATTCATTCCCCGGCCGACCTGCGGGATGCCGTGGAGGAAGAAAAGCTCAAGCGCTGAAACAGGAGAGGACGGAAGCAACGGCTCCCGTCCTTTCGTTTATCCGCACCGCTCCCGCACCAATGCGATCTCCGCCGCGTAGCCCGGCAGCTCGTTGGGGGTCTCCAGATAGAAGGGCAGCTCCCGCAGGGCGGGGTGCTCCACCACCGCCAGCAGGGCCTCCAGGCCGATCTCTCCCCGGCCCAGCTTCTGGTGGCGGTCCTTGTGGCTGCCTCGGGAGTTCATGCTGTCGTTGAGGTGGACGGCCTTCAGCTGCTCCAGCCCCAGGGTCCGGTCAAACTCCTCCAGCACCCCGTCCAGGTCCCCGGCGATATCGTACCCGCCGTCCCACACGTGGCAGGTGTCCAGGCACACGCCCATCTGCTCCGAGCGCTCCACCCGGTCCAGGATATCCCGCAGCTCCTGAAAGGTGCGTCCCACCTCGGAGCCCTTGCCGGCCATGGTCTCCAGCAGCACCGTGGTGTGCAGGTCAGGGGTCAGCACCTGGTTGAGCTGCTCCGCAATCAGCGCCGCGCCGGCGTCGGCCCCCTGGCCTACATGGCTGCCGGGGTGGAAGTTGTACATCGCCCCGGGAATGGCCTCCAGCCGGGCCAGGTCATCCGCCATGGTGTTCCGGGCAAACTCCCGCAGGGCCGGGTCGGCGGAGCAGCAGTTCAGGGTGTAGGGAGCGTGGGCCAGGGGTGGGGCCAGCTCCAGCTCCTCCGCCCGGGCGAGATACGCCGCCAGGTCTGCAGGGTCCACCGCCTTGGCCTTGCCCCCTCGGGGGTTGCGGGTGAAGAACTGAAAGGTGTTGGCCCCGATGGAATGGGCGGTCTCCGCCATGGCCAGGTACCCCTTGGCGCTGGAGAGATGACAGCCGATCTTCAACATAGCGCTGCTCCTTTCCGTCTTACAGCCGCAGCTGGAAAAACCGCTCATGCCGCTGAAAGCCCATGGCCTCGTACAGCTTGGCGCCGGCTGCTGACGCGGTGATCTGGACCACGCCGCAGCCCCGGGCACGGGCTTCCTCCAGCAGGCGGGCCAGCACGGCCCGGGCCACGCCCTGCCGGCGG